>Ga0209985_10005205_pt1 | contig 10210 bp, 8 predicted proteins | sample NOAtaG_FD_187305 | JGI IMG/M metagenome (GOLD analysis project Ga0209985, IMG submission 187305) | Freshwater lake microbial communities from Lake Erie, under a cyanobacterial bloom - NOAA_Erie_Diel6S_1000h metaG (SPAdes) (version 2) | ecosystem: Environmental > Aquatic > Freshwater > Lake ... | reverse complement strand
GAAGCTGCGCGGCGCGTAGGAGACGGGCACCTCGCGCACGCGGAGCCCGTGGCGCGCGGCCGACGCGACGATCTGCGGCTCGATCCCGAAGCGCTCCTCGTCGAGGTCGCCGATCACGCGGCGCATCGCGGGCACGGTGAAGAGCTTGAAGCAGCACTCCATGTCGTGCACCTTTAGGCCGGTGGTGAGGTTGCTCGCGAGCGTCAGGAAGCCGTTCGCCAGCCGGTGCGCGAGGCGCTTGAGGCCCTTGGGCGGCGTCGCCCAGCGGTTTCCGAGGACGAGGTCGGCCTCGCCGGCAACGAGCGGCACGAGAAGCGCCTGGAAGTCGGCCGGGTCGTACTCGAGGTCGGCGTCCTGGATCAGGATCGCGTCGTCATCGGCCGCGTGCGTCAGGACATGCGCGAAGCCGGTGCGGATCGCGGCGCCTTTGCCTCGGTTCTTCGCATGCGCGAGCGCGGTCACCGGAAGCCGGGCCGCGATGTCGGCGATGGCGGCCTTCGTCGCGGCGTCGGAACCGTCGTCGATGAGCGTCGCACGCAACTGCCAGCCTGCGGGCATCGGCGCAGCCAGCACGCGCGCAACCGCCGCCGCCAGCGTCACAGGCTCGTTGTAGACGGGCATGACGACATGCAGCGTGGCCATCGAATCGGTCGCCGTCGATCAGCTCTGCTGCGGACCGCCGCCGATCGCCGTACGCATCTGCGTGTCGGCCATCACATTCTGCATGCGGTAGTAGTCCATCAGCCCGAGCTTGCCGGTGCGGAGGCTCTCTGCGACCGCCTTCGGCACATCGGCTTCCGAGAGCACGACGAGCGCGCGGTTCTTCTGCGCCTCGGCCTGGTACTCCGCCTCGAGTGCGACTGCCAGCGCGCGGCGCTGTTCGGCCTGCGCCTGGAAGCGCTTGGTGTCGGCTTCTGCCTGCGCGGCCTGCAGCTGCGCGCCGATGTTTTCGCCGACATCGACATCGGCGATGTCGATCGAGAGGATCTCGAACGCAGTGCCCGAGTCGAGGCCCTTCGCGAGCACGGTCTTCGAGATCTTGTCGGGGTTCTCAAGCACGCTCTTGTGGTCGAGCGCAGAGCCGATGGTCGAGATGATGCCTTCGCCGACGCGGGCGATGATGGTCTCCTCGGTCGCGCCGCCGACGAGTCGGCCGATCGCGGTGCGCACGGTCACGCGCGCCTTCGCACGCAGCTGGATTCCGTCCTTCGCGACCGCGTCGATCGTGGTCTTGCCCGACTGGATGCTCGGGCAGTCGATCACCTTCGGGTTCACCGAGGTCTGGACGGCGTCGAGGATGTCGCGTCCCGCGAGGTCGATGCCGGTGGCGGCGTTCCACGGAAGTTCGATGCCTGCCTTGTCGGCCGCGATCATGGCCGCGACCACGCGGCTGACATTGCCGCGGGCGAGGTAGTGGGCTTCCATGAGGTCGGTGGGGATGTCGATGCCGGCCTTCTTGGCGGTGATGCGGTTGAGGACACGACCTCGGGCGGCACCTTGCGGAGGCGCATCATGATGAGGTCGAGCATGGCGACCTTCGCGTCGCTGAAGAGCGCCTGCACATACAGCTTCAGCACGCCGAGCATGACGAAGAAGATGAAGAGGCCGACCAGTGCGAGGACGCCGAGGAGGATCCAGGTGATGACCTGGCCGGGGGTGACAGTCTGCGCGAGGATATGAAGCATGGTTTCTTCCCTGGATGAGGCGGCCTGACGCGGCCGCGGGGTCAGACTGTAGCAGGGGGTCCGCCGCGCTGCGGCCGCACCCGAACCTGGCCGTCGCGGACGGACACGACCTCGATGGGCGTGCCCGCGTCGACCAGGTCGCCTTCTGCGGTCGCGTCGATGCGACGCCCGCCGATGCGGACGAAGCCGCCGGGACGCAACGGGGTGATCGCCTCGCCGGCGTCGCCCACGGCAGGAAGTGCCGTTGCAGGCGTGGGCTCGGCGCCCGTTCGGGCGGGGATCTCCGCGTGCAGCACGAGCTTCCGGCCGATCGGCGACTTAGTGGCCACGCGGAGGCCGATGACCACCATGAAGGGAGCCGCGAGCGAGTAGAGCGCAAGCAGCACCATGCCCGTCGTCGGGTCGTGCATGAAACCGAGCACGATCGATGCGATCGCGCTGACGACGCACAGGATCGCGAGCAGGCCTCCCGTCGGGATCAGCAGTTCGATGATGAAGATGCCGAAGGTGGCGACTCCGAGGAGGATGGAGGCGATCAGCGTGCCGGAGGTCTGTTCATCGCTCATGCGGTGCCACCCTTCGCGTCGTCCGCGCGTTCGACCATCAGCGAACTTCCCATGCGGCCGACGACCCGCACGGAATCTCCGCGCGGAATGTACTCGCCGGTCGACTGCGCGTCGAAGAGCTCTCCGTTGTGCTCGCAGCGTCCCGAGGGACGCAGGTCGGTGTCCGCGACGCAGATCGTTCCCGTCGCGGGCAATGTCGGCGCGTGCCGGCTGGGTTGCTCGATCGCGCCCGTTGCGGACGCGGAGAGCACCGCACGACGGAAGACCGCGGTCTCCCGGAACCAGCGCGATGCGAACCACGCGAGGATCCCGCCGACGAAGAGTCCTGCGACGGTGGTGGTCGACGCGGTGATGAGCGCGCCGCGCTCGGTCGCGCTGGTGGGATCGGTTCCCGTGAAGCTGGCGATCAGGCCGACGAGCACGCAGAGCGCGCCTGCGATTCCCGCGACGCCGGTCCCCGGGATGATGAACACCTCGACCGCGATCAGCAGGATTCCCGCGAGGACGAGGAGGATCTCCCACCACTCCGCAAGGCCGATGAGCGCGGGCGCACCGATGAGGAGCAGCATCGCGCCCGCGGCGATCCCGCCCGCGACGCCGACGCCGGGGTGGAGCCCCTCGATCACAAGCGCGACGACGAAGATCCCGATGAGGATGATGCGGATCGGCCACGAGACGAGGAAGCGCACGAGGGTCTCCGCCCAGTTCTCCGGGAAGCGGACGAGTTCCTTCGCCGCGAAGAACGACTTCAGCGCCGCATCGTCCTTCACCGTGTCGGCGGCGAGGCCCCAGCGGATCGCCTCGTCCGACTGCGCGACGAGGAGCCGCGAGTCCGAGTCGACGGTCTCGAGGACGCGCCACGCGCCGCGATCGGCCTCGGTGAGCGGAAGTTCGGTCGGCGTCGAGGCGCGGCGCTGCGGCAGGTCCTTCGGGGCGGTGATCGCCGCGGCCGGCTCGAGGCCGAGGAGCTTGAGTTCGTCGCGGTCGGCGAAGCGTCGCACGCCGTCGGCGGTGCGCTCGATGAGCCAGAGCTCGCGCTCGGTGACGACGAACGCGTGCAGGAGCCGAGGGTCGTCGCCGCGCTTGGTGGCGGCCGCATCGAGTTCGTCGAGGAGCGGCGACTCGAACTTCGCGCGCTCGGCTGCTGGAAGCGGCTGCACGCCGAGACCCGGCATCACCGTGATCGGCGCGGCGTCGCCGAACACCGATCCCGGCGAGACGACGAGTTCGCGGCACGCCAACGCGATAAGCGTTCCCGCGCTGTAGGCCTTCGGGTGGATCCAGGCCACCGTGTTCGCAGGCGCGTCGCTCTTGATCCGGAGGCAGATGTCGAGGGTGGCCTCGACCTCGCCGCCCGGAGTGTCGAGTTCGATCACGAGCGCGTCGTAGGCGCCTTCCTGCACGGCCTTGAGGCGGCGCTCGAACGACCAGAGCGAGACCTGGTCGATCGGTCCCGAGATGGGAAGCACGGCGATGCGGCCTGCCTGCCTGCCCGACGGGACGGCGCGCAGTTCGTCGGCGGGCTTCGGTGCCTCTTGCGCAAAGGCGGCAACGCCCGCCGCGCATGCAGCGATCCACGCGACCAACGCCGAGAGCCAACCCGCCAGATTCGAAGGCATGGCGGGATCGTACGCCATGCGCGGCGCACGCAGCCCCTGCAAAAACACGGACGGCCGACGCGAGGTCGGCCGTCCGGAAGTTTCAGCACCGTTGGTCCGGTGAGATCGATTCCGTTGGAATCAGTCCCAGTGGATCGTGGCGGTGTAGGTGGTGCCGCTGCCGGTGATGGCGCTGCAGACGGTCAGCCACGAGTCGCGACCCGCCGCTTCGGGATCTTCCTTGAAGACATTGTCGTCGATCGTGGTCGAACCCTGGGTCCACTGGACATGGCCGCCCGGCTGGAAGGTGCGCTCGAAGGTCACGTGGCCATCGTTGAAGACCATGTTGCCTTCCCATTCGCGCGCGCCGCCGTGGATCTGGATCGTCTTCGAGGCGAGGTAGTCGCTCGGGGCAAGGCTGCCGTTGATCACGCCGCGGTTGCCCACGACGACGAACTTCGAGTCGAGCGTGTCACGCCACTGCTGCGCGCGGCGCAGGCCGAGCGGGTGGAGCGTGCCGTAGCTGACATTGCAGAGCTGACCGGGGCTGAGGTTCGCCTGGAACTGCGGATCCCAGAACTGGTCGACCGTGGCGGTCGGGTTGTACGCGTCGAAGTTGTAGTTGGCGAGGACGAGCACCTGGGTGCTGACCTCGGCGGGGCTCACGAGGATGTCGGTCGTGAGCGCGTTGCGCATGATGCAGAGGGAGTACATCGCAGCGTGGTGATTCTGCGTCGGGTCCTCTGCGCCCTTGCCCGGGATGTTCGTGCCGTTGACCGGCAGACGGTCGGCAAGTCCCGGCGAGGGGAAGACGCCGTTGTTGTCGCGGCTGAGCCACTGGAAGCCCTTGTGCACGTCGCCGACCTGCTTCGAGTCCTTCACCTGCTTGGTGTAGGCGCGGGCGCGGCCGAGCACCGGGAGGAGGATCGCCAGGAGCAGCGCAATGATGCCCATGACGACCAGGAGCTCGATGAGGGTGAAGCCCTTCGAGCCGGCTGTCTTGTTGTTTCGCATACGAATGTTCTCCAAAGATGATGGGGATGAGAATGAAACGAACGCTTTGGTACAGCGTCCAACCACCGATCAGGTGGGGTTGGCGCCGGTGGTGAGCTTCTCAGGAGCAGCGGTGTAGACCGTGTTGGTCGGGTTGCCGATGCCGATGCACATCCAGGTATCGCCTTCCTGGATGCCCTTGCAGCCGCCCGAGGCGAAGTCGCTGAAGGTGTAGATGTTGTCCTTCTTGAGGTTGATCGAGCCGCACTCGAACTGGACGGTGTCGGGGATCACGCTCTTCTCGAGGTTCACGTGGTTGTCGCCGTAGCAGATGTTGCCTTCCCAGGTGTCGCGCGGATCGTGGAAGAGCAGCGTGTAGCTGAGGCGGTAGTTGTCGCCGCTGATGGCGCCGTTGAAGGTGCCGCGGTTGCCGAGGACCGGACGGGTGCTGCTGGCCTTGTTGGTCCAGTAGAGCTTCTTGCGGTCGCCGATCAGCGCGAGGTGCGCGTAGCTGGTGTGGCAGACGCCGTTGGCCGAGCCGTCGTTGGCGAGGTGGATGTTGGCCTTGAAGTTCGTGTCCCAGTGGAAGGGGCCGAACGCGTCGCCGGTGCCAGCCGGGTTGTACGACTGGAAGTTGTAGTTCGTGATGCCGCGGACGACCGGGTTCTCCTCGACGGGGGAGACGAGGATCTCCGGCGTGATGTTGTTCTTGGCGACCATCGCGCTGTAGAGGTTCGCCGAGTTGTTCTGGTTCTGCTGCTCTTCACCCTGACCAGGGACGAAGGCCGCAGCGCCACCGGGGCCGGCGCCGGGGACAGCCGCGCGACGGATGAGGCCGGGGAGCGGGAGGTAGCCCTTCGGGTCGGCGTTCGCCCAGGTGAGGAAGCCCTTGTGGATCTGCGAGACATTCGCAGCGTCGTTCAGGGTCTTGGCGGCGCGCTGCGCACGGCCGAGAGCCGGGAGGAGCAGGCCGATGAGGAGGGCGATGATTGCGACCACGACGAGAAGCTCGACGAGGGTGAATCCGCTCTTGTTGCGATTCATGAGTGAGGTCTCCTTGGAAGTTGCGGAACTGACTGGTTGGGCGGCTTGAGGGCCGTCCGCTGCGAGAATGAAGCGACGCCTAAGAATGAGGCGCCGATAACGGCAGGGTGGGGCGCTGGGGTGAGCGTGGGGACGGGCAGCCGGGCTGGAGGACCAGCGGGTCTGAAAGACACCGAAGGTCGGCTTCAGGCTGCCTCGTGCAACCTCGCGGCGCTCGCTTCGCGGGATCGTGACTCTTCAGTTGTGAAGGAGATGATCCCCGAGGAGGCCTTCCCGGGTAGGACGCGGCGAGAACAAAACCATCGCTGGTTTCGCCCGAAAAGCCGTGGCAGACAACCGCCAGAGCTTGCCGTGCCTCGGGAGAGGCGGCACGCCATCCGCACAAAGCTCGCGGGAGCGCATGATTCAGGTTGTCGGCGGTTGCGGCGTGAAAGCGTCGGGGGGCCGACAAAGAAGAGAATCAGGACAGGTGAAGGAAGAGCAATCGCTCGCTTCGGGTATGTCCGCAACCGTCATCTAGCAAGTGCAGCGTAATACGGCCGCCGCACCTGTCAAGTTCCCGTTGGTTCCGAATTCAACGAATGTGATTGGACACCCACACCCGGGTGGATGAATCGTGCCGACGGCGCGGGCGAGCGAGGGGGCGCGTTCCGGTCAGCGGAACTTCGCTTTCCAGGTCGAGGCTGCTGCAATGCTCGGCGGGAAAGATACTTAGGGCGTGGCGTGCGTTCGGGGCGCCCGCGGCCTCGTCGAAGTCCCCGCCGCGCCGCCCCCTTGGCGAACCAAGGGGACGGCGGGCGGGTGGGGGAGAGCTCTCCGCTGCTGTCAGGGTGTCCCGGCGGTCAGGTACCCGGGAGCATGCCGTTGGTCAGCCGCTCGGGTGCGCAGGTGTAGAAGTTGGGCGCCGGCATCCCGATCCCGATGCACAGCCAGGTGTCGCCCTCGAGCATCCCCTTGCAGCCGCCCGAGGCGAAGTCGCTGAAGGTGTAGATGTTGTCCTTCTTGAGGTTGATCGAGCCGCACTCGAACTGCACGGTGTCGGGGATCATGCTCTTCTCGAGGTTCACATGGTTGTCGCCGTAGCAGATGTTGCCTTCCCAGGTGTCCCTCGGGTCGTGGAAGAGCAGCGTGTAGCTGAGGCGGTAGTTGTCGCCGCTGAACGCGCCGAGGTGGGTGCCGCGGTTGCCGAGGACCGGGCGGGTGCTGCCGGCCTTGTTGGTCCAGTAGAGCTTCTTGCGGTCGCCGATCAGCGCGAGGTGCGCGTAGCTCGTGTTGCAGACGGCGCTCGGGCCGCTGCCCGCCACCTGCTGGATGTTGGTGAGGAACGCCGGATCCCAGAAGGTCGGGGTCGTGGCCGCCGGGTTGTAGGCCTGGAAGTTGTAGTTGGCCATCACGCGGACGACCGGGTTCTCCTCGACCGGTGAGAGCAGCACCTCGGGCGTGACGAAGCTCGCCGCGATCATCGAGCTGTAGACCCCCGACGAGTTGTTCTTCGTGATGTCCTCCTCGCCCTGCCCGGGTACGAACGCCGAGCCGCCGCCCGGGCCGGCGCCCGGAACCGCGAGCCGGCTGATGAGGCCGGGGGTCGGCAGGCGTCCCTTCGAGTCCGCGTTCGCGTAGCTCAGGAAGCCCTTGTGGATCTGCGAGATGTTGGCGGCGTCGTTCAGGGTCTTGGCGGCCCGCTGCGCGCGTCCGAGCGCGGGCAGCAGGAGGCTGATGAGGAGCGCGATGATCGCGACGACGACGAGGAGCTCGACGAGCGTGAAGCCGCGCCGCCATGCGGGCCGAGGTGGAACGCTTGCGCTCGGGTTCGGGTGCGGGCGGGAAACGCGGTGCACGAACTTGCAGTCCATATGGACCTCCTGAAGGGTTGTGTTCCCACGGGTTCGCCGTGGGAACGGGATGAACCGGCGCTGAAAGACGAGCGCCGAATGAAGGCTGGTTGTGGGCGTGGGACGGCTCGCGCGCGGTGCGCCGAGACGCAGGGCGGAGCCGGCTGCCGACCATGGAGACCGTCGCGGCGGACGAAGCGGCCGCGCGAAGGCTCCTCAGAGCCGTGGTGCGTCGGCGCGAGAGGTCGGGGGCATGGATGGGAGAGCGGTCGGCGCCGGAGCGTGGGCGCGACAACACCGCGATGCATGCATGGGAAAGTCCCCGACGCCTGATGCGTCGATGCACGGTCCGGGTTGTCGGCGGTCGCGGTCTGACGCCGCGTGGGCGGCGTCCATGACGCGAATGAAGGACGGGGTTCGGTCGAGTTCGGCGCGTGCGCCGCTCAGCCAATGCACATCCGCGACGGCCAGGGTCGGCGGCCTATACGCGGTGAATCGAATGCGGATGCAGGATTGCGCACGCCAATGCTGCGATTCGCGATCGGCGTTCCGACGGTCGGTACAGTGCGTCCCCCTCGAGCCCGAGGACCTCCGCCGCTCACGAGATCCAACCATGTCGAACCCGCACGAAGCGCTTGCCCGTCTTGGCCTCACCCTTCCCGCAGCACCGAAGCCGGTCGCCGCCTATGTGCCGGCGGTCCGCTCGGGCAACCTGATCTTCGTGTCGGGCCAGCTGCCGATGTCGAACGGCGCGCTTCTTGCGACCGGGCCGGTGCCTTCGAAGGTGTCGGTCGAGGACGCGCAGAAGGCCGCCAAGCAGTGCGCGCTCAACGCGCTCGCGGTGATCGCCGACCAGCTCGGCGGCGACCTCTCGAAGGTGAAGCGCGTCGTGCGCCTCGGCGTGTTCGTCCAGTCGGACGACCGCTTCGACGGGCAGCCGAAGGTCGCCAACGGCGCGAGCGAGTTCATGCAGGAAGTCTTCGGCGAGGCCGGACGGCACGCGCGCGCCGCGGTCGGCACGAACGCGTTGCCGCTCGACGCGACGGTCGAGGTCGAGGTTCTTGTCGAGGTTCTTGTCGAGGTGTGACGGGCCGTTCGGGGTCTGACGGGCGGATCGTCAGCCTGCGACCAGCATGATGCCGAGCACGATGTTCGCGATCACGCTGATGGTGGCGATCGCGGCGAGCGCGACCATCAGCGGATTCGACATCATGCCGCTGCTGTCCTTGCGGACCACGGCGGTCGGCTCTGCGGACGCGCCGTTCACGGCCGTCGCGATCGTCGAGAGATCGACATGCGGCTTCGCGTACTCGGGCTCCTGGCCGCCCATCACGAGGTCGAGGTCGCGCAGCAGCTGCTTCGCGTTCTGGTAGCGCTCGCGCGCGTCCTTCTTCAGCATCGTCTCGATGATGAGCGCGGTGCCCGCGGAGATCTGCGGGTTGAGGTGGTCGGGCGGCACCAGCGGCGCCTTGAGGTGCTTGTGCATCACCTGCGAGGGCGTCGTGCCTTCGTAGGGGACCTTGCCGGTGACCATGTGGTAGAAGGTCGCGCCGAGGCCGTAGATGTCGGCGGGCGGGCCGATGTCGACCAAACCGCGGATCTGCTCGGGAGCGATGTAGTAGGGCGTGCCGAAGGCGCGGCCCGACTCGGCTTCCGCCGCTTCCTTGTCGGAGATGCCGCGGGCAAGGCCGAGGTCGGCCAGCTTCGCGACGCCCGAGGTCGTCATCATGATGTTCTTCGGCTTGATGTCGCGGTGGACGAAGCCCATCTCGTGCGCGTGCTGCAGCGCCGCGGCGACCTGGCGGATGATCTCGAGCGCCTCGCGCTCGGGCACGCGCTTGCGCGCGACGATGCGGTCGTACACCGTGTCGCCGTCCACATACTCCATGACGAAGTAGTGGTGCTCGCCCGCCTGGCCGACATCGACCGCGGCGACGATGTTGTTGTGGTTCAGCTTCGCGGCGGCGCGGCCTTCCTTGTAGAAGCGCTCGATGAAGTTCGGGTTCGTCGAGAACTTCTTCGGCAGCACCTTGATCGCGACCAGGCGGTCGAGCGAGAGCTGCTTGGCGAGGAAGACCGTCGCCATGGCGCCTGCGCCGAGCTTGCGGATGATGCGGTAGCCCGGGATCTGCTGGCTGGTCTTGACCGCCTCGATGTCGAAGCGGAAGCGGTCGAGCTGCTTGCGGGTGATGAACTCGCGCTCGACGAGGACATCGGCGAGGGTCAGGGAGACGCCGTCGCGCTTGGCGCGCAGCTGCGAGCTGCACTGCTCGAGCTCGTCGGGCGACATCAGGCCGCGCTCGACGACGATCTTGCCGAGCATGGTGTCGAGGCTCGAGCCGCTGCGCGAGGTTTCATTCGGGGTGTCGCCGGCGGGCGCGCCGCGGGAGGCCTCGCTTGCGTTCGGTGCGGGCGCGGGAACCGCACCCGACGCGTCGGCGTCGTCCGCCAGCCGGAGCGGCTGCGGTTGATCCGAGTTGGTCTTGGGTGGC
>Ga0209985_10005204_pt1 | contig 10211 bp, 7 predicted proteins | sample NOAtaG_FD_187305 | JGI IMG/M metagenome (GOLD analysis project Ga0209985, IMG submission 187305) | Freshwater lake microbial communities from Lake Erie, under a cyanobacterial bloom - NOAA_Erie_Diel6S_1000h metaG (SPAdes) (version 2) | ecosystem: Environmental > Aquatic > Freshwater > Lake ... | reverse complement strand
CGCCGGGCCGGTGATGGCCTCGCGCAGCTCGTCGGCATCGAGCCGGCGCACCAGGTAGCTGCTCTTGTTGATGGCGTCGGGCAGCTCCAGGAACGAGGCGCAGTCGTTCAGGTGCTCGCTGCGCATCGTGATGACGACGTGGCAGCGCTCGTGCGGCGAAAAGAAGTGGTCGAGCACGCGCTCCACCAGCAGCTTCACGTCGTCGACGTCGCGGTTCGTGGGGTGGAACAGCTCCTCGAACTGGTCGAGCACGAACAGCACACGCGCCTCGGCGCGGTCGGGGCCCGGGGGCACGGCCAGTTCGGCGCCGTACTGGTCGATCAGGCGCGCAAAGCCGGCCGGCTGGCGAAAGACCTCGGCGATCTCGGCCTGGCGGGCGGCGTCGGCGGCCTCGCTGCCGCGGCTGTCGAGCAGCGCGGCGAAGCGGCGCGCCAGCCGCGTGATGGGCGTGTGCAGCCGCGCGGTGGCGGCCACGCCGGCCACGTTGGTGCCGGGTGTGCAGGTCATGGGCAGCCACAGATCGCCCGCACCCGGGATGCCGTAGCTGCGCAGCGCCGGCATCACGCCGGCATGGATGAGGCTGCTCTTGCCCGAGCCGGAGCCGCCGAGCACGGCCACGAACTGCGTCTGCTTCAGGTGCTCGAGCACCTCGCGCACCTGGCGCTCGCGACCGAACAGCAGCGCGGCCTCGAAGTCGAGAAACGGCCGCAGCCCCGGGTAAGGCTCGCGCGGCAGGCGCATGCGGGCATCGGGGGCGGCTGTGCTCATGGTGCGGTCCCGGTGCGCGCGCGGTGGCGGTGGTACACGTCGACCAGAAAGCGGCGCAGTTCGTCGCGCTCGGCATCGAGCACGTCGATGCGGGCCTCGTCGCGGGCGTCGAAGCGCAGCACCTGCCAGCCCCAGGCCGGCATCGGCTCGGTGCTGTGTTGCGGCGGCATCAGGTAGGCCACGATGCCGGGCGCGATGTCGGCACCCCCGGGCAGCTTGGACTCGACCTTGTTGATCTGCGCCACCAGGGCCTCGGAGGTCTTCTTGCCCCATAGCAGCATCACGCCGTCGGCGTCGTCGAGCAGCGGGTAGGCATCGAGCTCGTCCACGGGCAGCCCGCGCGGGCGCAGCACCAGGGGCGGCATGCGGCCCGGCGCGAGTTCGGCGCAGACCTGCGCCCACTTGCCCTGCACCTGCTCGCCGAGCGCGCGCCACAGGTTGCGCTCGTGGCGGTTGCTCTCGATGTAGATGCGCACAGGCGACGCCGCCGCCACCGCCGGGCCCAGCACCACCGCCGCCCGTGCCGGCGGTGGCGCGAGGCGATCGCACAGCGCCGGCAGCGGCAGCAGCGGCAGGGACAGCGAGGCCGCCCAGTCGGCCGCCGCCGAGGCCTCGCCGTCGGCGGGCCGTGCGTCGAGAAGCCACAGCGTGCCCTCGCCGCCGCCCTTGCGCAGCCAGGCCTCGCGCTGCAGTTGCAGATGGCCGCCCGGCACCGCGGCGGCGGCCATCAGCGGCTGCGTGTCGACCAGCAGCACGAGTGCCGCGGCCTGGGCGAAGTCGGCAAAGTCGGTCGCCAGCACCTCGGCACCGATCGTGCGCACGGCCAGGCCCCGCTCGGCCAGGCTCGCGGCCACCTGCGCTGCGCTTGCCGCGCTGCCGGCGGCGGCCCAGCCGATGAGCACCGGGCGGGTGGCGGGTGCGCTCGGCACCGCGGAAACCGGCACCGGGGCCTGGGCGGCTGCGACCAGGCTCGCCTGCGCCGCGTCGGCCTTGAGCCGCGCGGCGAACTCGTCGAGCAGCCGCCGGAAGGGCTTCGCGAACTTCGGCGACACGATGCCCTCGGCGGCATACACGTCGATCGGGTAGCGCCGGTCTTCGTCCTTGAAGAAGCCGAGCCAGAGCTGGTCACCCGCGCCATCGTTCGGCAGCAGCGCGCGCCACTCGGGCTTGGCCGCAAGCGCCAGCGCCGCCGGCTCGGACATCGCCACGATGAACAGCCGCTCGCGGAAACCGCGCTCGCCGAAGAGCTCGCGGAAGTAGGCCAGCTCGCGCATGCACCAGGGGCTGTGCACGTAGTTGTCGCCGATGACGATGAGCATCGCGAACGAGGCCGCGACATTGGCCTTGAGTTCGTCGCTCAGCACCCCGGCCACCGGCCCGTTGAGGCCCGACTGGTGCAGCGGCGGCAGCCGCGGTATGCGCGCCACGGCCGGCAATACCCGGTGCAGCTCGCGGCAGAAGTGGCTCACCCAGTCAAGGCTGGCCGTGTCATCGGCATGGGCGTAGCTGATGAAGGCGGTGTATTCGCTGTCCTTGAGCGACTTCAACGCGGCGTCTTCACGGGTGCGTCTTCACGAGCGCGAGCAGGGGGTGGGCAACATGTCGGCTGCATGCTAGGCCCGTGCCGGCAGGCTCGCAAGCCGGCGGCGTAGGGGGGCCCGCTCGGGGGGGCCGCAGAGCGGACGAGAGGCGGGCGGTCTCAGGCCGACGCCAGCGCCGTGCGCCGCACCTTGCGCACGCGAAAGGCGCTGACGATCAGCACGCCCTGCAGCAGCGCCAGCGACAACCACACCTCGCGCCAGGCGCCGTGGTCCATCAAGGTGCCGATGACCAGCGGCACCACGGCCTGCCCGATGTCGAGCCCGGCGTAGACGACGCCGTAAACGCGGCCGGTGGCGTTCTCGGGCGTGGAGCGCTTCACCAGCAGATCGCGCGAGGGGCCGGCCGTGCCGGTGACGAAACCCATCAGGCCGAACATCACCGGCACCAGCAGCGCCGGCAGCGGCAGCAGCGCCACCGACAGCGCGACCATGGCGGCCAGGCCGAAGCCCCCGGCGACGATGCGCTCGCAGCGTTCGGGATCGGCGGCCAGGAACCCGCCCACCAGCATGCCGGCGGCCGCGCAGACCATGTAGATGGTGAGGCACAGCGCCACCCACTTCAGCGGCACGGCATGCAGCTGGGCCGCGGCGCCGGGGGCGAAGGTCTGCACCACGCTCAAGGCGCCAGCGTAGAAGAAGAAGAAGCCAAAGCACATCCACACCGCCGGGATGCGCAAAAACTCGAAGCGGTCCTCTTCGACCACCGTCTTGCCCGACGCGGGCGCGGGCGCCGGCTCGGCCGCGGGCAAGGCCAGGTCGTGCCGGCGCAGCAGCAACAGCGCCAGCACGGCAAACGCCACGCCCGCAGCGCACACCAGGGCCAAGCGCCACGAGCCGGCCACGGCAATCGGCACCAGCATGGCCGGCGCCAAGGCCCAGCCCAGGCTGCCGGTGATGCCATGCACGCTGTAGGCATGACCCAGGCGCGACTTGTGCACCTTGCGGTTGAGCAGCGTGTAGTCCACCGGATGGAAAACACCGTTGCCGATGCCGGCCACCACCGCGCAAACCGCCAGCATGGCGTAGCTGGTGCTGGCGGCAAACCCGAGAGCCGCGCAGCCGATGAGCGCCAGCCCGGCAAACAGAATGGGCCGCGGCCCGAAACGGTCGACCCAGAAGCCCGACACCGCCTGCACCACGCACGAGACGACGAAGAAGATGGTCAGCAGCGCACCGAGCTCGGTGTAGCTGGCGCCGAAGGCATCCTTCAGCCAGGGAAACAGAGGCGGCAGCAGCAGCTGGCTGAAGTGGCTCACGCCGTGCGCGATGCCGACGAGGCCGATGACGGCTGCGTCCTGGCGCAAGGGGGTCGGCGCCGGAGCCGGCAAGGTGATCGAGGACATGCCGCGCACTGTAGGCAGGCCCGATGCGGCAGGGTTACGATAGTCCGACAACTTCTATCGAGAACGTGACAGCCGCCTCGCCCCGCCGCCCCGCTTCTGCTGCGCGCACGCGCAGCGAAGCAGCGTCGGGCAACCCGGCCGGCCCGATCCGCGCCACCGTGCCGCCGCAGGACCCGCGGCGCTTCGTGCCCACCGCGGCCCGGCCGGTGCGCGCCAAGGTGCGCCACCTCGACCCCGACACCGAGATCCAGCCCCACAGCCACCCCTGGGCGCAGGTGGCGATGGCCGTCAGCGGCGTGGCCCGCATCACCGCCGGGCAGGCCACCTACCTGGTGCCGGGCGGGCGTGCGGTGTGGATCCCGCCCGGCATCGTGCACGTGGTCTCGGTGGTCGAGAAGGCCGAGCTGTGCACCTTGTACGTCCACCAGAACGACGATGTGCCCGGCCCCGGCGTCACCGCGGCCGAGTGCGCGCCCTGGCGCCAGTGCCGCGTGCTCGAGGTGAGCCCGCTGCTGCGCGAGCTGGTGCTGCAGATGGACATCGCGATGGACGGCACGAAGCCCGTCACACCCACGCTGCTGGCCCGCGAGCGCCGGCTCGGCGACCTCGCTCTCGACGAACTCAGCCGCGCCGCACCCGTGCGCCTGGGCATCGAGCTGCCGCAAGACCGCCGGCTGCGCGCCTTGTGCGAGGCCGTGCTCAGCGAGCCCTCGCGCCACGCCACGCTGCAGGGCTGGGCCGCCGAAGCCGGCGCGAGCGAGCGCACCGTGGCGCGGTTGTTCCGGCAGGAACTCGGCACCACCTTCGCCGCCTGGCGCCAGCAGGTGCTGCTGGCCAAGGCCCTGGCCCTGGCGGCGCGCAAGCGCCCGATGGCCCACATCGCCGCCGAACTCGGCTACGCCAGCGCCAGCGCCTTCACGGCCATGGTGCGGCGTTCGGTCGGGCAGCCGCCGCGGCGCTTCTTCAATTCAGCCTGACACACCCGCCATGGAAAGCGTTCTCTTCGACTACACGCAACAAGACGCCGCCGGCACCTGCAGCACCCGCCACGCCTGGGCCAAGGTGCCGGCCGCGCTGCCGCCGGCCGAGCGCAGCGCCGTGCGCGAACGCGCCGCCGCGCTGCTGAAGGCGCAGGGCGCCGTGCTGGTGGCGCACTACTACGTCGACGGCGATCTGCAGGACCTGGCCCTGGCCACCGGCGGCATCGTCGCCGACTCGCTGGAGATGGCGCGCTTCGGCCGCGACCACGCGGCACAGACCCTGGTGGTGGCCGGCGTGCGCTTCATGGGCGAAACAGCCAAGATCCTGAGCCCGCACAAGCGCGTGCTGATGCCCGACCTCGACGCCACCTGCTCGCTCGACCTCGGCTGCCCGCCCGATGCCTTCGGCGCCTTCTGCGACGCCCACCCCGACCGCGAGGTCGTGGTCTACGCCAACACCAGCGCCGCCGTGAAGGCACGCGCCGACTGGATGGTGACCAGCTCCTGCGCGCTGGCCATCGTGAGCCACCTGCACGCCCAGGGCAAGAAGATCCTCTGGGCGCCCGACCGCCACCTCGGCCACTACATCCAGGAGCAGACCGGCGCCGACATGCTGCTCTGGAACGGCGCCTGCATCGTGCACGACGAGTTCAAGGGCCTCGAACTCGAGCTGCTGAAGGCCCAGCACCCGGGCGCGCAGGTGCTGGTGCACCCCGAGTCACCCGCCGCCGTGGTGGCGCAGGCCGACGTCGTGGGCAGCACCTCGCAGCTGCTCAAGGCCGTGGTCGACGGCGCGTCCGGCGGCACCTTCATCGTGGCCACCGACAACGGCATCCTGCACCGCATGCGGCAGCTGGCACCGGGCAAGACGCTGATCGAAGCGCCCACGGCCGGCGCCAGCGCCACCTGCAAGAGCTGCGCGCACTGCCCCTGGATGGCCATGAACGCGCTGCAGGGCGTGCTGGCCTGCCTGGAGCAGGGCCAGGGCGAGATCGACGTGCCCGAGCCGGTGCGCAGCCGCGCCGCCGGCTGCATCGAGCGCATGCTCGATTTCGTGAAGGCCCACCCGCAGGCGCTGGCCCAGCCCGCCCGCGGCGCGCCGGCCGGACTGGTGCCGCAGCTCGGCGCCAGCTGACGCGGCACTTTTCACCCTTCAGAACCGGCCTCGCAGGCCGATATGGCGCTCATCCCCACATGTTTTCGTCACGGGGAGGAGCCGAAGCATGAGCGCCGATTTCACGACCGTCCGGAACCACAACGAGCGCACCGTCTTCGACACGGTGCACCAGATGGCGCCGCAGTACCCGGGCCTGGCCCACGACCCCGAACTGCTGGCCGACGTGGCCTGCGTGGCGCTGAACCGCCTCGCACCGCGCTACATCCGCCACGAGGTCGACTTCGTCTTCTACCTCAGCGAGCGTGAGCGCAGCGACAGCGAACGCCAGCTGGGTGAGGCCGTCGAGTACGCCTTCGGCTTCGTGCAGGCCCGCACGGCGATGAGGGCGCGGGGCTGAAGCCATGACCAGCGCCGACGCGCGGGCGCAGCTGCGCGAGCTGTGCTACCTGCGGCCCGCCGACGCTGCCACGCTGGGCCGCGAACTCGGCAGGGCTGGCGGGCCGCTGGCGGCCGAAGGCTGGCTGCACGTGGCGCTGGCAGAGGTGCGCTCCGGCCCCACCGACCAGTCCGACGAGGCGCTGGAACGGGCGCGCCGCGGCTTCGAGTCCCAGGCCGACCGCACCGGGCTGGCCTGGTGCGACGAGGTCCGCGCCGTCGCCCTGCGGCGCCGCGGCGACTACGCGGCCTCGGCGCAGCTGCAGACCGAACTCGACGCGCGCAGCGGCATCGAGCGCGATCCGCTGTACCGCTTCGTGGCACACAACTCGCGGGCCATCACGCACAAGCTCAACGGCCAGTGCGACGACGCATTGCGCCACTTCTACGCCGCGCACGAGGCCGCGGCCGAAAGCGGCCTCGACGGACCCCGGATCACCGCGCTGGGCAACCTCGGCGGCTTCCACCAGGACCTCTTCAACCTCGACGACGCCCACCGCCTGAGCGAAGAGGCCCTGGCCGCGGCGCGGCGCTGCGGCCTGCGCCAGGTGGTCACGGTGGCCGGCGCCAACCTGGTGTTCGTGCGCCATGCCATGGGCGACGCCGCCGGCGCGCGTGCGATGGCCGGATTCCTGCTCGATCACCCCGAGGAGACGCTGCCCGATCTCGAACGCACCTTCCCTTTGCCGCTGGCCTTGGGTCATCTCGCCAGCGGTGAAGTGGAGACCGCGCTGCGCTTCCTGAGCGCCGGCGCCGTGGCCGGCATTGCCGATGGCGACGGCCAGTGCGACTGGGCCTGGATCAAGGCGCGCTGCCTGCTGGCGCAAGGCAACGCATGGGGCGCGCGTGAGCTGATCGAACACACGCTGAAACAGCGTGCCGAGCGCCAGTTGGCCGAGCGGCCCTACCCTTCGATGCAGATGCGCCAGGCACTGGCCGAGGCCTGCGAGCACCTGGGCGACCACCGCGCCGCGCTGGGCTGGCAGCGCGAGGCGCACGACCTCTACGTGCACCTGGTGGGCCGCAGTGCGCGCGCACGCTTCATCGCGCTGGAGGTCAGCCACCAGCTGGCCTCGACGCAGCGCGAGCGCGACCGTGCCGTCATGGACCACCGCGCCGTCGAAGACGACCGCCGCCGCCTCGTCGAGCTCAACGCCGCGCTGCAGTCCAAGATCACCGAGACCGAGCAGTTGCACCAGGCCTTGCGCGAGCAGGCGCTGCACGACCCGCTGACCGGCCTGCACAACCGCCGCTACCTCTACGAGGCCGGCCCGGGGCTGCTGGAGCTGGCCCACCGCCAGCAGCGCATCGCCTGCGTGGCCCTGCTCGACCTGGACCACTTCAAGCTGCTCAACGACACCTACGGCCACCAGGCGGGCGACCAGGTGCTCAAGCGCTTCGCCACGCTGCTGAAGCAGACGATGCGCCGTTCGGACATCCTGTGCCGCTATGGCGGCGAGGAGTTCGTGGCCGTGATGCCCGAAATCGACGCCGACAGCGCCCAGGCGGTGCTGGCGCGCCTGCTCGAAGCACTGCAGACCCTACCGCCCGAGCCCGGCCGGCGGCGGGTGCCCAACGGCAGCTTCTCGGCCGGCATCGCGGTGTTTCCGCGCCACGGCAACACACTGGAGAAGCTGCTGCACCGCGCCGACAAGGCGCTGTACACCGCCAAGCACCAGGGCCGCGCGCGCATCGAGCAGGTGCCGGCGACCGGGTTCGGCACGCTGGCCTGACCGGGCGTCTGGCCTATCAGCGACTCGTCAGCGGCTCTTCGCCGGCCGCGTGAGCACCGTCGGAAAGCTCACCGGCAGAGCCTCGGGGAAATCGCGGCTGTAGTGCAGGCCGCGGCTTTCGTGGCGGCGCAAGGCGCTGCGCACGATGAGCTCGGCGCACACCACCAGGTTGCGCAGCTCGAGCAGGTCGCGGTTGACGCGGAAGTTGGCGTAGTAGTCGTCGATCTCGTCGCGCAGCAGCTTGATGCGGTGCAGCGCCCGCTCCAGCCGCTTGGTCGTGCGCACGATGCCGACGTAGTTCCACATCAAGAGGCGCAACTCGTCCCAGTTGTGCGCGATCACCACCTGCTCATCGGCGTCCTCGACCTGGCTTTCGTCCCAGGCCGGGGGTTCCGGGCCGTCGGCGGCGGGCAACTGCCGGATCGCCTCGGCACAGCTTTGGCCCAGCACCACGCACTCCAGCAGCGAGTTGCTGGCCAGGCGGTTGGCGCCGTGAAGGCCGGTGTAGGTGGTCTCGCCCACTGCAAACAGGCGCGGCAGATCGGTGCGGCCATCGAGATCGGTGACGACACCGCCGCAGGTGTAGTGCGCCGCCGGCACCACCGGGATCGGCTGGCGCGCGATGTCGATGCCCAGTTGCAGGCAGCGGGCGTGGATGGTCGGGAAGTGCTCGCGCAGAAAGGCCTCGCCCTTGGCCGCGACGATGGGCCGGGCGTCGAGCCAGACGTGGTCGAGGCCGTGGCGCTTCATTTCGAAGTCGATGGCTCGGGCGACGATGTCGCGGGGCGCGAGTTCGCCGCGTTCGTCGTGCGCCGGCATGAAGCGCGCGCCACCCGGATCGGCCGGGCCGGTGGACGGCAGCGTGAGGATGGCGCCCTCGCCGCGCAGCGCCTCGGTGATGAGGAAGCTGCGGTCCTGCGGGTGGCCACTTGGGAAGTAGAGGCACGTCGGGTGGAACTGGATGAACTCCATGTTGCCCACGCGGCAGCCGGCGCGCCAGGCCATCGCGATGCCGTCGCCTGTGGCCGTGTCGGGGTTGCTCGTGTAGCGGTAGACCTTGCCGACGCCGCCGGTGGCCAGCACCACCGCCTCGGCGGCCAGCGTCTCGACGCGGCCGTGGTCGATGTCGAGCGCGTACACGCCGTGGCAACGTGGCGCCTCGCCGCGGCGCTTGAAGTGGCGCGAGGTGATCACGTCCACCGCCACCCAGCGCTCGCGCAGCGTGATGTTCGGGTGCGCGCGGGCGCGCGCCAGAAGCGCTTCATGGATGGCGCGGCCGGTGGCGTCGGCCGCGTGGGCGATGCGCCGCACCGCATGACCGCCCTCGCGCGTGAGGTGCAGGCCGAGCGGGCCATCGGGATCGGGCGAGAAGTTCACGCCCTGGTCCACGAGCCATTGCACGGCTTCGGCGCTGTGTTCGGCAATGAAGCGGGCCGTGTGCTCGTCGACGATGCCGGCGCCGGCGTCCTGCGTGTCGCGCACGTGGCTCTCGACGCTGTCGTCGGAGCCCAGCACGCCGACGATGCCGCCCTGGGCCCAGGCCGTGGCACTTTCGGACAGGCCCCGCTTGGCCAGCACCACCACCGGGCGAGCGCGCGCCAGTTCGAGCGCCACGGTCAGACCCGCCAGGCCTGCACCGACGACGACCACCGGCCGCAGCAAAGGGGTTTCGCTCATCGCACCTCAGGTTTGCAGATTCACGGCCGATTCTAGGGAGCGAGGCCCCCCGGACAGGCCCGGGCGTGCAGGCGCGCCACCTATCATCATCGACACAACATCGACTCAATCAGCGGAGACCCTCCAGATGGCCGCCACACGCGAACCCGAGGCCTGGCCCGACACGCAGCGCGTCATGCCACGGCCCTCACGCGCCAGACGCGACGAACTCAACGCGCCGTCCACGCAGATCGTCGGCGACCGCGAGGCCTATCTCGGGCAGACCAACAGCGACGTCGGCCGCCGCATCTCGGAAGACCAGGTCGAGCTGTTCGTGACCGGCGACGCCGCGATGTCCTTGCAGCAGGAGTTCCAGCGCCTCGGGCCGGAGTTCATCGCCCTGCACGACCTCGGCCTGGCCGCCTCGCTGCGGCTGCTCAACAGCATGGCCGGCCCGGCCGGTGCGCGGGTGCAGCGGCTGTCGATCCGCCGCCAGGGCCAGGGCGTGGCGCTCGCCGTGATTCCCTTCGTCGAGGTCACGCTGGCCGACAGCAGCCCGGTGCGGGTGTACAGCACCG
>Ga0209985_10005202_pt1 | contig 10212 bp, 7 predicted proteins | sample NOAtaG_FD_187305 | JGI IMG/M metagenome (GOLD analysis project Ga0209985, IMG submission 187305) | Freshwater lake microbial communities from Lake Erie, under a cyanobacterial bloom - NOAA_Erie_Diel6S_1000h metaG (SPAdes) (version 2) | ecosystem: Environmental > Aquatic > Freshwater > Lake ... | reverse complement strand
GCTCGCCGCGCTGCGGAGCCAGATCGCGCGGCTCGAGGCCGACGCCGCCGCCGCCGCGCGCCGCGCCGAGGCGGCCGAGCAGCGTGCGGCGGCGGTCGCGTCGCGGCTCGAGGTCCTCGACGACGCGCTGCGGGACCTCCGCAACGCCCGCTCCGAAACACCGCGCGACGAGGGGCTCGACGCGGCGCTCGCGCGGCTCTCCGCGCGGCTCGATGCGCTCGAATCGCCCGCCTCGCTCGGCCCGATCGCCACGCGCCTCGACGCGATCGAAGCGGCCCTCCCGTCGCTTCGCGCCGCGGCGGGGCCGCGATCGGAACGGGAGCCGGACCAGGGCGGTACGGCGCTCGAAGAGCGGGTGCAGAAGCTCGAGCGCCTGCGGGCCGAGTTCGGAGCCGCGCAGCAGGAGATCGCCGAGCACGGCCGCCTCTTCGAGTCGCGGCGCGCCCGCATCGAGAGCCTCGAGTCGCGGCTCGGCCGGGCCGAGAACGATCCGCGTCTCGCCGAGCAGCGCCGCGCGCTCGAGGCGCTGGACCTTCGCACGGGCGCCCTCGAGTCCCGGATCGAGGATGCCGCGGGGCTCGCGCTGCGGCTCGACGCGCTCGAGGCCCGTACCGCCGTCGCAGCCCCGCCGGCTCCGCCCAAGGGGCGCGTCCGCGCTGCTGGGGGCCTCGACGGAATCAAGGGCCTCGGCCCCAAGTTCCGGGCCCAGCTCGAGGCGCAAGGCGTCACCGAGCGCGCACAGATCGCGGGGTGGGGCAGCGAGGAGGTGGCGCGCCTCGCGTCCCTGCTCGGCGTACCGGCGAAGAAGCTCGACGCGTGGGTCGAGGCTGCGAAGGCCGCGCGCTGAGCGATGCGCGACGTCGATGTGGCCATTTGCGGTGCGGGGGCTGCCGGGCTCTCGCTCGCCGTTCGCCTCGCCGAGCGCGCGCCCGGGCTCCGCGCTGCGCTCTTCGACGCCCGGACCGGCTTCGACGAGGACCGCACCTTCTGCGGCTTCGCGACCCGCGGGCACCCGTTCGGCGGGGCGATCGAGCACCGCTATGGGCGCATCGCGCTCGCCGACGCGCACGGGACCATCGAGCGGCCGACCGGGCGGACGCCTTACGTGCGCATCCCAGGCGACCTCTTCTACGCCGTGGCCCTCCGCAAGCTGCGGGCCGAGCTCCGCCTCGGCGTCCGGGTCGAGGGGCTCGCCGTGCACGGCGAGCACGTGCTCGTGCAGACGAGCGAAGGACCCGTGCGGGCCCGGCTCGCGGTGGACGCGCGGGGCGGTTTCGAGCGTGGCCCGGGCACGCTCCTGCAGGTCTTCGAGGGGGCCGTCGTTCGCACCGAGCGTCCGATCTTCGATCCGGATCGCGCGCTGCTCATGGACTTCCGCGTCGCCCAGGAGCGGGGCGCGCACTTCGTGTACGTCCTGCCGCATGGCCGCACCGAGGCCCTGGTGGAGGACACGTGGTTCACGACGCGGGCCATCGGCGCGGCGCAGCACCACGCCGAGATCGCCGCCTGGCTCGACCGCGCGGGCGCCGGAGGCTTCGAGGTCCTGCGCCGGGAGCGCGGCGTCCTGCCGATGAGCGCCGCCGCGCCCCCGCGCTCCACCTCGCCGCGCATCGTCCTGGCCGGTCTCGTCGCGGGCGCCGCGAAAGGCTCGACGGGGTATGCGTTCGGGTTCGTGCAGCGCCACGCGGCCGCGCTCGCCCGCGCGATCGCCGGGGCGCGCCTCGACGGACCCGCGGCGGGCCTTCCGCGCTGGCCGGCGCTGCGCTCCCCGCTCGACACCTTTTACGACCGCACCTTTCTCCGTTTCGCCCACGCGCAGCTCGAGGAGCGCAGTGCCGCCATCGGTGAGGCCCTCGTCGCGCTCTTCCGCGGCGCTCCGGTCGAGAGCGTCGCGCGCTTCCTGTCCGAGGACGCGTCGGCCCTCGACTACGCGCGCGTCATGGCTGCGATGCCGACCGCGCCGATGCTCCGCGCGGCGCTCGGGCGCTGAGCGCACGCACGACGCTTCGGGGCCGGAACGTGTCTGCGACGTGGCGAAGCGTGGCGATTTGATAGAGTGCCACGATGGCCTCGGAGTCGACACGCCCCACGCCGCTCGGCGTCGCCCGGTCGCGCTTCCTCGAGGGCCTCACGCGGAAGGCGGCCGAGGTGCGGGCGATGCTCGCCCTGCTCGTGGCCTCGCCCAGCCACGACCGGCCGCGCGAGGAGCTGCGCCGGAGGCTGCACGCGCTCTACGCCTCGGCCCAAGTCTTTCAGCTCGAGGCGCTCGCGTCCGCGCTGCGGGACGCCATCGCGCGGCTCGACGGCGCCCGCGAGGGCGGGCTCCTCGAGGCGGACCTCGACGCGCTCGCCAGCCTCGCCGCGACGCTCCCGCTCCTTGGGACCGGGCCCGATTCCACCGGCCCGGCCACCGAGCCTTCGGTGCTCGCGGCGCCGCCTCCGCCGCGTTCTCTGTACCCGGCGCTGGCCCCTCCGCCTCCGCTCGCGCTGCCCCTCGAGCTCGAGCCTGCCGCGCCCCTCGAAGACTCCACCGAGGCCGTGCGACCGGAGCTCCTGCCGCCCTCGAGCCCGCCCCGCTCCGTTCCCTCGGCCCCTGCCTCGCCGCGCTCCGAAAGCCGTCCGCCCGTGCGGAGCGCCGACCTTCGAGGCGCCCTCTCGGGCACGCTGCTCGGGCCCCGCGCGGCCCCGCTGCGCGCCGCGCCGCCGGTGCTCGGCGTCCTCGTCGTGGCCGGCCCGGCGATCGAGGCCGCGGTGCGCGAGGCGCTCGCCGGCGAGCGCTTCGAGGTCTTCGGCGCGGGTGACGCCGAGGCGGCCCTGCGGGCGGCCCAGGAAGGTGCGCCCGACGTCGTGCTCGCCGAGCGCGCGCTGCTCGAGGCGGCGCCGTACCTCGCGGATCGACTCCGCGGCGACCCGCTCGCCGATCCGCCGCCGGTGGTCGTGCTCGCGGAGCCCGGCCAGCTCGCGGCGGCGCGCGGACTCGGCGCGGCCGTGGTGGAGGCGCCGCCGATCGCGCCCGAGCAGCTGGTGCAGACGCTCGCGCGCCTTGGCGAGGGACGCGCGGCGCTCGGGCCGGGCAGCCTCGGCGGCGCGCTGAGCCTCGAGGAGCTCGCGGCGCGGGTGGCCGCGGAGGTGAAGCGGGGCCTCGTCGACGCCTCGGATCAGGGCGGAGAACTCGTGGTGCCGGTGGGCGGCGCGGAGATCCTCGCGGCGACGTGGGCCGCGATCGGCCGCATGCGCGCCCACCTCGAGGCGCGGAGCGGCGGCCGCCTGCACTTCCGCGAGCGGGGCTCTGGCCCTTCGCTGATCGCTCTCGCCGAGGCGGGCGCCAGCGCCGAGGAGCCTGCGGCGGTGCGGCTCGAGGGCCGCCGCGTGCTCGTCGCCGACGACGATCCCGCGGTGGTCTGGTTCTTCGCCGGCGTCCTGCGCGAGGCGGGCTGCCTCGTCGACGAAGCAAGCGACGGGGCGGACGCGCTGCGCCTTGCACGCGCGCGCCGACCCGACGTGATCGTCAGCGACATCCTGATGCCGGAGCTCGATGGCTTCGCGCTCCTGCGGGAGCTCGAGCGAGAGCCACCGCTCTGCGACGTCCCGGTGGTGCTGCTCTCGTGGAAGGAGGACTTCCTCGAGCGCATGCGCGAGCTGCGGAGCGGCGCCTCCGGCTACCTCCGCAAGGAAGCCGGCGCGGCGCAGATCCTCGCCGCGGTCCGCGACGCGCTGCGTCCGCGTGCGCGCCTCGAGGAGCGCCTCGGGGAGGCCGGCGAGGTGCGCGGTCCCCTGGCCCGCATCGGGCCCCTCGTCCTCCTCGAGACCGTCGCCCGGCTGCGCCCCGATGCCCGGCTGAGCGTGCGCGACGCGGCGAGCCTGTTCGAGGTGGACCTGCGTGGTGGACACCTCGTGGATCTCACCCGCACCGCCCCCGACGGATCCTTCCGCCGGGGCGCCGAGGTGGTGCCTGCGCTGCTCGGGGTCCGGGCTGGCCGCTACGCGGTCGCGAGCGCCGTCGGGCCCGTGCGCGGCACGGTCAAGGAGCCGCTCGAAGGGCTCCTCGCGCGGAGCGCCCGCCGGCTGCAGGCGTCGGTCCGGGCGGTGACCGGCGAGCAGCTTGCCCGCGCCCATCGGCTCGAACTCGATGCCGATCTCGCCGCGAGCCACGGCCGCAGCGCGCCGCCGGAGCTCGCGGAGATCCTCGGGTGGATCGCCGAGGGCCATGGCCCAGCGGCGCTCCTCGCCGAGCGCCGCGTGATGCCCGACGCGCTCGAGCGGGTGCTCGTCGAACTCGCCCGTCAGGGCGGCGTGGTGTCGGTGCACGGCGCGGGGGGGGAGCGCCTCGATGCCGACCTTTCCCCGCACCCACGCGGGGAGGCCGTCGCGGCCGCCGTGGAGGGGCCGCCCGCGCCGCTCGCCGCAGGCCTGACCGAGCCTACAGCCCTCGCTGCACCGTCGTCCGCGTCGTTCCACGCGTCCGACGAGGACGAGCACGATGACGCGCAGCACCCGTCGGAGGTGCCCGCTCCGACGAAACGGGCGCAGGACGAAGGCGCCGCGCCGACCGAGGCGCGGGGCGTTCCTGGGCCGGCGACCTCCCTCGACGCCGCGGCGCCGGCCGATGACACGCTCTCGGATGGCGCGGCCGCCGCGCCGGACGAGGCGCCCCGCGCGGCGCAGGGCCAGCCCGAGGCGAGCGCGCGGTCCAGCTCGGAGCCGCCCGACGCCGAGGACGCGCGGCGGTCGAGCTCGCCGCCGGACGACCTCGACGCCGCCGCGCAGGCCCGGGCGCTGCCCTCGGCGCGCTCGCCGCTGCCCACGCTGCTTGGGATGGGCGTGCTCTTCGCGGTCGGCTACCTCGGCTACCAGGCCCTCGGAGGCGGAGCGCCGGAGAACCCTCGTCGCCACATCATCGCCGCCGAGCGTCCTCTGCCGCTCGACGTCCCGGTCGCGGGCGACGCGGGGGCTCCGAGCGAGGTCGCCGCGGCGCCGGCCGGCCCGGCGCGCGCGTTCGGCGAAGAGCTGTGCGGCCTGCCGGTGGACGCGGACGGTGCCGGCGAGGGCGTGCTCTTCTTCGAGCCGGGGGCGCCCGGCCGCGCGCGCGTCACCCGCGCCGATGGATCCATCGTCCGCGACGTACGGCTCGGTGACGAGGTCGGCATCGTGCTGCCCGCGGGCATCTACGGCGTCGCGTTCGAGGCGGGCGGCGCGACGGACCTCCGCTTCACCCGCATCGCGCCCGGCTGCACCCGCCGCCTGCCGCGCCCCTGAGGTGGTTCGCGGGGGTCAGTACGCGAGCACGCGTACGACCTGCTCGTCGTCGAGCCGGATCACGCCGCTTTCGCCCGCGCAGCCGAAGCACGCCGTCCAGTGCAGCTCGCCGCGGCTCGGCGGCGTGCGGCTGATCGCGATGGGCGCGTCCTCGCCCGCGAGCACGAAGGCCCCGCCGTGCACGTAGGTTCCGTCGGAGAGCCGGTACAGCGCCGCGATCAGCGTCCCGCCCGCGCTCCGTCCGGAGAAGACCAGGAGCTCGTCCCCGGCGGTCGGCGACCAGAAGAACGGTCCCTCCGCCAGCTCCCAGCCCGCGAGGGCGTCCCGGACGGCGTTGCCCCGCGCGAGCGCGCGGTCCCCGTCCTCGGCGTCGTGCAGCGTGAAGTCCTCGGCGTAGGCCGCGAGCTCGGGGATGCCTGCGAGGGCCGCGCGGAGGGCTGCGTCGTCGAGCTCCGCGGCACGGAACACCGGGTGCGTCGCGACCTCCGGGTAGGCGGCGGCGCTCGGATCGCCTCCGTAGCAGCAGCGCACGGCGGCGCCGACCTCGGAGCGGGGCGCGAGGCCGCCTCGCATGTCGCAGCGGTGGCTGGCGAGCGGCTGATCGAAGCGGGCCCCGCGCACGACCGCGCTCGCCTCGGCGGCGCGTGCACCGAGGGCGACGAGGCTCTCCGGGAGATCGGAGCGCGTCCACTCGGGATGCTCGACCCCCATCGCCGCCACGCCGAACTCGGACGTGCACGCCCCGAGGTCGAGGGTGCAGCCCTCGAGGTCGAGGCTGGGGCCGGTCGGGAACGTGTGGTGCGCCTCGCCCTCGCACGCGCGCTCCCACTCGAGCTCGGTGCAGAGGCGCCCGCCGCGCGCGGCGCAGAGGTTCTCGGCCTCGCTCCGGTCGTGTGCGACGAGGGGACGGCCCGCGCCATCGCCCCGCACCGGCTCGCGATCGATCTCGAAGGCGGGCAGGGCGATCGGGACGAGATCGGCCTCGCGGGCGGGCCGGCGTCCGGCAGTGCCGGGCCGGCTGCCGGCGAGCACGTTGCCGGCCGGGATCCGCGTCCGTGCGGCCGGGCGCGCAGCGGCCTCCGCGCGGGGCGAGGCCGGGCTCGACCGCGGCAGCGCCGGTTCCACGGGCGCCGCGGGCGCAGGTGCACCGCCGCCGGAGCAGCCGACGAGCAGCGCGAGCACGGAGCGAGGGGCCCAGCGGGGCAGATGCACCCGAGCGCGGTACGTCGGGTCGGCCTGCGCACGCAAGAAAACGGCGCGGGGCCCGTGCCGGCTCGCGTAGGATCCCTCGCCATGCAGTTCCTCCGACTCCACCATGGCGGGGCCGACTACTACGGCCGGCGCATCGACGAGGCGACGGCGCGGCTCTGGACCGCGGCACCCTGGTCGGGGGGCGTCGAGACCGACCGTTTCGTTCCCCTCCGCACCTTGCTCGCGCCGGTGCAGCCTTCCAAGGTCGTCTGCGTCGGGCGCAACTACCGGGAGCACGCCAAGGAACTCGGCAACGAGGTCCCGAAGGAGCCGCTGCTCTTCCTCAAGCCGCCGACCACGATCGTCGGGCCCGGCGCGGCGGTCGAGCTGCCGCGCGAGAGTGAGCGGGTCGAGCACGAAGGCGAGCTCGCGCTCGTCATCGGACGGACGATCCGCCGGGCCACCGAGGCGGAGGCGGCCGCGGCCATCTTCGGCGTGACCTGCGCCGATGACGTGACCGCCCGCGACCTCCAGAAGAAGGACGTTCAGTTCACGCGCGGCAAGGGCTTCGACGGCTTCTGCCCGGTCGGCCCCTGGATCGAGACCGAGCCGGGTGATCTCGCGGCGCTCGCGCTGCGCCTCGAGGTGAACGGCGTGAGCCGCCAGTCGGCGAGCACCGGGGAGATGGTGTTCTCGCCGGCGTTCGTCGTCGCCTACATCTCGCAGGTGATGACCCTGCTGCCCGGGGACCTGATCCTCACCGGCACCCCGGCGGGGGTCGCGCCGCTCGCGGCAGGCGACGTCGTCCGGGTGACCATCGACCGGATCGGGACCCTCGAGCACACGATGCGCTGAGGCGCGGCGGGCACGGGCAGGCGGCTGGGCTACAGTCCGCGCCCATGTTCGAGCGCATCCTCATCGCCGGTCGCGGCGAAGCCAGCGCGCGGGTCGCGCGTACCTGCCAGCGCCTCGGCGCCGACACCGTCGCGATGGCCGCTCCAGGCGACGAGGACGCGGTGCACGTGCAGGCGTGCGACGAGGTCGTCGCCATCGAGAGCGCCGCCCAGTACCGCGATCCCGACCGTGTCCTCGCCGCGGCGAGCGGCGCCCAGTGCTCGGCCGTGCACCCGGGAGTTGGCTTCTTCGACGCCGATCCGTGGCTCCCAGGGCGGGCTGCGCGCTTCGGCGTCACCGTCATCGGACCGGCGCCCGAGCGCATCGCGCTGTACCGCGATCGGGCGGCGATGCGCAGCGCCGCCATCGACGCGGGGCTCCGGGTCCTGCCCGGCGCGGAGTCGCTCGTGCGCAGCCTCGACGAGGCGCGCGCGTGGGGCCGTGAGGTCGGCTACCCGCTCGTCGTGAAGGCGGGCTATGGCATGGGCGAGCCCTCCTCCTTCTCGATCGTCGAGAACGAGGCGGGCCTCGCCGTGCTCTTCGCCGAGCACGACGACGTGAAGGCGCTGGCCCTCGAGGCCTGGATCGACCGCCCTCGGCATGTCGAGGTCGTGCTCGCCTCCGACGGGATCGACGTCGCGGTGCTCGACGAGTACGAGTGCTCGGTCCGCAAGGACCATCGCCGGGTGCTCGCCGAGGCGCCCGCGCCCGCTCTCGACGGCCTGCGCTTCGGGGACTCGGTGCGCGGCGCGATGTGGGCCGCCGCGAGCCAGCTCGCGATGCACCTCGGCCACCGCGGCACCGCCACGGTGCAGTTCCTGCTCGACGCGAGTGGGCAGTTTCACTTCGTTTCGTTTCGTCCCGGGCTCGGCTCCGAGCACGTGCTCGCCGAGATGCGGACCGGCGTCGACCTCGTCGAGGCCGAGGTGCTCCTCGCACTCGGCGAGCCGCTGCCGCCTGCGGTGCTGCGGGCCGAGCCCACTGGACACGCCGTTCAGGCCCGCCTCGAGGCGGCGCTCGATCCGCGTGATCAGCGCCCCTTTCCTGGTCGTGCCGACGACGTCCGCTGGCCGCCCGCGCCCGCGGGCAAGCTGCGCGTCGAGACTGCGATCCAGTCCGGCTCGCGCATCACTGCCGAGCACGATCCGCTCGTCGCGACGGTCACGACCTTCTCGCCCACCCGTCACGAGGCGGTGCTGCTCCTCGACCGCATCGTGGCCGAGACCCGCATCGCTCCGCTGATCACCAACTTGCGCCTCGTGCGCCGCGCGCTGAACCACGAGTCGTTTCGCGCTTCGCAAGTCGACGAGGGATTCCTCGATCGTGCCTGAGAGGGCGCGCCCGTGACGGTGCACGTGGCCTGCGAGGGCGTGCGCGCTGCGCCGATCGCGGCGGCGCTGCGCGTCATGGCCGAGCGGATGCTCCGCGCGCTCCGCCTCGAGGCGACCGAGCTGAGCGTGCTGCTCACCGACGACCCACGCATCCACGCGCTGAACCGCGCGCATCGCCGCATCGATCGTCCGACCGACGTGCTCGCCTTCTCGCAGCACGAGGACGCTCGGGGGCGCTTCGTGCCGTTCGTGCCGAGCGAGCAGACGCTCCTCGGCGACATCGTGATCTCGCTCGACACCGCGCGGCGCGACGCCCGGCGCGCCGGCATCGCCCTCGACGCCGAGCTCGCGCTGCTGCTCGCGCATGGCCTCTTGCACCTGCTCGGCATGGACCACGCGAGCCGCGACGAGGAGCGGAGGATGCAGGCCCGCACCCAGCCGCTGGCGCACCTCGCGCTGGTGCCCGAGCGCCCGTCGGGGCGCCGCTTCGGATCGCACGATCGGCCTGGAACCACGGGCAAGATCGGGGTGCGCGTCGGTCCGCGACCGCGAAAAACGCGGTGAAATCGCGAGACCTCGGCTGAGCGCCGCGAAAACGTGGGGTGCGCGCGCGGTTTGCTCTTGTCACGCCCAAAACACCGTGGCAGAAGCGCCCGACATCGCTTCAAACGCCTGGAAACAAGCCTCGAAGTCGAGGTCTCGTCGCCCCCCTCTCGGACCTTCCCGGGGCGGACGCGGGACCCGGAACGGGGAGGGTGACAGGCAAGTAGTACCCCCCGAGGGGGGCAAACCTCGGGGGCTCGGAGAACGGGCCGGCGGACCTCGATGAGATGGGACGTAGCGGCTTCCGTGTGCCCGCTCGCGGGTGCACGGGCGGTCTTCGGGCGATTGGCTCGCCTCCTGCCTCGGCAGGGCCCCGCGGCCAGCCACGTGTCAGCAGAACCACTCAGGAGGCATCGATGAGCGACTCGAAGCGGATGACGAAGGCGCAGTTCTTTGGTGAGGTCGCGGAGAAGACCGGTCTGACCAAGCGGCAGGTCGGTGAGTCGTGGGACGCGGTGATCGCGATCGCCAAGCGTGAGCTCGGCAAGCGCGGCCCCGGTGAGTTCGTCCTTCCGGACCTCATCAAGCTCAAGGTGAAGAACATCCCCGCGAAGAAGGCGGAGACCCGCAAGAACCCCTTCACCGGCGAGATGAAGCAGTACCCGGCGAAGCCCGCGTCGCGCAAGGTCGGCGCGCGCGCGCTCAAGAAGCTCAAGGATCTGGTCAACTGATCCTGGCCCCGGCCCACGCTGGATGGGCCCCGACGGCGAGCGCCCCGAGCGATGGCTCCGGGCGCTCGTCGCCGTTTTGGGGCCGCCGCTCGCGGCGAGCCGCGCGTCCGCCGGGCGCGTGGGCGAGGCGAACGTGCGCTCAGCCCATGGCGGGGGGCGGGGCCGGGTCCTTGCCGAGCCGCACCCGGGCGGCTCGGACGCTCGCGCCGAGTGGCTCCTCGTCGACCGGGTCGGGCACCGTCCTCAGTACGGCCGCGAGCGCCCGG
>Ga0209985_10005200_pt1 | contig 10215 bp, 8 predicted proteins | sample NOAtaG_FD_187305 | JGI IMG/M metagenome (GOLD analysis project Ga0209985, IMG submission 187305) | Freshwater lake microbial communities from Lake Erie, under a cyanobacterial bloom - NOAA_Erie_Diel6S_1000h metaG (SPAdes) (version 2) | ecosystem: Environmental > Aquatic > Freshwater > Lake ... | reverse complement strand
CACGCCGGAAGACCTGGTGGAGGGCGTGGCCCAGGGCATCGACATGTTCGACTGCGTGATGCCCACGCGCAACGCCCGCAACGGCCACCTGTTCACGCGCTTCGGCGACCTGAAGATCCGCAACGCGCGCCACAAGACCGACGCGCGGCCGATCGACGAGACCTGCAGCTGCCACGCGTGCAAGGGCTGGACCGATACCGACGGCAGCGTGCACGGCGGCTTCAGCCGCGCCTACCTGCACCACCTCGACCGCTGCGGCGAGATGCTCGGGCCGATGCTGGCCACGATCCACAACCTGCACTACTACGTCAACCTGATGCGCGAGCTGCGCGAGGCGCTCGAGCAGGGCCGCTTCGAGGCCTGGCGCGCGCAGTTCCACGCCGATCGCAAGCGCGGCGTCTAGGCGCCGCGCGGCGCCATGAAAAAGGCCCGCCAGCGGCGGGCCTCGATGGCTTCGATGCCAGGGATTCACTGCACGCGGAAGTCGTCGTGGCAAGCCTTGCAGGTGGCGGCCGTGGCACCGAAGGCGGCCTTGAGTTGATCGAGGTTGTTGGCCTTGGCGGCCGCAGCCAGCTTGGCGGCCTCTTCCTGCAGCTTCTTGGCGCCAGCGTCGAACTTGGCGCGCTCCGTCCAGACGTTGGCCTTGGGCTCGCCCTTGTCGGTGCCCGAGGTGCCGTCGACAAAACCGGCGAAGGGCAGGTTGGCCACGAAGGCCACGACATCGGCGTTGGCCGCAGCGGCGGGGCCGTTGAACGGCACGCGGCCGTTCGCCATGGCGCCGATGCGGCCGAAGTGGGCGGCCATCACCTGGAAGGAGGCCTTGCGGTACTTGACCGCGTCTTCGGGCTTCTGGAACTGCGCGGCAGCGGGCAGCGCCGTCGCAAGGCCGACGACGGCCGCGCACACGAGCATCACACGGGACATGGAAACCTCCTGGAGGGTTTGGATGAGCCGGCGCAGTGTAGCGAGGCGCACGCCAGGCTGTGCGTGACCGCGATCACCCAGGCGCGGCCGCTTCGGGATTCCCCCGATGCCGCAGCGCCGGGCCGGGCTCGGGGTATGGTTCCACCTTCGCCATGCTGTCGCCCGCGACACCACCGCCCATGACCTCTGCCGCCGTGCCCACCCGCGTCTGGGATCTGCCGACGCGCCTGTTTCACTGGTTGCTGGCCGCCGCCGTGATCGGCTGCGTGGTGACCGCCAAGATCGGTGGCGGCGCGATGCTGTGGCACCACCGGCTCGGCCACCTCGTGCTGGCGCTCATCGTGTTCCGGCTTGCCTGGGGGCTGGTGGGTGGGCGCTGGAGCCGCTTCTGGAGCTTCATCTACGCACCGGCCACGCTGGTGCGTTACCTGCGCGGCGCCGCGAAGCCGGGCGAACAGCTCGACGTCGGCCACAGCCCCACCGGCGCGCTGTCGGTGTTCGCGCTGCTGGCCTTGTTGATGGCGCAGGTGGGCAGCGGGCTGATCTCCGACGACGAGATCGCCTTCATCGGGCCGCTGAACCGCTTCGTCAGCACCGACACCGCGCTGCTGGCCACCAGCCTGCACAAGACCTGGGGGCAGTGGCTGATCATCGGCATGGTGGCGCTTCACGTGCTGGCCATCGTGGTGTACTTCATCAAGCGCAACAACCTCGTCAAGCCCATGATCCGCGGCGACAAGCTGCTGCCGCCCGGCACGCCGGCCAGTGCCGACGGCGTGGCGCAGCGCGGCCTGGCCCTGGTGCTGGCGCTGGCCGCCGGCGGCCTGGCCTGGTGGGTGTACGGCCTGGGCGGGTGATGAACACCGAAGGCCCGCGCATCGAGCTCGTGCCGGCCGAGGGCCCGCAGGCCCTCGAGTCCGTGAGCGCGCTGTTCCGCGAATACGCCGCCTCGCTGGCCGTCGACCTGTGCTTCCAGAACTTCGAGCAGGAACTGGCCGCGCTGCCGGGCGATTACGCCCCGCCGGGCGGCGCCCTGCTGCTGGCCCTGGTGGATGGCGAGCCCGCCGGCTGCGTGGCCATGCGGGCGCTGCCCGAAGCCGACCATGCCAATGCCTGCGAAATGAAGCGCCTGTATGTGAAGCGCGCCTTCCGCCGCTTCGGCCTGGGCCGCCTGCTGACACAGCAGCTGATGGACCTGGCCACGCAGGCCGGCCACAGCTGCATGCTGCTGGACACGCTCGACGACATGGAGGCCGCACGCGGGCTGTATGCCTCGCTGGGCTTCGTCGAGATCCCGCCCTACTACTTCAATCCGATTGCCGGCGCGCATTACCTGAAGGTCGAACTCGACACGCCCGGCACGCGCTGGTAGGAACCCCATGACCGCCTTCCCTGCCCCTGGCACCGCCGAATTCGAGGCGCTGCTGCACGCCATCCGATTCCCGGGCGACGCCGACCCGGCCGAAACCCGCGAGTGGCTCGACGCACTGGCCACGCTGGTGCGCGAGGGCGGCCCCGAGCGCGCGCGCTTCGTGCTGAGCGCGCTGCAGGACGAAGCCCGGCGCCACGCGCTGGCCTGGCAGCCGGCGCGGCAGACGCCCTACCTCAACACCATCGCGCTGCACGAGCAGGCGGCGTTCCCGGGTGACCTCGAGATCGAACAGCGCCTGGCCGCGCTGATGCGCTGGAACGCGCTGGCGATGGTGGTGCGCGCCAACGCCGCGCAGGGCGAGCTGGGCGGCCACATCAGCAGTTATGCCTCGGCGGCGGATCTGTTCGAGGTCGGCTTCAACCACTTCTTCCGCGCCCGCCATGCGGGGCCTGTTGGTCACGGAGGCCACGGCGGCGATCTCGTCTACTTCCAGCCGCACTCCGCGCCCGGCGTGTACGCGCGCGCCTTCGTCGAGGGGCGCCTGAGCGACACCGACCTGGCGCACTACCGGCAGGAGGTGAGCGCCGCCGCCGCCCGCGCGCGCGGCGAGGCGGTGCGCGGCCTCTCGAGCTACCCGCACCCGTGGCTGATGCCGGACTTCTGGCAGTTCCCCACCGGCAGCATGGGCCTGGGGCCGATCTCGGCGGTGTACCAGGCGCGCTTTCTGCGCTACCTCGAGCACCGCGGGCTGCACCCCGCGTCGGACCGTCGTGTGTGGGGCTTCTTCGGCGACGGCGAGATGGACGAGCCCGAGTCGCTGGCCGGCCTGAGCCTGGCCGCGCGCGAGAAGCTCGACAACCTCGTCTTCGTCGTCAACTGCAACCTGCAGCGGCTCGACGGCCCGGTGCGTGGCAACGGCCGCATCGTCGACGAACTCGAGACGCTGTTCGCCGGCGCCGGCTGGCACGTCATCAAGCTGGTCTGGGGCTCGGACTGGGACGCCCTCTTCGCCCGCGACACCACGCAGGCCCTGGCACGCGCCTTCGCGCGCACCGTCGACGGCCAGTTCCAGACCTTCAGCGCCAACGACGGCGCCTACAACCGCGAGAAGTTCTTCGGCCAGAGCCCCGAGTTGCGCGCGCTGGTGGGCGCGATGACCGACGACGAGATCGACCGCTTGCACCGCGGCGGCCACGACCTGGTGAAGATCCATGCTGCCTATGCGGCTGCGGTGCGCCACCGCGGCGCGCCGGTGGTCATCCTGGCCAAGACCATGAAGGGCTACGGCATGGGCCAGACGGCCCAGGGCCGCATGACCACGCACCAGCACAAGAAGCTCGACGGCGACGACCTCGTGGCCTTCGCGCGGCGCTTTCGCCTGCCGATGAGCGACGAGGCCGCGCGCGCCCAGGCCTTCGTGCGGCCCGCGGCCGACAGCGCCGAGGCGCAGTACCTGCACGCGCGCCGTGCCGCCTTGGGCGGGCCGATGCCCGTGCGGCAGCTGCAGTCCCAGGAAGCCGAACCCCTGCCCGTGCCGCCCGCAGCCCGCGTGGCGGCGTTTGCGCTGCAGGCCGACGGCAAGGCGATGAGCACGACGATGGCCTTCGTGCGGCTGCTCGGCAACCTGCTCAAGGAACCGGGCCTGGGCCCGCGCATCGTGCCCATCGTGGCCGACGAGGCGCGCACCTTCGGCATGGCGTCCCTCTTCCGCCAGGTCGGCATCTACGCGCCCGAGGGCCAGCAGTACGAGCCCGAGGACGCCGGCACCTTGAGCAGCTACCGCGAAAGCCGCGACGGCCAGATCCTGGAGGAAGGCATCAACGAGGCCGGCGCCATGGCCTCGTGGACAGCTGCGGCCACCAGCTACAGCACGCATGGCCTGGCGATGCTGCCGTTCTACATCTACTACTCGATGTTCGGCTTCCAGCGCGTGGGCGATCTGATCTGGGCCGCCGCCGACCAGCGCGCGCGCGGCTTCCTGCTGGGCGCCACCTCGGGCCGCACGACGCTGTCGGGCGAGGGCCTGCAGCACCAGGACGGCAGCAGCCACCTGGTGGCTGCCACGGTGCCCAACTGCGTGGCCTGGGACCCGGCGTTCGCCTACGAGCTGGCGCTCATCGTCGAGCACGGCCTGCAGCGCATGCTGGTGCAGCAGCACGACGTGTTCTTCTACCTCACGGTGATGAACCAGAACCACGCGCAGCCGTCGATGCCGGCGGGTGCTGCCGAGGGCGTGCTTCGCGGCCTGCACGTGTTGCCGGCGCTGCCTGAAGCGACCGCGCTGGCCACCAGCGCACCGCGCTGCGTGCTGCTGGGCAGCGGCGCCATCCTGCACGAGGCCTTGGCCGCGGCGCGGCTGCTCGCGGCCGACTGGGGCGTGGCGGCCACCGTGGGCAGCGTCACCTCGTGGAGCGAACTGGCGCGCGAGGGCATGGCCATCGAGCGTGCGCGGCTGCTCGGCGGCGAGGCTGGCGAGCCCTGGCTCACCACGCAGCTGGCCGCCACCACCGGCCCCGTCGTCGCCGCCACCGACTACGTGCGCGCCGTGCCCGAGCAGGTGCGCGCCTACGTGCCGGCCGGCCGCCGCTACGCCACGCTGGGCACCGACGGCTTCGGCCGCAGCGACAGCCGCGAGGCCGTGCGCGGCTTCTTCGAGGTGAGCCCGCAGCACATCGCGCTGCGCGCGCTGCAGGCGCTGGCCGACGACGGCGTGCTGGCCGCCGAGGTGCCCGCCACCGCGCGGCAGCGCTACGGCCTCGGGCCCTCGCCCGCGCCCTGGACGCTGTAGCGGCGCGCTACGGCATCATGGTCGCCGGGGACTGACACCCGCAGCGACATCGGAGAAGACCATCAGCAATGCCCTCATCCTGACCGCCGGCGCGCTGCGCCTGGCCGTGCGGCCCGACCTCGGCGGCGCCATCGCCGGCCTGTGGTTCTCTGATGCCCACGGCGAGCTGCCGGTGATGCGCAGCAGCGAACCCGCCGAGCTCGCGGCTGCGCGCGCCGCGGCCAGCTACCCGCTGGTGCCCTACTCCAACCGCGTGGGCCACCGCCGCTTCAAGTGGCACGGGCACGACTTCAGCACCGCGCCCAACTTCGACGACAACCCGCATTCGGTGCACGGCGTCGGCTGGATGCGGCCCTGGCAGGTGGTGTCGGCCTCCGGCGCCGATGCCGAGCTGCGCTACGTGCACACGCCCGACACACACTGGCCCTTCGCCTTCGAATCGCGCCAGCGCTTCGAGCTCACCGGCAACACCCTCACGCTGCACCTGGCCGTCACCAACACCGACACACGCCCGCAGCCCGTCGGCCTGGGTTGGCACCCCTACTTCCCGAAGCGCACGCGCAGCCACCTGCACGCCCAAGTGAGCGGCCGCTGGGAGCCCGATGCGAGCGGCCTGGCCGAACGCCGCGTGCCACAGGCCGGCATCGTGGGCGAGGTCGCGCAACTCGCCTACGACCACTGCTTCGACGGCTGGCAGGGCGTGGCGCGGCTGCGCGACGAGCGGCTGTCGCTGGAGCTCACGTCCTCGTTCAGCCGGCTCGTCGTCTACACGCCGGCCGAGAAGCCGTACTGGTGCGTCGAGCCCGTCAGCCACGTCAGCAACGCCATCCAGATGGCCGATCCGGCCGCGCACGGCCTGGTCGACCTGGCGCCCGGCGCCACGCACGAAGGCTGGATGACGCTGAAGGTGGCGTCGACATGACGGCACCCGCGTTGGAACTGCTGCTCGACTGGCAGCCGCTGCCCGCGCCGCCCAGCCTGCTGGGCGAATCGCCGTTCTGGCACCCCGACGAGCAGGCGCTGTACTGGTGCGACATCCCCGGCCGCGCGCTGCACCGCTGGTGCCCGGCCGACGGCGCCGCCGGTGCGCATCGCCAATGGGACTTCGACAACGAGCCCGGCTGCGTGGCCCCCTTGCCCGGCGGCCGCCTGCTGCTGGCGATGCGCGAAGGCCTGTTCCGCTTCGACCCCCGCGACGGCACCCGCGAACGCCTGGCCCCACCGCCCTACGACACGGCCGTGGAGCGCTTCAACGACGGCAAGGCCGATGCACTCGGGCGCCTGTGGGTGGGCACGATCTACGACCCGCGCAGCAAGCCCGCCGCGGCGCTGTACCGCTGGGACGGCCACACACTGGACCGCGTGGCCGGCGACGTGACGGTGAGCAACGGTCTGGCCTTCAGCGCCGACGGCCGCCACGTCTACTGGACCGACACGCCCTCGCACCGCGTGATGGTCTACACGCTCGATGCCGGCACCGGCCGGCTCATCGAGCCACGTGTGCTGCATGCCTTCGAGCCCAAGGTGGCCGGCGCACCGTTGGCCGGTTATGGCGGCCGACCCGATGGCGCCGCGCTCGATGTCGAGGGCGGCTACTGGGCCGCGATGATGGAAGGCAAGCAACTCGTGCGCATCGCGCCCGACGGCACGCTGCTGGCCCGCGTGCCGCTGCCGGTGCGCTGCCCCACCATGCCCTGTTTCGGCGGCGCCGACGGCCGCACGCTGTTCGTCACCACCGCGCGGGCCAACCGCCCGGCCGACGAACTGGCTGCCGAGCCCTGGGCCGGTTGCGTGCTGATGGCGCGCGCGCCGCTGGCAGGGCTGCCGGTGAACTTCGCCGCCGGCTGATGAGCGCGCTGCAGGCCCGCGCCGACCTGCTGGCCCGGCTGGCCGAGCCGCGCGAATGGGACCTGGCCGTCATCGGCGGCGGCTCGGTCGGCCTGGGCGTGGCGCTGGATGCGGCGGCGCGTGGCTTCTCGGTGCTGCTGCTCGAGGCCGGCGACTTTGCCCAGGGCACCTCGTCGCGCGCCACCAAGCTGGCGCACGGCGGTGTGCGCTACCTGGCGCAGGGCGATCTGGCCCTCGTGCGCGAGGCGCTGCACGAACGTGGCGCGCTGCTGGCCAACGCGCCCCACGTGGCCGCGCCGCTGCCCTTCGTGATGCCGGCCTACCGCTGGTGGGAGAAGGGCTTCTACGGCGCCGGCCTCAAGGCCTACGACCTGCTGGCCGGCTCGCGCGGGCTGGGCGCCACGGAGTGGATCGACGCCCGCCGGGCGCAGGCGCTGCTGCCCGGCGTGCGCGCCCAGGGCCCGGTGGGCACGCTGCAGGGCGGCGTGCGCTACTGGGACGGCCAGTTCGACGACGCACGCCTGGCGCTGCTGCTGGCGCGCACCGCGGCGGCCAAGGGCGCGCTGCTGCTGAACCACGCGCCGGTGGTGGCGCTGCGGCGCGAGCGCGGGCAAGTGCGTGGCCTCGTGCTGCGCGACACCGAGACGGGCACCGAGCACGCGGTGGCCGCACGCTGTGTGGTCAACGCCACGGGCGTGTGGGTCGACGGCATCACGGCGCTCGACCACGACGAAGACGAGCCGCCGCGAGGCAGCACGCACCGTGTGGCGCCGAGCCAGGGCGTGCACCTCGTCGTCGACCGCGGCTTCATGCCCGGCTCGGGGTCGTCGGTTCACGCGCTGCTGGTGCCCAAGACGGAAGACGGCCGCGTGCTGTTTGCCGTGCCCTGGCTGGGCAAGACGATCCTCGGCACCACCGACACGCCGCGCACCGACGCGCCCGCCGAGCCCGAGGCGCGCGCCGACGAGGTGGCCTTCATCCTGCGCGAGGCCGGCCGCTACCTGGCGCACGCGCCGCAGGCGGCCGATGTGCGATCGGTGTGGGTGGGGCTGCGGCCGCTGGTCAGGCCGCCCGAGGGCCGCGACGGCGACACCAAGTCGATCTCGCGCGAGCACACGGTGTGGGTGTCGCGCTCGGGTCTCGTCAGCGTGACGGGCGGCAAGTGGACCACCTACCGCTCGATGGCCGAGGACGTGCTGGCGCGCTGCATGGCCGCCGGCCTGCTGCCGCAGCGCGCGGCGGGCGTGACGACCGCGCTGCGGCTGGTGGGCGCGCCAGTGGCGGCCGACCCGGCGCGCTCGCTGGCGGCGCCGCCGGGCGAGCATCTCTACGGCACTGAAATGGCCGCGCTGCGGGCCCTGCCCGGGGCCACGCGCTGGCTGGCGCACGACCGCGAGACCGGCCAGGGCGTGCTGAGCGAGGCGATGGTGCGTTTTGCCGTGCGCCACGAGTACGCACGCACCACCACCGACGTGCTGGCGCGGCGCTCGCGGCTGTTGTTCCTGGATGCCGCGCAGGCGGCCGAGGCCGCGCCGGCGGTGGCCGAGCTGGTGGCCGAGGAAACCGGCCGCGATCCCGCGCTTGGGGCCTGCCAAGCGCTGGCGGCGCAGTACACGCGGCTTCCCTGAGTCAGCCTGCACCAGGCGGGCGCTTCGACAGGCTCAGCGCGAACGGATTGGGGACCTCCCGATCCCTCCGTTCGGACTGAGCTTGTCGAAGTCCCGAGCGCACCCGACCCCGTTCGGACTGAGCCTGTCGAAGTCCCGCCCCCTGCCGCTCAAGCACCCAGTGCCTGCCTTAGCGCCATTTCCAGCGGCCCCTGATCCGCCTCCCGAAACCCATCGTGCTGCAGCCGCACCCGCCCGTCGCGGCCGATGATGAAGCTGGTCGGCATCGCCTTCGCACCAAAGCGCCGCGGCGTGTCGCCCGCCGGATCGAACGCGATCGTGGCTCGCGACGGCACGGCGCGCATGAACAGCTCGGCCGCGCCACGTTGCCGATCCAGGTTCACCGCCACCACCGACAAGCCCGCGCCGCCGTGCCGCGCCAGCATCTGGTCCATCCACGGAAACGACTGCCGGCACGGCGGGCACCACGAGGCCCAGAAGTCCAGCAGCACGACACGGCCCTGCAGCGCCGCCAGGCTCACCGGCCCGGCCACGCCTTCGAGCTCGAGCACCGGCGCGGCGTCGCCCATTGCGAGGGCCTGGCTGCGCGCGGGCAGCAGGCCGAGCCCAGCCACGCAGGGCAGTGCGGCCAGCCAGCTGCGGCGGGTCATCCTTGGGGCCATGAAGCGTCCTCCCGTTGCGGGTAGTCGAAGTGGGCTTGCACCTGCCCCTGCTCGTCGATCAGGGCGTGCGGCACGCCGGTCTGCCGCAGCCAGGCGGCAGCGCCCGCGCCCTGCAGCAGCGCCATCGTCGCCACCATGCCGGCCTCGACGCAGCTCGGCGCGGACACTGTCACCGAGCGCGGCGCGCCTTCGACGGGCCAGCCGGTGCGCGGGTCGAGCACGTGGCCCAGGCGGCGGCCCTGGTGCAGCACGAAGCGGCGCGCATCGCCGCTGGTGGCCAGCGCACCGGTGCGCAGGTTCAGCACCGCGGCCGCAGCGGCGGTGCCGGGTTGCTCGATGCCCACCTGCCACGGGCTGCCGTCGGCGCGCGGGCCGCTGCAGGCGAGGTCACCGCCGAAGTTCACGAGCATCGGCGCGGGCGTGTCGGCACCCAGGCGCGCGAGCGTGCGGTCGACGGCGTACTCCTTGCCGATGCCGCCGAAGTCGAGCTCCATGCCCTCGGGCAGCCACAGGCGCGGGCGCTGCCAGCGCAGCTGCTGCCAGCCCACGCGTGGCAGCAGCGCCGCCACCGCGGCAGGCGTGGGCACGCGGTCGCTGCCGTCGAAGCGCCAGGCCGAGCGCAGCACGCCGCTGGTGATGTCGAACAGGCCGCCGCTGAGCGCGTGGCATTGGGCGGCAAAGTCGAGCAGCTGCGCCGTCTCGTCGTCCACCCACTGCCAGCCGCCGCGGGCGGCCTGCAGCCGGGCGACGACGCTGTCGTCGCGGTATCGACTTAAGCGCCGTTCGATGCGCAGCGCCTCGTCGTGCGCCAGCGCCACGAGACGGCGCGCCGTGGCCTCGTCGACGCCATCGACCAGCACCTCGCAAGGGCTGGCCATGGCGTCGAAGCCACCGCGCCAGCCGCCGGCTGCGCGCTGCAGCCACGGCACGGCGTCGGCCTCGGTGGGGCTCACCAGCGGAACGACCATCCCACCGTCAGCATCGTCGCCTTCA
>Ga0209985_10005195_pt1 | contig 10221 bp, 7 predicted proteins | sample NOAtaG_FD_187305 | JGI IMG/M metagenome (GOLD analysis project Ga0209985, IMG submission 187305) | Freshwater lake microbial communities from Lake Erie, under a cyanobacterial bloom - NOAA_Erie_Diel6S_1000h metaG (SPAdes) (version 2) | ecosystem: Environmental > Aquatic > Freshwater > Lake ... | reverse complement strand
TCGCAGCTCCGCTTGCGCGCGGCCTACGGCGCCAGCGGCCTGCAGCCCGGCGCCTTCGACGCCATCCGCACCTATTCGGCGGCGGGCGGCTTCCTGACGCCCTCCTCCGCAGGTAATCCGGACCTCGGCCCGGAGCGCAGCACCGAGCTCGAGCTCGGTTTTGACGCCGGCCTCTGGAATGATCGCCTCGGCATGGAAGTCACCTACTTCGACGGCAGCACGCAGGACGCCATTCTGTCCCGGCAGGCGCCGCCGTCCAACGGGTTCCCCGGCCTGCAGCTGTTCAACGCCGGTCAGGTGGACCGCAACGGGCTCGAGTGGCTCATCCGCGGGACGCCGATCCGGCGCGAGAACGTGGTCCTCGACCTCACGCTCAGCGGCAGCACGAACCGCTACAACATCGTGTCGTTGGGGGCGAACCAGGTGGTGTCGCTCTCGAGCAACATCCAGCACGTCGTGGGCTACGCGCCGGGTGCCTGGTGGGATCGGCGGATCGTCAAGGCCGATTACGATGCCCTGACGCGGCGCGCGACCAACCTGCTCTGCGATGACGGCAAGGGCGGCACGGTGGCCTGCGCCAGCGCCCCACGCGTGTTCCTTGGCAACAGCGTGCCGACCGAAGAAGGATCCCTTTCCGCGGGGCTGACGCTCTTCAAGAACCTCCGCCTCAATGCCTTTGTCGATTGGCGCGGTGGCTACAAGAAGCTCGACGGCAACTACCGCGTGCGCTGCGGCGCCTTCGTGCTCTGCCGCGAGCTCTACTACCCCGACGAGGTGCAGGACAAGGCGCAGCTCGCCGCCGTCCAGGCGGGCACGGCCTATACGCACCACCTGATCCACGATGCCAGCTTCGCCCGCTTCCGCGAGCTCTCGGCCAGCTACACGCTCCCCAGCGCCTTCGCGCGGAAGGTTGGTGCCAGCCGGGCTACGATCACGGTGGCCGGCCGGAATCTCGGCCTGTGGACGAACTTCCCGGGCATCGAGCCCGAGGCGTCGTTCAACGGCGGCACCCGCGGCGGTGCCTTCGGCCAGTGGGAGCAGAACGTGCTGCCGCAGCTGCGGCAGTTCGTGACCACCGTCAACTTCAACTTCTGACGACCATGCGGACCATCATGATGAAGGCCATGGCCGCAGCAACGGGGCTGGGCCTCCTGTCGGCCTGCAGCAACTTCGACCGGCTGCTCACGGTGCAGACGCCGAGCCGCCTCGCGGAGAGCTCCTACCTCGTGCCGGCGAATGCGGCGCTCATCTCGGCGAGCGCCGTGGCGGATTACGAGTGCGCGCTGGGCGGCTACGCCGTGGCGAGCGGCATGGCGGCTGGCGAGCTGTTCGACGCCACGCAGACGGCCGCGCGCTGGAACTACGACCGCCGCAATGTCGAGGCGGTGGATGCCCAGTACAGCACGGCCGGCTGCGAGGGGATCGGGGTGTACACGCCGATCAATACGGCGCGCTATACGAACGACCAGGCCGTCGCGAAGCTCGAGGAGTGGACCGACGCGCAGGTGCCCAACCGGCAGCGCCTCCTGGCAACCAACGCCGCCATGGCCGGGTTCAGCCTGGTGCTGCTTGGCGAGGGCTTCTGCCAGGGGACGATCAACCTCGGCAAGGCGATGACCTCGGTCCAGCTGTTCGATTCGGCCGAGGCGCGTTTCACCAAGGCCATCACGGCCGCCACGGCCGCCGGTGATCAGGCCGCGCTCAATCTGGCGTACGCCGGGCGGGCGCGGGCGCGCATCAACAAGGGCGATCGGACCGGGGCGGCGGCGGATGCGGCACGCATCCCCACCGGTTTCGTGTTCAATGCGACCGCCGACGCCACGGTCGGGCGACGGAACAATCGCGTCTTCCAGCAGAACAATCAGTCGTTCCTGGTGACGGTGGGGCCGACGTTCCGGACGCTGAATGACCCCCGGGTGAGCGTGACGAACCAGAACCGCCTGGCGGCCGATCAGGTCAACCAGATCTGGACGCAGAACAAGTTCACGAGCCTGACGGCCACGTACCCGATTGCCTCGTGGATCGAGGCGCAGCTCATTCTGGCCGAAGCCCGCGGCGGGGCGGAAGGGATCGCGGTCCTCAATACCCTCCGGGCGCGGACCGGCGTGGCCCTGCCGCCATTGTCGGCGGCCGAGGCGGCGAACTTCACGGCGGCCCTGGTGGAGGAGCGGCGTCGCGAGCTGTTTCTTCAGGGGAATCGGTGGTTTGACGTGAAGCGCTTCAACCAGACCCTGACCCCGGCCACTGGGACGACGTACCCCAAGGGCGGCGTTTACGGCGATCAGCGCTGCTGGCCCCTGCCGGACGTGGAGCGACTGGCCAACCCGAATCTGGGCTGATCGTCGGGGGGCGGTGCCCCGACGAGAACACGGGCGGTCCCGGCCGATCATTCCATTGGCCGGGGTCGCCCGTGTCGCGTCCACGGGACGCTGAGAGCGGGGAACCTCGCGTGGCACTCGGGGTCGAATGTGACGCCAACGTCGCATTGCCGGCCGTGGCCCCCGCCCCTTAGCTTCCCCGCACTCACGCAGTTCCCCCAGACTCTCGACCGGAGCCTCGCGGTGAAGATCGCCGTGTGCATCAAGCGTGTCCCTGTCATGGAGACCAAGTTCACGATCGCGGCCGACGGCACGCGGGTGGACGAGACAGGGCTCAAGTTCGACGTGAATGACTTCGACCTCTGGGCCATCGAAGCGGCCCTGCAGCTGAAGGAGGCCCGCAACAACGAGGGGGAGGTCGTCGTGATCTCCCTCGGCCCCGATGCGGCGCAGGAGCAGATCCGGAAGGCGCTCGCCATGGGGGCCGATCGCGGTGTGCTGCTGCAGGCGCCCGCCAGCCCGGCCGACGGGCTCGCCGTGGCCCGCGCGCTGGCGGCGGAACTGCAGGGGGGCGGCTACGACCTGATCCTGATGGGGCGCGTGGCCATCGATGCCATGAACCAGATGACCGGCCCCATGGTGGCCGAGCTGCTTGGGCTCCCCTGCGTGACGAACGTGTGCAAACTGGCCATCGAGGGAGCTGCCGGGCGCGCCGAGCGGGCACTCGAAGGTGCCGCCGAGGTGGTGGAGTTCCCGCTCCCCGCCGTCCTCACGATCGATGATGGGCTCAACAAGGAGCGGCTCCCCTCGCTCAAGGGGATCATGGCCGCCAAGAAGAAACCCCTCGAGGTGAAGCCCGCGCAGCTGGGCGCGGCGGCCGTATCGGTCACGCGCATGGCGCTCCCTCCCGAGCGCGCGGCGGGACGCATTCTTGGCGACAGCGCGGCCGCCGTGCCGGAGCTCGTCAAACTTCTCCAGACCGAAGCGAAGGTGCTCTGACCATGGCGAATGTCCTTGTCTTTGCGGAAACCCGCGCCGGCGAGCTGCGGAAGGTCGCGCTCGAAGCCGTCACGGCGGCGCGGCAGCTGGCGGAGCAGTCCGGGGGCGGGCAGGTGCATGTCGTCGTGGCTGGAGCGGCCGGTATTGGGGCCAAGACCGCTCCCCTGGCGGAGCACGGCGCCGATCTGGTGCTCGTGCTGGAGCACGACGGATTCGCCCAGTACAACCCGGAAGCGTTGACGGCCACGCTGGCCCAGCGGCTCGCGAGCGGCTACGGCTACGCCCTCTTCAGCGCCACGGCGCAGGGGCGCGATCTGTCCCCCCGCGTGGCGGCCCGCCTCGGCTGCGGCCTCGCCCCCGATCTGACCGGGTTCTCGGTGGAGGGTGGGGCGGTGGTCGGCCAGCACTTCAACATGAATGGCAAGACGATTGCCACCCTGACCCTCACGGGAAGTCCGGCGATCCTGTCGGTGCGTCCGGCGGCCTTCCAGCCGATCCCGGCGCCGCGTCCTCTGGCCACCGAGGCCATTACGTCGGCGGCAGATCCGATGGCGTCGCGGGTGAAGGTCGTGGAGCTCAAGCAGGGGAACACCGGCAAGATCGACCTCAACGACGCGCCGGTGATCGTGGCCGGTGGCCGCGGCCTCAAGGCCGCCGAGCACTTCAAGCTGTGCGAGGATCTGGCCGAGGCGTTCGGGAATGCCGCGGTGGGGGCCACGCGCGCCGTCACGGATGAAGGCTGGCGCCCGCACAGCGACCAGATCGGGCAGACGGGTCGCAACGTGTCGCCCACCCTGTACGTGGCGGTGGGCATCTCCGGCGCCATCCAGCACCTGGCCGGCATGCGCACCTCCAAGACGATCGTGGCCATCAACAAGGACAAGGACGCGCCGATCTTCAAGGTGGCCGATTACGGGATCGTCGGGGATGTCTTCGAGGTGATGCCGGCGCTGACGGAGGCCGTGAAGGCCGCGAAGGCGCAGGGGTGATGGGCGTCGGGAACGTCGTCTTCGGCGTCATCCTCCTCGGGGCGCTGGGGCTCTTTGCGAAGAGCGCCCAGCGCCTCGTGCGTTGGATGCAACTCGCGAAGCCCGAGCCGCGCACCGATCACCCGGACGTGCGCACGCGCAACTTCCTGCTGATCGGGCTGGCCCAGACGAAGATTCTGCGCGAGCGGTGGGGCGGCCTCATGCATGCCCTGGTGTTCTGGGGCTTCTGCGTCCTCGGGCTCGGGACGGTGGAGATCATGGTGCAGGGGCTCTACACCCCCTTCACCTGGAACGTCCTGCTGCCGCAGCCGCTGTACGTGGCGTATGTCCTGTCGCAGGAGCTGTTCGCGGTGTTTGTGCTGGCCCCGGTCGGCTACCTGCTCTACCGCCGGCTGGTGCTGCGTCCGCGCCGGTTCCAGATCGACGACGTGCACAGCGGCGAGGCGGTGCTCATCCTGAGCGTGATCGCCGGCCTCATGCTCACGCTGCTGCTGCTCTTCGTGGGCGAAGCGAAGCAGCCCGGAGCCGACCTCTCCGGTCGCTGGATCACGCAGCTGCTGCTGCCGCTCTTCGGCGGGATGTCGGCCGAGGCGGCGCATGGCATGGCCCGGGTCTCCTGGTGGCTGCATGCCCTCGGGATCCTCTGGTTCCTGAACCACCTGCCGAAGTCCAAGCATCTGCACGTCCTCACGTCGCTCATCAACGTCTGGTTCTCCAACACCAGCGGACCGGGGCGCGTGGGTGCCATGCGCCCCATGGATCTCGAGGCGGAGGGGGCGGAGCAGTTCGGCGCCAGCGATGTCGAGCACCTGACCTGGAAGAACCTGCTCGACGGCTACTCCTGCACCGAGTGTGGGCGCTGTACCGCCGCCTGTCCGGCGAACACCACCGGCAAGGTGCTCTCCCCGCGCATGATCGTGGTGAAGACCCGCGCGCGCCTCACGGAGAAGGCGGCCACGCTGGATGCCGTCGCGGCCGGCGGCGGTACGGCCACCGAGGCCCAGCAGGCCGTGCTGGACAGGAAGCTGCTCGACGGCTGGATCTCCGAGGAGGAACTGTGGGCGTGCACCAGCTGTCGCGCCTGTGTCGAGGAGTGCCCGGTGAGCATCGATCACCTCGACATCATCAATGAGCTGCGGCGCGATCTGGTGCTCATGGAGTCCCGCTTCCCGGACGAGCTGCAGCCGGCCATGACCTCGCTGGAGCGGAACGGGTCGCCCTGGGCCTTCAGCGCGGCCGACCGGGCGCAGTGGGCCGAGGGGATGGAGATCCCCACCATGGCCGAGATGGTAGCGGCCGGCGAGAAGCCCGACATCCTGTTCTGGGTCGGGTGCATGGGCTCCTTCGACGACCGCGCGAAGAAGATCACGGTGGCCTTCGCGCGCATCCTGCAGGCGGCGCAGGTGAAGTTCGCCATCCTCGGGCAGGAGGAGAGCTGCCACGGCGACCCGGCCCGCCGCATGGGGAACGAATACCTGTACCAGATGCTCGCCAAGGGCGTCATCGAGACGCTCGACGGCTATCAGGTGAAGACTATTGTCACCTTCTGTCCGCACTGCTTCCACCAGATGGGGAAGGAGTTCCCCGATCTGGGCGGACACTACGAGGTCATCCACCACACCGAGTACATCGAGCGGCTGCTGGCCGAGGGGCGCGTACCGCTCGACACCGAGCATGGTCAGCGCCTCAAGGTGGCCTATCACGACTCGTGCTACCTGGGCCGGTACAACGACGTGTACGACGCCCCGCGCACGTCGCTGCGCAAGGCGCTCCCGGTCATGGAGCTGGTGGAGCCGGCGCGCACGAAGAGCCGCGGGATGTGCTGCGGGGCCGGCGGTGGCCGCATGTGGATGGAAGAGACCGTCGGCAAGCGCGTCAACGTGGAGCGCACCGAGGAGCTGCTGGCCACGGGGGCGGATCAGATTGCCGTGGCTTGTCCGTTCTGCATGACCATGATCACCGACGGCGTGACCGGGGCCGGGAAGGAGGTCCCTGTGGTGGACATCGCGGAGGTGGTGGCGGGGCGGTTGGCCCCGGTAGCTACGCCGGTCTGATCTCGAGGAGCTGGATCACCTGCCGGACGGTCCCTTCCTCGAAGGGGATCGTCGGGCAGGCGACCTGCTGGAGGCCACAGGCCGGCAGGTGCTCGCGAAAGGCGGGAAGCGCCAGCCGGCCGGGGTCTGCCACGATGGCCATCCCGCCGGGCGCCAGCGCTCGGGCCAGGCAGTCACCCACCAGCGTGGCGTACTCCTTCTCGTAGAGGACATCGGCCGCGATCACCACATCGAAGGTGCCGAGGTCATCGGGCCAATGCCGCCAGTTCACCATGCGGACGGTCGGCTCGCGCCCCACCACGCGTGCGGCATTGGCGCGAGCGACGTGCAACGCATCCTCGTAGTAATCGGTGCTCGTGACGTCAAAGCCCGCCAGCAGCGCGGCGATGCTGGCAAGGCCGAGGCCGCACCCCATTTCGAGCAGGCGTCGGCCATGGCCCTCGAGCGTGAGCAGATGGCCGGATAGCACCCGTGCCGATGGCCAGAGGTCGGCCCAGTACGGGAGCCGCTCGTCCATCACGTAGTCGGCTTCGCTGATGAGGTGATCCGCGTTGGCCGGTTTGCGCAGGGTCACGTCGCGTTCATGCCCGCCGCTACCGATCACCACCCGCTCCTCGGCGATGGTGAATTTCGTGGCCAGGGCGGCATCCAGCGCGCCGCCATGCAACCCCTCGAGCAACATCGACGGACCGATCATGATCGGCTCGTCACGCCGGACCGCGCGTCAGGAGTGGCGTATCGGGGAGGAGGATGGCCTGCCCCACAAATCCCGGTTCGACGCGATCCACGGTTTCGGGGATCGCGAGCAGCGCGTCGGTGTTGGCCATGGTCCGGATCAGGTTGGACCCTTGCGGGCCGGCGAGGCGCGCTTCGAGTGCGCCATCAGGGCCCGCCGAGAGTGCCACGCGTAGGAAATAGGTTAGCGGTGCTGGCGTATCGGCCGAGTCCGCCATGGTGACCGGTACGCGGAGGTGGTGCACGCCGGCATGGCCACCCAGCTGGCGCAGCAGCGGCCAGGCAAAGAGCAGCGCCGTGACGTGCGTTGAGACCGGATTGCCGGGAAGACCAAGCCAGGGCACGCCGCCCACCACGCCGGTACCGATGGGGCCACCTGGACGGATGCGGGCGCGCCAGAACCGCTGCTCACCGCCCAGCGTGGTAATGGCATCGCGCGTGAAGTCGTGTGCCCCCACCGATACACCACCCGTGGTGATCAGCACATCGCATCCGCCGTCGATGGCGGCCCGCATCGCGGCCACCAGGGCCCCCGGCTCATCCGGAACAATCGGCGCCACGGTCACCTCCGCACCGGCACCCTCGAGCAGGGGCGGCAGGGCATAGCTGCTCGAGGCGATGATCCGCCGCCCCGCCTCCACCTCTGCGAACCGGTCGAGCAGCACGAGCTCATCTCCGCTCGACAGGACCGTCACGCGGGGACGCCGCGTGACGGCCACCTCGGCCACACCGCAGGAGGCGAGCACGCCCAGATGCGCCGCACGCAGCGTCGTCCCCGGCGCGAACAGCGGGGCGCCGGCGCCCACGTCCTCGCCACGGGGACGAACGTTGCCACGGCCGGCCGCATCGCGGTCGTGCGTGATGATCACCCGATCGGTGCCACCATCCGTGTCCTCCACGCGGATCACGGCATCGGCGCCCGAGGGTACCGGCGCTCCCGTCATGATGCGCACCGCGGTCCCGCGAGCAACCGTCGGGAGGGTGCTTGCATCGGATCCGGCAAGGCTGGTGCCGAGGACGGTCAGCACGCGTGGCGCGTCCGTGGAGGCCCCGAGGACGTCGGTGCGCTGCACGGCGTAGCCATCCATGCCGGCATTGTCCCACGGCGGGAGGGCGACCCGGCTGACCAGTGATTCGGCCAGCGCGCGCCCGAGCGCCATCGGGAGTGGGACCCGCTCGGTCTCCCGCAGTGGCGCCACCGGTTCCAGCACCGCCGCCAGTGCCTCGGCAAAGGGCAGGCCGCGTGGAACGGTGCTCACGGAACGCGCCTCACGGACGGCCCATCGGGTCGGTCAGGGCCCGTGAGGCGAGGAAGGTCACGAGCAGGTCCTGGACCCGCTCCACCTCGCGATTGGGGACGGTGAAGTTGTTGCAGAGCAGCGAGAAGAGGACGAGCCGCCCATCGCCGGTGGTGAGGTATCCGGAGAGGGAGCGGGTCTTGTCGAGTGTACCGGTCTTCGCGCGCACATTGCCCTGCGCCGGCGTCCCCTTCATGCGATTGGCGATCGTCCCGTCCACGCCGGCCACCGGCAGGGCATCGCGGAAGAGCGCAAAGTGGGGTGACCGCCGCATGACATCGAGCACGGCGACCACCGCGCGCGGGGTGAGATAATCGTGCCGTGACAGTCCGCTCCCGTCCCGATACGCCACGGCCTCCGCACCGATCCCCCACGAGGCCAGCAGGCGGGCACCGTACGCCTGTGCGCTGTCGGCGGAGCCGATGCCGGTGGCCACGCGGGCCGAGGTCCGGAAGAAGAGTTCCGCCATCTGGTTCTGCGACGGCTTCTCCATGCGCGGCAGCACCTCGGCGAAGGGCGGCGAGGAGAGGACGGCCAGTGTATCGAGCGGCCGACCGGCCGTATCGCGCCGGGCCAGGGGGCGTGCGGTCACGCGCAGGCCGCGGGCCTCCAGCGCCTCGCGGAAGGCCGAGAGGAACGCATCCGCGGGGTGGCGGTAGGCGATGACCAGCCGCGCGCTGTCGCCGAGGGGCACCGTGCCACTCACCGTCACCACGGCCCCGATGCTGTCGTAGCTCGCACGGAGCCGCGGCGGTCGTGGCGTCCCCGAGGGGACGGCCCCGCTGTCGCGCGTCACCGCGTCGATGCGTAGCGCCGGATAGCGGCGTGTGGGGGCCCGCTCGACCGTGACCCGATCGCCCACACGGCGACCGGCGCGAACGCGCAGGTGCAGCTCGCCTTCGTTGTAGAAGAGCTCATCGACGGCCGCACTGTAGCCGGCATCGAAGTCGTCCCACGCCCACCCATACCCGGTGGTGGCACCGGGGAGCGCGTCTCCGAACGGCTCGATGGTGCCGACCAGGCGCGTGATCCCGCGAGCGGCCAGGGCATCGGCCACGGCATCGAAGGCACTCGCGGCCCGACCGCCACGCAGCGTGTCACTGATGCTAGGGTCCCCGCTTCCTTCAACCAGCACCCGGCCGTGAAAGGTCCGTCCACGCTGCGTGCCGTGGAGCAGCACGGGGGTCCGCCACCGGTAGTCGGGGCCGAGCGTCGTCAGCGCAATCGCACCGGTCAGGAGTTTCTGGTTCGAGGCCGGCATGAAGAGCCGGTCGGCATCGTGCGTCACGAGCGTGTCGCCACGCTCGGCGTCGACCATGAGGATGCCCCACCGGGCATTGCGCCACATCGGCGCCGCCAGCACGGAATCCACCAGATGCTGCAGCAGGACGCGCGTGGGCGGGGGCGTGGGGACCACGATCGGCGTCGGCAGCACCTCCGGTTCGGGGGCGGGGGCCGGCGGCGGGGCAGGAGCAGGGCGGCAGGCGGCGAACGCGGCCGCCGTCATCATGAACACCAGGCCGGGGATGCGCATCAGGGATCGACCTCGTAGCTGCTGCTGAGGGTGTTGTCTTCCGCGAGGTGGACACGCAGGACGCGCGCGGTCGTGTGCGCAATCGCGGCCTGGACCCGCTCGCCGATGAGGCGGGCGAGATTTTCGCCGGTGGGGATGAGCCCGCCATCGGCAAACTCCGGCACCTCGAGATTCAGGTTCCGGTGGTCGAACCGATCGCGGACTTCCAGCTGCAGCACGCGATCGAGCAGGCCGAGGTCCACGAGAAACCCGGTCGTGGGGTCCACCGGACCGGTGACGGTCACGTCGCAGGTG
>Ga0209985_10005193_pt1 | contig 10224 bp, 7 predicted proteins | sample NOAtaG_FD_187305 | JGI IMG/M metagenome (GOLD analysis project Ga0209985, IMG submission 187305) | Freshwater lake microbial communities from Lake Erie, under a cyanobacterial bloom - NOAA_Erie_Diel6S_1000h metaG (SPAdes) (version 2) | ecosystem: Environmental > Aquatic > Freshwater > Lake ... | reverse complement strand
GCCTCGATGATGGACAGCGTGCTGGAATCGAAGAAGCCGAGCGCGCGCATCGCCTCCGGGAAGGTGCCGCCGATGCGCAGCACCGTCAACGCCGGGTTGAGCAGGCCGCGGTTGGCACCGGTCTCGCCCTCGACCACCATCTCGAGCGCACGCGCCGCGCTCATGCCGCCGCGGACGTTGTAATTGACGGCCTGCAACAACTGCAGCTTGTAGGCGCGGTTGACATTGCTGAGCCAAGCCGGCTTCGGCTTGACGGCCTTGACCTCGAGAGGCAGGCCGCCGCGCTGCCGGATCTCGCTGATGATGACACCGGGGTTCGGCGCGGCCAGCAGCGTGGCGTGCCGATAGAACCCGGGCAGGTCCTTGTCCGGCTGGGCCATGAGGTTCTCGGGCCGGGGCGCGAGGTAGGTGACGCGATAGTTCTGCATGGCGCGCCCCTTCAGACCCCGAGCACGCGACGCGCGGAGACGGCGTCGACCACGCCCGCGTCGACCAGTTTCTGCATGGACTGTCCGCGGCTCTGGAACATCACACCCGGCATCTCACGCGCCTTATAGAAGGAGTTGTGCGACTGCTCGAGCTCATGGGCGAGCTGGATGCGGATCTCTTCGTCGGCGGGCAGGTTGAGGACTTCATAAGCGAGCACGCGGCCGCGGTAGCCGAGGCCCTCGCAGTTGGTGCAGCCGACCGCTATGCGCAGGTTGGCCTCCGGACGATACTCGAGGCCGGTGTCCTTCAGCGCAGCGCGGATGGCCTCGCCGTCGGAGGGCGTGGCGTGGCGCGCGCAGTCGCAGAGCCGCTTGGCGAGACGCTGGTTGAGCAGCGTCTTGAGCGAGTGCGCCAGCACGAACAGCGCCTCGGGCTTGGTGGTGCTGTCGAAGAAGCTGACGAAGCGCTCGAAGGTCTGCAGCGCCGTCACGGCGTGCACGGTCGCGACGACCAAGTGGCCCGATTCCGTGAACTTCAGCGCCGCGCGCGCGGAGTCGCCGTCGCGGATCTCGCCGAAGATGATGATGTCCGGGTCCTGACGCAGGATGGAGCGCTCGACATCGACGGCGCGCTGGTCGAGCATCGCGTTGAGCTGGATCTGGCGCGCGAAGGGCAGCACATACTCGACCGGGTCCTCGACGGTGACCACATTGACGCGGTCACGCGGGAATTTTTGGGCGAGGGTGTAGAGCGTGGTGGTCTTGCCCGAACCCGTGGGCCCGGAGAGCAGCACGAGACCGCCCGTCTTGCCGAACACCTCGGCATGACCGCGCAGCAGCTTGATCATCGCCGGGTCGGCGGGGAACAAGGCTTCCATGCCCGGCATGCCATCCGGGTCCAGGATACGCATCGCGATGGTCTCGCCGAGCGCGAGCGGCTGGCTGGCGACGCGCACGTCGATGCCGCGGCCCTGGAACTCGAAAGAGAGACGGCCGTCCTGCGAGCGGCGGCTGTCGGAGGCGTCCATGCCGGCGTCGGTCTTGATGCGCATGAAGAGCGCGCGCATCAGGCGTTCTTGCAGCTGGTGCTTCTGTTGCAGGTCGGAGTCGATGCGGTAGCTGATCCAGCTGTCGGGGTCCGGGCGGGCATCGAGATGGATGTCGGAAGCGCGCAGACGCAGCGCCTCGGTGAGCATGGCGCTGATGGCGGCCTTGAGCTGCGAGCCGGAGAGGTCGTTGGTGCGAAGGCGGGAGAGCACCGGCTCGAGTACGGCGCCCTCGGCGGCGACACGCCGCAGCGACTGGCGGGCCTCGGCGACATCGACGGGAACGATGCGCAGGCTGCGCACCCGCGTCGCGCAGGCGTCGATGATCATCGCGCGCTGGGCCTCGCTGAGCGGCCGCGCGGCCTTGATGACGAGCACATCGCGCTCGACGGCCACCGGCGCGACCAGGAACTTCTCGCAGATCTTGAGCGGCAGCAGCTGCATGGCCGCGAGCGGCGCGGTGTTCTGCACACCTGCGGGCGCAAGCGGGTCGGACTCGCGCATGCGGATGGACTCGGCCATCTCGCGCGGCAGGAAGCGGTCGCGGACGAGGATGTCGAGCAGCGCCGAGCGACCGCCCATCTCGAGGATGGCCTGCTGCTTGCGGCGTGCGACTTCGACCTGGGCACGGGTCAGGAAGCCCTGCTGGATGAGCGCATCCAAACCCGCCATCGTGGAGTCGATGCGGGGTTCGGCCGCACCGGCGAGGCCGGCGGCAGCAGAAGTCAGGACTTCAGGCGAGGCGCTCATGGGTTGCCCAAGCCTCCACCGCCGCCGCCCGTGTTCGTCCGGGTGTTCGTGTTGCCGCCGCTCGAGTTGTTGCCCGAGGTGTTGCGCGCGCGGTTGAACGCATCGCCGTCGACCCCACCGCCCGGCGCGACGAGCGCAGGCGCCACCGGCGGCAGCGCCTGTACCGAGTCCAGACTGCCGCGGAAAGCGACCGGGAAGCCGTTCTCAGAGAGATCGAGCGGGTCGAACTGGCTGGTCGGGGTGTTGCTGACATCGTAGAGCGTGACGGTGGTATCACGCACCCGCACCAGCACACGCAGACGATCGACCAACGACATGACCTCGCCGTTCCGCACGATGAACATCTGCGAACGCAACCCCGCGATGTTGGCACCCCCGCCACCGCCACCCGTGGCGCCGGCGCCGCCCGCGCCCGACCCGGAACCAGCGAGCGTCGCACCGGCAAGCACGGGGACCGTGCGGACATCAAGGCTGCGCAGCACCGCGCGATCGCCGATGACCGTGGAGACATAGAGGCTACCGAGCAGATCGGCGATGGTCTTCGCTTCGTCGCGATCCTCTGCGGGCAACCCTTCACCGCCGCGTCCGGCGCCAGCAGCTGCACGCCCGGACGCCGCTGTGGCGCCACGCGGCTGCGCTGCGGCCGGCGCGGCAGCCTGACCCTGCTGCACGGGCACGGTCTCCGCGCCGCGCTGCGGCCGGACCAGGGGGTTCGGGATGCCTTGCGCATGCGTGACGGGCGTGAGTACGAGAGCAGCCAAGACCGCCGAAGCGGCGGCGCGAGGGGCAAGGGATCGGATCTGTGAGGTCATCCGCCTTCTCCTGCGCCGGTTCCGGCCGAGGCCACGCGCACCACCGCGCAAGGATCGCCGGCACGACGGATATCCGAGCAAAGCTGCTGCACGGCATCACGGTTCATCGGCGGCGAGCGCAGCAGCCACAGGGGCTGTTCACCGAAGGTTTCGCGCACGATCTCGGGTGACATGCCCTTGAGGCTGGGGTGAGTGGTCTGCAGGGTCGACCACGCAGCGCGCGCCGCGGACTCGCCGCTGCGATAAGCGCCGAACTGCGCGCGGCTGGTCGAGCCCGAGCCGTCGGCAGCGCGGGTCATCGCCGCACCCGCGGCCGGCACGGCGAACCCGGTGGGCGGCGGCAGCGCCGGTGGCATTGCGGACGGCGCGGCGACGGACGGGACCGGGCCGCGGGTCACCTGACCGGGGTCGACCCAGGTGGGCTCGGGCAGCGGCGTGGGCATGTCTCCGGCCGGCGGCAGCGCACCCGCAGCAGCGGCGCCGATGGGGCGCTTCACGAAGCGCACGACCTTGGGACGCATGGCGATGACGAGCTCGCCGCGCTGCGTCGAGGTCTCCTTGCTGTTGCCGCCGACCGCGTTGGTGACATCGGAGTTGTCGCGCGCGACCGAGATGCCGCCGAGCAGGATGACATCGCCGGGGCGAGCCGCGACGATGGTCTGCACATCGCGGCTCGAGGTCTGCGGCAGCGAGAGTTCCGTGCCGAGCGCGGTGAAGTCGGTGAAGCGCAGCAGCTCGCTGACCGAGAGGTTGATGTCGGTGAAGATGACGCCGTCGCGCTCGATGCCGAACAGCGTCAGCTCGAAACCGGTGCGCAGGTTCTCGGTCTCGACCGTCACCTGGTTGAGGTTGTTGCCGATGTTGGTGCCGACCTTGGCGACGAACGAGGTGTTCGTGCCCACCTGCAGCGAACCGCGTGAGCCGGACATCAGGCCGATGCGGGGCTGCGAGACCACGCGCACCGTGCCCTGCGAGCGCAGGAAGTTCAGCAGGATCTGCGCGTTGAAATTGGGGCCCGAGAACACCGCGCCGATGCCGAAGTCGCCTTCGCGGATCAGCGTGGCGGCGCGGTTGGCGGCGCCGAACGGCGAGAACACATCACCGGTGGGCGGCGACTGCTGGCCGGCGGTGTTGCCGCCGCCGGAGTTGCCACCGCCCGTCGCGTCACGGATGACGGAGTCTTCCGTCCAGCCGAAGCGGTTCCAGTTGATGCCGCTCTTCGAGCCGTCGGTCAGGTCGACCTGGTAGACATGCACTTCGTAGATGAGCATCGAGCGCGCGGCGCGCAGCTGGCGCACATAGGTCTCGATGGCGCGCAGCGAGGTGCGGTTGGCGCGGAAGGTGACGGTGCTGTTGAGGCGGTCGAGGTAGGTGTCGCGCGCGCCGAGCATCTGCAGGTTGTTGGCGAAGCCGGCGAGGTTGTCCTCGGTGAGCGCCGGCGGCGTCTGCAGCATGAACTGCTGCTCCGGCGAGATGATCAGCATGCGGTTGCGCACGGTGTAGAAGAAGCCCATGCCTTCCGAGAGCTGCTGCATCACCTCGGTGAGCGTGCCGGAGACGCGGAACACGGCGGCCGAACCGTAGCGCTCGAGGCCGCGCGCGCCGCCTTCGATGGAGAGCGAGAGGTTCGCGCTCGCGGCGATGAGGTTCATCGCATCGAAAAGACCGCTCTCGGTGACGCTGACATTGCGCAGGCGGATATCGGGCAGCGGATCGCTGTCCTCGATGCCGCGCAACAAAAATTCCACATCGGTGGTGGACTCGACCGGAAGCTCCACCTCGGCGACATCCAAGATATCGGTGGTGGTGCGCAGACGCTCCACCGAACCGGGCAGGTTCGGATCGCGCGTCACGCGGGACCACGGTTGGCAACCGGCGACGAATGTCATCGCGCAGGTGAGCGCGAGCATCAACGACCAACGCAGCGGGCGGGAGACAGTCCCGCCCGCCGCTGCGATGGATGCGCGCGGCTGGATGTGTTTCGGCGATGTCATATCGTCAAGAATTTCTCTTCTGAATCAACGCCAACCCCATGTAAGTCTTTAAGTTTTCGGCGGGTCGATACGCTGTTCTGAGGACCCCGGTCAGCGGCAAGACTAACCCCGTAACGGTGCCTAGACAGCATTTATTAATCCGAAATGGATGTTTCCTGTCCGGGCCGGTTTTCAGTCTCTCCGCCACGCGGTGCTCGAGGAAAATCATGCCATTCCTGTCTTTCGGGAGGGGTAGAAAAAATAAGACTTATGTCACAAGAACTTACACGGCCTTTTCCCTGACGACTCCTTGACGCCACACCCCCCGGGCGTTTGGCAGTCAGCGGGTCGTGGCGTAAAGTCCCTAGTACAAGAATGTTTCATTCCGGATGAAAGACGGATTCCCGTCGGGACCTAAGGGCGCATGACCGAAAACACCCCCCTCGCCGCCGACCCGCCGCGCAATCGGGCGGCCGTGCTCGTCGTCGACCCCGACCCGGCGGCATTGGATTTCCTCGCGCGCACGCTGCAGCAGGCGGGTTACGACCCGACCGCCTTCGCCGACCTTGATGCACTCAGCGGTACCATGGAGCGGCTCGGGGCGGACCCGCCGGTGCAGGTCGCGCTGCTCGATGCCCGGGCCCTGGATCCGCTGGAAGACGGCCCCTCTCTCGCTGAACTGCGTCGCCGCTCGCCCCGGCGCGCGGCGCTGCAGTTCGTCGTCATCGGCGAGCCGGACCGGCTGGACCGCGTGTTGCCGCGGCAGATCACCGAGGTCACGGACATCCTGCCGAAACCGATCGACCGCAATACATTGCTCTTCTCGATGCAGGAGGCGGTGCGCCGCCATGCGGCGATGCTGTCGCGCAGCGCCGGACCCGCCGCTCTCCCCCTGCCCTCGCGGCGGGGCTTCGGACCGCGCCGCGAGCTGCCCGCAGACCTGCAGGTGCTCCAGTGGTTGCGGGACATCGACGAGCAGCGCCTCAAGGCCCTCGACGGAGTCGTCGAGATGGACGCCACCTGGAACATGCTGGCCGAACTGTTGCGCGCGCGCATCACCAAGCGGCGCATCTCGGTGACGAGCCTCTGCCTCGCCTCACGGGGACCGGTCACCTCCGCGCTGCGCCGGGTGGAGCGGCTGCTGCGCGACGGTCTCATCACCTACACGCTCGACCCGAAAGACCGGCGCCGCAAGTATGTCGAGTTGACCGGCGACGGCGCGAGCCGGATGCAGACGGCGGTGCGCGGGGTCGCGCAGCGCTGGAGCGCGAGCGAGCCGCCCCGCATGCCCTGAGCGGCCGCACCCGGGGGCTGTTGCGCCAATTCCACGGCGTTTGTGGTTAGAATCGGGGTCGAACGACAACACGGCCCGCGGTCGGTCCGCCGATCACAAGGGTCTCAACAACAGGGGCTTTCTTAAATGAAGTCATTTTCCATCGTCGGACTGGCCGTCGCGGCCACGCTGCTGACCGGTAACGCGGTCGCGCAGGAGAGCGGGCAGCTCGAGGAAGTGGTGGTCACCGCCACCAAGCGCGAGCAGACGCTGCAGGATGTGCCGGTCGCCGTCACCGTGACGACCGCCGACACCATCGAGAAAGCCGCGATCCGCGACATCGCGGACCTGTCCTCGGTCGTGCCCTCGCTGCGCATCGGCCAGCTGCAGACCTCCACCAACACCAACTTCATCATCCGCGGCTTCGGCAACGGCGCGAACAACCCCGGCATCGAGCCCTCGGTCGGCGTGTTCGTCGACGGCGTCTACCGCTCGCGCTCGGCCGGCTCCATCGGCGACCTCGTCGATGTGCAGCGCGTCGAGGTGCTGCGCGGCCCGCAGAGCACGCTGTTCGGCCAGAACGCGTCGGCCGGCGTGATCAGCGTCGTCACCAAGAAGCCCGAGTTCGAGTGGGGCGGCATGGTCGAGGCCACCGTCGGCAACCTCAGCGAGCGCGTCTTCAAGGGCAAGGTCACCGGACCGATCTCCGACACCCTCGCCTTCAGCCTCGCCGGCTCCATGAACACCCGTGACGGCTACTTCCAGAACCTCACCAACGGCAAGATGGTCAACGACCGCGACCGTTGGGACCTGCGCGCGCAGCTGCTCTGGAACGCCTCCGAGAACACCTCGGTGCGCCTGATCGCCGACAAGAGCGAGATCGATGAGCTCTGCTGCGGCGTCGCCAACCTGCTCAACGGCCCCACGGGCGCCCTCGTGCAGAACCCGGCGTTCGGCAACGGCAGGATCTACCCGGGCACCGCCAACTCGCCCGGTCTGCCGTTCGACCGCAAGGCCTACCTCAACAAGGACCCGCGCAACGCGGTCGACAACGACGGCATCTCGCTGCACATCGACTGGGCGGGCGAGACCATGTCGCTGGCCTCGATCACCGCGCTGCGCCACCAGGAGAGCGATTTCGACTACGACTTCGACTTCACGGGTGCGGACCTCGGCCGCACCAACCGCAACATCGGCGACATCGAGACGCTCTCGCAGGAGCTGCGGTTGGCCTTCGACAACGGCGGCGCGGTGCGCGGCCTCGTCGGCGCCTACTACATCACGGAAGATGTGAAGTACGACAACGTCATCCAGTTCGGCTCGAACATGCGCGGCTACGCCAACGGCCTCGTGTTCGCGTCGACCGGCAGCCTGACGGCGCTCAGCGGCCTCGAGACGGCGCTCGGCCTGCCGGCCGGCACCTTCTTCGCGGCCAACACCGGCAGCAGCATCTTCACCCAGCAGGACAGCGACGCGTACACGCTGTTCGGCCAGGCGGAGATGGACCTGACCGACCGCGCCACGCTGCTGGCGGGCGTCGCCTACACGAACACCTCCAAGAAGGTCGACTTCAAGCAGTCGAACAACGATGTGTTCGCGGGCCTCGACCTGGTGCAGATCGGCTTCGCGCAGATCTTCCAGGGCCTCACCGGCCAGCCGGCGACCCCGGCGAACCTCGCGAACCCGGCCTTCGCCGGCGCGGCCGCCGCGGCCGATCGCCTGAGCGTCACGCCCTGCTCGGCGGCCACCGGCCCGGCCTGCAACTCGGCGCTCGGCCTCTACGCGCTGCAGTTCCTGCACCCGGTCGTCCCGTTCAACGACAAGTCGGATGACAGCAAGGTCACCTACACGGTGCGCCTGACGGTGGATGTCACCGAGAACGTCAACGCCTACGCGGGCGTGTCGACGGGCTACAAGGCGACTTCCTGGAACCTGTCGCGTGACAGCAAGCCGCTGCAGGGCACCACCAACCCGCGCTCGCCGCTCGGCGGCTTCGCCAACCCGTACTACCCGCGCTTCGGTACCCGCAAGGCGGACCCCGAGGAGTCGACGGTGTACGAGCTCGGCATCAAGGGCCAGTGGCCGCGCGCTGCCGTCTTCGTGACCCTGTTCGACCAGAACATCAAGGGCTTCCAGGACAACACCTTCCGCGGCACCGGCTTCGTGCTGAGCAACGCGGGTGAGCAGACCACGCAGGGCGTCGAGATCGAGACGCAGTTCAAGCTCGCCGACAACTGGCGCGTCGACCTCGCGGCGACCTTCCTGTCGCCGGAGTACGACTCGTATGTCGGCGCGCCGAGCCCCTGCTCGGGCCGCAACGTCGACCGCTCCGGTCAGCGTCCGCTCAACATCCACGACCGCAGCATCAGCGCCGGCGTCACCTACGACTGGACGGTCGGCGATGTCGAGGGCTTCGTGCGCGCGGACTACGACTACGAGAGCAACACGCTCGTCAACCAGCACGAGCAGGCCACCACGACCTGCACGGCGACGATCCCGACCAACACCTTCGACACCTTCCGCAAGGTCTCGTCGGTGAACATGAGCGTCGGCTTCTCGCTCGACAGCTGGGATGTGCTGGTCTACGGCCGCAACCTGACGGACGACGAGTACCTCATCCAGTCGTTCCCGTCGGTGGCGCAGCTGAACAGCGTGTCGGGCTACCCCAACCAGCCCCGCACCTACGGCCTCACGATCCGCAAGAACTTCTGATCCACCGCGGCGCCGCGCCCCGCGCGCGGTCGTCGTGATGAAGGGGGCATGCTTCGGCATGCCCCCTTTTTCTTTGGGGAGTCCGCGACGGCGCAGGCATGCGCGTCGCGGGCGCTATGGCGTGGGCGTCAGGCGGCGGTCGCGGCCTGCACCGCCTCGAGCCGCGGATGCATGACGCGGAACCAGAGCGGCGGCAGCAGCGCCAGCATCACCATCGCGGGGTAGCCCGCAGGCAGTTGCGGCGCACCGGGCACGCTGCGCAGCGTCTGATAGGGCCGGCTGCCGTTCATGTGATGGTCGGTGTGGCGCGGCAGCTCGAAGAGCAGCGCGCGGCCGACACGGTGGTCGCTGTTCCAGGAATGGTGTGCACGCACGGGCTCGAGCCGCCCGGCCGCGTCGCGCGAGCGGCGCAGGCCGTAGTGCTCGATGTAGTTGACGACCTCGAGCAGCGCCACGGCGAGCGCGGCGACGACCACGAACACCGCCATCACCTCGACACCGAAGACCAGCGCCACAGCGACGAGCCAAGCCGCCTGCAGCGCGAGTCCGACCAGCATCTCGTTGTCGGCCGTCCACGGGCCACGCCCGGTCCGCGCGAGCCGCGTCGCTTCGATGTCCCACGCGGAGGTGAACTGCCGCAGCACGCTGCCCGGGATGAAGCCGTAGACCGTCTGGCCGCGACGGGCGCTGGCCGGATCGTCATCGGTGCCGACGCGCGGGTGGTGGCCGCGCACATGTTCTATGGCGAAGTGCATGTAGAGCACCGTGCCGAGCAGCAGCTTGCCGAGCCAGTACTCGCGACGGTCGCGGCGGTGCACGAGCTCATGGCCGATGACGATGCCGAGCCCGCCGCAGGTGATGGCGGTGGAGGCGATCCAGCCGGCGCGCTCCCACCACGCCGCCTCGCCCTGCCAGACCACCGCCAGCAGCGCGAACAGCCCGAGCTGCACCGGGAGTGCGAGGTAGAGCGGAACGGCGGCCCAACGGGAGGCCGCTGCACGCTGCTGCGCCGCCTCGTCGAGGTTGCGGGCGTCCGCGCCGCCCAGCGCATCCGCGACCGGCACGATGCCGTACACGAAGAACACGGTGAGCCAAGCCCAGGCGCCGCCCCACAGCAGTCCGAGGGCGGCGGAGGCCGGTACGAGGTAGGCAAGCACCTGGATCATGGCTAGAGTCTAGCCCATGAAAGACGCTGCCCCGATAGGCCCTACGCTGCGCACCACCGACGGC
>Ga0209985_10005186_pt1 | contig 10232 bp, 8 predicted proteins | sample NOAtaG_FD_187305 | JGI IMG/M metagenome (GOLD analysis project Ga0209985, IMG submission 187305) | Freshwater lake microbial communities from Lake Erie, under a cyanobacterial bloom - NOAA_Erie_Diel6S_1000h metaG (SPAdes) (version 2) | ecosystem: Environmental > Aquatic > Freshwater > Lake ... | reverse complement strand
ACCGTGGCCAAAAGGCGGTTGGTGGGGAACGGCGGCGGACTGTAGCGGCCGACATCGCCCTGCTGCCAATGCCGATGCGCATGCGCGCCATGCGGCAGCGGCATGCACGATCAGGGTTGTCCCTGATAACCGAGGTAGTCCCACAGCGCCTGCACCGCCGGCTTGCGGTGGCGCGCCGCCTCCGGGCGCTCGCGGTAGATGCGCACCTCCATCGTCAGCGACAGCGCCGGGTCGGCCGAGGCTGCCACGAGCCGTCGCGCCTTCAGCTCCTTGCGCACCGAGCTGTGCGGCAGGAAGGCCAGTCCGTGGCCTTCGAGGGCCATCGCCTTCAGGCCCTCGGCCATGTCGGTTTCGTAGATGGCCTCCAGCGCCAGCGGCTCGCCGGCCTGCTTGCGGATGGCCTCCACCAGCCCGGCCATGTAGGCGCCCGAGGCGTAGCTGAGGAAGGGCACGCGCTCGCCGGGCCGCCCGGGCAGCGTGAACATCGGCCGGCCGTCGGCGCCGGCCTTGGCATAGGGCGCCAGCGTCTCGCTCGACAGCGCCAGCATCTCGTAGCGGTCGTCGCTCAGGCGCAGCGGCTGGCTCGGGTGGTGGTAGGCGATGAGCAGGTCGCAGCCGCCTTCCGTCAGGCGCAGCGCCGCGTCGTGCACGTTCAGCGCCGTCAGGCGCGTCTTCACGGCGCCGAAGTTCTGCCGCAGGTCCATCAGCCAGTGCGGGAAGAAGGTGAAGGCCAGCGTGTGCGGCACCGCGAACTCGATCATGTCCTGGTCGGCCGCCTGGTGGCTGCGCATCATGTTGCGCGTGGCCTGCAGGGCCTCGAGCACCTCGAGCGCCTGCGCGTGCAGCGTTTCACCGGCGGCTGTCAGGCGCGTGGGGTAGGCCGAGCGGTCCACCAGGTCGATGCCGGCCCAGGCCTCGAGCGCCTGGATGCGGCGCGAAAACGCCGGCTGCGTGACATGCCGCAACTGCGCCGAGCGCGAGAAGCTGCGCGTCTCGGCCAGGCTCACGAAGTCCTCAAGCCACTTGGTCTCCATGCGCGGCGAGTGTAGTCAGGCGCTCTGCCCGGGGGCCTCGGGGCCAGCCCGGGCGTGAAGCAGGCGACCGGCGTGAAGGGCTCGACACCCGTGGCACCGGCTGTTGCAGGCTGACCGCAGCCGCCGTGCCACGGCGCCGGTTTGCGCCGTAGCATCGACGGCAACCCGTCCCCCCAGGAGCACGCCCATGGTCCGTCGCAAGTCCGCCGCCCTCGCTGTCACCGCCCTGCTGGCCACGCTGGCCCTCGCCACGCTGCCGGCGCACGCCGCGAGCTCGGCCTCCTCGGCCTCGTCCGAGGGCTCGTCGGCCTCGTCGGGCAGCGTCTCCGACTCCTTCGGCTCGAGCAGCGACTCGTCCAAGGGCGAGAAGAAGATCGCCGAGGGCCACTACCGCATCGTGCGCGTGGCCGAGGTCGGCACCACCGGCCGGCTGCAGCTGACGCTGGCTGCGCTCGACGCCACCACCAGCACGACGCTCGAGCTGGTGCTGCCCGAGGCCGCCGTGCGCCAGGCCGCGCTGGCCGAAGGCAGCACGCTGCACGCCCGCGAGCGCAGCTACGGCTGGGCGCTGGCGGCCGGCACTGCCGCCGAGGCGCGCGAGCCCTTCTTCCTGATCGTGCACGACGCCCAGCGGCGCGAGTTCGCCACGCGCAAGCTCGGCGCCTGAGCGTGCGCCGACGTGCGGCCGGCCTGCTGCTGGCGGGCTGCCTGGCCGCGCTCGCGGCCGGCCCGGCTGCGGCCGCGTCGCTGCAGTCCTGCACCGACAGCCCCGAGCTCAGCGCCGCGCAGCAGAACGTGCTTCTGCAGGTGAGCCAGCGTGTGCGGACGGAGCTCGAGCGGCGCGGCGCCGATGTGGCGCTGGTGTCGCGCAGCGGCCTGGCACTGAGCTGGTTCGACATGCGCTATTCGCACGCCGGCGTGGCACTGCGCGCCAGCCCCGAAACGCCCTGGGCCGTGCGCCAGCTGTACTTCGCCTGCGACGAGCAGCAGCCGCGCCTGTTCGACCAGGGGCTCACGGCCTTCCTGATGGGCACGCTGGAGCCCGAACTGGGCTACCTCTCGGTGGTGGTGCTGCCGCGCGACGCCGCCCGCTCGCTCGAGGCCGAGGCGCTCGACGCACCGAAGGCGCTGTCGCTGCTCGGCGGGCGCTACAGCGCCAACGCCTACGCCCACGGACTGGTCTACCAGAACTGCAACCAGTGGCTGGCCGAGCTGATGGCCTCGGCCTGGGGCGGGCCCTTCAGCGCCGCGGCGCCCCCGCGCGAGCAGGCCCAGCGCTGGCTGCGCCAGCAGGGCTACCGCGGCGCCGACTTCCAGCTGCCGGCGCGCCCCTTCCTCTGGCTCACCGCCTTCAGCCCCTGGCTGAACCGCGACGATCACCCGCCCGAACAGCTGGCGCAGGCGCGCTTCGAAGTCAGCATGCCGGCGGCCATCGAGGCCTTCGTGCAGCGGCTGCATCCGCAAGCCGAACGCTTCGAGGTCTGCCACACGAAGAGCCGCATGGTGCTGCGCCAGGGCTGGACGCCGATTGCCGACGGCTGCGTGGCGGCCGAGGGCGACGAAGTGACCGAGCTGCGCTGAACGCCGCTCAGCGCTCCCGAAACGCCTCGCCGCTCTTCAGCATCGGCGTCAACAGGAAGCGCATCACCGAGCGCTGGCCGGTGCGGATCTCGGCGCTGCCGGCCATGCCGGGCATCACCGGCAGCAACTGGCCCCGGTGCTCCAAGCCCGCGACGTCGGCCCGCACCAGCGCGCGGTACCAGGTACCGCCCGGCTGCGCGGCGCGCTCGGGGTCGCCCAGTGCGTCGGGGCTCAGCACCTCGACACGGCCCTTCAGCGCGCCGAAGATCGTGTACTCGTAGGCGCTGAGCTTGATCTCCACCGGCTGCCCCACGCGCACGAAGCCGATGTCGGCCGGCTGCACCCGCGCCTCGATCAGCACGCTGTCGGCGATGGGCACCACCTCCATCACCGTGGCGCCCGGGGCCACGATGCCACCCGGCGTGTGGTGGCGCACGACCTTGACGATGCCCTTGACAGGCGAAACGAGCGTGCTGCGCCGCATCGCGTCGTCGCGCACCACCATCTGCTCGTCGAGCAACGCCAGCTCGTTGCGCGCCTTCACCAGCTCGGCCTGCGCGTCCTGGCGGAAGCGGTTGCCGCGCTCGGCCACCTGCAGCTGCAGCTCGTTGGCCTGGCGCTTCAGGCGCATCACCTCGACCTCGCTCATGAGGCCCTTGCTCGACATCGACTCGGCCACGCCGAGCTCGCGGTTGAGCAGCGCGATGCTGCGCTGCTGCGCCGCCACGGCCTCCGACAGTGACCGCTGGCGGGCGGCGTAACTGTCCATCTCGGCCTCGACCACGGCGGCCGGCAGTTCGTCGGGAAACCCGGGCGCCTTGCCGGCCACTTCGGCCGTCAGCCGGATGACCGCGGCCTGCAGCGCCGAGCGGCGCGTCTGGCCTTCGGCCTGCTGCGCCTCCACGCGCGTGGGGTCGAGCAGCGCCAGCGGCTGCCCCTTGGCCACGACCTGCCCTTCGCGCACCAGCAGTTCGCGCAGGATGCCGCCCTCGAGGCTGGCAATCACCTGCTCGCGGCCTTCGGGCACCACGCGGGCGGGTGCCTTGGCGACGATGTCCACCTGCGCAAACGCCGCCCAGGCCAGCGCCACCGCCAGCGCGGCCAGCATCAGGTACACGGCCCAGATGGCCGCCGGCGCGGGCTCCACGACCTGCGCCGCCGCCACCGGGCTGACGTAGGCCATGTCGTCGCGGCCGAGCTCGCGGCCGCTGGGTTTGGAGAAGAGGCTCATGGTGTCGCGCCGGGGGCGAGGGCTTCGACAGGCTCAGCCCGAACGGAAGTAATGGGCTTAGCCCGAACGGAGGTAATGGGCTCACCCCGAACGGAGCTGCCGGGCCGCCTCATACCGACGCCTCGCGCTGCACCGGCTGCGAGCTCGGGTGCAGGTGCACGTTGCTGGGCGCGCCGGCCGGCGGCGCGGAAGGCTTGGCACCCGACAGCGCCGCCAGCACCTGCTCCTTCGGCCCGTCCATCACCACGCGCCCGGCATCGACCACGACGATGCGGTTCACCAGCTCCAGCACCGCCGGCCGGTGCGTGACGACGATCAGCGTCGTCTCCTGTGCTGCCTGGCGCAGCTGGCGCAAGAATGCCACTTCGCTCTGCGCGTCCATGCTGCTCGTGGGCTCGTCCATGAGCAGGATGCGCGGACGCGTGACGAGGCAGCGCGCCAGCGCCACCAGCTGCCGCTGGCCGCCCGACAGCAGCGAGCCGCCCTCGCCCACCGGCAGCTCCCAGCCTTGCGGGTGGCTGCTCACCAGGCGGTCCAGGCCCGTGAGCGCCGCCACCTCACCCAGGCGGGACGGGTCGGCCGCGGGCCGGTCGAGCAGGATGTTGTCGCGCAGCGTGCCGCTGAAGAGGCGCGGGTCCTGGGCCACGAAGCCCACCTTCGCGCGGTAGTCGGCGGGGTCGATCTGGCGCAGGTCCACGCCGTCGGCCTCGACCTGCCCCTGCGTCGGCAGGTACAGGCCCGCCAGCAGGCGCAGCACCGTGCTCTTGCCGCTGCCGATGCGGCCCAGCACCGCCACGCGCTCACCCGGCGCGAAGCGCAGCGTCGCGCGCTGCAGCACCATCGGTCCCTGGCCCTGGGCCACCGCGCCCGGCAGCGCGGGTGCGGGGTAGGCGAACGAAGCCTCCACCAACGCCAGCTGGCCCGAGAGCTCGCGCTTGGGCACGTAGACCTTGCCGGCCTCGCGCTCGGTGGGCTGGCTCATCACGTGGTCGAGCGCGCGCATCGCCGCGCGTGCGCCCTGGTAGCGCGTCGCGAGTTGCACGACGCTCGCCAGCGGCGCCAGTGCTCGGCCCGCGAACATGACGGCGCCGATGAGCGCGCCACCCGTCACCACCTGGGCGTGGATCAGGTACACGCCCCAGACCAGCAGCACCAGCGTCACCGCCTGCTGCGCCACGGCCGAGACGTTCATCGTCAGCGCCTGCAGCCGGCGCATCTTCAGCTGGCTCGTGGCCTGGGCGGCCGTGGCCTCTTCGTACTGGCGCAGGAAGCGGCCCTGGGCGCCGGCGGCCTTGAGGTCCTCGATGCCGTCCACCGCCTCGACGAGCACGCCGTGCAGATCGGCCATCTGGTGCATCTGCGCCATCGTGGCGCGGCGCATCGCGCCCTGCAGCAGCGCCGCACCCAGCAGCAGCGTCGGTATCGCCAGCACCAGCACCCAGCCCAGCGGCCCGCCGACGACGAAGACCATGGCCACGAAGATGATGATGAAGGGCAGGTCCGAGATCGCCGACAAGGTGGCCGAGGCGAAGAACTCGCGCACCTGCTCCACCTGCGCCAGGTGGTGCGCGTAGGCACCAGCCGACTGCGGCCGCTGCTCCATGCGCAGGCCCAGGGTCTGGCGGAAGAGGATGCTGCCCACCAGCAGGTCGGCCTTGCGGCCGGCCATGTCGATGAGATGGGTGCGCAGCTGCCGCGCGGTGAGGTCGAACACCAGCGCCAAGGCGCCGCCGATGGCCAGCGCCCACAGCGTGACGAAGGCCTGGTGCGGGATCACCTTGTCGAAGATGACCGAGGTGACGAGGCCCGTCACCAGCATCAGCACGTTCGACAGCAGCGCCGCCAGCAGCGCGCTGCGGTAGTAGGGCACGAAGCGGCGGATGGTGCCCCAGAGCCAGTGCTGCGAGGGGTCGGCCAGCAGACGCGCGTCGCCCTCGCCGCCACTGCCACCGGCCGTGACCTGCGGCCGCGGCGTGGCCACCAGCGCGATGCCGGTGTACTCGGCCGCCAGCTCGGCCTCGCTGGCCTGGCAGGCGTGGTGCTCGCGACCGGGCATGACGATGTCGTAGCGGCCGCCGTCGGCGTGGCGCGCCACGACGATGCAGGCGTCGCCTTCCTTCAGCAGCAGCACCGCGGGCAGCAGCAGCTCGTTGATCTCGGCCAGCGGCCGCTGCACGAGGCCGGCGCTGAAGCCGGCCTCGCCGAGCGCGCGGATGGCCAAGTCGGGCGCCAGCCGGCCGTGCACCGGCAGCGTCGCCAGCAGCGACTCGGGGCTGCGCTCGCGGCCGTGGTGGCGCGTGAGCCAGCCGAGCGCGTGCGCGAGCGCGTCGTTCTCGAGGTCCCAGGCGGCCGGGGCGGTGCTCATCGGAAGGCGGGTGTGCGGGGCCCGCGTCTAGGCCGAGTTCACGAGGCCAGCCCCGCGGCGCGCTTCTCTCGCGCCTGCAGCGCCAGGCGCTCGAAGGCCTGCTCGATGTCGCGCACGATGCGCGGCACATCGAACAGCGGCGAGGCGCGGCCGTGTTCGGCCAGGTAGCGCCGGTGGCTGGCCACACGCGCCGGCTGGCGGCCCAGCGTGATGGCCAGGCGCTCGTAGTCGGCCGGCGTGTCGGTGATGAGATCCGGCAGGCCCACGGCGGTGAGCAGGCTGCCGGCCATGCGGCTGATGATGGTGCGGCCGCTGCGCGTGACGATGGGCAGGCCCATCCACAGCGCATCCGACGCCGTCGTGCCGGCGTTGAACGGGAAGGTGTCGAGCATCAGGTCGGCCAGCGTGAAGCGCGCCAGGTACTCGGCCGGTGCCACGCGCGGCGCGAACACCAGGCGCTCCGCCGCCACGCCGTGTGCCGCCGCGCAGGCCAGCATGTTCGCGCGGCAGGTGTCGTTGTCGGCCAGCAGCCACAGCACGCTGCCGGGCACCGCGGCCAGGATGCGCATCCAGCCGCTGAAGACCTCGGCGGTGAACTTGTGGTTGTTGTTGAAGCTGCAGTAGACGAAGGCGTCCTGCGGCAGGCCGTAGCGGGCGCGGCCCTCGGCTCGGTCAGGGATCGGCGCCACCTCGCGCTGGCGGTCGCTCACCTGGTAGCAGCTCGGCAGCCTGATCGGCCGCTCGGTGCAGTAAGGCTCCAGCGCCGCCGGCATGGTGTAGTCGTCGACGATCATCCAGTCCACGCCCGGCACGGCCGAGGTGCCCGGCAGCCCGAGGTAGCTCACCTGCACCGGCGCCGGCCGCTGCACCAGGATGCCGGGGCGCGCGCCGGCCGTCAGGCCTTGCAGGTCGACCAGCACGTCCACGCTGGCCAGCGCGATCTGCTTGGCCGCCGTGAGGTCGTCGATGCCGCCGATGCGCAGCACCTGGTCGAAGGCCTTGAGGATGCGCTGGCGCTGCGGCGTGGCGGATTCAGGCGTCCAGCAGAACGCGCTCACCTCGAAGCGGCTGCGGTCGTGCAGCTCGAACAACTCGGGCGTCAGCAAGCCCACGGCGTGCATGTGCAGGTCGCCGCTCAGGTAGCCGACGCGGATGCGGCCGGTGGCCGCCGGCGTGCGCAGGAACAGCGGCACGCCGGTGGCCTTGGGCACCTTGTCGTGCACGAAGCGCTGCGCCGCCATCAGCTGCAGTGCCGGGTCGTCGCTCAGGCCCATCATCGCCAGCAGCGAGGTGCCGCAGAGAAACTGGTTCGGCGTCACCTCGCCCACCGGCTTGTCGTGCGGCCAGGCGCACTGCTTCTGGCGGATGTGCACGTAGTGCTGGATGACGTCGGGCTGCGCCGCCTTCAGCGCCAGGCTCGCGCCCATCAGCGCCTCGGCCTCGGGGTAGCGGCGCTGCGTCTCGAGCAGCCGCGCGCTGTTGTTCAGCGCATGCAGGCGGTGGTCGAGCGTGGGGGGTGGCACGGCATCGAAGACCTGGCGCCAGGTGGCCAGCGCGCCATCGGCATCGCTGCGGCGCTCCATCAGGTGGCCCAGGTTCAGCAGCGCGGGGGCGAAGCCGGCATCGATCGCCAGCGCACGCCGGTAGGCGCGCTCGGCGCCGGCCTCGTCACCCTGGGCCGACAGCAGCGTGCCCCAGTTGAAGCAGGCCAGGTGCTGCAGCGGCTGGCGCGTCGCACCGAGCCAGACCTCGTAGGCGCGCGCGGCGGCGGCGGCTTCGCCGGCCGATTGCAGGCGCTGCGCCTCGTCCATCAGTTGCTGCAGCGTGGCGCTGCCGTCGCGCACGGCGGCGCTCAGGCGGCGATCGGTCTCGACTGTCGGTTCGGCGGTCGATTCGGCGGTCGGTTCGGCGATGGCGGAGTCCATCCGGCTTCCTCCACGGGGATGCAGATGCGCCAGATCGTAGGCAGCAGGCCCCGGGAAGAAGGCCGCGAGAAGCGGCGTGCCGACCTGCCTGTTCGATGCCAAGCCCGAGGCCGCGCATGGAAGCGCGCCCCGGGTCCCCATGAATGCAGGTCTGATGACGGGTTTGTTCCTGTGTCGCCGGGTCGCCACAGACCTAATATCTGACGCGCCCAGTCTCTTGAGTTTGAGCCGAGCTCAGGCCACCGCCCCTCGACCCTCAGCCCCGCCCGCGACCGCCATGGAACAGCAGACGCTCCTGAAGATCGCCCGCCTGCGCACGCACGCTGCGCGCTCCGGAAGGGCGTTCGACGTCGTCCGCTTCGCGCAGGACCCGGCGTTTGCGAAGGCCACGCTGCAGCAGCTGATGGACTCCGACGATGAAGCGCTCATCGTGCTCGGGCTCGAGCTGATGCAGGCGCTCGGCATGGTCCGCCTCGACCCGCCGGCGGCACCGCCCGCGCCGGCTGCGGAGTCGCAGGCACCCCAGAAGAAAGAGGACCGGTCCGACCGTTACATCGGCCGTCTGCGCTGAGCCGCAGCCGCCACTGCCTACACCGGCTGCTGCGCCTGCTGGCGCAGGCACTCGGCCGCGGCAGCGCCTTCTTCCACCAGCACGGCGTCTTGCTGCGTCGTCTGGTCCATCTGCGTCACGGTCTGGCTGATCCGGTGGACGCCCGAGCTCAGCTCGGCGACGGTGTCGATGACGCGGCCGATGGCGGCCACGCTGCCTGCCTTGCAAGGCCACTCGCGCCGTACCCTTGGCCAGCCGATCGGCCTGAAACGCGCTGTCGGCGTTGTGGCGCACGGTGGTGCCGAGTTGCGACATCGTCGCGGCTGTCTGCTGCAGGCTTCGGGCCTGCTGCTCGGTGCGCGAGCCCAGGTCGCTGTTGCCCTGGGCGATCTCGACGCTGGCGGTGGCCACGTGCCCGGAGCCGACACGCACCTTGCGCACGGTATCGAACAGTGAGCGCTGCATCCGCTCGAGGCTGACCATGGTGGCGGCGCCGCGGCGGAACTCCGCCTGCCACGCCAAGACCGCTTCACGGGCGCGGTCGAACACATGCGCGGTGAACTGTCCGAGTGGGTGCAGGGCTTCCTCAATGGCCTTGCTGTACTGGGCCCAGCCCGTTCCGAGCTTGCTCATCATCGCGAGTTCCTGCTCGCCCTGGAGCAGCGGCCTCAGCGCATCGATCGATTGAGCGACCGACTTCGCCGACTCCGTGATCTTGCCTTCGTACTCGCCGTGGTGGCTCGTGTCGGTGGCGCGGCTGTGCCTGATCTCGAAGTCGCGCATCACCAGCGGCGACTCTTTCAGCTTGGCCGCATGGCCGGCACTGGCCAGCCACTTCCCGCCGAGCTCTCGGGTGCGTGAGCTCTCCGACTGCATGATCTGGGCGACGGCAGCGACGGGCGCGCGCGGCGGCGAGGGCGATGCGGGCGCAGGCCTGCGCGGAGGCTGTCGTGAACTGAGGGTGCGGTCGCAGACGGACCCTCGGCCCCTGCCACCGAGGTGTTGGTCGTCCGGCGTTGCAAGTGTGGGTCAGATCGAGTGCAGGCAGGCCAGCGCGCGCAGCGTGGCCAGCGTGTCGGCCTCGTGCAGCGGCTTGTCGGGCCGCAGGCGCAACATGCGCGGAAACCGCACCGCCACGCCGCTCTTGTGGCGCGGGCTGGCGCCGATGCCCTCGAACCCGATCTCGAACACCAGGCTCGGCCGCACGCTGCGCACGGGGCCGAACTTGTCCACCGTGGTGGCGCGGATCACGCGGTCGACGGCCTTGAACTCGGCATCGCTGAGGCCCGAGTAGGCCTTGGCAAACGGCAGCAGCTGCAAGGCCGCGCCGGCTTCATCAGGCGACGCATCCGGGCGCGGAAACGGCGGCGCCGGCTCGCGCCGCGCGATGGCGTCCACCACAGCGGCCGCTTCGGCGGCGTCGGCCGGCGCGCGGCTCCACACCGCGAAGGTGTAGTCGGTGTAGACGCTGGCCCGGCGGCCGTGGCCGGCCTGCGCGTACACCAGCACGGCGTCGACGCGCAGGGGCTCGATCTTCCACTTCCAC
>Ga0209985_10005185_pt1 | contig 10233 bp, 8 predicted proteins | sample NOAtaG_FD_187305 | JGI IMG/M metagenome (GOLD analysis project Ga0209985, IMG submission 187305) | Freshwater lake microbial communities from Lake Erie, under a cyanobacterial bloom - NOAA_Erie_Diel6S_1000h metaG (SPAdes) (version 2) | ecosystem: Environmental > Aquatic > Freshwater > Lake ... | reverse complement strand
AACCGCGCGAGCCGATCACGGTAGGGCAAGTGCACCAGCGGCTCGGCCAGCGCGCAACTGAGCAGCGGCCAAAACTGATTCGTCGGATGGCCGTAACACTGCTGCGTGGCAAGCGACCGCTCGCCCGGGAAGCTGCCAAGGATCAGGCAGCGGGTCCAGGCGTCAATGACGGGGGGTAGGCCCTGCAGGCGCATGGGGCGATGACGCCGCCTGCCTCGGGCATGACGGCATCATTTGACTTCCAGCAGCATCGCATTGAGCCGCCGCACGAACGCGGCCGGATCGTCGAGCTGGCCGCCTTCGGCCAGCAGGGCCTGCTCGAGCAGCAGGGCGGCCCAGTCGGCCAGCCGGGCATCCTCGTACTTGAGCCGTTGCACCAGCGGGTGCGTCGGGTTGAGCTCGAGGATCGGCTTGGAGTCCGGCGCCTTCTGGCCGGCCGCCTTCAGCAGACGCTGCAGGTGCTGGCTCATGGCGTCGCGGTCGACCACCACGCAGGCCGGCGAATCGGTCAGTCGCAGCGTGACGCGCACCTCCTTGACGCGCTCGCCCAGCGCGTCCTTCACCCGGATCACCAGCTCCTTGTACTCGTCGGCAACCTTGGCCTGCTCCTCCTTTTCGGCCGCATCGGCCAGCTCGCCGAGGTCCAGATCGCCCTTGGCCACCGACACCAGCTCATGGCCCTCGTACTCGCGCAGGAAGCTCAACATCCACTCGTCCACGCGGTCCGTCAGCAGCAGCACCTCGACGCCCTTCTTGCGGAAGATCTCCAGGTGCGGGCTCGACTTGGCGGCCTCGAGGGTGTCGGCAGTCAAGTAATAAATGGCCTGCTGCACGACCTTGTCGCCATCCTTCTTCATGCGGCCGACGTAGTCGGCCAGCGAGACGGCCTGCTCGTCGGTGCCGTTGGCGTGGCCCGTGGAGGCAAAGCGCAGCAGCTTCGCAATCCGCTCGCGGTTGGCAGAGTCGTCGCCCAGGCCTTCCTTCAGGACCTGGCCGAACTCGCTCCAGAACCGCGCGTAATCCTCCTTGCGGTTGTCCGCCAGATCCTCCAGGAGCGACAGGACCCGCTTGGTCGAGCCTTCGCGGATCGCCTTCACGTCGCGCGACTCCTGCAGGATCTCGCGCGAGACATTCAGCGGCAGATCGGACGAGTCGATCACGCCGCGCACGAACCGCAGGTACGGCGGCAGAAGTTGCTCGGCGTCGTCCATGATGAAGACTCGCTTCACGTACAGCTTCACGCCATGTTTGCCGTTGCGGTCCCACAGGTCGAACGGTGCGCGCGCGGGAATGTAGAGAAGCTGGATGTACTCGCTCTTGCCCTCGACGCGGTTGTGGGTCCAGGCCAGCGGCTCGCCGAAATCGTGGCTGACGTGCTTGTAGAAGCCCTTGTACTGCTCCTCGGTGATGTCGCCCTTGGCGCGCGCCCACAACGCGTTGGCCTGGTTGACGGTCTCGAGCTCGTCCTTGCCCACCTGCTCCTTCTTTTCCGCGTCCCACTCCTCCTTGGCCATGCGGATCGGCGTGGCGATGTGGTCCGAGTACCTGGTCAGGATCGACTTCAGGCGCCAGGTCGACAGCAGTTCGTCCTCGCCCTCCTTCAGGTGCAGGATCACGTCAGTGCCCTGCTCGCTGCGCCGGGCCGGCTCGATCGTGAAGTCGCCGCTGCCCGCGCTTTCCCACTGGATCGCCTCCTGCTCGGCCAGGCCGGCGCGGCGCGACACCACCGTGACCTTGTCGGCAACGATGAAGCTGGAGTAAAAGCCCACGCCGAACTGGCCGATCAGCTGGGCGTCCTTCTTCTGGTCGCCCGTCAGTTGCGCAAAGAACTCGCGGGTGCCGCTCTTGGCGATGGTGCCCAGATGGCTGATCGCCTCCTCGCGACTCATGCCGACCCCATTGTCGGAGATCGTCAGGGTGCGGGCGGCCTTGTCGAAGGCCACGCGGATGGCGAGCTCGGTGCCGGCGGCCAGCAGCTCGGGCCGGGCGATCGCCTCGAAGCGCAGCTTGTCGCACGCGTCCGACGCGTTGCTGACCAGCTCGCGCAGGAAGATCTCCTTGTTGCTGTACAGCGAGTGGATCATGAGGTGCAGCAACTGCTTCACCTCGGCCTGGAAGCCCATCGTCTGCTTGATTTGGGTATCGGGTGCGCCCATGGGGCCGGCTCCTGGAGTGACGGAAAGCAAGAACGAATCAACAAGAACAGCAAGAACGAACCGCGGCGGGGATATCGGGGCTGGCCGGAGGGTTTCAAGTCCCGCTGCCGACCCGCTGCCGGCCCGCTGCGGGGTTCGCCGCCGGGCTGCTGCGAGCCCAGCGCGGCCGTCGCCCGCCGGGCTTGCTAAGTTCGGCCCCTGGCCGCTGTCTTGCGGCCGGCCGCCCGCCCGCCTGGGAGACCCACCCGATGCACCGCCGTACGCACCACCTCATCAGCGTCCCAAAGCACCGATGCACCCCCAACCCCCGCCGCCCGGAGGACCGCTGATGCGCGCCAACCGCCTGCGCGAGATCTGGGCCGGCGGAGCCACCGTGTTCAATGGCTGGCTCGCCCTGCCCTGCAGCGTGGCCGCCGAGACGATGGCGCACCAGGGCTGGGACAGCCTGACGGTGGACCTGCAGCACGGACTCGTCGATTACCCGGCCATGGTGCCGATGCTGCAGGCCATCAGCACCACCCCCACGGTGCCCATCGTGCGCGTGCCCTGGCTGGAGCCGGGCATCCTGATGAAGGCGCTCGATGCCGGCGCCTACGGCGTCATCTGTCCGATGGTCAACACCCGCGCCGATGCCGAGGCCTTCGTCCGCTGGACCACCTATGCGCCGCGCGGCAGCCGCAGCTTCGGTCCGCTGCGGGCCCTGCTGTACGCCGGCGCCGACTACCCGCGCGAGGCCGATCGCACCATCGTGCGCTTTGCCATGATCGAGACCGCGCAGGCGCTCGGCGAGCTCGACGCCATCCTCGCGGTCGAAGGCCTCGATGCCGTCTATGTCGGGCCCTCGGATCTGTCGCTGTCGCTGGGCTGCCGGCCGGTGATCGACGATGTCGACCCGCGCGCCGCCGAGGCCATCGCCTACATCGCCGCCCGCGCCCAGGCGCACGGCATGGTCGCCGGCATCCACAACAACAGCGCCGCGCAGGCCCTGGCGAGGCAGAAGCTGGGCTACCGCTTCCTGACCGGCGGCACCGACTCGCGCATGCTGGCCACAGCCTCGCAGCAGGCCCTGGCCGCCTTGCGCGGCGGGTAAGCGCGCCCGGGCCGGGTCGGAGCCAAGCGGATCGGGCCGGCCAGACGAACCGCAGGCCCGCAGGCGCGTCGTCAGGCGCGTCGTCAGGCGCGTCGTCAGGCGCGTCGTCAGGCGCGTCGTCAGGCGCGTTGCGCCGGCGGCCGCGGCCCCTCGCGCAAGGCCCAGAACACGCCCGCCATCAGCAGCGCGATGCCGGCCACGCTGGCCGCCCCGGGCGCCTGCCCGCGCAGCAAATAGGCGTAACCGAGCGCGGCCAGCGTCTCGAACACGATGAGCTGCCCAGCCAGCGTGGTGGGCAGCCGCTGGCTGGCCTCGTTCCAGCACAGCGTGCCGACCCAGGAAGCCAGCAGGCCGATCGCCAGCATGAGCGCGACGAACTCGCCCGGCGTGGGGCCCAGTGGCCAATCGAAGCGCAACCCGCCGGTGGCCCCGTCCCAGGCCAGCAGCAGGATGAGCCCGGCCAGCGCCAGCGGCAGGGTGGCCACGCCCTGCGCCGTGGCCCACACCCGCGGGCTGCGATCCGGGTGCGCGCGCAGCCAGTCCGCGTTGCGGATCGGGTACCAGGTCCAGCACACCACGGCCCCGACCGCCAGCAGCGCGCCCAGCACATAGTCGCCCTCGTCCATCGCCGGGGCCGCGCGCCAAAGCGCGAGCTCTTCACGGTGGACGAGCGTGATGCCGGCCACGATCAGCAGCAGCGACGGCGCCAGCCGGCGCCAGGGCAGCCGGCCGTCGCGCCGCCGCGCCGGGTCCGCGCGGCGCAGATTGGAGGCGATCGCAATCACCACCGGCAGCGTGCCGATGATCATGGTCGGCAGCGGCCCGCCGGCCCGCTGGATGGCGGCTGCCAGCAACACGTAGTAAAGGAGGTTGCCGATCAGCGCGAGCCGGGCCGCCGCGGCCCAGTCGGCCCGCGTCAGTTCGCGCAGGCGGCGCCAGTCGATCAGCGCCAGCGGCAGCGCGATCAGCCCGAAGGCCAGGTAGCGGGCGACCGACAGCAGGGCCGCCGGGTACTCGGGCAGCAGCAGCGGCGCGACGAAGACCAGGCCCCACAGCAGCCCCGCCGCCAGTGCAAACAGCACGCCGGCGGTCATTCGCCGATCTGCTGCAGCAGGTACAGGCGCTGGTAGATGCCGCCGTCGATGCCCATCAGCTCCTCGTGCGTGCCCTGCTCGGCCACGCGGCCGTGGTTCAGCACGTAGATGCGGTCGGCCGCGCGGATCGTCGACAGCCGATGGGCGATGGCGATCACCGTGGTGCGGCCGCGCAGGCCGGCCAGGGCCTGCTGCACCCGCTGCTCGGTCTGGCTGTCGATGCGCGAGGTGGCCTCGTCGAGGAACAGAACGCGCGGCGCGCCCGCCAGCGCACGCGCCACCGCCAGCAGCTGCTTCTGGCCTGCCGACAGGCGCGCGCCGCCTTCGCCGAGCGGCGTGTCGTAGCCCTGCTCGAGCGCGCCGATCACGTCATGCACGCGCGCCGCCCGCGCCGCCGCCTCGATCCGCTCGGCCGGCAGGCCGCGACCCATGTCGATGTTCTCGCGCGCGCTGGCCCCCAGCAGGAACGGCTCCTGCGGCACCAGCCCGACCTCGGCGCGGAACTGCGCGTCGCCGATCGTCGCCAGCGGAATGCCGTCGATCTCGATGCGGCCGGCCTGCGGCGCATAGAAGCGCAGCAGCAGCGACAGCAGCGTCGACTTGCCGCTGCCGGTATGGCCGACGATGCCGACGAAGCTGCCCGCTTCGGCGGTGAAGCTCAGGTCGTGCAGCACCGGCTCGGCCGGGTCGTAGCCGAACGTGACCTCGCGCGCCTGCACGCGGCCGTGCTCGATGCGCCGCTGGTGCACCACCTGCGGCGCCTGGCCCTCGGCCAGCAGCGTGTTGACGCGCGCCGCGGCGATGATCGCCTGCTGGACCAGCGAGAACTGCATGGTGATCTGGATCAGCGGGTCGGCCACGCGCGAAACATAGGCGATGAACGCATACAGCAGCCCGACCTCGATCACCGCCACCGTCTTGACCCCGGCCACCGCGACCACCAGCGCGATCAGCAGCACCGTGCACAGGTCCAGCGCCGGCCGCAGCAGCCAGGCGTTGGCGCGGATCTCGCCCATCCGCGCCCGGTAGTGCGCCTCGTTGGTGGCGGCAAAGCGGGCGCGGAAGCGCGGCGCGCTGCCGGCCGCCTGCAGCACGCTCATGCCGTTGATGCCCTCGGCCACCTGGGCGTTGATGTCGCTGCGCAGTTCGCGCGAGCGCGTGACCGCCAGCGCCGACAGCCGCTGGTAGCCGACCACGATGGCCGCCGTGGCCGGCAGCAGCAGCAGCATGATCAGCATCAGCCGCCAGTCCAGCCAAGCCATCGCCAGCACCACGCCGAACAGCACCGTCACGCCATACAGCACCTCGAACAGCACCTGCGTGAACAGCTGGCGCACCTGCTCGGTGTCATTGGTGATGCGGCTCACCAGTTGCCCGGTGATGGCCTTGTCGAAGTAGGCCACCGGCAGCCGCAGCACATGGCCGTAGACGCTCTCGCGCAACCGCAGCACCGAGCGGGTCGACAACCCCGACAGCCGCAGCAACTGGTAGTAGCGGATGATCGTCGCGACCCAGCCGGTCACGAGGTAGCCGCCGATCAGCAGCGCCGCCTGGGTCCAGTCGAGAGTGCCCGGCACCAGCTGCTCGTCGATGAAGATCTTGCCCAGCACCGGGCCGGCCGCCTCCAGCACGCCGGCCACCGCCAGCCACAGCACCACCCAGACCAGTTGCTTGCGGTCCGGCCGCGCCGCGCGCCAGAGCAGCGCCAGCGCGCTGCGCCGGTCGGCCGCGGCCACCGGCCGCAGGTCCTCATGATCGCGCGCGGGCGCGGCGGCGGCAGCGCTCACCGGAGGCTCTCCTCGAGCTGCTGGTAGCGCCACTGCGCGGCGTACCAGCCGTCAAGGCGAAGCAGCTCGTCATGGGTGCCGCGCTCGGTCACCCGGCCATCCTGCAGCACGATGATCTGCTCGGCATCGGACACGGCGCTCAGCCGGTGGCTCACCACGATCGCGGTGCGGCGCGTCGCCGTACCGCCTGCACGGGCGCCTGCACTAGCGCCTGCACTGGCGCCCTCGCCCACGTGCGAGCGTGCGTCCTTGCCGGCGCCCGATCCGCCGTCCGATCCGCCGACCAACCGCCCGCCGGCCCCACCGCGCAGCGCGCCGCGCAGGTGCGTCAGGATCTGCGCCTCGGTGCCGGTGTCGACCGCCGACAGCGCATCGTCCAGCAGCAGGATCGGCGCGTCCTCGCCCGCCTGCGCGTCCTCGCCCGCCTGCGCGCCCTGCGCCAGCAAGGCGCGTGCGATCGCCACGCGCTGGCGCTGGCCGCCCGACAGCGTCACGCCGCGCTCGCCCACGGGCGTCTCGTAGCCCAAGGGAAAGCGCAGGATGTCCTCATGCACCGCCGCCAGCCGAGCCACGCGCTCGATCTCGGCGCGGCTCGCCTCGGGACGGGCGAGCGCGATGTTCTCGGCGATCGAGGCCGAGAACAGGAACGGCTCCTGCGGCACCCAGGCGAAAGCCGCGCGCAGGGCGGCGAGTCGGTACTCCGGCAGCGGCGCGCCGGCCAGACGGATCTGGCCGTGCTGCGGCTCGTGATGCCGCAGCAAGAGCTGAACCAGCGTCGACTTGCCGGCGCCGGTCGGCCCGACCACGCCGAGGGTGGTCCCGGGCAGCACCGTGACCGACACGTCGCGCAGCGCAGCGGCGGCCGTGCCATAGGCGAAGCTCACCTCGCGCAGCTCGAGCGGGCCGCGCGGCACCGCCTCGAGCGTGCCGCGGTCGTCGATGGCCGGCGGCTCGCGCACGATGGGGTCCAGGCGCGCCCAGGCCGCCTTGCCGCGTTCGATCAGCGACATCACCCAGCCGGCGGCAAAGGCGGGCCAGATCAACTGCCCCAGGTACATCGTGAAGGCGGTCAGCTCGCCCACCGTCAGCTCACCGCGCTGCACCAGCCAGCCTCCCATGGCCAGCGTCAGCACCGTCGCGGTGGTCAGCGTCAGGCCGACCGCCGGCTCGTAGGCCGCCTCCCACCGCTGCGCATCGAAGTTGGCCGCGGCCGCCGCGCCGGCCTTGCGGCCGAAATCGGCGGCGGCGCGCGCCTCCAGCCCGAGCGCTCGCACCGTGCGCACGCCGCTGACGGTCTCCTGCACGTGCTCGTTCATCTCGGCAAAGCGGTCGAGCGAGCGCTTCCAGCCGTCGTGCACGCCGCGCGAAATCACCCAGAAGGCCAGCGCCATGAGCGGGAACGGCAGCAGCGCCACCAGCGCCAGCCGCCAGTCCAGCCCGAGCGTCATCATCGCCACCACCAGCACCAGCGTGAGGGTGCCGTCGAAGCCGGCGAGGAAGGCCTCGCCGGCGGTCAGCTCCACCGCGTCGACATCGTTGGTGGCGCGCGCCATCAGGTCACCCGTCTTGCGGCGCTGATAGAAGCGCGGGCCCTGCAGCGTCAGGCGCTCGTACAGCCGCGTGCGCAGCTCGAAGCCGAGCCGGTAGGCCGCGGCGAACAACTGCAGTCGCCAGCCGGCCCGCAGCAGGTAGATGACCACGCCGGCTGCCACCAGCAGCGCCACGTCGTGCGCCAGCGCCGCGCCGCCGAGCGAGCCGCCGGCCAGCCCGTCGATCATCTGCCCCACCTTGCGCGGCAGCCACACGGTCAGCAGCGCAACCCCGAACAGCATCAGCCCGGCGAGCACGTAGGAACGCCAGTGCCGGCGCACGAAGCCGCGGATCAGTTGCAGCAGGGACACGGGGTTTCGGAGGTCACGGAGGGGCGGTTCGGTCGTGCGGCCCGGCGTGCGCGCCGCCGGACGCGGCCCGCGCGTCGTCTATCGATCGACGAGGGGGGCGGATTGTAGGCGGACATCGCGCGTGCGCCGCGGCGCCGGCGCGTGCTGCCCGCCGGGCCACGCGGCCGGGCGCGCGCCGTTACAGTAGCGGTCTGCGCAACGCCCCCGGAACCCGGCATGCTGCCCGACGCCACCGCCCTGCACGCCGCCGCCGGCACCGTGTACGCCGCCATGCCGCCCACACCGCAGTACGTCTGGCCGCAACTGGCGGCGGCACTGGGTTGCGAGGCCTGGCTCAAGCACGAGAACCACACACCCACCGGCGCCTTCAAGCTGCGCGGCGGGCTGGTCTATTTTGCGCGGCTGGCCCGGCAGGGCGCGGTGTCGGGCGTCATCGGTGCGACCCGTGGCAACCACGGCCAGTCGATGGCCTTTGCCGCCGCCCGCGCCGGTCTGCGCTGCGTGATCTACGTGCCGCACGGCAACTCGCGCGAGAAAAATGCCGCCATGCAGGCGCTCGGCGCCACGCTGGTCGAGCACGGCACCGACTTCCAGGCCGCTCGCGAGGAGGCCGCCCGCGTCGGCGCGCGCGACGGGCTGCACTACGTGCCGTCGTTCGACATGGACCTGGTGGCCGGCGTGGCCACGTACTGGGCGGAGCTGTTCCGCGCCGCGCCCGACCTGGACCGGGTGTACGTGCCGATCGGCCAGGGCTCGGGCATCAATGCCTGCGTGGCCGCCCGCAACCTGCTGTCGCCGCGCACGCGCATCGTTGGCGTGGTCTCCGCTCACGCGCCCTGCTACGCGCACTCGCTGGCGGCCGGCCGGCTGGTCAGCGCCGACGTGCACACGGTGCTGGCCGACGGGCTCGCCTGCCGCGTGCCCGACGCCGGGTCGCTGGAGGTCATCGCCGCGCACGTCGAGCGCCTCGTCTGCGTGACCGACGCCGAGGTGGCCGCCGCCATGCGTCTCATCTTCTCCACCACCCACAACGTCGCCGAAGGCGCCGCCGCGGCGGCGGTGGCGGCCGCCTGGCAGGAGCGCGACCAGCTCGCCGGCCTGCGCATCGGCCTGCCGCTGACCGGCGGCAACGTCGATGGCGACCTGCTGGCGCGCGTGCTGGCCGGCGAGTCCTTCGCGCTCGGCGCCGCGGCCGCGGCGCACTGATGCCCGCCGACCAGTTGCTGGCCCTCATCACGCTGGCAATGGCGGGCTCGTTCACGCCCGGGCCCAACAACACCATCGCCGCCGTGACTGGCGCCAACCATGGCCTGCGCGCCACGCTGCCGCACGTGCTGGGTGTGCCCTTCGGCTTCGGCACCCTGCTCGCAGCCGGCAGCCTGGGCGTGGCCGCGCTGCTGGTGGCGCACCCGCTGCTCGCGCAGGCCATCAAGTGGCTCGGCATCGGCTACCTCTTGTGGATCGCCTGGCAGGTGGCCGGCGCCGCCTCCCTGGGCGAGCGCGCGCTGGCGAGGCCGCTCAGCTTCCTGCAGTCGGCCGCCTTCCAGTACGCCAACCCCAAGGCGTGGATGCTGGCGGCGGCGGCTGCCGCCACGTTCATGGCGGACGGCACGGGTGCGCTGCGCCTGGGCATCGTGGTGCTGGTGTTCTCTTTGGCGGCCTCGAGCAGCCTGCTGCTGTGGGCGGCCGCCGGCGCGGCACTGCGGCACTGGCTCGCGCAGGGCACGCGGCTGCGCGCCTTCAATGTCACCATGGGCGGGCTGCTGGCCGCAACCGCACTGTGGATGGCGTTCGTCTGATCCACGGTCCTGACGGGAGGTCGTTCATGAAATGCAGCATCGGCCGGATCCTGCCCCGCATTCCCGGCCCGCCGAACCAAGTGTGGCCGCAGGGCGTGCGGTCGGCGCCGGCGACGGAGCACGGCTCGACACAACTGCGCCGGTTTCATCCGGGTGGACGCGACCTGCCGCAGCCGCACGCGCGCGACCAGGTCAATATCGTGGTTGCAGGCCACGCCGCGTCGGTGATCGAGCACGCCGATCGCGCCACCGCCCGTCTGCCCAGCGAACCGCACCACATGCTGTTCGTGGCTGCCCGCGTGCCCCACCGGTTCGAAGGCAACTCACCGGACCTCATGACACGGGGCGCATTCCACAGCCGAGTGGGCGGCTTCGGCGCCCGCTCGGCTCGTGCGCAGTAGGACCC
>Ga0209985_10005184_pt1 | contig 10236 bp, 10 predicted proteins | sample NOAtaG_FD_187305 | JGI IMG/M metagenome (GOLD analysis project Ga0209985, IMG submission 187305) | Freshwater lake microbial communities from Lake Erie, under a cyanobacterial bloom - NOAA_Erie_Diel6S_1000h metaG (SPAdes) (version 2) | ecosystem: Environmental > Aquatic > Freshwater > Lake ... | reverse complement strand
CACGGCGAAGAGACCCGTGTAGTTCGCGCCGGTGCCGGAGACCTTCATCCGTTCCTCGGCGGCCTGCGGCGTGCACAGACCCAACGAGACCGCCGCAACGCTCGCGGCGGCGGCGGAGCGGTGCTTGCCGTGGTGGCAGTGGATGTAGATCGGGCCCGGCAGATCGCGCACGGCTCGGGTGATTTCCAGCGCGCGATCGCGCGGTATGCCGCTGTACTGGATGGGCAGGTGGACATAGCGGAGTCCCTGTGCCGCGGCGGCGTCGACCTCGGGCTGGGCGCCGTCGACGGAGATGATGGTCTTGAATCCCATGGCCCGCAGCGACTCAAAGGCCGCGGCACCTTCGGGCGCGGCGCCGGAGTACACCCCGGGGGCGTACGCGACGAGCTGGTGAATCCCCGGGTGCTCGACTGGCTTGGTGGCCTTCAGGTCCGGCCGGGCGATGGTCACGCTCGCGGGGGCGGCGGTTGATGAGGCGTCGCGATCCGACGGGGAACAGGCACTCAGGATCGCGCCGGTCGAGATGGCCAGCATGCTGAAAACCACGGCGGAGAGGCGCAGCGCGGTACGAACGCGTTGGTGGTTGAACATCATGCGAGGATAGACGCCGCCGATCTGGGGTTGTGCGGGTCAGAGATGAAAAAAAAACGCAAACACTCAGGGCGTGGAGTATCCCACGCGCACGATCCCCAGCTTGGTGGCGAGTTCGTGGGCACGGACCACATCACGCGTGGGAACATTCGCCTGCGGCTCAAGCAGCATTTCAAGCTTCGCGGCCAGCTCGTCCTTCGGCAGGCCCTTGGTCAGGTCGGTGAGCTTGGCTTCAAACTGCTCGAACGGCGCGTCGGTCAGGCCTTCGCCCGTGAAGAGCGTGGCCTTGGCGGCGGCTGAGTATTGCAGTGTGAACGTCAGGCGGAGCGGTTGCGAACTCGCCGCCGGAGGCGGGACCTTGCCCTGGCCTTGCGGGTTGGTTTGCTCGGTTGAGGCGCTCTGGGCCGGCTGGGGCAGAAGGGCGGTGATGAACCACTCGGGCCCGACGAACGCCGCGGAGACCATGAAGAAGACGAGGATGACCATGACCACGTCGACCATCGGGGTCATGTTGGGCCCGAAGTGCAGCGAGTGCTGCTCCAGCGCAGATCGGTGGCGAAACGGCTTCATGGGTTGGTGCGCTCCGTGATGAGGCGCACGCTGGTGAGTCCGAGCTCTTTGCACGCCGAGAGCGCGGGAGCGACGACGGCGTACGGCAGGTCGCGATCAACGCGGACCTGCACGGGGAGTTGAGCGGCGGCTTGTGTGCCGGCGGAACTGTCGGCTGCCGCGGTCTGTCGTTGCAGTCGGCGATTCAAGAGGCTTGAAAGTTGTTGCTGCGTGGTGACGAACTCGCCGTCGACGGTGATGCGGACGCGGGGTTGGTCCGTTGCGTTCGCGGAGCTGTTGCCGGTCAACTCGAAACGGGTATCGGGGGTGCCGAGTTTCTCCGTAGGACTGACCGGCGCGACGGTGATGACCACCGCCCGGCGGTCTTCGTCGGTGGTGCCCAGACCCGTGGCGGGGAGGTTCACACGTGCGCCCTGCTCGTGGGCGAGCTTGCCGACGATGAGGAAGAAGATGATCAGGCACATCACCACGTCGATGAGCGGGGTGACGTTGATCGCCTCAAGGGCGGTGGAGCGGGATGGTGTCAGGCGTACGCGGCGCACGGGTTACTTGTTGTTGGTGGTGTTGTTGCTGGTCGAAGCCGGTTGAGCGAGCGCAAGGTCGGTCAGTTCAGCCGAGATCACCAGCGCGCGGGTGCACAGGCGGTCGGTTCGTTGGCGGTAGAAGCCGAAGACGGTGAGCGAAGGAATCGCCAGCAGCAGGCCCAGCAACGTGTGGAAGAGGGCCTTGGCGATGCCCGAAGAGAGCATGGTGGGCGAGGCCTGCCCGCCCGAATCGGAGATGGCGCTGAAGGCCAGGATCATGCCCCAGATCGTCCCCGCAAGGCCCAGCAGCGGCCCGAGATTGCCGATGACGTTCAGCGGTTCGAGCTTGTGAAACCACGCGGAGGACTGTTCACTCGCGGCGAGCTCGGCGGCCTCACGTGCGGCATCGTTGTCCAGCCCGCGGGATTTGGCATCGAGTGCCGCCCGCACGACGATGCTGACGAAGGCCTGATCACGCCGGACAAACTCGCTGAGGCGGTCGCGCTCGTTGCTGGCGATGTACTGGCGGATCGTCTTCTCGGATTCCTCGGGGAGCACCGTCGATCGGCGGATCTCAAAGACGCAGCGGATGATCACCGCCCCCGCGACCACCGAGGCCAGCAGCAGCACAACCGAAAACGCGTCGAACGACTCCGCGAAGAGCGATTGGATCGTCCGCGTTGGGGCCGGGGCGGGTGAAGGTGCGGCGGCTTTGGTGTCGGCGATGAGCGCGAAGGCCGAGGGAAGGGCGGTCTGGGCGGTCAGCAGAAGGTTCGAGAGCATGAGCCGATGGTAGACGAATGCCCGGCGGGAAATGAAAACGCCGAGACCGGTTCAGGGTCTCGGCGCGTGAGAATTGCGGTTGGTTCACTGAGTTGATGTCGCGGAGCGGAGCCTGATCAGTTCGACCGACGGCGGCGAGCGGCGAGCAGGCCCGCCAGCGAAAGAGCGCCGAGCGCGCCCGGCGCCGGGATGGTCCCGTTGAACCGAACCTCGGCCAACCCGGTGTACTGGTTCGAACCGTTGTTGGCGAGGATGGTGAAGTCCACCCGGCGCACGCCCTCAACCGCGGCGAAGTTGTAGTTCTGCGCGATGGCGATGTTCGGCAGCGCGGTCTGGTTCAGCAGCGAGAACAGGGCGTTGCCGTCGGCATCGCGGAGAACGAGGTTGAACTGCGTGACGGCATAGCCCGTGTCGGCGCCGACGCCGCCCTGCCCAGATGTGGTGGAGCGGTGGTTCCACATGTTGAACGAATAGATCGTCTGCGCGGTGTTGAAGAAGAACGAAGCGCGGGCGTTGCCGGCCTGAAGCGCCCCGGACTGTGTCGTCCAATGGTTGTTTGTGAGGTAGATGTTGTGCGACGACGTGACGTCAAAGCCCGCGGGGAGCCCCGAGCCGTTGATGGTGTGGATGATGTCGTACTGAGCACTGAAGTTGCTCGCGGCCGTGGCGGAGTCGGGGGCGATCATCAACTGAGCGCGAGCGCAGCGACAGACAGACGGGCGACGGATCGGGTATTCATGGTTCCTTCCTCACGGTGACTGATGGGCAAACAACGAACGAGAGAGACCTACACACTAAACCAGTGGCGCGAGAATGCAAGCTCATCGCGGAAATGGAAGCACAGGAACGGGCTTTTCATGGAAACCACGGCGTACGCTTGCCCGCTATGACGCACACGAACCCCGCCGACACACGTGGAAACACCGGCAAGGCCCGCATCCTGACCGGTGACACCCCAACAAACACCGGTTTGCACCTGGGTCACTTTGTCGGCTCGCTCGAGAACCGCCTGGCCCTGCAGGATCAGTACGACTGCTACTTCCTCATCGCCAACGTCCACGCCTTCACGACGCTGGCGGAGAAGCCCGACCAGATTCGCGCCAACACCATCGGCATCGTGAAGGACTGGCTCGCCGTGGGGCTGGATCCGCAGAAGAGCACGTTCGTCTTGCAGAGCGAGATCCCCGCCATCGCGGAGCTGACGTTCTTTTTCGCGATGCTCATCCCCTTCAACAAGGTCATGCGGAATCCGACGCTGAAGACCGAGATCGAGACCAAGGGGCTGGGCGAGACATACCCGTTTGGCTTCCCGATGTACGCCGTGGGCCAGTGCGCGGACATCCTGGCCTTCAGGCCCGATCTTGTCCCGGTGGGCGAGGATCAGGAAGCGCACATCGAGATGTGCCGGGACGTGGCTTTGAAGTTCAATCAGCTCTACTGCGGCGTGAACAACCGCACGCCCGCCGAGCGGCATCATCTTGAGGGCGGGGTCTTCCCGATCCCGCGCGCGAAGATCGGCCGCGTGGCGCGCCTTGTGGGGATCGACGGCGTGAACAAGATGAGCAAGTCGCTGAACAACGCGATCTTCCTGTACGACACCGCGAAGGACGTGCAGAAGAAGCTCAACAAGATCACCACCGGCCGCCAGAGCCCCACCGAGCCGGGCGATGTGAACAACGTGCTGATGCAGTACGTCGAGGCGTTCATCGGCGCCGCCGACCCGGCGCGGGCGGCGGAGATCAAGCGGCGCTACGCCGCGGGAGACAACCTTGGCGACGGGCACGTCAAGCAGGAACTGGGCGAAGCGATCAACGCGCTGCTGGAGCCGATGCGCAAACGCCGCGAGAAACTCGAAACGCCCGAGGGCGAAGCGATGGTACACCAGGTGATCAAAGACGGCGTGCGAAAGGCGAACGTTGTCGCCGAGGAAACGCTGATGATGGTGAAGAAGGCGATGAAGGTGGACTTCTGTTCGCGGAATCTGATATTCTGAGACCGCGTGAAAGTGCATGAACGGAGTCTGCCATGAAGAAAAATCGCGCGTTCGGCTTGGTTGCTTCGCTGGGCCTTGCGGCGCTCGCGGGTGCATCAGCGGTGATGTTGTTCGCCGCCGAGAATCAGCCGCAGCCCGCGGCGGGCGCATCGGCGGACCAACCCGCCGCAAAGACTGAGTCGAAGCCCGCGCTGAAGATCGAAGCTTTGGCGTTCATGAGCGGCGCGTGGAGCGGCTCGCTCGAGGGCGACGGCACGTCGAAGCTCGATGAGATGTGGACAGAACCGGCCGGCGGAACGATGGCGGGGACCTTCCGCTGGGTGACGGGCAAAGGACGGGTCTTCATCGTCGAGGTTCTGACGCTGACGCAGGACGAGGCGGGCGTGCGGATGCGCCTTCGTCACTTCACGCCGACGCTTGAGGAAATGCCCTCGACCAAGGCCGAGCCAATCTCGGTGACGCTGACGGACGTCAGCGGCAGGAAGGCGGTGTTCACCAAAGCGCCCGGCGACGCGGGTGATCTTCAGAAGATCACCTACGACGCCAGCGCCGACAACGGCTCGACGCTGCGGATCACGGTTGAGTTTGTGCAGACCGAAGCGAAGGCGGGCGAAGCGCCCAAGCCGCCGCGGAAGCCGCTGGTGCTGGTGATGAAGAAGGCCGATGCGCCGGCGTCACCGGCGGCGGCGGGTGCGGGCACTTCAGCGGGGCAGAAGCTGAAGTAGTTCGCCGAGTGTTTCTCCAAACATCTCGGTCGTTCTGCATCCGTCGGCGATCGACTGCGGACAGGGAAGTGCGATGAGACGACCGCTCTCCAGACGCAGACTTCGCTGGGCCCGCCTCCGCGTCATGCCGCTGCTGATTCTCTATCTGCTGGCCAACGCGGACATGCAGCCACGCAACGGCGTCTTTGTCAGCACGTTGCTCGGAGAGCTCCGATCGCCGCAGCCAGTCTCCGCATCGACATGGCTACCCCACGACCTGAGGACTTGGTTCGCGAAAAAAGGCCTCGATGGCGAATGGACGGTCACGCCCATGACCGGTGCCGGCTACTCCGGGCCGATCACGGTGATTGCCGACGAAGGGCGGACTCACGCAACAGGCATCTGGACTCCCTGGCGTCGCTCGGAAACACGCCGCCTGTGGATCGGTTGGGTTCCAAACGAGGAACAGTTCTCGGCCGGCGAGCGTGCCGAGCACATCAAAATCTACGAGAAGCTGTGCCAGCTTGAACCCGAGCGATTCACGCCCGAGCGACGCGAGGGTGATCTGAACGTGGGCGTTCTCATATCTTCTGTCAGCGTGCCGGGAATGCTCAACGACCTCTCCGTCCTCGCCGCGTTCATCGGCCTGTGGTTCACCCGCGTCGGCGTGATCCGTCGCTGGCGAGGGATCCGTCGGGGACGGTTCGAGCTTCGCCGATTGAAACGCGGCGTGTGCCGATCCTGCGGCTACGACCGGCGCGGGCTCCCCGCATCATCCCCCTGCCCCGAGTGCGGCGACACCCGCGCACCGGCGCGGATGTGATGCACATCGTTGGGTACTTCAACCCCCGCGCGCAAACTGGGCCATCGCCAGCACCGCGAGGGTGACCAGCGCGAACAGCGCCGCGGCGAGTTGGAACGGTCGGTCGTGCAGCGCCAGTTCCGTCGGGTCGTCGTAGGTGCCTTTTTCAAGTAGCAGAATCGCACGCAGCAGCCCGAATGTCGCCGGCAGCATCGTCAGCCACAGCGGGTTGAAGGCCCTTGGCATCGCCGCGGCCGTGGGCGTGGCGCCCGAGGCCTGCATCAACGCCGCGAGCATCGGCGCGCTGGTGACGTACGCCGCGTAGGTGATCAGGCACGCAACCGCCGTCACCACCACCACCATCCGCAGCAGCTCATCGGTGTACTGCGCCTGCACCCCGCGAGCGCCCGCGGCGGCGGTCTGCCCCAGCGAGCGCCGCTCGCCCAGCCGCTTGCCAAAGGCCAGGAACATCGCCAGAAAGAGCGTCGTGTTCAGCAGCCACGTCGAAGGTTCGACCATCACGGCCGCACACCCGCCCACCACCCGCAGCACAAAGCCCAGCGAAAGACTGATCACGTCGGCGATGACAATGTGCTTCAAGCACAGTGAGTACGCCATCGTGTTGAGCGTGTAGAGCGCAACCGCCGCGGCCGTCAGCCCCGGCGCGAGCAGCGCGTGGTGCGAGTCCATCGTCTCGCCGCCGATCAAGACGGAGACGAAGGGCAGCGCGAGCGAAAGCACAATCAGCGCGATGGCCAGCACGAGCGCGGGCGTGGCGGGGACAGTCCCCGCCGCCAGCGGCCGGCGGCTCTTGCGCGGGTGCAAACGATCCGCCTCGCGGTCCTTGTAGTCGTTGACGATGTAGCACCCGCTGCTGGCCAGCGCAAAGGCCACGAACGCCAGCACCACCGGCACAATGTGCGAAGGCGACGTCAACGCCTGCCCATAGACCGGCCCGATGAAAACGAAAGCCCCCTTGGACCACTGGTGCGGGCGCAGCAGCTTGATCCATGCGCGCAAGCCGGTGGCCGGCGGCTTCGAGGTGCCGATGTCGGGAATGGGCCTGGGGCTCGGGTTGGGTTCAGCGTTGGTGGTGATAAGCGGTTCCAGTCCGATCGATGCGCAAACCCGCGCGGGCTCTGAAAGGGCGGGGGCCTGGGGGGGCGAGGGGGAAGCGGGTGGGGCGGATAGCCGATGGAGCGGCCAGCTCCACCCGAAGAACGCGGTTTCGCCAAGGATTGTTCGCTCCGGGGCCGATGCAATGGTCGGACCTGAGCGTACAAACTCTGCCCACTGTTCATCGGCCCGACGCATCCGCCATTCCAGCACGACATGATCGACGGCACCTCCAGTTCGATTGCCCGCACCGAAAGCGCAAAAGATGCCGATCTGCTCACCCCCGGCGCGATCTCGGCGGTCATCCGGGGGGTCTACCCGACCGGGCCGACGCTCTTTCGACTCTTGCAGGTCTATCGCCCCTGGATTTGCCCGTTCGAACAACTCCTCCCCTGGGTCCCGAGGGGTTCGGAGATCCTCGACGTCGGCTGCGGCGGCGGGCTCTGGTTGCACCTGCTCGCCCGGCTGGGGGTCATCCGCGCTGGGGTTGGGTTTGATGCTTCAGTGAACGCCATCGCGTTGGCAAACGGCGCACTGAACACCGGCTGGAAGGCCGATCAGCCCATCGAGACCCGTGCCCGGCTGCGCTTTGAGCATCTGGACGTTCGCGCCGATTGGCCAACGCCCGGCTCGGCCGAAGCACCCGGCTTTGATGTGGTGAGCATCATCGACGTGATGCACCATGTGCCGCCAGTTGCGCAGCGCTCGGTGATCGAGCGTGCGGTTCGGCGGCTGCGTCCGGGTGGAGTGCTGATCTACAAGGACATGTGCCGAAGGCCGCTCTGGCGCGCGATGATGAACCGCCTGCACGACTTGGTGATGGCGAAGCAGTGGATTTGCTACTGCCCGATCGAAGACGTTGAGTCGTGGGTGTCGCAGATGGGCCTGAGCCGTCTTCACGCCGCCACGCACAACCGCCTGTGGTACGGGCACGAGTTCCGCGTCTTCGTGAAGGCGGAGGGCCCGGCGCAATGACTTCGCAGAACGACACGCAGACTCAGCGCCACACCATGCCGCTACCGCGTGGTGATCGCCGCCCGCTCACCCTCGCGGCGTGGGCCTTCGCGGTTTCGTGGCTGATCTTGGCAGCGTTGATCGTGCTGAGCGCTACGCGCGGCGGCGGCTTCGATGTCGGACGGGCGAAGTTTGATCAGGACGTTTTTCACCTGAAGGTCATCACCCAGTTCGCCCAAGAGCTGCCAACTCCCGGGCTGCGGGATTACCTCTCCGCCACCACACCGGGGTATCACCTCGTGCTCGCGGCGGTGCAGCGCGTCTTCGGTGCGCCGGAAGTTGTGCTCCGCCTTGCCGGTGCGCTGTGCACTGCGGGGCTGGTGGGGCTGTTGGTGTGGGCGAGCGCCATCGCCTCGCGTGCGCGAACGGTCAACGGAGCGAGCTCGGCACCCGCCGAGTCTGAACACGCCAAAGGCAATGAAGGCTGGTGGTGGGCTCTTGCGCCCGTGCTGCCCGTGCTGTGCAGCAGTTACGTCGTGCAGTCGGGGATGTACCTGCTGCCGGACAACGCCGCGTGGCTGATGGTGGCCTTGGTGATGGTCCTCTCGCTGAAGCTCGCGACGATCGAGGAAGATGAGAAAGCTCAACGCCTTCGCGCTCTTCGCCGATGGATCACCCCGGGCGCGTGTGTTCTGGCGGCGTTGGTCTTCACCAGGCAGATCCACATCTGGGCGGCGGCGGCGCTCTGGACGGGCGTCCTCGTGGCGTGTGCTCGGCTGGATCTCTCGCCGCAAACATCCGCCACGCCCCTCGCGCGGACGATCGAACACGCCGGCACACTGCTGCGATCGGTCACAAACCGGGCCGTGATCTTGACGGTGCTCGCCACCGCGCCCGCGTTCGCGACCGTCGGCTCCTTCGTGCTGGTCTGGGGCGGGCTGACCCCGCCGAAGTTCCGAGCCTCGACCAATCCCGACGCCATCAGCGGCGCGGTGGACGCAACCACCGTCACCGGCGCCTCCCCAGCGACGGCGGTGCTTGTCCTCGCACTCGTCGGCCTCTTCGGACTCTTCTTCGCCGGGTACTGGCTCGCAAGCAGCCTTTCGCACACGCCCGGCACCAAAGGCCGAATCCAAGCCCTGATCGACACGCTCAGGGGCGGTGCTCTCGGCGGCCTCATCGCCGGGGTACTCGCGGCCATCCCCGCAACCACCTGGCAAAGCCCCTCGCGCAAAGGTGCGCTCTGGGAGATCACACGCAAGTTCGAAGGTGATTCAATCCTCGCGGGGATCACGTTCCCGCGCCTGGTGATCGCGGACCATGTCAACCTGATCATGTGGCTGCTGGCGGTGGTGGGGGGCGTGGTGCTGGGTATCTGCTGGCGTGCCGCGGACGCGCGGGCGCGGTGGGTGCTGGCGGCGGGTCTGATCGCTTTCACCGCGGCGAACTGCGCCCAGGCCCTGAGCTGGCAGCGGTATCTCGAACCCATGGTGCTTCTCTGGTGGGCCCTGGCGATCTCGGCACTTCGATGGCATGGACCCACGACCATCTGGCGGTGGGCGTGGATCGGCCCCGTGCTCCTGGCGGGCCTGCTCACACTGGTCACGCTCAGTCAGTTCGGGACCTGAGGCTGGTCCACGGGCCTGTCGAACGCGCAAAGAACGCGCGAAACGGTCGCTGATGATCCTGAAAGCGTGGTTCGAAGCGTCGGATTGGGAGCCGCAGAGGGCGAGGGCTTCGTGTTCGGGTAGGTGGGCTACAGGGAAGGGTCGATCGGGCCGAAGAAAGAGGGTCTAACCTAGAGGCCCCCCGAAACCACCGAACCGTCAAGGTTTGTCGGCGAAGGGCATGTCGGCGTTCACAGACCCACAGCGGTGGGGGGCGCGGGGCGATCAACCGTCGAGCGTTCGTACAACCCGCATCAACCCAGCCAGCACGAAGGACAATCCCGTGGCGAAGAAGTCAGCGACCAAATCCAAAGCCCCGACCCGTGAAGAAGTGCAGAAGAAGCTCAAGGCCCGTGACGGCGTCGGCAAGCGCGCCCTGATCACCGGCATCACCGGGCAGGACGGTTCATACCTCGCCGAGTTCCTCATCCGCAAGGGCTACGAGGTTCACGGCATCGTCCGCCGATCTTCTTCGTTCAACACCGGGCGCATCGACCACATCTACCTCGACCCGCACGTCAAGGGCGGCAAG
>Ga0209985_10005183_pt1 | contig 10236 bp, 9 predicted proteins | sample NOAtaG_FD_187305 | JGI IMG/M metagenome (GOLD analysis project Ga0209985, IMG submission 187305) | Freshwater lake microbial communities from Lake Erie, under a cyanobacterial bloom - NOAA_Erie_Diel6S_1000h metaG (SPAdes) (version 2) | ecosystem: Environmental > Aquatic > Freshwater > Lake ... | reverse complement strand
GCGGCGAGCAGGGCGGCGAGCGCGGCGAGGATGATGTTCCGTGTGCGCATGGGGGCCTCGCTCAGCTCTTGGCGAGCAGCGTGAAGTGTTCGACCGCCGGCGGCGCCGCGAAGAACGGGCCGATGATCGCGCGCCATTCCGGGAACAGCGGCCCGCCCCGGAACCGCTCCGTATGGTCCTCGAGCGTCTCCCAGAAGATCATCAGCACATAGCGCTCTGGGCTCTCGATGCCCTTGTTGACCTTCCAGCCGCGGCAGCCTTCGGCCCGCGACATGACGGTACGCAGTGCCTGCAACAGCGCCGCATCAAATTCGGCTTGTCGGCCGGGTTGGATGCGCAGGTCTGCGACTTCGAGGATCATGGGCGGCACCTTTGGACGAGGATTGTCATCGGGTCGAAGTATCGGCGAGTATCCGTTGCCATGCACCTGTCATCGCTCTGCCGGCTGCTTCGTCCCGCGCTCTTGGCGTCGTCGGGCTGTTCGCATCCACGCCGCCTCCCGCCGTCGCCCAGGAGGGGCAGTCCAGCCTGATCCGTGACGACGCCTGCGCGCCGCGTGCCGCGCTGAGGAACTTCCCGGCTTCCGGCGCGTCAATGCCGATGCCGGGCCCACGATCGGCGCCCCGTACGCAGTTCCACCCCGTCCCCCCCCGAAATCAGTCCCCAGATCCCCTCAGGAGCCCGACGATGAACACCGCCGAGCAGCGCGCCATCCTCAACATCATGGTCCAGGCGGCTTTGGCTGATGGCACCAAGTCCGACACCGAGCGGACGGCCGTGCGTGACGCCGCCGAATCGCTGGCGGGTGAGGGCGGCACCGCGCTGGCGGGCGTCTACCAGGATGTGCTGCTCAAGCGCGTGACGCTCGCCGATGCCGCGCAGGCCCTGCAGTCGACCGAGCACCGCCAGCTCGCCTACGAGATGGCGGTGTGCGTCTGCGACGCGGACGGGGTGCAGGACGCGCCGGAGCGCGCCTTCCTCGCCGAGCTGCGCCGCACGCTCGGTCTCGAGGGCGATGCCGTCGCGACCGAGGCGGCCGCACGCGCCGATGCGATCGCCGAGGCGGCCTACCGGCCCTCCGGGGCGTCTGTTGCCGCTGCAGCGGCCGCTGCGACGGCCGCGGTCGTCGCCACCTCCGCAGCGACCGCGGCGCCTGCCGCCGCCGCCCGCGTCGCGAGCCGCGTGCCCGATGCCGAGCTCGACAAGTCCATCCTCAACTACGCCATCCTCAACGGTGCGCTCGAGCTGTTGCCGCAGTCCTGGGCATCGATGGCGATCATCCCGCTGCAGGTGCGCATGGTCTACAAGATCGGCCAGGCCCACGGCGTGAACCTCGACCAGGGCAGCATCAAAGAATTCATCGCGACGGTCGGCGTCGGCCTGACCTCGCAGTACGTCGAGCAGATCGGTCGCAAGCTGATCGGTGGCCTGCTCGGCAAGGTGGCCGGACGCACCGTCGGCGGTCTCGGACGCGCCGCGACCGGGGTGGCGTTCTCCTTCGCGACGACCTACGCGCTCGGGCAGCTCGCCAAGCGCTATTACTCGGGCGGCCGGGTGATGTCGACGGACCTGCTGCGCAGCACCTTCCAGGACCTGCTGGCTTCGGCCAAGCGCCAGGAGCAGCAATACCTGCCGGCGATCCGTGAGCGCGCGACCACGCTGACGCCGACCGAGGTCATCGACCTTGTGAAGCGCTGACGCGGCGCGGTCCGGGCCGATCCGGCCCGGCGAACGGCCGGGGTCGCCTGTCAGTGGTGATGATGCGGCGCCGCATCCGGCTTCTTGGCCGGTGCCGGTGCCGCCGCGCCCATCGCCTCGACCCGGAACTGCGTCGTGACGGCGCCCGCCTTCTCGAACTTCAAGGTCACCGGGAAAGACTGGCCGGCGGCGAGCGGCGCCTTCAGTTGCATGAACATCAGGTGCAGCGAGCGCGGCTTGAGCTCGACCCGTGCGCCCGCCGGCACGGCGAGGCCGTCCGCGAGCTGGCGCATGCGCATCACGCCGTCTTCCATCTTCATGTCGTGGATCTGGACCTCGGCGGCGACGGGGCTCGTCGCCGATACCAGGCGGTCGTCGGTCTTGCCGGCGTTGACGATCGTCATGAAGCCGCCGCCGACGGTCTGCGCGGCTGCAGTGGCGCGCGACCAACCGTTCTCGATGCTGATCGGACCTGCGGCGTGGGCGGGGAGGGCGCAGGACATCGCGAGCAGCGCGAGGGTCGCTGCGTGGCGACCCGCCTGACTGAGGATGCGGGTGGGACGAAGGCGTGATGAGGTTTTCATGCGGTGCATTTTAGCCTGCGTGACTCTCAGGGTTTCAACAACGCTCGGGCCGACACGCCCACGACCACCTCGGTCTCGCCCGCCTCGGCGACCGGCGCTGCGACAGCGCCGTCGGCGGCCATGGCCATCTCCATGCGCACGGCGCGGTACATCGGCACGGGCTGCGGGGCGCCGTCGAGGTTGACGTCGGTGAGCTCGTAGCCCGACTTGCCGAGCGTACGGGCGACCAATGCCGCCTTGGCTTTGAGGTTGCCGAGTGCCTTGACGAGGAGTTCGTCGCGCACCGACTCGGCGCGCTCGGGCGACAGCGACCAGTTGAGGCCGCTCACCGCGAAGCCTGCGCCCTGCAGTTTGCCTGCGAGGTCGAGGAGCGCTGCGGAGTCCTTGGACTCGAGCTGCACGGTCTGCTGGCCCTGCCACACGCGGACATTGCGCTCGAGGCGCTGCTCGTACACCTGATAACCGCCGGTCGAGGTCTTGACCGTCGGCACGGCCTTGGCGAGTGCGAGAGCCCTCGTCATCGCTTTGTTGATGTCGTCCTGCACCTTGCGCGGCTCGGCACCGCGCGCCTCGATGCGCAGCGCGGCGGTCAGCAGGTCCTGCGGCAGCGTCATGCGCTCGCTTGCCGACAGGTTCACGAGGGTGTGGCCGGCCGGCGGCAGTTGCAGCCCGCCGTCGCCCGCCCGGGCAACGGACGCCGCAGCCGCGATGGCCAAGGCGCCCGCGAGGGCGAGCGCAGAGAGTCGGGTGGGGGAGTGGCGCATGGGGAGGTTCCTTTGAGATGGCCTGGGGTGGGCTGGGGCTGATCGGGATGGTATCCCTTCGACCCCCCGCGCCGTCCAAGGTTCAGGGGCGGGGTGGCGCGGCCCCGGTGGCTCGACTACCCTAGGTCCATGTCCGAGCAGGTCAGAAGTTTCAGCATCCGGGTGGTGCGTTTCAGCGAGAACGCGATCCTGCTCGTGATCGGGATCGCGACCCTGTACGCGGCGGGCCTCGAGGTCATGCGCCTCGTCCAGACAGGCAAGGTCGAGCTCGGTGACCTGTTCCTGCTCTTCATCTATGCCGAGGTCATCGGCATGGTCGGCGCGTTCTACAAGAGCCATCGCATCCCGGTGACGCTGCCCATCATCATCGCCATGACGGCGCTCTGCCGCATGATCATCCTGCAGAGCAAAGACATCGACCCGGTCAACATCCTCTTCGAGGCGGGCGGCATCCTGATCCTCGCCGTCGCGGCGCTCGTGATGAGCATGAAAGACAAGATGAGCCTTGAGAAGCTGCGGCTGCGGCAGGACGCCGAAGACCGAGACTGAACCGCGGTCAGGGCCGGCGCGTGCTCGCTGTCGGTACGGGTCCTCCGCGTGTCACGCCCTCGTGCTTGATGATGTCGCCACCCTTCACGACCACGTCCACGCGCTCGAGCAGCGTGATGTCGGCGAGCGGATCGCCGCGCACCGCGATGAGGTCGCCGAACCGTCCCGGCGCGAGCGCGCCGACGCGGTCGCCCCAGCCCATGTGCTTCGCCGCGACGCTGGTGGCGGAGCGGATCGCCTGCATCGGCGTCATGCCCCGCGCGACCATGATGCGGAACTGCCGCGCGTTGAGGCCGTGCGGGAATACGCCAGCATCGGTGGCGTAGACGATCGGCACGCCAAGCTCGACGGCGCGCGTGAACGCCTGGCGCTGCAGCTCGGTGGTGTCGAGGTTCTTCTGCAGGAACTCCGCCGGCCAACCCTGACGCCGGCCCTCGGTATCGATGTAATCGCCGTTGTAGACGTCCATCGCGAGCGCGACGCCGCGCTCGCGGGCGAGCAGCAGGCCTTCCTCGTCGATGATCGAGGCGTGCTCGATGGTGTCGGCACCGGCGAGGATCGCTTCCTTGACGGAGCGCGCGCCGTGCGCGTGCGCGGCGAGCCGCTTGCCGCGCGCATGCACGACCTTCGCGACGGCTTCGATCTCGGCCGCCGTCATCTCCGGTGAGCCCGGGACGCCGCCCGGTGAGAGCACCGCCCCCGAGGCGATGATCTTGATCACATCCGCGCCCTCGTCGAGGAAGGTGTTCGCGCGGGCCGCGAACTCGGCAGGTCCGCGCGCGACACCGCGCCGCAGGCGCGCGAGCGGCGTACGCGCCTCGGCGCGCGGGAAGCCGGGCAGCAGCATGTCGCCGCCGCCGCCCGAGATCGTGAGGTACCCGATCGACACCTGCATGCGAGGGCCGGGCGTGCGACCGGCGTCGACCTCGTCGCGCAGTTCGCGGTCCAAGCCTCCGACATAGCCACCCACATCGCGCACGGTGGTGAAGCCCGCCTGCAAGGTCGCCGCGGCATTCGCACGGGCGAACACCATGTGCTCCTCGGGGCTGCGCCGCGGATAGATGCGGAAATCCACCGTGTTCTCGGGGATGTCGGTGAGGTGCGTGTGCAGGTCGAGGAGGCCCGGCAGGCAGGTATGGCCCGAGAGGTCGAGGTGGCGCGCGCCGGGCGATGCGCCTGTGGCAGGGGTTTTGTCCGCGCCCGCCGCCAGCGTCTCGACGGAGACGACGCGCCCGCCTTCCATGATCACGCGCTGGCGCTCACGCGCCACGTCACCGAGCCCATCGATGAGCCGGCCGCAATCGACCACCAACGCGCCCCCCGCGATCGCCGGCGTCGGCGGCCCGGCCAGCGTGAGCACGATGCGGTGCCAGTACTCCAGCCCGTCGTAGAACGATCGGACCGGGATGCGCTCGTCGAGGCCGTGCGCGAATTGGTCCTCGGCGCGGATGAAGGTCTCGCTGATGCCGTAGGTCGGGATGCCGCCGGCACGGAAGAAGAGCCCGTCCGTGGCGCCCGACTCCTGGATGGGGACGATGGGGATGCCCGGATACCGGGCGTGGACGGCGGCGGTGACCGCCTGCAGCACATCCTCGCGCAAGGGCGAGGCGTCGCTGTAGCGCGGCTCGTCCATCACCTCGACCTCGATATTCTCACCGACCACCTGCTGCAGCGTGTCGCGGATCGCTTGCGGCGTGACACCGGGGAAAATGCGGCAATTGACGGTGGCGGTCGCCTGTTGGGGCAGGGCGTTCTCCGCATGACCGGCGCGCAACTGGGTCGCGACGCAGGTGGTGCGGGTGGCACCGACATAGGCCGGGTGCTTCCAGAGCTCCTCGGCCGCCGCGGCATCGCGCGGGTCGGCGGCGAACGCGCGCATCGCCGCGCCGAGCGGTCCCGCGGTGGTGGCACCCATCGCCTTGAAGTAGCCGACGGTGGTGTCCGACCACTGCACCGGGAAGCGGTGGGCCTGCACGGCCTTCAGCGCGTCGGCGAGTTCGTAGATGGCGTTGTCGGCCCGCGGCTGGGAGCTGTGGCCGCCGGCGTTGTAGGCGCTCAGCTTGTAGCTGGCATAGGTCTTCTCGGCGGTCTGGATGTTGTAGGACAGCGCCTTGCCGTCCTTGTCGAAGGTGCCGCCACCCGCATCGGTGTTGAGCGCGTACTCGGCGTCCACCCAGTCGCGGTGCTCGTCGATGAGCTTGCGGGCGGTGGCGCCCGTCGTCTCCTCATCGCCGGTCAGCACCATCACGAGATCGCGCGTCGGCACGAAGCCTTCCTGCTTCAGGCGCAGGAAGAGGGCTACCAGCGTCGCGACCCCGTTCTTCACATCGAGGGTGCCGCGGCCGTAGAAGAATCCGTTCGCCTCCTCGAGCTTGAAGGGGTCGCGCTTCCAGTGTTCTTTGAGCGCGGGCACTACATCGAGGTGCGAGAGCAGCAGGATGGGCTTCTTGGCCGGCGTCCCCGCAGGCGGGCGGCCGCGGTAGCGGACGACCAGATAGCCCGTCTCGTCGAGGCGGCCGAGCAGCATGTCCTCCTGCGCGAAACCCGCGGCGCGCAGTTCGCCCGCGAGGTACTCGGCGAGCTGCGGCGTCTCGTAACCGGGGGCGATGCTCTTGAAGGCGATGACGCGCTCGAAGATCTCGCGCGCCTTGGTCTGATGCGGCGTCAGCGTGGCCGAGGGCGCAGTCGCAGGCGTTGTCGGCGCAGCGCCCGCCGCACCGGCCGCCCACGGGAGTGTCGCTGCCAGCAGCGTGGCGACGACGCCCCCGCGATGGCGCCTACATCCGGTGGAGCGCACAGAGCTTGTTGCCGTCAGGGTCGCGGAGGTAGGCGAGGTAGAGCTTCATGCCCTTGCCTTCGCGCACGCCGGGCGGGTCCTCGATGTCGGTGCCGCCCGCGGCGAGGCCCGCCGCGTGCCAGGCCTGCACCTGCTCGGGCGAACTCGCCGCGAAACCGAGGGTGGCGCCGTTGGCCGCGGTCGCCGGCTGGCCGTCGATCGGCAGCGACACCGAGAACAGCCCGGTGGGCGAGCGGTAGAAGATGCGGTGGCCATCGACCGCTGCAGGCTTGATGCCGAGCGTGCCGAGCAGCGCGTCGTAGAAGCGCTTGGCGCGCTCGAGGTCGTTGGTGCCGATCATCACGTGCGAGAACATAGGGGAGGGCTCCTCAGCGGGTGTGGGTCCGCGTGTCTCCCGGCAGTACATCCCCAAGCCGTCAGGGGGTCAAGGGGGAGGCGGCCTCAGGCGCGTGCGTCGGCTGCGTCGCGGACACGGCAACCCGTCCGGCGCCCGAGCGGGTCAGCGGGTCATGGGGCGCCGGGGTATCCTGTCGAGCGCTGTCCGGGCCGTACCTGGCAGCCTTCCAGACGGAGTCGCCGATGTCCTACCCGCACCTGCTGTCGCCCATCACCCTCGCCGGCGTGACGCTGCCCAACCGCGTGTTGATGGGCTCCATGCACACGGGGCTCGAGGACAAGGCCGCGCATTTCCCGCGGCTCGCGGCCTATTTCGCCGAGCGCGCCCGCGGTGGCGTGGGCCTGATGGTGACGGGCGGGTTCGCGCCGAACATCGAAGGCTGGCTCTCGCCCTTCGGTTCGCGGCTCGCCACGCGCCGCGCCGCCGGCGAGCACCGCGTCATCACCGAGGCCGTACACCGCGAGGGCGGGCGCATCGCGCTGCAGATCCTGCACTCGGGACGCTACGGCTACCAGCCGTTCTCGGTCGCGCCCTCGCGCATCCGCTCGCCCATCACCCCCTTCACGCCGCGTGCCTTGAGCGCCGCGGGCGTCGAGCGCCAGATCCGCGCCTTCGTGCGCTGCGCGACGCTCGCGCGCGAGGCCGGGTACGACGGTGTCGAGGTGATGGGCTCCGAGGGCTACTTCATCAACCAGTTCCTGGTGACGCACACCAACAAGCGCGACGATCGCTGGGGCGGCTCCTACGCGCAGCGCATGCAGCTGCCGGTCGAGATCGTCTCGCGGGTGCGCGAGGCCGTGGGCAAGGATTTCATCCTCATCTACCGCATCTCGCTCATCGACCTCGTGCCTGACGGCCAGGATTGGTCCGAGGTCGCTCAACTGGCGCGCGGCATCGAGGCGGCGGGCGCGTCGATGCTCAACTCGGGCATCGGCTGGCACGAAGCGCGGATCCCCACCATCGCGACCTCCGTGCCCCGTGCCGCCTTCACCTGGCTCGCGCGCAAGCTCAAGGCCGAGGTGTCGATCCCGGTCTGCGCCAGCAACCGCATCAACACCCCCGAGATCGCCGAGGCGGTGCTGGCGTCGGGCGATGCCGATTTCGTGTCCATGGCCCGCCCGCTGCTCGCGGATCCGGACTTCGTGCGCAAGGCCGCCGCCGGGCGCGCGGCGAGCATCAACACCTGCATCGCCTGCAACCAGGCCTGCCTCGACCACACCTTCTCCAACGAATTGGCGTCCTGCCTCGTCAATCCGCGCGCCTGCCACGAGACCGAGATCGTGGCGCGCCCTGCGGCGGTGTCGCGGCGTATCGCGGTGGTGGGAGCGGGGCCTGCCGGCCTCGCGGCGGCGACCACGCTCGCCGAGCGTGGCCACGCCGTGACGCTGTTCGAGGCCGCGGATGCGATCGGCGGTCAGTTCAACCTCGCCAAGCGCATCCCGGGCAAAGAAGAGTTCGAGGAGACGCTGCGCTATTTCGGCGAGCGCCTGCGCGATACGGGCGTGACGCTGCGGCTCGGCGTCGTGGCGGACGCCGGGGCCTTGGTCGCCGGAGGTTTCGAGGATGTGGTGCTCGCGACCGGCGTGACGCCGCGCGATCCGCGCATCCCGGGACAGGACCACCCGATGGTGATGGGCTACATCGATGCGATCACGGGCGCGCGGCCCGTGGGCCGTCGCGTCGCGATCATCGGCGCCGGGGGCATCGGCTTCGATGTCGCCGAGTTCCTCGCGCACGATGGTCCCTCCACGGCGCTCGACCGCGATGCCTGGCGTCGTGAGTGGGGCGTCGGCGATCCGTCGGATGCCCGCGGCGGCGTGGCTGGCGTGCGCGCGCAGCCCGCGCCCCCCGCGCGCGAGATCATGCTGTTGCAGCGCAAGGACGGGAAGCCCGGCGCGGGGCTCGGCAAGACCACTGGCTGGATCCACCGCACGGCGCTCAAGATGAAGCGCGTGCAGATGATCGGCGGCGTGCGCTACGACCGCATCGACGATGCCGGGCTGCACATCACGGTCGCGGACCAGCCGCAGACGCTGGCGGTCGATTCCGTGGTGCTCTGCACCGGGCAGGAACCGCGCCGCGACCTGCTTGCGCCCCTGCAGGCGGCCGGGCTGCGCGTGCACACCATCGGCGGCGCGGACGTCGCCACGGAGCTCGACGCCAAGCGCGCCATCCGGCAGGCCACGTTGCTCGCGATCGGGCTTTAGTCGGCGGCGCGCGCGCGCGTGCGCGGCAAGGTCGCTGCGTGCGTCGCGACCGTGGCGGCAAGCGCGGCGCCGAACGCCATCGCGACCGGCCAGCGCGTCAAGGCGAGCGACAACACGCCGCAGAACACCGCGACCGACCACATCCCGCGGTTGGTCCCGCGCAGGAAGTTCACGGCCGTCTCCGAGCCTTGGCGCGCATGGTTGAACACCGCAGCGGTCCCGCCGACCACCGGGAAGAGCGCGGCGTAGCCGCTCGCCTCCGGGCCGAAACGCGCGCCAAGCCCGCTCGTCACGAACACCAACGCCGCGCCCGCGAGCATCCGCGCGGGCAATTCGCCGCGCGAGGGCGGCATCGCTGGGCCTGCTGCGGGGGGCGCCACGTGGGGTGTCGCGGCGGCGTGTGCGGCACCCATCGCGCGTGGCGCGAGCACGAGTGCGACGAGCGCGACCGCAGTGGCGGCCGCCAGCGTCGCGGGCAGCAGGCTGAGCGATGCGGCGAGGGCGAGCCATGCGGCGGTGGCGACGGCGGCGGTCACGGGCCACGACAGGCGTGGCGCGAGGCGCGCATAGAGCACGAAGAAGCCCGTGGTCGCGGCGACGCCCGCCATCGCGCGCTCCGCAGCGGCGACGCCGAACGCGACGCCGTTCTCGAGCGTGAGGATCAGCAAGATGGGGCCGGCGACGATCGGGAAGCTGCCGAGCCAGCCGGCCACGCGCTGGCCCCAGCGGCGTCCGGCGAGCGTGACCAGCGCGAGCAGCGCCGGTACGAGCAGCAGCTTGAGCGCGATCAGGGTCCCGTCTTGGGCCATGACCCCTCCAGCGCGAGCAGCGCGGCCTTGCGCTCGACGCCGCCCGCGTAGCCGTTGAGGCGGCCATCTCCGCTGATCGCGCGATGGCAGGGGATGATGATGGAGATCGGGTTGCGCGCGTTGGCCGCCCCTACGGCGCGCGCGGCGCCCGGCTGGCCGAGGCGTGCTGCCATCGCGCCGTAGCTGGTGGTGCCGCCGTAGGGGATGTCCTGCAGCGTCTGCCAGACCCGCGACTGGAACGGCGTCCCGACCGGCCGCAGCGGCAACGCGAACTGCCGGCGTCCGCCCGCGAAATACTCCTCGAGCTGCTGCCGCGTGGCGTGCAACACCGTATGGTTCAAAGACCCGTCCCCGTTCGCAGCGGCCTGGTCGACCCGGTGCCAATCCGCAGCCGGTCGGGGCGCGTGTGCGGCCCCGACGAAGTAGAGGCC
>Ga0209985_10005181_pt1 | contig 10238 bp, 11 predicted proteins | sample NOAtaG_FD_187305 | JGI IMG/M metagenome (GOLD analysis project Ga0209985, IMG submission 187305) | Freshwater lake microbial communities from Lake Erie, under a cyanobacterial bloom - NOAA_Erie_Diel6S_1000h metaG (SPAdes) (version 2) | ecosystem: Environmental > Aquatic > Freshwater > Lake ... | reverse complement strand
ATGCTCCGCGAGCGCTTTGCCTCTTATGGCATTCCTGTAGAAGATGAGCGTCTGGCGGAAATGGCCAAGCAAACTCTCGGCAAGCGGGAAGAGCTGCAAAATGTATATGATCAGTTGACCGAGACGCGCATGATTGAGCTGGTCAAGGCCAACTGCAAGCTCGAAGAGAAGTTGCTGTCCTATGATGACTTCGTGCATATGCTGCAGCACTGATCATCTGCTGACTCATCAATAAAAAAAGGCTGCCAGAAGGCAGCCTCTTTTATTTCCAGCTGATGAGCGGCACTATTCCTTAACCACATAAGTGGTGCTGATTGACTGGCCATCGTTCAGGAGAAGCACGTAGGTACCGGCGGCGACAGAGCCCAGGTCCAGAGTATACAGATTCTCCCCTGCCCCTGACATGAACCGATTGAAGAATACCTCGCGGCCCATCATATCTATCAGGTGGAACTCAGACTGTGCGTCTTCCATCATTGCGAACCGGATCTCTATCCTGTCGTGAGCAGGGTTCGGGTAGGCCGACAGGATGCCTGTCACAGCTTCCTCTGTTTCACCCGAGCCATCGAGGCGATAGGCGGTGGACTGCCGGGTAGCACGCAGGATGTAGGAATCAGAACCATTCGTTGCACCATTGAAACCGAATACGCGCACACGGTAGGTGCCTACCGGCCCGTTATTGAAGACCAGCATTTCATTGGTTGTGCCCGCACTGGCTGAGCTCGCCACCAGCACTCCAGAGGGATTATAGAGTTGGATATCATAGTCAACGGGCAGGCTCTGAAGGGTAACGCGGATGTTGCGCTGGCTGTTTGTATTGCTGAATCTGAACCAATCCTCATCGCCTGACGGACAGATAAACGAGCTGTAGTCCACACTCACATTGATCGAGGTAGCGGCGCTGCTCGTATTATTCGCCTCGAAGTTGGTATTGCAGGTGGCTGCGGGAGGAGCTGCAACGATGACCACGGTATAATCCTCCACCTCGCCATACTGGTATGTGCCGCAGTTGGCGGGAGCTGATCCGTAACGCATGGCTACCCGCATCCGGGTGGTCCGAGGCGCCGTAGAAGCAGGAACCGTAAAGTTGCCAGTCACCGTTGAAGAACTCGCTGATGAAGGACCAAACACTTGCTCGCCCGAATCATTGAAATCAAGGTCGCCGTTATAGTCAATCCACACCCGCCAGAACTCCGCGAATACCGAGCCGCTGAATCCCGGTGTTCCGCTGAATGAATAGGATGTGCCGGCCGTGAGCGTAGCGCTCAGGTTAGTAAAGTTTCCATAGCCACTATTGTTGCCGCTGGTATTGTCTATGGTTGCCATCACCACCCTGTTAATCCATTCATCCGCGGTGGAGCCCGATGCAGAGCAATAGGTTGCTGTGCAACCCGTAGTAGAGAATGTACCAGAGCCGGAGTAGCTGCCTGCTCCGCCGGCGCAAGTGGCCCGCACCTGCCACTCATAGGCAGAGCATGCAGCGAGTCCGCTCGCTGCGAAGCTGGTGGTGGTGATCCCTGTCGTCTCAGTCCATGTGGTCGCCGAGGTCAGTTTACGACGTACACTGTAACTTGTGGCACCTGACACAGCAACCCAGGTCAGGTTTGCCGATGATGCGGTGATGGAGGAGGATGCGAGTCCTGATGGCGTACCGCAGGTGGTATTAGCCGGCGAGCAGCCGTCGGAAGTGAGGAGTGCGCTGCGTGCACCGCCTGCAGCGAAGAGTGCCTGCATGCGCGCAGCCTGGCCATTGCTGAACATATACATACAAGCATCATCCGTATAGTCCATATAATTCATAAACATTGCGCCGTTGGGGCCATTGTTACAACTCACCTGAGGAAATGACGGACAGCCGTAGTTCGCCCCCTGCTGTGCAGGCGTGTCTGACACCAGGTCACTGCCACAGTTGGCATCGCCCCAGATATGACGAAGGTTGAGCCAGTGGCCCACTTCGTGGGTTCCTGTGCGACCCTTGTTGAACGGGGCTGTGGCGGTACCCGTGGTACCATAATATTGGAAGTCAATCACCACACCATCTGTACTTGCCGATCCACCTGGGAACTGGGCGTACCCGAGAATACCCCCACTGATATCGCAGACCCATATATTGAGATACTTGCTGGCGGGCCATGCATTGCGGCCGCCTTGTGCGGTGAATTTCACCTGGTCATTTGTGCCGAAGGCCGTAACGCTGGTCTGCGTGCGCGTAATGCCATTCGTCGGGTTTCCGTCAGGATCCCGGGAAGCCATGCAGAACTGGATGTTAGCATCGGCCACCACTGGCTGAAACACAGACGGAGTAGAGGTCCAGTCCGAATTCAACCTGCGAAAGTCCTGGTTAAGCACGTTAATCTGAGAGAGCACCTGAGCATCAGTGATGTTTTCCGTGGTGGTGTTCCATACAATGTGGACCACCACAGGAATGGTCACAAGCACGCGCTCACCCTCGCTCTGGTGAGTCACAAACTCGTTGGTGAACTCCTCAATCTCTTGCTGGCGCAGCTCGAAAGAAGAATCGTTGGCCTTCTGGTATTCGTAATAGTCCTGAGTGCCGCACTCGCGTTGAGCTATGGCCGACAGCCCCGCCAAAAGAAGGCATAAGAAAAACACCGCACGTGTTTTCATCAGAAAGACTCGATTTAGTTAGATAACAGGTTCACTGCGAATAACGTAATTTTTTCATTCCACCCGACAATCCGCAGTCCAGCTAATTTCGCCGGCATAATCCTGAATCAGTGCCCTTGGCTTTTTCCATTCCATATCTCCGACGCATACCGGTCATGGAAGCTTTAGCCGTGGCCCTCAACCTCCTGTACACCTGGCTTTACCTCCAGTCAGACCCTCGCTGCTACCTGTTCGGCGCAGCCGGTCCAGCACTGTTTGTGGTTCTGTGTGCGGGCAGGCAACTATATGCCGAGGTTCTCCTGCAAGTCGTATATACCGGCTTGGCGATATACGGATGGATGAACCTCGGGGCTGCCTGGGAGGAAAAACACTGGTCGCCTCAGGCTCATCTCGCCCTCCTCGGGTCGGGCACCGCAGGCTGGCTGCTGATGGGCTGGTTCCTGAGCCGCAGCACGGATGCGAGGATGCCGTACACCGATAGCTTCACGACCACATTCGGGATTTGCGGCACCTGGGCCATGGTGAACTATGTGCATGCCAACTGGCTTTATTTTATTGCCATCAATACGGTATCGGTTTACCTGTACGCCCGGCGTGGAATGAAACTGGGTGCGGGCATGTATGTGATCTACCTCATACTGGCACTCGGTGGTTACTTCAGGCTAAAGGGTTTTGTACCATGAATACCCTGATCGCCATCACCGGCCCCGAAAGTACCGGAAAGACCGACCTTGCTGAGGCCTTATCCGCTGCATATCCCCGGTCACTCGTGGTGCCCGAGCATGCGCGCGCCTACCTGACATCGTTAGCTCCCGGGTACCGGTATCATCTGGATGATATCCTGCATATCGCCGTGCGGCAGCGGCACGACATAGGCTGGGCAGCCAGGCATAATGGCCCGGTATTCTGTGATTCGGATGACCTCGTACTGTACATCTGGATTCGTGAGGTCTTTGGCACCACCAATACGCCCGTTGCCGACTGGATCGCTGAACAATCTTTCCGCCACACCTTACTCTGTGCACCGGACATTCCTTGGGAACCAGATCCGCTCCGTGAAAACCCACATGACCGCGACCGCCTGTTTGCGATCTACAAGGAAGAACTGGAGCGGCTCGAACGGCCTTACTCCATTATACAGGGTTCCGGCCCGGAGCGCTTATCATGCGCTATGCAGGCCCTGGCGGGGCTCATCTGACAAACTGCGGACCATAGATCAGGCGAAAGGTCAGAAGCCCGACAAACGCTCCGATGCCATTGGCGATAAGATCGATGGGATCATAACTCCTCATGAAGAAAAAAACACTCTGGAGAAACTCGAGCAGCGCACCGTAAACGAGTGCGATGCACAATGCCCAGAGACGGGCAGACTGACGTAACGTGCGGAATACTACCTGCTTGCGAAAAGCCACGACCTGGGACATGACGAATACCGCAAAAAGAGCCACATGAGCCAGCTTATCGAAAGTAAGAATCTGCCAGAAATCCCGGTATACAAGATCACAGCCTGGGATACCATGCATGAAGAAGATCAAAATTCCCCAGACCACGGGGATGGCCATATGTCGAAGGAAACCCTTCACCCGTGATTCTTAACCCACGAGGGCGCGATAGTCATCGGCACTGAGCAGCGCTGAAAGATCAGCGCCTGCATTAAGGCGGACCCGGATCATCCAGCCAGCCCCATAGGGATCTTCATTGACCGATGCCGGATTTCCCTCCAGCCCTGCATTCACTTCCAGAATGGTTCCTGCCACAGGCATAAACAGATCTGATACCGTCTTAACGGCTTCCACGGTACCGAATACCTCATGCTCGGCAAGCGCCTGGCCGGTGGTCTCGATCTCCACAAAAACGATATCCCCGAGTTCACCCTGCGCGAAATCAGTAATCCCTACGGTGGCCACATCACCCTCGATGCGCACCCATTCGTGGTCTTTCGTGTACTTCAGCTCTGCCGGAATGTTACTCATATTCCTGTGATTATTTTTTTGTGGGCCAAATGTAGGGCGTGCCGGGGCACATTGTACGCCCCCTCTGTGCACAAGACTTACCTTAGCCCTCCATATCCGGCCGGATGAAAATGGACCTGACGATTCAGACAATACTTGTGCTCATTCTGGTGGGCGTTTGCGCAGGAATGCTGAGCGGCTTTGTCGGTGTTGGCGGCGGCATGGTGATCGTGCCGGCTCTAGTCTACCTGCTGGGGTTCTCCCAGCTTCAGGCACAGGGAACGAGTCTGGCCGTCTTGCTTTTGCCTGTGGGCTTTCTGGCTGTCTGGAATTATCACCGGGGTGGTCACATCTCGGTTCCTGCAGCGCTGGTGATTGCATCATCCTTCGTTCTCGGGGGCTATCTGGGCAGCAAGTATGCCCTGAAGATTCCGGAGCACAAGGTCAAATTCATCTTCGGGCTCTTCATGCTTTACGTAGCCGCACGCATGTTGTATTCTTCCGGAATGCGGTGGTTTGGACCCGGATCTCACTGACCGGATCAGCGCGCTTTTCTTCTGGCCAGTTCCTTCGTGATCAGCGATAACTCCCGTCCTGTCTGACCTTTCACGGATGTATTCTCCTGTGCACGGCGCAGCAGATAAGGAATGACTTCGCGGATTGGCCCGTAAGGCACATACTTAGCCACCCGATAGCCCGCACTGGCCAGATTGAAACTGATATGATCACTCATGCCCAGCAACTGGGCAAAGTACACTCTGCGGTCAGCAGGTTCGATGCCATGCGCGGCCATGAGTTTTGTGAGATGCAGACTGCTGGCTTCATTATGAGATCCGCAGCAAATGGATATTTCCCGAAGATTGGCCACGCAGTATTCCAGCGCCAGGTCAAAATCCCGGTCGCTTGCCTCCTTATCAGGTTGAATGGGATCCACGAAGCCCAATTCAGCAGCCCGCGCCCTTTCCTTTTCCATGTATGCGCCTCGAACCAGCTTAACGCCGATTCCAAAGCCACCAGCCACAGCACGCTTGTGCAAGCCCTTGAGGTAAGCCAGCCGGTCGTGCCTGTATAGCTGTATGGTGGTGTACACCATCACGCTATCTCGGTTGAACCGCTGCATCATGACCTCCGCCAGCCCGTCAATGGCATCCTGAATCCAGGAATCCTCCGCATCAATCAGCACGGGTGTGCCGCTTGAGGCGGCCAGTGAGCAGATCGTTTCCACCCGGTCATGCACCCGTCTCCATTCTTCGTTTTCTGCCGCATCCAATGGTACGTGTGCGTTTACTTTCTCCAGCAAAGCGAACCGGGCAATACCCGTGACCTTGAAAACACAAAATGGAATATCCTCACGGCCATGGGCCGTGCGGATCGTACGGCAGATTTCCTCGCACGTGCCATCGAGGTCATCTTCAGCATCTTTGCCCTCTACAGAATAATCCAGAATAGTACCTATGCCAAAAGCTTGGAGCGATTGCGTCGTACCTGAGCATTCCGGGATATTCTCACCGCCACAGAAGTGAGCGAAAATATTTCGGCGAATTATCCAGCCAATGGGAAAATGAATCGCCAGAGCCAGCCGGGTGAGCACGCTTCCGACACGCACCAATGCGGGATAACTCAACAGCCAGAACAGCCGGCAGGCGCGGCGCAACTCACGATCCGACTTACTCCGAAAAGCGATCTCGGTGTTGTCCAATGAAATTCCGGCCATGGGCGGCAAATGTAAAGGTGCTCTTCGTTTCCGGAACTATCTTGGCACCCCTAACAAGCGAATGAAACCATGACAACCCACTCCTACATTGAGGCCAATAAGGACCGCTTCCTGCAGGAATTGCTCGACCTCCTGCGCATCCCAAGTGTCAGCGCCAATCCCGCCCATGCCGGTGACATGAAGCGCATGGCCGAAGCCACGGCTGAAAAGCTCCGCGAGGCTGGTGCTGATCGGGTTGAAATTTGCCCCACTGCCGGACATCCCATTGTATACGGTGAAAAAATGGTGGATCCATCCCTGCCAACTGTATTGGTTTACGGCCACTATGATGTGCAGCCTCCCGATCCCCTGGATCTCTGGCACTCTCCTCCTTTCGAACCGGTTATCCGCAAGACGGATATACATCCGGACGGGGCCATTTTTGCGCGTGGAGCCTGCGACGACAAAGGACAGTTTTACATGCACGTGAAAGCATTCGAGGCCATGATGGCCACCGGTGGTGTGCCGTGCAATATTAAGTTCATGATCGAGGGTGAGGAAGAAGTGGGGAGCAACAACCTCGGAACCTTTGTGAAGGCTAACCGCGCGCGGCTGGCCTGCGACGTCATACTCATTTCCGACACCTCCGTTATTGCCAATGACCAGCCGAGTATTGACTGCGGGCTTCGGGGACTCAGCTATGTAGAAGTAGAAGTAACTGGTCCCAACCGCGACCTTCACTCCGGTGTTTATGGAGGCGCTGTGGCCAACCCGATCAACATTCTCGCCCGCATGATTGCCAGTATGCATGATGATGCAGGGCGCATCACTATTCCCGGCTTCTACGATGATGTGCAAGTGCTGTCAGAAAGTGAACGTGCAGAGCTGAACAAAGCGCCGTTTGATCTGGAGGCTTACAAAAAAGACCTCGGTATTGATGATGTTCGCGGTGAAGCGGGCTTCACCACCATTGAGCGCACAGGCATCCGCCCAACACTCGATTGCAATGGAATCTGGGGTGGCTACACCGGCGAGGGGTCCAAGACCGTTCTGCCCTCCAAGGCTTTCGCCAAGATATCCATGCGCTTGGTCCCCAATCAGTCAACCGAAAAAATCACTGAACTCTTCGCCGCACACTTTAGGAATATCGCTCCTGCTAGCGTCAAGGTGGAGGTTCGCCCACACCATGGCGGAGAACCAGTGGTTACCCCCACCGATTCCAAGGCTTATATCGCTGCGAGTAAGGCGATGCAAGAGACCTATGGTAAAAAACCCATCCCCACCCGCGGAGGCGGCTCCATTCCGATCGTAGCTCTGTTTGAACAGGAGCTGAATGCCAAAAGCGTACTCATGGGATTTGGACTGGACTCCGATGCGCTGCATTCGCCCAATGAGCATTATGGTGTATTCAACTACTTTCAGGGAATCCGCACTATTCCGCTGTTCTTCCACTATTTTGCCCGTGCATGATTCGTCCCGCCCTCGTCCTGATCATCGCTTGGGCATTCCTGGGCTGCGCTCCCTATAAGGAAGTAGTGGTGCATGAAGTCACGGATATACAGTTCGTTTCGTTCGGAGCGGATGGCCTTGATCTCCATGTCTGGATTGATATTGAAAACCCGAACTGGTACAAGATTCATCTGACCGAGAGTGATATAGAGGTTTTTCTGGAAGGTAAGAGCCTGGGCTCCATCACCCTCAACCAGGCACTCACCATTCCGCGAAAATCACGCTCCACCCAACCGTTGGCCATCCATTCTTCCATGAACAGCATCGATGCCCTGCTGGGAAATGTATTCACCCTCATGTTCAAGGAAAAGTTTGAAGTCACCGGCCGCGGCTTCGTGAAGGGCAAGGCCTTTTTTGTTGTCCGCAAGGTAGACGCAGGATTCCGGCAATTCATCACGCGGGAAGATCTTGGTCTTTGAAATAGACCATCCTGTATACATCCTTCGCCTTCTGCGGTGACCGGTACTTCTCTGCAACTCCCCGGATCCGCATATCAGGCCGCTTTCTGGAGGCCAGGATAGCAGAGAGGCGCAGCAGGCCCTTTGACATTGCCTCGTCCGAAAGTGACTCGAGAACTACGCCTGCTTCTTCTTTCGCGGTGATCGCAGAATCATCGCTGATATCTGGCAAGATGACCAGAGGCAATCCCATAGCCCAGTACTCCGCATCCTTCACCGGAGCACCGTATCTCTTGGACCTCACCGGCTTCTGCGGATTGAACGCAAAATCGCCCATAGCAAGCCATGAGGGTACTTGGTGATGAGCCACGTGTACCTGGGTGATGCATTGCAAAGAAAGTCCCGCAGAAGCGGCCCATTGTATCACGGACTCCCGAGGTGCAGCCGAAAGCAGGAGAAGACGAAATGAAGATCCGAATGTGCGTTCGGCCAAAGAGAAGAAGCGGAAGGCTTCATGAGAGAGATACAGTCCGCCAAAACGGGAAACCACCACACAAATCAAATCATCTGGAGCGAATCCCCGCTCCGCGCGAAGCAGCCCCCTGTCGAAGCGATCCGGATCAAAAGCATCAAGATCCACGCAGGCCGGACGCACCAGTATCCTGCCCCGGATCTCACCCCACTTCGAACGGGCAAAATCTTCCATCGCTGGAGAGGCCGCCAGCAGCACATCCGCATGGTGCGCTACCCAGCGCTCTGCAGCTGACAGGATGCGGTAGGCAGCGGAGGCCTTCGTCCAGGTGCCGGTTTCCACCATAGCGTCCGCATGCGGCTCCCAGCTATCCACTACCAATCCGGACTTCCGCGTAAGACGAAGCATAGCCGCCATAGCCGAGGCGGCAGGAGCAAAGGGGTGCAGGACTTCAATCCGCTCTTTCCGGGCGAGGAGGGCCAGCCGAAGGACTGAGCCCACATATCCCGCAGCGGCTCTCCAACCGAACCTTCGGTAAGGAATTGACCAATGGCATACCCCGAGATCCTGGAGCTGACCTTTCCACCTCTGCACATCGAAAGATTCCGACTGCTCTGCGCGGTCCCAGGTGAGCAGAAACATGCGCGTATCTCTGCCAGTGAGTTCACGGATCATCTTGATATAAGGCAATACATAGCTCTGCAGAAGGGGGTCATCTGCGCTCCAGGAGGTGATAAACAGGATGCTGCTCGGTTTCATCTCCGGATATTGAGCCATGACCACGCGTGACCGATAGCAGGAGCCAGATGGCCTTCGCGGGCGTATGCACGGGCAAACATGCGATGGAAGTAACGCCGCTCTGCCTTCCATTGGTCGGCCGACAGGATATCGCGCTCTCTCACGCGTGCCAGATATCTGCGAAAGGCCCCTTCCATATATCCATGTTCCGACATAAGGGAGCCGGCGCGCCTGCGGATGTGGTAGCAGGGCTCCTCAACAAAATCGTAGGCCCCGGCATGGGCTATAGAAAGAAAAAACACCCGGTCTTCGAGGTGCGTCCAGGACGTATCGAACTCCATCACGAGATCCTCTGATCTCCGGATCATCCAGCTGATGGCACTGAAACAGCCGGGGTTGATCTTGCCCATTTCAAGAAAGGGAATACCACGGAACGAAGGCCTCCAAATCCTCCTGACTCGTTCCATGCGCTCATCATAAGTCTCGACGATACCATCCACGAAGCGAAGCTGAGGATCCGCCATCAGGCGGGTGGCCCGTGCCTCGATACTCCTGTGTGGCAGCCGGTCATCCGCATCCAGAAAACACAGGAGCGACCCGCGCGCCTTTGCGAGCCCGAGGTTGCGGGCATGGCACAATCCTGTTATGGGCGAATGCAGGTGCCGGATCCGGGGGTCATGGAAGGAGGCAATCACCTCTCCTGTGCGGTCGGTGGATCCGTTCTCCACGACAATCAGCTCCCAGTGCGGCCAGGTCTGAGCGAGCATTGATCCGATGGCCTCACGGATGAACGACCCGGCATTGCGGGCGGGCATGATGACAGAAACAAGAGGAAGCTCCACTCATGC
>Ga0209985_10005180_pt1 | contig 10241 bp, 10 predicted proteins | sample NOAtaG_FD_187305 | JGI IMG/M metagenome (GOLD analysis project Ga0209985, IMG submission 187305) | Freshwater lake microbial communities from Lake Erie, under a cyanobacterial bloom - NOAA_Erie_Diel6S_1000h metaG (SPAdes) (version 2) | ecosystem: Environmental > Aquatic > Freshwater > Lake ... | reverse complement strand
TGCGATGCTGGAGGCCGCCCGCCGCAGCTGCCGCGCGAGATCCGCGTCGCGTCGCTCGATGCGCTCGATGTCGCCCGCCAAGTCCCGCACGAGCACGATGATGTCGCCATAGATCCGAAGCATGTGACCGTCTGCCCTTCCGCCCATCGAGCCGAGCCCGCCCTGGGCCGCTCGGGGCACCCGCTCCCCCCAGCGGCGCGCGCAGGCGGCGCAAGGCTCGTCGCGCAGCGACGACGCGCACGGAGCCACCCGGACCCGCGAGACGTGTGCTCCGTACGTTTCGTCGGGGAGGATGGCGAGTACGCGCCCGGCCTTGCGGCGCCGAGCACGCCGCTACCCTCGACGATCCCGAGCGGCCCTTCTCCGGCCGATGCGGAGACGGACGCGCGGTCTTGCCGAGACCGGGGCCGGGGCGGAGTCCGGGGCCGCGTCCGCGTCGGCGTCCGCGTGCGGATCCGGATCCGGCCCCGGTCGCGGTCGCGGTCTCGGTCTCGGTCTCGGTCGCGGTCGCGGCTCCGGTCTCGGTCGCGGTCGCGGTCGCGGCTCCGGTCGCGGTCGCGGTCTCGGCCTCGGTCTCGGTCTCGGTCTCGGTCTCGGTCGCGGTCGCGGCCTCGGTCGCGGTCTCGGCCTCGGTCTCGGTCTCGGTCTCGGTCGCGGTCGCGGCCTCGGTCTCGGTCCCGGTCTCGGTCTCGGTCGCGGTCGCGGCCTCGGTCTCGGTCTCGGTCTCGGTCTCGGTCTCGGTCTCGGTCTCGGTCTCGGTCTCGGCCTCGGTCTCGGTCTCGGCCTCGGTCGCGGCCCCGGCCCCGGTCTCGCCGCCCGTCAGTGCCGCCGGGGCGGGGGCCCGGCCTCGGCGGTGAGCGGGTCGTCGGGCCAGCGGTGGCGCGGATACTTGCGCTGCAGCTCCTTCTTCAGCGCGGGGTAGTGACGCTGCCAGAAGCCGGCGAGGTCGGTGGTCACCTGCACCGCGCGCTGGTTGGGGGCGAGCAGGTGCAGGACGATCGGCGCGCCGCCGGCCCGCGGGCCCTCGGCGAGGCCGAAGAAGTCCTGCATCCGCGACTCCATCCACGGCGGGCGGTCGTCCTCGTAGGTGACGGGGACCCGCTTGCGTCCGGGCAGGTCGAGGTGGGCCGGGGCGTGGCGATCGAGGGCCGCGCGCGTGCCACCGGGCAAGAGGGCCACGAGCAGCAGCTCGAGCACGCCGGCCCCTTCGAGCTCGGCGAGCGAGCGGCGGCCCTCGGCGGCGGCCGACAGCGCCGCGAGCACCGCCGCGTCGTCGAGCGCGGGCAGGGACGGGTCGATCGCCCGGGCGACCGCGAGGCGCCGGCCGAGCTGCTTCAGCTCGCCGAGATCGACGAAGCGGTGCAGGCCCGCCTGCATCGCCGCCTTCGCCAGCGCCTCGGCCGCGCCGGGCTGGCCCGCGGCGTCGCTCCGCGACTCGTCGAGCAAGAGGCCCTCGTAGGCGAGGGCGCTCACCTTCTCGATGCGCTCCTTGTCCCGGTCGTAGCGGATCTCGTTCACCTCGCGGATCCGCTCGGGCTGGTCCTCGAGCAGCCACTCCGGCTCGATCGCGCCGACCAGCCGGGCCTCGACCGCGCCGCGCCGCTCGCTCGCCTCGACGACGACCACCAGCTCGGCCTCGCGCACCACGCTGGTCTCGGCGATCTTCACCGCGCCGCCGCCGGCGAGCACCACCTCGGCGCCGCCCTTCTTGCGCCGCTTGGCGACCCGATCGGAGAAGCCCGCGAGCACCGCCCGGGCGATCGCCTCGTCGGCCCGGTCGCCGTGCGGCACGGGCCCGGTGCGCGTCTTCTGCAGCGCCCGCACGAGACCATCCCGGCCCTTCAGCGCGGCGGTCGCGGCCGCGACGTCGAGGCCGCTGCCCCGCATCGCGCCCGCGCCCGCGCCGTCGACGTCCTCGAGCCGCTCGAGCCGGTCGAGCACGTCGCTCGGCCCCGAGGCGAGCTGGCCGGGATGGCCGCGGCGCTCGGGCCCGACCTGGGTGCGCGCGGCGAGCAGGATCTCCCGCTCGGCGATGAGGCTCGCGGCGAGCGCGCCCCGCTCGGGAAAGCCCAGCCGCTCGGCCTCGATCGCCACCCGGCCGAGCCGCGGATGGAGCGGCAGCGCGCTCAGGCGCGTCCCGAGCGGGGTGATCGCGCCCTGCCCGTCGATCGCCCCGAGCCGCTCGAGCAGCGCCCGCGCGTGCTCGAGCGCGGCGGCCGGCGGCGCCTCGAAGAACGGAAAGCCCGCCACATCCGTCACGCCGGCGCGGGCCAGGGTGAGCACCAGCTCGGTGAGGTCGGCGCGCTGGATCTCCGGCGCCTCGTGGAGCGGGCGGCCGTCGTGGTCGTGCTTGCCGTAGAGCCGCAGCGCCCGGCCGGGACGGGTGCGTCCGGCGCGGCCCGCGCGCTGGGTCGCCGAGGCGCGGCTGATCTTCGCGGTGACGAGCTCGGGCAGGCCCGACCACGGCGAGTGCCGCGCCTGACGAAAGAGGCCGCTGTCGACCACGCCCACCACTCCGTCGATGGTCAGCGAGGTCTCGGCGACGTTCGTCGCGACGATCACCTTGCGGCGCTCGCTCGGGCGCACCGCGCGATCCTGCTCGGCCGCGGGCAGCTCGCCGTGCAGCGGCAGCACCTCGATGCCCCGCTCGGCGAGCGGCGCGAGCGCCTCGAGCGCCCGGCGGATCTCTGCCGCGCCGGGCAGGAACACCAAGACGTGCCCATCGGGCTCGGCGGCGAGCAGGCGCTTGACCGCGCCGAGCACCTGCAGCTCGAGCGGCCGCTCGTCCTTGCCTTCGGCGTGCTCGATCGCGACCTCGAAGCGCCGGCCCTCGACGTGCAGGCTGGGGCTGCCGAGGAAGGCCGCGACCCGCTCCGCCTCGAGCGTCGCGCTCATCGCCACGATGCGCAGCTCGGGCCGGCGCTCGCGCTGCAGGCGGCGCAGGAGACCGAGCGCGAGGTCGGCGTGCAGCGAGCGCTCGTGCAGCTCGTCGATGACCACGCAGCCGATCCCGCGCAGGGCGGGATCCTGACCGAGTCGCCGGCTCAGCACGCCCTCGGTGACGAAGCGCAGGCGGGTGCGGGCCGAGCCGACGTCCTCGAAGCGCACGGTGTAGCCGACCCGCTCGCCGAGCCGCTCGCCGAGCTCGAAGGCGACCCGGTCGGCGGCCATCCGCGCGGCGATGCGGCGCGGCTCGAGGACCACGATCTCGCCCGCCTCGGCGAGCCCCGCCTCGAGCAGCGCCCGCGGCACGCGGGTGGTCTTGCCCGCGCCCGGCTCGGCGGTGAGCACCAGCCCCGGACCGCGCTTCACCGCGTCGGTGATGCGGGGCAGGTGCGCGTCGATGGGCAGGAGGGGCAGCGCCACGGCCCGCGAGGATGGCCCATCGGCGGCGCATGCGCAGGCCTCGTGCGCGCTCGGTTCGAGGCTTCCTCCGCGGCGCCGCGATGCGGTAGGGTCCCGGTGAGCCCACGCGATGCTGAGCAAGATCCCGCCCCGAGAAGTGCTGTCCGAGCGGATCGGCACGCTCGTCAAGACGCGCTACCGGCTCGATGCGCTGCTCGGCGCGGGCGGACAGGGCGCGGTGTACCGCGCGCGCGATCTCGCGGCCGAGGGTGAGGTCGCGGTGAAGGTCCTGCACGAGGAGGTCGATCGCGATCCCGCGTCCCGCGAGCGCCTGCTCCGCGAGGCCCACGCGCTCGTGGTGACGAGCGGCACCGCGGCGGTGCAGATGCTCGACCAGGCCTACACGAGCGATGGTCGCCTCTGCCTCGTGACCGAGCTCTTGCAGGGCATCGACCTCGCCGAGGCCCTCGCTCGCCGGGAGCGCGCGGCGATCCGCGCCGCGCCCCGCGAGCTCCCGTTTCTCTTCGAGCCGCTCGTCACGACCCTCGAGCGCGCGCATGCGCACGACATCGTGCACCGCGATCTGAAGCCAGAGAACGTGTTCCTCGAGGGGAAGGATGGATCGACCCGGGTCCGGCTCATGGACTTCGGCTTCGCCCGCTTCCAGAAGCTCAAGCCGCTGACGATGCAGGGCTTCGTCGCCGGCTCGCCGAGCTACATCGCGCCCGAGATCTGGCAGGGGCAGCCCGTCACCACGAGCGCCGACGTCTACGCCCTCGGAGCGATGATGTTCCGGGTGCTCGCGGGCCGCGCCCCGCCCCCGAGCGAGGTGCTCGTCGAGATCTTCCGCTGGGCCACCAGCGGCCCGCGCCCGAGCCTGCACGCGCTCCGCCCCGACCTGCCGCGTGCCGTGGACGCCTGGGTCGAGCAGGCCCTCGCGATCGCCCCAAGAGAGCGCTTCCCGACCCCGCGCAGCACCTACGAAGCCCTGTTGAGCTCGCTCCGCTGAGCTGCAGCGAGCGGCTGCGTGCGCGCGGGCGTCATCCCGGTCGAGGGTCGGCCTCGTCATCGAACGTGGTCTCGTCGACCACGAAGATCGGCCTGCCCTTCATCTCGAGGAAGATGCTGCCCAGGTAGAGGCCGAACACGCCGAGGTTGAGGAACAGAACCCCGAAGAGGAAGAACAACGAAACCATCACGCTGGTCCAGCCCTCGACGCTCACGCCGACGGTGAGCTTGCGAACGAGCAGGTAAAGGGCCGCACCGAGCGCACCCAGCGCCATGACGAGACCGAGGCCCGCCGAAAGCACGAGCGGCTTGGTCGAGTGCGAGAGGATCGTCTCTCTCGCGTGACGCAGACGACGTCCGAGGGTGTAGGTCGTCTCTCCGGCGTGCCGCGCGCCGTGCTCCACATCGAGATATGCCGTCGGAAATCCCAACCAGTGCACCTGCATCGCATAGTTCCGATTTCGCTCTCGAAATCGCCGAAGCTCCCGGACGACGCGTCTGCCGACGATGGAGAAGTTGCCGACCGTGGCATCGGGCTCGAACCCCCCGAGCCACCCGTTGATCCAAGAGAAGAGCCGCGAGAGGGCGACCTTCGACGAGGGATCCTTGCGCCGGCCGCGGCGCGCGAACACGCACGCGTATCCCTCGAGCGCCTTCGCGTAGAGGCGGGGAAGTTCCTCGGGCCGATCTTGTAGATCGCAGTCCATCACCACGACCCACTCTCCTCGGGCGTACTCGAGCCCCGCGGCGATGGCGTAGTGCTGGCCGAAATTGCGAGCGAGGCGCACCCCGCGCACCCGGGGATCCCGCGCCGCGAGCCGTCCGATCACGGACCAGTCACGCTGCTTGCTCGCGTCGTCGACGAGGATGAGTTCGAAGCAGGGCACGACCGGCTCGAGGGTAGCGACCACGGCGGCGTGCAGCGCCTCGAGGCATTCCTCGCAGCCGTAGCTGGGGACGACCACGGAGATCACAGGATGCGTCGAGGTGTCCGAACTGGCTGCCATCGTCCCGCGGTCCGGCGAGACTAAGCCGCTGTCTGCGCGCCCCGCAACCCCGCGAGCACGGTGTCGGTGGCCGTCGCCACCGCCGCGCCGAGTGCATCGAGACGAGGCGGGACGAGGAGCAGCAGCGCCGCGTTCGCGCGCATCGAGACGAGAGCTGTCGTGGAGAGCACGCCTCAGCGGTCGCGCATCGGCACGCGCCGCATCCGAACAGCTGACCGGACGCCAACACCCTCAGCGGCACCGCGGCACTCGCCGTGCACCGGAGCGTCCGCGCCGGTTGCCTGGTGCGCGATGGGGTCGAGATACGTGCGCAGGTGCGGGAGCACCGCGGCGAGCTGCGAGCAGGTGCCTGACAGGTCGACCTCCGCCGGGGCGGGGAACCGGCCGAGTACGAAGCGGTCAAGCTTGCTGCCGAGGGCGACGAGCGGCAGCGCGAACCTCGCGACGGACCGCAGACCATGGAACCAGAGCGCGGCCGCCGCTCGGGCGTTCCGTCTTGGCATCCGCAGGAGGGCCAGCCTATCCTCACCGCGCGGTGCGGTCGGTTGGCAGCGCACCTGCGAGGAGCTCCCGGTGACCCGTCAGGAACTGTACGAGACGATCGATGACATCCTGGAGCTGCCGGTCGGGACGATCCGCGGCGGGGAGCTGCTGGCCGAGATCAAGACCTGGGACTCGCTCGCGGTGGTCAGCTTCATCGCCACGGTGAACGGGCTCTTCGGCGTCGTGCTCTCGCCGCCCCGCGTGCGCGAGTGCACGTCGGTTCAGGATCTGGTCGCGCTCGTCGCGGACCACCTCACCGACGGAGCCGCGTGAGGTCGTGACGACGGCCCGCATCGACGACGTCCGCATCGTCGGGCTCGCCACGGCGGTCCCCGACCGCACCCGGACTGCCGACGACGAGGCGGCGCGCTTCGGCGTCGAAGAGATGCAGCGCGTGGTGAAGAACATCGGCGTGACGGTGCGCTCGGTCGCCGAGCACCTCTGCACGTCCGACCTCTGCGTCGCAGCGGCGGAGCGGCTGCTCGCCGAGCTCGGCTGGGCCAAGGACTCGATCGACGTCCTCGTGATGGTCACCCAGACGCCGGACTACCCATCGCCAGCGACCGCGTGCCTCGTGCAGAACCGCATGGGGCTCGGCCGCGCGGTGGCCGCGTTCGACATCAACCTCGGCTGCTCGGGCTACACCTACGGGCTGCAGGTGGTCGCCTCGATGCTCGCCGGAGGCCGGCTCCGCCGGGGTCTGCTCATGGCCGGCGACACCGTCTCCCGCGCAGCGTCGCCGTCCGACCGCGCGGTGGTGCCGCTCTTCGGCGATGCCGGCTCGGTGACCGCCCTCGAGCTCTCGCCCGGGGCCGGCAGCTTGATCGTGGACTTCGGGACCGATGGCGCGGGTGGCATCCACCTACACACGGTCGCGGGCGGCTCGAAGCACCCGACATGCGCGGCGGATCTGCTCGACGTTCCCCGCCGCGACGGCGTCACCCGCTCCAACCAGCACACCTACATGAACGGCGCGGAGGTGCTCACCTTCGCGCTGCAGAACGTGCCCGGGATGGTGAAGCGGGTCTTGGAGGCGGCGAACTGGAGCGAGTCCAACGTCGACCACTACGTGTTCCATCAGGCGAGCCAGTTCATGCTCAAGAACGTCGCGCGGAGCGGTCGCCTGCCTCCGGCGAAGGTCGTCTTGGCGCTGCAGGGATATGGCAACACCAGCTCGGCCTCCATCCCCCTCGCCATCAACGACCAGCTCACCGCCCTGCGGAGCGAGCGCAGGCGGGTGGTCCTCGGGGGCTTCGGGATCGGCTGGTCGTGGTGTTCGATCGCCCTCGAGCTCGGGCCCCTCGTTCTGCCCGACGTCGTGCGGGTGCCCGACGAGCCGATGGTTGGCGACTTCGAGTCCCTCGAGGCCCACCAGCCCGTCTCCGACCCAGTGCGGTGAGCGTGCTCCGCTTCGAGCCCGGCGAGGCGGCGCGGGCCCTTCCGCGTAACGAGCAGGGATATTTCGCCAAGTACGGCGTCACCTTCCAGGACGTCCTTCCCGACGACCTCGAGTTGTTGCGGCGGTGGCGGAACGAGCCTGCGATTCGCGAGGCGATGGTGTTCCAGGAGGAGATCACCGAGGCGATGCAGGCGGTCTGGTACGCCTCGCTCGACCCGGCCAAGGACCTCTACTCGGTGCTGCTCTTCCGCGGTGAGCGCATCGGCCTCTCCCAGCTGCGGCACATCGACCGCGCGCGACGGACGGCGGAGGGCGGGATCGCTATCTGGCAGCCACAGCACCAAAACGGCCTCCTGCCCTACCGGGTCGCGATCGCCGGGATGGACTGGGACTTCCTCGAGAGCGGCTTCGAATCGCTCACCGTGACGGTGCGCAAGACGAACTCCCGCGCGCGGCGCTTCGTGCGGAGCCTCGGCTACCACCTCGAGGATCCCGATCCGGCGGGCGAGATCCTCCGCGGCCGGGTCGACGCGGAGAGCTACTTCCGCGCGGTCGAGCCGTACCGGGAGATCGTCCTCGCGGAGATGCGGGAGCTCGGCGAGCCGATCCCGCGGGGGTTCTGATTCAACGGGGGCGCGCGCCGGCTGTGCGCCGCTCGACGAGCCACTGCTGGAACGAGGCCACCCGCTCCTCCCGCGCGCTCAGCACGCCCGCGAAGTCGCTCGCTTCGGAGCCCCGCTGCACTGCGCCCCAGACGCAGGAGTCCTCGGCAAGGATGCGCTCGGCGCTCTTGCGGGTCCGGCGGGCGAACTCGTGCTTGAGCAGGGAGGAGAAAGGGACGCCGCGGCGCATGTCGGCGGGCATGAAGCCGTAGGCGCGGCGCCGCGTGCGCCGCGGCCCGAGAGGCTCGACGAAGACCCACTCGCGGTAGAGGCCCGACCACGTCACGAGGTGGTTCGGATAGAGGTGCAGGTGGCTGTAGCCGTGCAGCCGCGGGCGCTGGTACAGGGCAACGTCGAGGACGGCCCATCGCAGCGAGGCAGGCCCCTCCGACGCGAGGTCGTGGTACTGGGTGTGGTCGGCGGCGATGACGTGGCCGTGGAGGGCCTCCTCGCGGTAGTTCCCGAAGGTCTCCGGATGGACCATCGGCACGTGGTAGGACTCCACGGCGTTCTCGACGATCACCTTCCAGTTCACCTCGTGCTCGGTGACCTGGGCGATGCGGAGTTCGGTGCCGCCGAAGTGCGAGGCGAGCTGGGGGTGCAGAGCCGCCCAGCTGTCGGCCAGCCGGGGCGGGGGCCCCTCGACGCCGGTCGCGAGCGGGCGCACGAAGACGAGGCCGTAGGCCTCTTCGCAGGGCAGGACGTCGAGGCAGGCGTCCTTGGCCTTGAACCCACGGAACGAGCGCCCGTCGGGCAGGTGGCAGAGGCGCCCATCCGCGCCGAACTCCCAGCCGTGGTACTGGCACTTCAGGGTCGGCGCGCGGTGCCGGCCGGGGCGGACGAGGACGCTGTGGCGGTGGGGGCAGACGTTGCGGAACGCGCGGAGCGCGCCGCGCTCGCGCCGGACGACGAGCGGGACGCCCGCGGCCTCGGTCGCGTACTGCGCACCCTCGACCGCGAGGTCGGCGGCGGCACACACGACATGCCAGGAGTGCAGGAAGACCCGCCGTCGCTCCTCGTCGAACACGGCAGGATCGCTGTAGTCGGCGGGACGGAGCGTGTGGGGGTGTGCGTGCTTCGATAGGAACATGGGCTCCGCCCGGCGGGCGCCGGCAGCGCTCAGATCAGCATGAAGCCGCCGTCGAGCTCGAAGATGCGGCCGGTGACGTAGTCGCCGTGGCGCGAGGCCAGCATGAGCAGCCAGCTCGCGATCTCCTCGGGCCGGCCGAGGCGCTTCACGAGCTGGTGGCTGAGGACGAAGGGCTCGTCGGTGCCCCGCACCATGTCGGTGGCGATCAGCCCGGGCGCGACCGCGTTGACGTTCACGCCGCGCTTGTGGAACTCGATGGCGAGGCCCCGGGTGATCGCCTCGACCGCGGCCTTCGCCGCGGAGTAGTTCGCCTGTCCGACGGTCGGCTTGGTGGCCGCGACCGAGGAGAGGTTGAGGATGCGGCCCCACCTGCGGGCCATCATCGACGGGGCGACGAGCCGCGAGAGGCGGACGACGCTCAGCACGTGCGCGTCGAAGAGGCGGCTGAACGAGGCGTCGTCGAGCGCGAGGAAGACGTCGTTCTCGTGGTGGCCGGCGTTGTTGACGAGGACGTCGATCGGGCCGACCCGCTGCACGGCCTCGGCGTGCAGCGCGGCGCAGCCCTCGGCGGTGGAGACATCTGCGCGGATCGCGAAGGCCTCGGTTCCAGCGGCCCGCATCGCTTCGACCGCCGTCGAGGCCGACGCCTCGTCATTTCGGTAGCCGATCGCGACCTTCGCGCCCGACTCGGCGAAGAGGAGCGCGGTCGCTCGACCGATGCCGCGGCTGCCACCGGTCACCAGCGCCACGCGGCCCTTCAGGTCGATCTGCATCGCGCCTGCGACGGTAGCACGAGGCTCTGTTGCACCGAAGCGGCGTGACGCGGTCCGATCATGACGTGTCCGAGCGTACGACCATGCCACGCGACAGGAGCGCGACGTCCGGTCCGAGCAGGCGCGGGTCCGGTGCAACGACCGCGAGGCGAGCCCGTAGCTGCGGATGAGTGCCGGCAACGCTGGCGCCCGGGACGTTGCACGCGACGGCATCGAGCCGGCGGACCACGTCCCCGGGTTCGAGGGGCGGCACAGGCGGCGTGCCCAAAGCCCCGCCGATCCGCTGGCCCATCGGCGAGCTGTGCAGCGGGACGCGGCGAGACACCGCGAGGATGCCGAGCGAGCGGCGCTCGACGATGAGCGCGTCGTGCTCCTCCCGGCTCCGGAGGAGGAACGAGGAGAGGTGGTGGGACG
>Ga0209985_10005179_pt1 | contig 10241 bp, 6 predicted proteins | sample NOAtaG_FD_187305 | JGI IMG/M metagenome (GOLD analysis project Ga0209985, IMG submission 187305) | Freshwater lake microbial communities from Lake Erie, under a cyanobacterial bloom - NOAA_Erie_Diel6S_1000h metaG (SPAdes) (version 2) | ecosystem: Environmental > Aquatic > Freshwater > Lake ... | reverse complement strand
CAGGTGCGGCAACCGGGCCTCCAAGAGCGCGAGCAGCTCGCGCGCACCGAGCACGCTCGTACCGTCGCCAGCGGCCTGCACGGCCGCCCAGATGGCGAGCGCCGCATTGCGCGGCGACAACTGCTGCGCGTGCCGCGGCAGCATGATCTGGCCGAGTGTGCGGCCCATGCTGCGCACCAGCCGCGCCAGCAGGTGCGGGTCTTGCGCCTGCGCGTCGGCCGCCGTGGGACGCACGATGACCAGCCGCTCGAAGCCGAAGCGGGTCAGCTCCATTTCGTCGGCCGACCCGATGTGGCTGGCGCTTGCGCCCATCTGCAGCAGCGCAGCCAGCGGTGCGACCACCGCCAGGCGGCGCGCCCCGGCGTCGCGCGCCAGCCGCGCCGCAGCCAGCAGTTCATCGGCGGCAAAGCGCCGCACCGGCGAGGCCTTCGGCACGAAGGTCTCGGCGCCGGTCAGGCAGATCCAAGCGTCGTCCACCAGCGGCGTGCCCTGGCCGACCACCCACGGCGCAAAGCGTGCGGTGGCCGAGCCGATCGGCTGGGTGACGCCCACGTGGACCTGCCGGTACTGGCCGCTGCCCACCAGCAGCGACAGCAGTTCCTCGCCGAGCGCACCCGCACAGCCCAGGGCGAGGGCACTGCGCGCCGCCGCCGCGGGCGCGGCCTGCGGCGCCTGCGCGGCCCGCAGTGCGTAGCTCAATTCTGCATCGTTGATCGGTGGCATCAGCCGATGATAGGGGCGTCGCAACGGGGCGGCGGTCGGCGTACCGCCGGTCCGCAGTGCCGAGAACGGCCCGTGGCACGGTGCCCGCTGGCCCGACGAGCCCCCGGGGTTCGGGCCAGCGCGGAGGCCGGCCAGTGTCTGTGGTGTCGGCGGCACCGGCGCTGACGGTTCCCGCCACGGTGCCTGCGCCGAGACGCGAGCCCGGCTGCGCGGCCGCGTTGACTCAGCGCGCGGGCCGACCGCCGCGGATCGACTGGGCGCGCCTGTGCGAGCGCGTGTTCGACACGGACCGGTAGCACGGACCGCTCGCTACCCAACGCGAGGCACTTCGAGGCCAAAACGCAAAACCCGACTGGCGCCGCGCTGCGCCCTGTGTCTGCCGGCACGCCGGCGACCGCTCGACCGCTGCCGACCGAGCCGCAGCGCGCGGCATGCTGCGGGTTGCTACGCCAGGGCGCGTGGCGCCCTGTCAGGCCGCCCCGCAATCCGGTTGGCTGTCGGCGCGGGCTTTTCCTGTGGCTTCTGCCCTCGTGGGAGGCGCATGAATTTCCCAGGCTCAGAGCGCGGGTGCGTGTCCAACGCCGCCGGGGAACCCGTGCCGATCACCCGTGCGACAGCGGTGATCGCTGGCGCGGAGGCGCCGACTCACCGCAGTGGTTGGCCGGGTCGATGTGCCGGCGCTGCCCGAGCGCAGCTCAATCGCTGGCCGCGGATGCGCCCTGGCTCGACGCGCCGGGCATGGCGGCCAGCGCTGCGGCGGCGGCCGGATACAGGCGCTGCAGCGTGGCCGCCAGCGCCTGGCCGAGCGCCTGCGCCAGCGCCGCTTCGAGGGGATCGGCCTCGCCGCCCGCGGCGGCGGGTGCGCCGTCCGCTTCCTGCGCCTGCCGCCACAACGGCGCCCAGGCGTCCTGCCGCGCGGCCAGGACCTGCTCCACTTCGTCCTGCCAGAAGGCCGGCGACTCGCCCTCGGTCCAGCGGCCGCGGCCGCGGCCGAAGTGAGCTACCGACAGGTAGCGCAACACGCTGGCGCGCACCAGGCCGTCGAGGAAATCGGCCGACCAGCGCACCTCGGGGGCGCCGCGCAGCGCGTTCAGGCCGCGCGCCGCACCGGCCGCGGCCAGCCCGCCCACCACGCCGCCGACCAGCATGCCGGCGCCGAAGGTCAGCCCGCCGGCCGCCAGATCGGCCTTCAGGCCGGTCAGCGCGCCCGTCAGCGCACTGCCGAGCAGGGCGGTGCGCGTCTCGTCGATTCTTTCCTGCAGCCGGTAGTTCTGCTGCAGCCGCTCGAGCACGGTCTGGGCGGCGCTGCCGTCCAGACCGTGCAGGCCGATCAGCGTGTCGGTCACCGCGCGGGTGCGCTCGTCCAGGCGTTGCGCCAGTTCGGCCATGGCCTGCGCGCGGGCAGCCTCGGCGGCGTCGCGGCCCACGCCCATCGCGCGCAGCAGCTTCTGCACGGCGCTGCTGCCGGCATCGGGCAGCGGCGCGCGGTCGCGCGCGCTGGCGGCCAAGTGCCGCGCCAGCGCCTGCACGCTGGCGGCCAGGCGTGCCTGCTCGCGCGCCGCCCAGGCGCCGCGCAGTCGCTCCAGCGCGGCCCGCCGTGGCCCGGCCAGCACCCGGCCAACCGCGTCGAACAGCGTCCACTCCTGCACCCAGCAGCGCGCAAAGGCGTCGAGCGCCAGCACGTCGGCGATATCGGCGTACTGCGCCAGATGTGCGCGCCAGCGTGCGGCCTCGGCCGCTTCTTCGGCTGCCGGGCGCGGCGGCCCGGTCTGGTTGAGCAGCACGATGATCGGCCGGCCGACCCAGCGCAGCACCTGCATCTCGGGCGCGGTGTAGCCGGCATCCTGCGGATTCTCGGCCGCGTTGACGAGATACAGCACCACGTCGGCCGACTCGCGCGCCGCGCGCACCGCCTGCTGGCTGCACCAGAAAGGCCGGTCGCGGTAGCGGTCCCAGACCTCGCGCAGCAGCCAGCCGATCGGGTTGTCGGCCGTGCGCAGCCGCTTGAGCAGGCGCGCCGAGTCGCCGAAGCCGGGCGTGTCCCACAGCCGCAGCGCGTCGCCGGCCGGGGTGGTCAGCAGCACGTGCGGCTCGGCCAGGTCGGTCACGTGCGGTGCATCGCGCACCTCGCCGACGTCCGCGCCCAGCAGCGTGCGCGCGAGCGAGGTCTTGCCGACGTTGGTGTGCGACACCAGCGCGAGGTCGATGCGCGCGGCCGCCGCGCCGTCGGTCTTCGGGTTCACTGGACTACCCTCACGCTGCGCGCTCGGGGATTCGCCCTTGGGGCGGCCCGGCGGGCTCATCTGGCTATCCTCACGCTGCGCGCTCGGGGTTTCGCCCTTGGGACGGCCCGGCGGGCTCATCTGGCTACCCTCCCGCTGCGCGCTCGGGGACTCGCCCTTGGGACGGCCCGGCGGGCTCATCTGGCTACCCTCCCGCTGCGCGCTCGGGGACTCGCCCTTGGGACGGCCCGGCGGGCTCATCTGGCTACCCTCACGCTGCGCGCTCGGGGATTCGCCCTTGGGGCGGCCCGGCGGGCTCATGACATCGCTGGCGCAAGCGTCGCCGCCGCCGCATCGAGCGCTGCGGGTTCGGCCTGTTCGAGGTCGACCACCGCCAGTGCCGCGCCGTGCGCCTGCGCGAAGGCGAGCCAGGCGCTGCGCCGTTCCTCCAACCGCGCTGCGCCCGCCGCGCCAAGGCGCCGGCGGTAGGGCGCCGCATCGACCACCCACAGCGGCGCGCGGCCGCCAGCGGCGCGCAGGCGCGCGAGCAGCGCGCCGTGGTTCTCGTGCTCCGGCGTGGTGGCGAGGCTGGTCAGCACGCAGGTCAGCGCCGCGGCCGTGGCGGCCAGGGGTGCGTCGTCCTCGTTGCCGAAGGCCAGCGGCGGCCGCCACTCCAGTTGCACGTCCGCGCCAGCCAGCCGCTGCGCCAGTGTTCGCAGGCCGGCGATCGAGGATTCTTCCGGCGTGTAGCTGTAGGGCTGCACCCGCAGCACGAGCGGCTGCGCCGCCACGCCGGCAAGCAGACGCCGAAAGTAGGGCTCGCTCAGGTCGAGCGGGAAGTCGCCCGCCAGGCGACGCGCACGCCACGCGGCCCCGGCCGCCAGCAGCAGCCGCGGCACGATCACCAGGAGTGCCAGAGTGGCGGCGTAGAGGTGGATCCAGCGCGCCGCCGCGCCGCCCGCTGCGCCGCTACGGAAACGCAGCGCCTGGACCTCCTCGAGCGTGGGCAGCGCAAGTCCCGTGACGGCGGCCGCGGGCGCCAGCAGCGTGGCGAGCAGGGCCTGCACCGTGCCGGCTTCGAGGAAGGTGCTCTCCCAGCCGACGCGGTACTCGAACACCAGACCGCGCAGGTACAGCGCGAACACCGCGCCGAGCGCGAACAGGGCTGCGGCCAGGTGCAGGCTGCCCGCCAGGCGTGCGCCGTTCAGCGGCGCGCTGCGCGCGCTCCAGTCGGTCGCAAAGCCGGTCAGCAGCGCTGCGCCGTGGCCGCGGCCGGCCACCCGCACCGCGCGCCAGCCCAGCCAGTCGCCCAGACCGGCGACCAGGCGCGCCGCTGGCGTGCGGCCGATGCCGAGCGCATGGCCGGCGAGCAGTCCGTACACCACGAGGTTCCAGGCAACGATGGCCAGCAGCGGCAAGGCCAGCAGGTTGACGCGGCTGCGGTCGGCAGCCTGCTCGCTGAGAGCGCCGACGACGAAGGCCAGCAGCGGCAGCGCGACGGCCAGCGCCTGGGGCCAGCGCAGCGCCTGCAGGGCGCGCGCCAGTCGCTCCTGCACGGCGGCGGTCCGCTCGACCAGCAGCCGCGCGCGCTGCGCCAGGAAGTCGCCGGGCGCCAGCGGCGCCTTGCGCTGGTCGGCCTGCCAGCGCGCCAGTTCCAGCGCCGCGCGGCCGGCATAGTGCCGGTCGGCTGCGTTGATGGGCGAGGGCTCGGCGCCTTCGAGCGCGCGCACGAGCAGCACCTGGCGGGCCTCGTCTTCGGTCATGGCACCGCCATTATCGCGGCGGCGGCACCGGGCGCACGGCAGACCGGGCAAGCCGGTCGGCGGCGGCACCGGCCCCGCTGCCGCAGGCTGCGCGGTCCGGTGCGGTTCAGCGGGCGTCGGCCGCGTTCGCGGCGCGTCGGTCCCGCAGCAGCGCCGGCACGCGGCCGAGGACGGCACCGAAGCTGCCGGCTCCGCGCTGCCAGCCCTGAAAGGCGGTGAGAAAGTCCCACTGGCCGCGGGTCACGGTGGCGCGCTTCCAGGCGCCGGCGGCGTACTTGTTGGCCTCGGCCAAGGTCGGGTAGGTGTGGATGGTGCCGAGGATCCGGTTCAGGCCGATGCCGTGCTTCATCGCCAGCACGTACTCGGCCAGCAGGTCGCCGGCGTGCTCGCCGACGATGGTCGCGCCGAGGATGCGGTCGGTGCCCGGCCGGGTCAGCACCTTGACGAAGCCGTGCGCCACGCCGTCGGCGATCGCGCGGTCCAGGTCGTCGATGCCGTACACGGTCACCGTGTGCGCGATGCCCTGGTCCCGGGCTTCCTGCTCGTTCAGTCCCACGCGCGCCACTTCCGGTTCGGTGAAGGTGGCCCAGGGGATCACGCGGTAGTCGGCCTTGAAGCGGCGCAAGCTGCCGAACAGCGCATTGACTGCCGCGTACCAGGCCTGGTGCGCGGCGGTGTGGGTGAACTGGAAGGGGCCGGCGACGTCGCCGGCGGCGAAGATGTTGGGGTAGAGGGTCTGCAGGTAGTCGTCGGTCTCGACGGTGCGCTGGCGGGTGATGCCGATGCCCAGCTCCTCCAGCCCGTAGCCGGCGGTGTTGGCAACGCGGCCCACGGCCACCAGCACCGCGTCGAACGGGATGCGGACCGCGCCGCCCTCGTGCTCGGCGATCAGCACTTTCTCGCCACCCTCCACCACGAACTGCTGCGCTGTGTGGCCGGTCAGCACGGCGATGCCTTCCTTGTGGAACCGGGCGGCGACGAGTGCGCTGACCTCCGGGTCCTCGCGGCTCATGAGCCGCGGCAGCATCTCCACCTGCGTGACCTGCGCGCCCAGACGGGCGAAGGCCTGCGCGAGCTCGCAGCCGATCGGCCCGCCGCCCAGCACGACCAGCCGCCGCGGCAGCGCGCGCAAGTCCCACACCGTGTCGCTGGTCAGGTAGCCGATCTCCTGCAGCCCCGGGATCGGCGGCACGAAGGGGCGGGCGCCGGCGGCGATCACGATGTTCTTGGTGGTCAGCGTGCGTACACCGGCGGCGGTCTGCACCTCGACCGTCCAGGGCGAGCTGATCCGTGCGCTGCCCTGCACGCACTCCACGCCCAGCGCGGTGTAGCGCTCGACCGAATCGTGCGGCTCGATGGCGCGCACCACGCGCTGCACGCGCTCCATCACCTGCGCGAAGTCGAACGACGCGCTGGCCTGCGCAATGCCCAGCTCGCCGCTGCGCGCGATCTGCGACAGGAACTTGGCCGAGCGGATCAGCGCCTTGCTCGGCACGCAGCCGGTGTTCAGGCAGTCGCCGCCCATCCGGTGCCGCTCGACGAGCGCGACCCGGGCCTTGGTGGCCGCCGCGATGTAGGCCGACACCAGGCCCGCGCTGCCGGCGCCGATCACCACCAGGTTGTAGTCGAAGGCCCGCGGTTTCAGGTGCGACCAGCGCGCGTAGACCTGGCGCGCCTTGAGTACGGCCAGCGCCTTGCGGGCCGCCAGCGGGAACAGTCCCAGCAGCGCGAAGGCGGCGAGCAGGCCGGCCGAGACGCGGAACTCGCCCAGCTGGGTGCCGGCGTACACGTACACCGCGGTGCCGGCCAGCATGCCGACCTGGCTGACCCAGTAGAAGGTCCAGGTACGGATCGGTGTCAGGCCCATGAGCAGGTTGACCACGAAGAACGGAAACAGCGGCACCAGCCGCAGCGCAAACAGATAGAACGCGCCGTCCTTGCGCACGCCGTCGTCGAGCGCGCGCAGTTTCTCGCCGAACCGGCGCTGCACCCAGTCGCGCAGCAGGAAGCGCGCGGCCAGGAAGGCCAGCGTGGCGCCGATCGTGGAGGCGAAGGACACCAGCAGCAGCCCGGTCCAGAAGCCGAAGATCGCGCCGCCGATCAGCGTCATCACGGCCGCACCCGGCAGCGACAGCGCAGCCACCGCCACGTAGGCGACCAGGTACAGGCCCGCCACAGCCAGCGGGCGGGCGGCGTGGAGCGCATCGATCTGCGCACGGCTCGCCTTGAATGCTTCGAGGCTGAGGTACTGCCTCAGGTCGAGCAGAAAGAACACCGCGATCGCGGCAACCAGGACGGCGACCAGCGCCAGACGCTTGCTCATGGGACTACCTTTGCTGTGCGCTCAGGGACATGGTGCTGGGGTGGCCCGGCGCGAAGGAGGGACGACCCTCGCGCCGTGCGCTCGGGGATTGGCCCTCGGGGCGGCCCGGCGGGAACGTGGGACGACCCTCGCGCCGTGCGCTCGGGGATTGGCCCTCGGGGCGGCCCGGCGGGAACGTGGGACGACCCTCGCGCCGTGCGCTCGGGGATTGGCCCTCGGGGCGGCCCGGCGGGAACGTGAGACGACCCTCGCGCCGTGCGCTCGGGGATTCGCCCTCGGGGCGGCCCGGCGGGAGCGTGGGACGACCCTCGCGCTGTGCGCTCGGGTATTCGCCCTTGGGGCGGCCCGGCGGGAACGTGGGACGACCCTCGCGCTGTGCGCTCGGGTATTCGCCCTTGGGGCGGCCCGGCGGGAACGTGGGACGACCCTCGCGCTGTGCGCTCGGGTATTCGCCCTTGGGGCGGCCCGGCGGGCTCATGAATCGGTGCCGTTGCGGGGGCTGGGGCGGCGGGTCGGCGCGGACCATGGTCGCAGTCGGGGCGGCGGCCTCACGGAGAGCAGGCCGAAGTGCTGCCGCCGGGCGCGCGGCCCAGCGCGGCATCGACCGAGAACGGCGGCCCGTCGATCAGGCGCTGCCGATACGACACGGCCGCCGCGCTGCCGGCTGGCCACAGCGCGTCGAAGCGCGCCAGCCAGGCCGGCAGGTCGAACTCCACTTGCAGCGCGTCGATCCACACCGCGCCAGTGTGCACGCCGTAGCGGCGCCGGCCTGCGAGGGCGTGCGGCAGCGCGCGGGTTGCGATGCGCGTGATCAGACCGTGCGCGCTGCCCGCAAAGCTCGCCATGCCGGCGGCGCCGTTGTTGACGACGAAGCCTTCGCCGTGCGCGGCGGGCACCCGCTTGAGCGCCGGCGCGCAGGTGTGCGAGCAGGCGTACACATCGACCGCACCCAGTTCGAAGGCGCTGCGCAGCGCCGCCTCCTGTGCCGGGTCATGCAGCGCGTCGTGCGCAAAGCGCCAGCCGGCCAGCGACCAGGCATCGCCGTGCACCACCGCCACGCGCGCGCCGCCGATCGCCAGCACCCGGTGCATCGGCAGGGCGGCCAGCGCGGCGCGGCTGCCGGCCTGTGCGGCCACCGCGCGCAGCCGCGCCAGGATCGCGTTGCTGCGTTCGACGTCGGCGTCGGGCACCGACTCCGGGTAGGCGCAGCCGCAGCCGGCGCCGTCGTCCTCGCCCGCCACCTCGGTCTCCACGTTGCCGCGCAGCGCCATGCGGCCGGCCGCGAGCACGCGCCGCTGCACGCCGGAAAACAGCGCCGGCGCGGCGTCGAACCAGTGAAAGTCACCGTTGAACACGAGCAGCGGCGGCGCGGCTTCGGCAGCGGCCATCGCCTCGATGGCGTCGAGCGCCAGGACATTGCCGTACAGGCCGCCGATCACGTAGGCGCAGTCGGCCGCCGCGTCGGCCGCGCGCGCAAACACGCGCGGCGAGTAGCCGTAGTGCGGCGGGCAGCTGCGGCCGGCGGTCAGCGCCTGCGCGGCGGCACCGCCGTCAGCCAAGCGCGCCCCCGCAACTGGAGCCCTGGCCGGCGGTGCAGCCGTAGCAGTGGTCGGCCACCAGGATCGGGTTGTCGGTCAGGTCCAGCTCGAGCCAGTCGGTCAGATGCAGCCGGCCGTGGCCGCGGCCGTCCTTGCGCAGCGGCAGTCCCAGCATCTGGTTGAAGTCGCAGTCGTACAGGTAGCCCTGCCAGTCGACCGAGACCAGGCTGCGGCACATCACGTCGCGCGTGTTGTCGGCGTGGTGCGCGCCGCGCAGCAGCGCCATGTAGTCACGGAACTGGCCCTTGCTCACCAGCGTGGAGCCAAAGCGCGCGATCGGCATGTTGGCCAGCGCGTACAGCCGCGTGAAGCGGATGCCGAAGCGCTCGCCGAGGAACTGGCGGTAGTCGTCCTGCAGCTTGTCCTGCGGCGGCGGCAGCGCGGGGCCCTGCGGGTTGAACACCAGCGACAACGGCAGCCGCTCGTGGCTGCCGTAGCCGAGCGCGTTGAGCGCCTGCAGCGCGCGGATGCTCTTGTCGAACACGCCCTTGCCGCGCTGACGATCGACGTTGTCCTCCAGGTAGCAGGGCAGCGAGGCGACGATCTCGACCTCGTGCTCGGCCAGGAACGGCGCCAGATCCTCCTGTCCCGGCTCGAACAGGATGGTCAGGTTGCAGCGGTCCATCACGTGTACGCCGCCGTGGCCGCCCAGGGAACGCGCCTGGCGCACCAGCCGGCGGAAGTGCGGGTTCAGCTCCGGCGCGCCACCGGTCAGGTCGAGCGTCCGGATGTCCTTGGCCGCCAGCACGTCGAGCACCGCGTCCACGGTGGCCTCGTCCATCTGCTCGGTGCGGCTGGGCCCGGCGTTTACATGGCAGTGCACGCAGGTCTGGTTGCAGGTGTAGCCCAGATTGACCTGCAGGGTCTCGACGGCGCGGCGGCGCAGCGGCGGGAAGTCGGTGATCCTGAGCAGCGGCAGGGTGGCGTGCAAGGCGGGTCTCCTGAAGCACTGATCCGAGGTACTGATCCGAAACGCTGATCCGAGTTCGCGGCGGATGTGCCGTCGGTTACACCAACCGCCGGCGGCCCACGCGCGGGCATCGGCCGGGCTGCATCAGCCGGCGCGCGGGGTCACGACCCGTCCGGCTCCGGCCGCTGGGTGCGGCTCGGGCCCGTGCGGCGCGGGCCCGTGCGACGTGCGCGCGGGACCTTGTCCCGTGGGCGCCCGGCAACTCAGAGACCACGACAACACCACGGCGCGACCCGTCCTCGCGGCGGCGCGGCTCGCCGAAGCGCGCGTGGTCCGGGCCCGCTGCCCGGCGCGACCTCGGCCCGCTCGTGGCGACACATTCACACGCGCTCAGGCCGGCCGCCGTAGCCGGCGCACCAGCGACGAGGTGTCCCAGCGCCCGCCGCCCATGGCCTGCAGGTCGGCATAGAACTGGTCGACCAGGGCCGCCACGGGCAGGCGTGCGCCGTTACGCCGGGCTTCGTCCAGGCACAGGCCGAGGTCCTTGCGCATCCAGTCGACCGCGAAGCCGAAGTCGAACTTGTCGTCGACCATGGTGCTGCCGCGGTTGTCCATCTGCCAGCTTTGCGCCGCCCCCTTGCCGATCACCTGCAGCACGAGCTTCATGTCCAGACCGGCGGCCTGGCCGAAGGCGATGCCCTC
>Ga0209985_10005178_pt1 | contig 10244 bp, 5 predicted proteins | sample NOAtaG_FD_187305 | JGI IMG/M metagenome (GOLD analysis project Ga0209985, IMG submission 187305) | Freshwater lake microbial communities from Lake Erie, under a cyanobacterial bloom - NOAA_Erie_Diel6S_1000h metaG (SPAdes) (version 2) | ecosystem: Environmental > Aquatic > Freshwater > Lake ... | reverse complement strand
GCTCTGGCTATATCGCGGTGCCTGGCACGAATGGGCGGTGGACGAAATCGAAATGGCGGTGCCGATGAGCCCTGAACAAGTGCTCAAAAAACGCCGGGCGATCTTTATGCACCAATCGCAAAAGGACCGTCCCCCTTTTCCGGGTAGCGATATTCGCGAGTTCTGGCAAAGGGCGGAAGACCGTAACCGGGGTACCGCGATAACTTACCGACAGCTTGGGCTGGCGGAATACGAGGCAATCGAGGCTTTTCGCAGATGGAAATTCCCGTGGCAACCTGCCGGTAAATAGCCTTTTAACCATCAGGCTTGTTGCGGTGGGCCAGCGTAATGGTAAATGCGCTCTTCTTCGTCCGTACGAAGCATTTTTGAGGGACTATAGCCCTGCGGCTTTGTAACCGGAAAAAACTTCGGATGGGGAGTAAAGAGCAACTTTTAGCCCATAATGACCCCGCCGCAATAAGTCTATAAAGTCGTTTCATTATGTTTATCCAAAAATTGATGTTCGTACTTATGGCACCTGTGGTGCTAATGGGATGCCGCCAAACTACTGCCCAGCCGCTGCCAGTCATCCCCGTTCCACAGCGGATGGAGGCACAGCAAGGGGTTTTCGTCGCAACCACGGCTACCGTGATCGCACCGAAACAACTGGACGAGGAGATCGAATGGGCAGTTGCCTACCTGAATGGCCATTTCAAAGCGAGGTTGGGCAAGGCACTGATAGTAGAGTCGGGAAAGCCGGCCGGATCAAAGGCTATTTCGATCGAAATTGACGGGGCCGCACTGGCACCGGAAGCTTATCAACTCACGGTCGGTACGAAAGGAATCGTACTCAAAGGGGGGAGCGCCGCCGGGGTGTTCTATGGCGTCCAAACATTGATCCAGCTATTTCCCGATGCGGAGGGAGAGTTGGCAATCCCGGCTGTTCGTATCGAAGACCATCCTGCCTTTCCCTACCGCGGTATGCACCTGGACGTCGGCAGGCACTTTTTTCCCGTTAGCTTTATCAAACAATATATTGATATGCTCTCGCGGTACAAAATGAACCGCTTCCACTGGCACCTTACCGAAGATCAGGGCTGGCGGATTGAAATCAAACGCTATCCACGCCTTCAGGAAATCGCCGCTTTCCGGGACGAGACTTTGAAAGGACATTATAATGATATTCCTCAAACGTATGACGGAACGCGCTACGGTGGGTTCTATACGCAGGACGAAATCAGGGAGGTGGTCGAATATGCCCGTCGTCGCTTCGTCACAATCATCCCGGAAATCGAACTTCCCGGGCATGCCCAGGCGGCAATCGCGGCCTATCCGGAACTCGGTTGTACCGGCAGACCAGTCAAAGTAGCTACGAAATGGGGCGTTTTCGATGATGTCTTCTGCCCAAGCGAAACGACATTCGAATTCCTCGAAAATGTTTTGAAGGAGGTAATGGACCTTTTCCCGGGGGAGTATATCCATATCGGAGGGGACGAATGCCCAAAGACCCAGTGGATAGACAGCCCAGTCGCCCGGGAGGTTATCCAAAGGGAAGGGCTCAAAGATGAATATGAGCTGCAAAGCTATTTTATCCGCCGCATCGAAAAGTTCCTTAATGCAAATGGCCGCCAGATTATCGGCTGGGACGAAATCCTGGAAGGCGGGATTGCGCCTAATGCGACGATTATGTCCTGGAGGGGTATGGAAGGTGGAATCGAGGCGGCGCGGCAGTCGCATAAGGTAATCATGACCCCTACTTCGCATTGCTATCTGGATTATTATCAGGCTATAAACCCCAATGAGCCGCTGGCGATTGGTGGCTACCTCCCACTGGAAAAAGTCTATTCGTTCAACCCGGTTCCGGAAGCACTCAAGGGCGATGCGGCGAAATTTGTCATCGGTGCCCAGGGGAATGTTTGGACGGAATATATGCAGGATGAAAAAAAGGTACAATATATGGTGTACCCGCGTATGCAGGCCCTGGCCGAAGTGGTCTGGTCCGGGGAGGCTAAAAAAGATTTTCCCGGCTTTATCAAGCGATTGGTGGTGCACCTTGAACGGCTGAACCGGGAAGGGGTGAATTTTGCCAACCACCTCTTCGACGTGAAGGGCGAGGTAATCGCCGGTCAAGGCAAAGAGGTCCGCGTGCGCTGGTCGAACCTGGCCAATAAAGGAGATATGCATATTCTACAGGGCACGGGTACCCCCGGGCCTTATGATGAAAAGGCCTCCGGAGACGTGACGCTGACCAATCCCGGCTGGTATCAGGCACAGACCGTGCTCGATGGCAAACCCGTCGGACAATCCGCTGCGATATTCTACGTGCCCCATAAAGCTGCCGGAAAAGTAATCAAACTCGCAAAAGCACCAGCGCCCCAGTATAGCGCTGCCGGCCCCGCTTCTGCCATCAATGGCGTCCTGGGCAGCGATGAACGCTATGGGGATGCCGAATGGCAGGGCTTCGAAGGCAGCGATTTCGATGCAGTGATTGATTTCGGCGCCTCAACCGCCGTGCGGAAGGTGAATTTCCGCTTCTTCAATGCCCCGGGGCAATGGATATATCCGCCTAAAGCTATTCACATCAGTATGTCCGACCAACCCGATAAATTTGATGGGGGAATCAGCGCGACAATTAATGTAACCCGCCCGGGAGATATTATCCTGCGCCACATCATGCTGGTGAACGGAAGTGGCCGCTACATGCGCGTACACGTAGAAAATTATGGGGAAATCCCGGCAAATAAACCGGGTACCGGGCATAAAGCCTGGCTGTTCATAGACGAACTGATCGTAGAGTAAAGGTTGAGGTTGTATGAAAAGCATTCCGCCGCCTACGGCAGCGGAAGAAAGTTTTGAAAGAACACTATTTCCGCTGATTTTGCGAAGCAAAATCAGCGGAAATAGTGTTCTTTCAGAATATTATTTGGTGGCGTCAGCCGCTAAATGAAGCCTCCGGCCTTTTTACACCACCCCTCCGAAAAATTCTCTTTCGCCGCAGTAGGCGGCAGAATAACATAAAGGATGGTTTATAAATGCAGGCGTTCCTTCCGGGCAATCAGGAGGGGCTCATCCTCTACCCGTTCCGGATCGGGCACGCAGCAGTCCACCGGACAGACAGCGGCACATTGCGGCTCTTCATGAAAGCCTACGCATTCCGTACATTTATCCGGAACGATATAGTAGTAGTCGTCGGAGACAGGTAACATTTTATGGTTGGCCTCAACGGTGGTGCCGGATTCCAGTAGATATTTCCCCCGGACGGTGGTGCCGTCAGAAATCGCCCATTCCACGCCCCCTTCATAAATGGCATTATTCGGGCATTCGGGTTCGCAGGCACCGCAGTTGATGCATTCATCGGTGATCATGATGGCCATAACAAAAGTGTTTTATTCTGATCTATTGCGCAGAAATGATGGTTATTAAGTCGTTGTGGCTTTTTTGAGGCTTGCTTTGCGCTGTTTCAGCATCCGGGCCTCTCGTGCACAACTGCTCCAATATGGAACGGATAAAACCCCTGTTGGTTTTGCGACTGCAAAAATAAACGGTCCGTCGGAATTATTCAAGCAGAACTACAGGGCGTCAAGTAATTTGGCATCGCTGCAAACAAAATTTTATCTTGTGCCCTGGTCCGCAGTGCTGCTGATCTTTTTGGAAGGGTAGTGTTGACCACCAAAGCGCGATTTAAGTAAGCAGACAGAATATGGCAAGAGAAGAAGCGGATAAGGTGACGCCCCTGATGCAGCAATATGCACGGGTAAAGGCGAAATACCCGGATGCGATCCTACTTTTCCGGGTTGGTGATTTTTACGAGACTTTTGGCCAGGATGCCGTGTTGGCATCCAAAGCCCTTGGGATTGTGCTCACAAGTCGCAACAACGGGGGCAGTGATATTGAGCTCGCGGGCTTTCCATTTCATTCCCTCGACCTCTACCTGCCCCGCCTGGTGAAAGCAGGGTATCGGGTCGCGATCTGCGAGCAGTTGGAGAAGCCAGGCCCGCAGAAAAAAATCGTCAGGCGGGGGGTTACGGAGGTGGTCACACCGGGAGTGGCCGTGGATGATAAACTCCTGGACCATCGCTCCAACAACTTTCTGGCTGCAATTGCCCCGGGCAGGGACGATGAAGTCGGGGTGGCTTTCCTGGATATCTCCACCGGGGAGTTTCTCGTCAGTGAAGGGGATCAGGCATCAGCGGAAAAATTGCTGCAGAGCTTCCAGCCATCTGAAATATTATTTTCGAAAGACAAAAAAAAATGGTTTTTTAAGACTTTCGGAGAAAAATTTTACACCTTCCCACTGGAGGAGTGGGTTTTTACCAAAGACTTTGGCCTGAACCTCCTGCTCCGGCATTTCGAGGTCGGCAATATGAAGGGCTTTGGGATCGAAGGCCTGGAACTGGCCCAGACCGCCGCCGGCGCGATCCTGCACTACCTGGCCACTACGGAAAATAAAAACCTGAAGCACATCACCCGGATCGCGAGGGTGCAGCCCGATCGCTTCGTATGGCTCGACCGGTTCACCATCCGCAATCTTGAACTGATCCACAGCCCACATGATTCCGGGGTGCCGCTGATCCAGGTACTCGACGACACCCTCTCCCCAATGGGCGCACGACTGCTGAAGAAGTGGGTCGTCCTGCCCCTTAAAGATCGGGCGGCTATACAGGAGCGCCTGGATTCGGTGGACTTTTTTCTCCAGGCACCGGATATCGCCGCAGAGATCGCTCCCATTATCCGCAGGATGGGCGATCTGGAACGCTTAATTTCTAAAGTGCCTTTAGGCAAAATCAACCCCCGCGAGGTGGTACAATTGAAAAAAGCACTGGTGGCCTGCTCGGAATTACAGCAGCTATTGTTGCAGTGCCCCCAGTCACAACTCAAAAAGATCGGCGATGGCATTAACCCTTGTCCCCAGCTCGCCGAGCGTATCGCCAGGGAGATCGTGGACGACCCCCCCGTGAACCTTGTCCGGGGCGGCGCGATCCGGAGCGGGTTTGACGAAGTACTCGACGACCTGCGGCACACGCTCTCCCATTCCAAAGAGCTCCTCGCGGAAGTACAGCAAAAGGAAATCCAGCGCACGGGGATCAGCAGCCTCAAGATCGGCTACAACTCGGTATTCGGGTACTACCTCGAAGTCACCAATAAGTATAAAGACCAGGCCCCGGCAGATTGGGTGCGCAAGCAGACCCTGACCAATGGCGAGCGGTATATCACCGATGCACTCAAACAGCTGGAAACGAAAATCGTCACCGCCGAAGAACGTATGATCGAGCTGGAAGAAACCCTCTTTGTACAACTCGTACAGGGCCTCTCGGATTATATCGAGCCGGTACAGCACAATGCCCGCCTCGTCGCCCGCCTGGATTGCCTGCTCTCCTTCGCCCGGATTGCCGCGAAATACCGCTATTGCAAGCCTGAAGTGTCCGATGATTTCAGTATTGATATCCGGGAAGGCCGGCATCCGGTAATCGAGCGGCAACTCCCGCTGGAAGAACAGTTTGTGCCGAATAATGTATTCCTGGACCGCGACGATCAGCAAATCCTGATGATTACCGGCCCCAATATGTCGGGCAAATCTGCGGTGTTGCGCCAGACCGCACTGATTGGCCTGATGGCGCAGATGGGCAGCTTCGTGCCGGCTTCGAGCGCGCGGATCGGTTTACTGGACAGGATTTTTACCCGCGTGGGGGCATCCGATAATATCACCTCGGGCGAATCCACTTTCATGGTCGAAATGAACGAGACGGCGAGCATCATGAACAATATTACGGACCGTAGCCTGATCCTGCTGGACGAAATTGGACGGGGCACGAGTACTTACGATGGTATTTCCATCGCATGGTCCATCGCGGAGTATTTGCACGAAAACAGCGAGGCGCGCCCAAAGACGCTTTTTGCCACGCACTATCACGAGCTGAACGAGCTCGCAGGCCGTTTCCCCCGGATACGCAATTTTCATGTTGCTACCCGCGAGGTAGGCCAGAAGGTTTTGTTTTTGAGGAAACTGGCTCCCGGCGGCAGCCAGCACAGCTTTGGTATCCATGTTGCGCGTATGGCTGGTATGCCCAGGGGTATCGTAGAGCGTGCCGCCGAGATCCTCGAACAATTGGAAAGACAACGGGTCGCCGGCAGCCAACCTTCTGCAGAAGGCTCTGCGATGGTGCCAGCCGTTGAACCCCGGCAAATCTCTGCCGCACCCCTGCAGCTCAGCATTTTCGAAACGGTGGACCCGCTTGCCGGCAAATTGCGTGCTGCAATAAAAGCCCTGGACCTGCACGCCATGACCCCCATCGAATGTATGCTCCGCCTGAATGAATTAAAAACCTTGCTGGAAGAAAACGAAGGATGAAAATTGCGATTATCGGATATGGCCGCATGGGCCGCACTATAGCAACGCTGGCCCCGGGGATGGGCCATGAGGTAAGCCAGGTTATCGAAAGGGCCGGGCAGGGAGACTGGGATACAGGGATGCTGGCCGGATGCGATGTGGCCATCGAATTTACTACGCCGGACGCTGCGCCGGATAATATCCTCCGTTGCCTGGGCACCGGGATACCGGTCGTGAGCGGTACTACAGGATGGGCACACCGCTTCCCCGAAGTGGCCGCTGCTGCGTTGCGGCTAAATGGCGCTTTTTTCTATGCTTCGAATTTCAGTATTGGCGTAAATCTATGCTTTGCGCTCAACCGTTACCTGGCACTGTGGATGGACGCCCACCCGGAATACGCTGTCGAGGTGTACGAGACGCACCATATACATAAGAAAGACGCCCCAAGTGGCACGGCGATTACCCTGGCAGAGGGAATTATCGCCGGGCTCAGCCGTAAATCACACTGGGCAGCGGCACCGGCCGGCGATGAGGATGTACTGCAGGTCTTTTCCTTTCGCGAGGGGGAGGTCCCGGGCACGCATGAGGTCGTTTACCGGTCGGCAACCGATACGATCACCCTGAGGCATGAAGCACATTCCCGAACAGGTTTTGCACGTGGCGCGCTGCTGGCCGCTGCCTGGCTGCCCGGCCGGCAGGGCGTTTTCGGTATGGAAGACCTGCTCGGCACCTGACTCAGGTCAATTGAATTCCTCGAGCTTTTCGAGTAGCCACTTTTGGTTGGCGACGTTCGGAGTGGCGCTGATCTCTTCGCGCAGCTTGGAAATGGTCGGCAAATCGCCCTCGTGCAACCGGGTGAGTTTCCGGGTAAAGCGGATCAGGTTTTTGTAGGCCTGTTTTTGGCGCTCCTGAATATCCTTGTTCCGGTTGAGGTAAGTGCGGAAACTCTCAAAAAGGGAGTACAACGGATCCCACTCGTCGGTTTCGTAATACACCCGCAGGAGCATATCCTTGGAGTTGAGATTGTAGGTAATGTCGTCGTATTCGACAAAACGGAGGAGCTCCACTACCTCGGTATATCTGCGCTGATAGAAATAAACCTGGGCGAGGTTGAAGGTACGGGCGTTTTCCCTTTTATCCTCCGGAAGGAATTGCAGATAGTCGTCAATAAATTTCAGGGTCCAGCCGTAATCCCCGACGCGCAGGCTTACGACGACGATATTCCGGAAATCCCAGGGGGAGAGCTCGTTGTCGCGGATGATGATGCGTTTTTCCAAAACATTTTTATACAAAACGAACAGCTCGGAGAGAAACTCCGGCCTGCCCCGGTTGAGCTGCTGGATGCAATAGTTTTGTGCAAGGCTGTACAGGTCGCCGGCTTCTTCCTGTGGGAAATTCATGCTATACCGGTCGAGGAGCTGTTTGAACTGCCGGTAGCTTTGAACGTCGTCGGGGTTGCGGTACAGGTTGAGCACCTGGAAATATATCGCGATGGGGGGGATATCGGAAAGTTGATGTTGCTTCACAAAATTTTCGATCTCCTCCATTAGCCCGAGGTCGTATTCGTGGACGGCCAGATCCCTGCGGGCAAGGACGTTGCAATAGATATACAGCTTTTCTGCAATGAAAAAATAGTCCAAATTCCGGGAAATTTCCTCCCAGTTGGACTTAACGGTGCGGTTGTGCTCGAAGTCGGCAAGGCCGTAAATACTCTTTTCCAACAAATATTTCCCGTAGTAGTATTCGCTGTTCCGGTAAAGACTTTTTTCAAAATAGCCCTTTGAACGTTTGAGGGAGGAATTGTACAGATTGGATTGTTTCCGCTTTTGGACCGCATCCAGCAAGGCGGTATTGCGGATAATCTCGCTCTCTTCAAATTCCTGCTGGGCAAAGAAGTTTTCGAGCAGTTTGAGCAAGTCGGAAAAATACTTGCGCAGCCGAATATCGTCATAGTGATCTTCTAAACCGAGCGCTTCCCAGATTTGCTGTTTCGTCCATTCACAATTGCTGGGATCGTTAATTTCCCCAATTATGCACTCGTAAAGGGCAAGGTGGGTTTCATTTGCATTGAAATACGGAGATTGCAGGTATTTTCTAAACCGGTTCTGTTCAATTTTAGCTAATTCCTGTAAGGATTTGTACAACTTGCTGTTCCGCATGGCCTCAATAAATTTTCACAAATGTAAGAAATCTTCTGTTTAATGAAGGCCTCCTGTATAATGATCCGAGGGAGGTTGAGGCTGTCTCACAAGTCTTTTGGCAGCATAAAATTTCCTTTGAGTGCCGTTTTCATTGATTTTGCGAAGCAAAATCAATGAAAACGGCACTCAAATAAATATCCTGGGGTTGTGTAAAAGGGCCGGAGGCCTTTATTTGGCGGCTGACGCCGCCAAACTTTCTTTCGTCGCCGTAGGCGACGGAATACATTTTACACAACCTCAGGACTTATGAGGTAGCCCCGAAATAGCCGTTGCGCCCGGGATATATTACTTCATGGCAACCAGCGACAAAAGAGGGAAATTGTTTGTAAATTTCGAAATAAAACTGTACATTGTGCCCCAAAGCAATGTTCCCTCTAGGGAAAGTATAATCCACGACACCATGAATGTATATTTACGTATTTCACTCATTTGCCTATCCATCTTTCTGATGGGTACCCTGCGTTTGCCAGGGCAGACGGTCAAGAGGGGCACTCTGGAGGTCTTCCAGGGCACCAGGGGCGAGTATTATTTCGATGCTATCCAGGGGGCGATCAAGCAACAACCGAAAAACGGCAAGTTATGGGTTGATGCCTCGATTCCGGGCGCGGCAAACAAAAAGACTTTCAAGTTGATTTATGAGCCGTCAAAGGATTTTGTCGGTCTCGATACTTTCCGATATACCAGTCTTGTTTGCTTTACTGCGGGCTGTCTGGAAGAGTGGGAAATCCAGGTTAAGGTAAAGACTTCAGAAGTCAATGCCCTTCCGGATTTGTTTTATCTACCCGTCAATGCGCCCGAGACGCCGTTGAATGTGTTGCGCAATGATTCCGGTTCGTCCGGGTCTTTGAGCCTGCGCTCGGTCAGTATGGTAAATAACGGCCAGTCATCCTTGTCTGCCGGAAGTCCTTTCGTCATGTTCAAGCCAAGACCGGGCTTTACCGGCGTGGCTCAGCTTATTTATACGGTTTGTGATCCACTCGGCACCTGCGGCCAGGCATCGGCCAGCGTGGTGGTCGGCCAGGTACAGCCTTTCGGGCAGGATACCCTCCGGATTTTTACGCTGAAGAATGAACCTGTCGATGTTCTGGTCCCCAACGTTTATTTTTTGCTGGAGGAGCCGTCCAGCGGCCGGCTCGACAGTAAGCGAGATATTCCCCGCTATTCTCCCAAAACGGGGTTCGCGGGCAATGATTACATGGTTTTTGTAGGGAACGGGAAGGAACTTACGGTAGAGGTGGTGGTGTTGGACGTCACGAGAAATAAATTTGCTTTCGATGATCAGGGCAATACGATGCCCGGCCGTTTGCTCGAGCTGGATGTACTGGCTAATGATGCTTTCGGGAACGCTACTTCCTGTCTGAAATACAGCCCGCCCCGTTATGGGCGGCTGGTCAGCCAACCTATGCCAAATGGCGTGGTGGTTTATGAGGCACCGCGTGGCTTTATCGGTGTGGACGAGTTCACCTATACGGCCTCCGCGCCCGGGTGTACGGGTACACCGGAAACGGCTACTGTGCGCATTTATGTAAGCAATTTCGAACCAGCAGGGTCAAAGTTCAGGATGAATACCCCCATGAACACTCCCCTGGCCATAGCTTACAATATACCCATCAGCGAATTCAAATTCAACCTCTCCCAGAAGGCACGAAAAGGGGAAATCCTGATGCTGAACGGGCTCGTGGATACGACAATCCGTGGAGCAAAGGTCTTCGGATATAATGCCCTGCTATACGTGC
>Ga0209985_10005176_pt1 | contig 10248 bp, 2 predicted proteins | sample NOAtaG_FD_187305 | JGI IMG/M metagenome (GOLD analysis project Ga0209985, IMG submission 187305) | Freshwater lake microbial communities from Lake Erie, under a cyanobacterial bloom - NOAA_Erie_Diel6S_1000h metaG (SPAdes) (version 2) | ecosystem: Environmental > Aquatic > Freshwater > Lake ... | reverse complement strand
TGGTAACATATAACAAAGGATTATTTTATTTGCGCCTAGAGCTATTGACATAGACAATGGTCAGGTCACAAAGCCCCGCCTTACGGTTGAGCAAGCTAGTAAACTTATTGCACGGGGCCGGGGTCGAATGGGATATAATCAAGGATACTATCGTCATCATCTATACTGCTCTCTAAATCCTCATCCTCGCAATAGACGTTACTCGACCTGTGTACAGCTGATTTCTCACGAAAATTCCTAAATAAATTGCGCTGAGACCTCTTAGCAGAGGCTTCTATTAAATCCTGCTGCTGAACCGCTTCACTATAGGAACGGAGCCAGCATGATAAAGTATCGCTATCGGACAACAAAAGGGCTGGGAGTGGGCGTTGGAAAAGTCGCCTCCAGTTGCTCGGAATATGAAAGGGATCTAACGTGAACTCTTCGAAGGCTGTTTGTACTAGACTAATAAGAGATGAACGGTGTTTTTGTCTCGATTCTTCTATGGTGGCGCCGTGCACTACTCCGCACCGAAAGTTCCACAACTGTTGAGAGTAATGCAATAGATATCCAATAAGCTGGCCCGCCCATTTGAGGCTCTGTGCAGGAGTGAATTGATCAGTTGCATATGCTAATTGCCATTTAGAGCTGATTCTGCCACGTAAGAATGCCTCCCATCCTAGGGTCTCTTGATGAGAGTAAGCTTCCAGCACTAAAGGAGGGTGGTCTTTAGACTGTACCGACGGCAATACCTCTTGACTTTTGATCCCTTGCTGAATTGCGGTGAGCAGGGAGGAGGGGGTATCGATTAGGCGAAGATTAGCCCATAATACTTCCTGTTGCTGATCGCGAAATGTTGTCACAGTACATTCTGGGCAGGTAAACACATGCATAATCGTTTCTTCTGAATGTAGGCAGCAGGGGCAGAAAGAAGGTTTCCCATAAAATTTCTTATTCTGAGCGTTGGTATTTAACAATTTATTGGTAAGCTTAGAGTATGAGATGCGTTTGCAACTCCAGACCCTTGTAAAGGCAACTTCTAAGGCGGGCCAATCTACCGTTTGGAATTGCGCTTCTGTCCAGCTTTCCTGTTTGCAAATCGTACTACGCAATGCTCTTGAGTACAATTGTCTACGGATCGTTTGGTGAATCTTGGCAACTAGCGGGCGCCTATCGTAAAAGAGGGTCGCTGCACAAGCTGGAGGACGGATATAATCACTCGGTGGGAGAGGCAAAGACAATAAGTTTTCTTGCTCGTCTAGGAGGACTGCGAGCTGATCTACCGCTCTAAATTGCGGGCTTGTGTCTGATTTATGACTAAAGTCTAAATAGGATATGGTGACTTTACAGCGTTTCTCTAATAGTTCTAGTTGATGCTTGAATTCTGCTAGCAGGTCGTAATGGTCGAGTAATGCCTTCGATACACTAGTGTACTTGATTGTCCTCAATTGTTGAGTTACTGTTTTGGTAAGACAATAAAGTGTGAAGGATCCTCCTCTGACATTAAATTCTTGACACAACGATGCTACTACAAAGATTGCTGCTACAAGGCCTTCTAATTCTAACCTTTTAGGTGAGGAGACGTCCCTGGAAATTCCTCTAGCAGATGCCCAGGAATGTTTCGAACCTGTTGAGGTAAAGAGTGACCAGCTATTTATTAGATACTCTGTATGATACAATGTTCTCGAAACTGCTGATAAGCCGTCTGAAGTGAGGCAAGCTACCAACTGTTCTGCTTGGTCTGGGCGCCACAGCTGGGTACCGAGGATGGAGAGGTAGAACGGTTGGCGTACTGCCATATGAAAGGAAGTATCGGGGGAGGGCTGATGTGATGAAGTGGTAACAAAGGGCGGGCCTCTTATAGCTGTAGTTAAGTTAGTGTAACGGTTTGTTTCCACTGTCGCCGGACATATCGTACGAGGAGCTTGAGGTACCGTAATTCCTGCGCTGACGTCAAACACTATTGGGCGAACTGATCTTGTAGGACGACGTAGCACCACTTGATCTTCGAACCTCTGCCACTGGTCACTAAGAGTCTTTTTGTAAAGTTTCGGTAAAACTGGATCCATATACCAGATCCAGTTTTGGTGGGGGTTGCTGATGAGCCAGGTACCGAGGGGACGAAGAAGTTTATTCCGCGGTTGAAGGCACTTAAGTGCTGATGACCAAACTGCCCAGTCTTTGGAAGGTGGTCTTTGTTGGTTGGGCCATTTAAGATCACTTTTTCTGTCTGATAGTGGTACACCTATAAAGGCTTCGGGAAGTATTAAAGACCCATCAGCTGAGACTATGTCTGCAAGGGTTATTACCTGTAGATATAACCTGCATCGGTTTAACTGGGTAAGCTGGGCGGCAGGATAACCTGCCTTTACGAAGTGCTCCATTAGTGCCATATCACCGATTCTCGCTAGTGATGGTATCCACTGGTTGCTTAACTCCAGCGTGATCTGGGATTTACACAAAAAGCGCCAAAAGGATGTCAGCCAATAGGAGTCAATCCACGTACTGTACGAATGGTAATGAAGTGTTAACACGGATGAGCAAACACCGACTACTAGTTGCAGGTAAGATAAGGATATGCCGAGCAATTTGGCGGTCTTGTCTACCGCATTGGAATGTCCTACGAATAAAGTAAGTTGTCCTATACACTGTATGGAATACAACGTCCGGATAGATAAACCTCCATACCGTGTTGGTCCAAACACTATTGATCGTGCAATGTTCCGATTTAAATGTAGTTTTGGTAAGACCGCAAGCAAAGTTGGGGACTGTATATTGTAGCACGCTTCCTCCGACAGGGACATAGCAGGTAGGGGGTAACCTAGTTTGGGTAGGAGATAAACGTTATATGATAGTAATGCTGCTTCTCTAGGAAGGGAGGAAAGAGCTATTTTGACCTGGTAGTCTTTAGCTTTTTCTAAAAGAACCTGAGCTGCAGTTGACGTGTCACCCGAAGGTGAGATGTGCACTCCCAGAGTTCGATATGTATCATGGACTGATTTCTGAGGAACTATAATAGGTGATTCTAACCTATACCCTTCAGTCAGATGCAACTTCAGATCTTCTGGTGGTGGAATTAGACGGGCGACCCCTTCCTTCCACTTCCAATGGAATATAAACCAAAAACTCTTTTGGAAATTTATTGCGCCTCCCACCGTAAAAAGAGATCTCTCCCATCGTTGAGCAACAAGTTGAAGGTTTTGTAGAGCCGACTTGCTGTGCAGAACTTGGTCGACCTGGGAAACTTGGTGGGGTTCATTGGGAAGGGAGGAAATATTCCCTAAGTTACTATCATCAACAAACGATTCTCCGTTGTGGTCAATAGAGATTCCTGAGTCCACTGACTGAAAACTTAAACCAGGAACTGGGCATGCGTCACGGTTTTCTTCGCTGCAATGACCACTGGCTTCTAGGGCGCAAGCTGTTAGTAGAACATAGCTCAGTTGCCAAAATGTTGGACCTGTGGTTGAGCCTTGGCTAGGACCAAAAAGCGGAGTATCCGGTGTACTGGCGTAGGTGATATCAGAGATGCCGTATTGAGTTTTAATAGCATGGTTTGTTAACATCCATGTATTACTTAAGGACGCTGCCATTGTATCTGTGACACCTAGACGGCGCATTGCTAGCAACAATAGGGGGTTCATTAGCCTATCATAACACCCAACTGCATCATTTTCGATTATGGCTGCTGTATATTTCGTCTGCCGAATAATGTCGAAGGACAGCTGTTTGTTTAATGCCGGAGTGATGCATAGTTTACCTGGCCGCGAGCCGTATTGCATATCCGGCACTAATTTGTGATCCTCTAGAGTATGCGTAAGGCGACGAGCAATTAGTATACGTTGCGATTGATTAAAATCGTTTTCGATTAACGCAATAATTCGTAGTCGGTGAAGTTTCGGATTTCCTGGCTCTTTCTCGAGCATTACATCAACTATCCTTTGCCATCTATTGGGAGAGAAACCTATCTTATATGGTAGGCTCATCATCACGGAGTGAATGTTCGACAGAAAGTCGTCCTGAGCTGCTGCTTTGTAGTGGCCGACGTGACGCCCGGAAATTGATGAAGATGTGCGTTCCTTCACTCTTTTATACGTTGCTTGGAACTCATTGGAAGTAATAGTAGTTGGAAAGGGATGACAGTATGGAGATGGTCTTTTTAGGTACTCTATGACTTTTATTGTTTCTGGAAAAAGATTTATAGAAGGATCTGGAAGAAAGGTGCCATTCAGAATCTGTTCTGCAGCTGGCTTGTCTATATTCAGACCGATTTGGTCTGCCAGGTAACCTGACCCAAAGGGAGTGTTTTGGGCTTGGTTGTATTGTCTAGCGTTCATAATGCTCACGTATTGTGCTATCTCTGTTGGGTCTGAAACAGACCGCCAGGGACCTTGCCAGGTTTTTGGGTCTGGAAGAGAGGTTAAGGGTATATTCTTGTCATGAGCTGGAACATCAATTCTTGTTAATCCCCCTGTATTTTCATTATGGTCACTTAATTGAGACCCAATCATCTTGTAATATCGTCTTTTTTGTTCTAAACGTAAGAGACGCTTCACTTCTTTTACTGTTCTGGACGTGAGGCGGTCCTCATATTTAGGGTCTGAATCTAGATAAGGGGCTCGTTTTAAAACTAGGGCTTCGGCTAGTTTCTCTAGATAGTTCTTCCGCAACTGCTGGTGCTGCTGCTGGAGCTCCTTTCGAGATTGCCTAGCAGAGGCTAAGCACTGTACAATGTCTGGTAATGTGAGACGGGATAAGTCAGCTCCTATGCCAGCATATTCCTTGGTGCGTTGCAACAGAGATGGTGATAAGACACGGCCATGAGATTGGCGCAGGGCAAGTTTCCAAAAGCGTTCAGCGTAAACTGACTGTACTAGAGTTGGCGACCAGTCGAATGTGTTGGTGTACCTCTTAGCTGCGCGGTTTTCGGCGTATAACATAGTCTCAGAGATTAGGCGGTCAAGTCTTTCATACATTGTCGAGTGTTGAAAGGACCATTCGTCCGGTTGGATCGAATTTAACTCTTGCAATTTAGGTAATACTTTATGCATATTGAACTGTAGAGATAGGGTTGTTATGTAGTTCTGGACTATTCTTGGATCCTTAAGTTGAAGTGTTCTTTGACAAGGAGGGCAGATGGATGGGACCTTCCCATCAAATGCTAGATTTACATCAATATCGATGTAACAAGGGCGGTGGTCTCCTTGGAACAATGAGTGGTATGGTAGAATGCCGGAACGATGGACGGCTGGTAGTAAGGATGCCGACACTAAGATGATGTCGATCCTCTTCTTTCCCCTGTTGTATGTGGCTGGATACTTCTCTGAGGGGTGGTGATGGCTTAATACATCGACTAGCCCTGTACTGCGGATAAGAGTATCTAATGTACCATTGTGCAGAGTATTCAATAAGGGGAGAGATGGATTGTAATGAGTTTGTATGACTTGGCTATTTGCTGGGTTCAGTTCATCATTATTGTCAAGTCCCAAGATAATCTGTGTTCGTTCTTTTTGTAATTCTGAGATCCAGCACTGAAGATCGATTATGAACTGACGATTTGGGTCAGGGACAACTATTTTTCCGTGCTGTCTGAACATAGCTGATAATTGTCGTTTTTGCTGTTGATACGCTGTTTTTGGACCTGTATGTCTGTCGTTACACACTCTATAAGCTGTAATTATACATATGTTAATTTCATGTTTCCCTCTAAGTATAACATAGGACCATCGTCCTAGTCCGTAAGGATCCATACCTGAGCTTATCACTCTAGATGTCCATCTATCAACAATTAAGGTCGAGGTGCCACCTGGTTGGTAATTGCTTAGAAATACTTCGTCTGGAACTGACACTTGATACTTAGAAGCTGGCCAATTCTTCAAAAGACACCTTCGAAGCGCAGCATGGTGTTGAGTATGATGCCAATTTAAGTTAGTTTCGGCTAGGCAGATGGCACCTGCCCCAATCTCATGACAGAGGTGCAGGCTAAACATGAAATCTGGTTCGGTGACAGAAGGACGTATTCCGTTAGGGTTTTGAAAAACGAGACGGAATGTGGACGCAGTATCTATAGATTCTGGGGTATGACCCCATATGTCCGGATCCGACTGAGAGACTGATGCTTGGGGCTTGAAGTATTGAAAATCAAACATGGTGCGTTGTAGAGGCAGTATCCGGGCTGGCGGGTTTGATGCTTGCAACTGTCGAGTCGGTTTACCAGAGGGAGTTGGAGTCTTTTTATGCTTTATATTAGATGTCTGCTCACTAACCTTCGTCTCTTTCACTGGCAACGTTGTTTGAAGCTTTGCTACAGTTACTTTAGATGGGAAATAGTGTGATAGCAACAATTGGCCAGGAAGTCTCTGGACTTTACGACGGGCCGGTTTAGTAGAGGTCTTAATCGTACGTCGTAATATTGGTGGTTGATCTTTATATAGTAATGAAGCAAAATTTGTAGTAGGACCTCTTTCTGAATGGGCAGTAGGGTCTTGATTATTATCCTTAGTCACTGTTGCTGACTTACGAATTGGTGTATTACTTCCGATGGAGGTGGAGGTAGGTCTGGTGGGAATGCTGGTTTGCCATTGGATTAAATGAGCGGGATTACTTGTGACTCTTGTAACTTGTGGAAACCTCCTGGGACGGGTCTTCAATAAAGATGTTACTGCTGCATGGTTAATATTATTTGTTAAGAGTGACATCGCGACCCATGTGCGCGATATCTGCGCTAGGTTATCGTGCATACAGGGTAGTAATATATAATTTGACGGATTAGGGTGCAATGCCAATATTGTCGCGGCTACTAATGAACGTGGGCCACATTCATTAGAGTGTGGGGAGTAGGTATAGTTCCTACACGCTATCCATTTGGAAGAGGAGGGGTAGAAGGTAGATGATGTATGCTGTGATAATAGAGTTTTTAATGTTTGTTCTGTTCTGTTGTTATTTAAATCATCTGCAAATAGGAATATCACTTGATTACCAACCTCTCTCCTTACTACTGTAACCCAATGGCAATTGTCGACGTAGCATGGAATAATTATTGCTGACTCCATTGTCATGAATGGCCTAGAATTGGTCCTGCTCCTATTTCTGTATGAGGCGAAGGACCTCTTGACAGCTGACCATCCTTCTGTTTGCAGTTTTGGGATTGTATTTGTCGCTAAAAAGGCTATATCATATTGGGTAGTGAGTAGTTCGAGGTATAGAGTTATTGTTTCGTCTGCAATTGGCTTAGAATAGCTCAATAAATCTCTAAGGTCTGATGTTGTGACATGTATGCATTCTTTTATTTCGTGCTGTACAAAGATAACGGTAGCTGGCCTGTTACAGTAGGTCCGTAGAGAGTCTAGGCTGGATTGGGAGCATGCACAGTCGAGGGGATGATCACTACGTCTTACAGGTAGGATTGTTAACGGCTGCCACATTTGTTGAACCATTGGGACTAAGTTAGGGACATATAAGGGGTTTCTACTTCCTCCTCCATAGTTTCTGGGGTAAGCTATTCCTTGATGAAATGTATTTAGTGGGTGAAGGGAAATTGAATATTTCCTATGTTTGGTCAGGCTACTTGACTTCTTTACATCTTGTTTTGGGACATTGCTATATTGGATAGCATAGCGATGCTGACATTTTCTTGAGGGGAAGAGAGGAGACTTTGGGTACCGGTCATATATATTTATTTTCCTATGGAATATTACTTTAATATTTAAACACATTTCACAAACACATTGATTGGCAACGCTAAAAACATGTAGCCCCCTGTCCTTGGTCTGCTAACGCAGGGAGGATGGCGTTCCCTGCATTGCTATTGTTCTCGCTGTCTTCCGCTTTATCATCTAGAAACTTCCTTTTGGTAGGTACTGGTGTAATCTTCCAGTGTGACATCATCGCTCTAATATTCTCATCAGTTGTGATCGTGCGATTTTCGACATTGTTTAAACGATGATTTAGGGATTTCTGTTCCAACTCAATACGTTGAAACCGAGTTTCTATAACCCCCATTACTGTTTGGGAGGTTTGGGTAGTAGTAGTAGTGGTTACTCCATTTGGGGCTGCTACTGAGCGGGTATGAGTGGTCTGTGCTTGGACCATCCCACTATAGGATAAGTTTCTTGTAGACATTGTGGATAAGTTACTACTCGCAGTTTCGCTTTTTGAGACGTTGGTGCTGGTACGTTTCTTAGGGGGGGAACTTAATAATTTGTCGGCATGCTGGACGAAGTCAAGGTGAGTCTGTGATGGATTGTGAATCTTAATCACTTTCCCTCTTCCTTTGTGGTAGGCACAGCCAAACCTGAGTCGCTGGACGTCATCGACAAAGAGTTTTGATGATTGATCAGGAGCTAATTGTTCACAGAGTTCCTCCTCTAAAGTGAATTGGCGATCTTCGACTAGAATTTTATCTGCGCGTTGAAATGTCACTAAGACGCAGTTTTGAGACGGGATGCAATCAACTACTTGAAAGAGTCTTGACCTTGACATACCTTCGGAAGCCGGAAGACTCTTAAGTAGTGTTCGAATGGTGACCATCTTGCCATCTTTTAGGATAATTATAGTATCTAGATCTGCAAGGCCGAAAATTGCGAAGCAGTCCTCCTCTCCTAGATACGCTGTGTGGTTAAAGACGTACTTGGTTCGTTGAGCGTCAGTGTATTCTGCTTCCAATTTGGATGTTACTGGTATAAAGAATAACATATCGCCCCTTGGATATCTTTTGGGAGTACCATCATACAGCGTGAGAAAAAATTTGGTGGTTTCTTCCTTCTTCGATCTTTCAGTCCTGACAAATATCATCTCAGTGGATTTCCCTGGGCTTTTAAAGGATTTGACGATTAGATCTACTATAATAGGGTTTTCTCTGCCTTGGTTGAGCTGAACCCATTCTGGAAGCTCTAAAATACTCTTAAGGAGACTATCACGGTGTAAAAACAGGCTACCATAGCAGAGAGCGCCAATGATTGACATCTCTTCTTCTTGGCTGCGACACAACGTTACTGAGTATTGATATGTGGCAAACCATTCGGCTAAAGGCACTTGGGTTTGCATCGATTCTATATTGAGGGTTGTTCTAAGGTGAAGGAAACCACTAAGAGAGTGAGGCTGGTCTCTGAACCAGGAAGAGAAGTATAACCTCAACTGGTTGGTAGTGAGGTTTTCTACTTGTTTGATGGAGGTCAAGGAAGAGAGGTTCTGTTTCGTTGAGTCAATCGGAAGGACAATCAATAACGGGTCTGTTCTTTTGGCGGCTAGTATAAAGTCTTTAAAAAGTTGAAGAGTCGTTTTATCTGTAGAAGTCGCGTGCCTATGCCGAATTAGGTTAATTCTAACTTTGGTAGTGTTAGGAGTTCCAGTCGTGATAATCGTAGTGGTTCTTGGAGGTGAGCATGGTAATGAATCCTCGTGAGGATCGCCTTCTGAGTCTTCCTCCATTGCTACTGCTTGTCTATGTCGGATGGATGTGGCTACTTCCGCAATGCTGAGGTCTTCTGGAAAGGAAGCTTTTGTTGGCTGCTCGTGTGTCGTCATTTTGGAGGATGGCTTATTCGCTGATATCTGGAGTTCGTCTAAGACGTCCCCTTCGAGTGGGTCTTCGTACAAGGTTGCGTAGTAGTTGAGAAACCGAGCGTTCTGACGAAAAGATGACTTGCTCTTGCAATTTATAAGGGATTCCCGCAAGGAAATTCCTCGTTTGGAGGGATGGATTAGTAGTTCTGGACCTTGATAGAAACTAGACAAAGTCGAGATCTCTACGTTATTTTCTGCATCGCGTGAGGTATTCAATTGACAAATCTCGAAAAGCGATTCGATATGCTCTTCTAGTAGAAAAGTGAGATCGAGAAGTGGAAGGGCTTCTGATAGCGGGAGTGCCTGTACTTTAGACCAAACCGCTTTGCCATAACCCAATGCTGTTTCTAAATAGTTAAAGGGATTAAAGGAGGGACTGCCATTCTTGTCGTTTGCTTTGCTCTCATACTGGTTTGTAGTCGCTTGTGTGGCTGCTCCCGTAGGGCTTGGCCGGCGCATCAAGAAACGGAAAAATTTTTGGCAATGACGGTGTTTGTGCTTGATTAACTCAATAAACCAGTGATATTCTTAAACGAAGTAGTCTTGTTTACTGATACAATCGATTGTGATGGGATATCCTAACGAGGAAGTTTACCAAAGTGACAATATTACTCGATATCGGGGTATAGAATGCTTTTTGTTGCTATAAGGGTGGACAGGCTTACGTACGTACAGGTATTGTAATGTCATATAGGGACAATTAGT
>Ga0209985_10005172_pt1 | contig 10253 bp, 9 predicted proteins | sample NOAtaG_FD_187305 | JGI IMG/M metagenome (GOLD analysis project Ga0209985, IMG submission 187305) | Freshwater lake microbial communities from Lake Erie, under a cyanobacterial bloom - NOAA_Erie_Diel6S_1000h metaG (SPAdes) (version 2) | ecosystem: Environmental > Aquatic > Freshwater > Lake ... | reverse complement strand
GGGCTGGTTCGCCCGGCGCTTGGTTGCAGATCAGGAAACTTCAGGCAGAGAACGACTGGCCGCAGCCGCAGGTTTCCGACGCGTTGGGGTTGCTGAAGGTGAAGCCGCGGTTGTTAAGGCCTTCTTCCCAACCAATCACCATGCCGAGTACGTACATGGTATGCGCCTTGTTCATCACCACCGGAATGCCTTCGATTTCGTATTCCTGGTCTTTTTCTTCTTTCTTGTCGAAAGCCAGCAGGTAGCTCATGCCTGAACAGCCGCCGCCTTTCACTCCGATGCGGAGGAATTGGTCGTCAGACAGCGTCAGGCTGGCGCGCAGGCGGTGCAATTCTATCAGGGCCCCTTCGGTAAACTGTACGGGAGGCGCTTGCTTGTCGGTTACAGTGGGGTTTACAATTTCGCTGATCATACGATGAAGGAATAGACTGCAAAAATAACAAGCCCGGGGCGGATTGGTTCAGGCGGCTGCTCAGGAAGTTCGGAAGCATGTCAGGGAATGATTTCCTGAAGAGAGGGACAGCGTAAAAATATTTCCAAGTGAATGTCTTACTTAACTTTGCCCTTCCGTTATAAACTACATGGACGCCTTTCTGAACGTATTGCTCGAAGCGCTGAAATACATCCTGCCTTCGGTGGTGGTATTTCTCACAGCCTACTACATCATCCGCAACCACAGCCAGGAGACGCTGCAGCAGATGGCCATCGAAACCCGCAAGCAGAACCAGAGCCTGATCACGCCGGTGCGCTTGCAGGCTTACGAACGCCTGGTGTTGTTCCTTGAACGCGTAAGTCCGGCCCAGCTCATCATCAACCTCAACCAGCCCAATGTGTCTGCCCATGCCTTCCGGGCAGACATGATTGCGACCATCAACCAGGAGTATGCCTATAATATATCGCAGCAGGTGTACGTGAGTGCCCAGGCCTGGAATGTGATCCGCGTGGTGAAAGAACAGGTAATCCAGCTCATCAACTCAGAATACGAAAAGATGCCCGAAGCAGCCATGGCGCCAGACCTCAGCAAAGCCATCATCGAAGCCATGATGCAGCAACAGCAGCAGCCTACGCAAAAGGCCATCGATTTCCTCAAGGCAGAACTCAATTTGCTCTTCGGATGAGTCAGGACAAAGCCACACAGCCCCGCTACACCGATTCGGGCATCCGCATCGAACCGGTTTACAGCGCCTGGAACGGAACCCGCACTCTTCCCGGAGAATTTCCCTATACCCGCGGAGTGCGCCGCGATATGTACCTCGGCCGCTTGTGGACCATGCGCCAGTACGCCGGCTTTTCAACCGCTGAGGCTTCCAACGAACGCTACCATTACCTGCTGAAACAGGGTACCATGGGCTTGTCGGTTGCGTTCGACCTGCCCACGCAAATCGGTTTCGACAGCGATCATCCCTTTGCAGAAGGCGAAGTAGGGAAGGTTGGGGTTTCCATCTGTTCCCTTCGCGACATGGAGGTATTGTTCAAAGGCATCCGCCTGGAAGATATCACCACCTCGATGACGATCAATGCCACGGCCTCCATCCTGCTGTGCATGTACATCGCCTTGGCCAAGAAACAGGGCGCCGACCTGAGCAAGATTTCCGGCACCATCCAGAACGACATATTAAAGGAGTACGCCGCACGCGGTACCTATATCTATCCGGTTGGCCCGAGCATGCGGCTCATCACCGATATCTTCGAATACTGCAGCCGCGAACTGCCCAAGTGGAATACCATTTCCATTTCGGGTTACCATATCCGCGAGGCGGGAAGCACTGCAGCGCAGGAACTGGCTTTCACCCTGGCCAACGGAAAAGCGTATGTGGAAGCGGCTTTGTCGCGCGGACTGGATATCAACGTATTCGGAAAGCGCCTGTCGTTCTTCTTCAACGCACACAACAACTTCTTCGAAGAGGTGGCCAAGTTCAGGGCGGCGCGCAAGATATGGGCCGAGTATATGCAGGCTGCAGGTGCGACTGATCCGCAGGCCATGATGCTGCGTTTCCATACCCAGACCGGCGGTTCGACGCTCACAGCGCAGCAACCCGAGAACAATATCGTACGGGTTTCGCTCCAGGCATTGGCGGCGGTATTGGGCGGAACCCAAAGCCTGCATACCAACGGTTACGACGAAGCCCTGAGCCTGCCAACCGAGAAGGCAGCCGGCATTGCATTGCGCACCCAACAGATCATCGCATTTGAAAGCGGCGTGACGGATACCACCGACCCGTTGGCGGGTTCCTTCTTTGTGGAGAACCTCACCGATGCCATAGAGAAAGAGGCATTGCGCCTGATGCAGGTGATTGACGATATGGGCGGAGCAGCCAAATCGATCGAAAGCGGCTGGATGCAACAGCAGATTGCCGATGCGGCTTACCGCTATCAGCAGGCTGTGGAAAGAGGGGAGAAGAAGATTGTGGGTGTGAACAGTTTCCGTACCGAAGCCAATACCGATACACCGGTGTTCAGGATAGACGACAGCATCCGTTTGAGTCAGACCGCCCGTTTGGATCAGCTCCGTTCGGAAAGAAATGCACAAAAAGCAGAACAGGCATTGCGAAATGTGGAAGAGTGTGCAAAAGGTGACGGGAACCTGATTCCACACATCCTTGAGGCGGTGGAAAACGACTGCACCCTGGGAGAAATCGCCGATGCGATGCGAAAGGTGTTCGGACTCTATAACGGATAGTACCGATAGAGTAGCGAAATCCAAGGAAAATAGCCCTCACAGGGGGTTAACACGGGCTTAATAGTTACAGTAAAAATCCTTTCCTATCAAGGGAAATAAATTTTTTCCTTGTGGATTTCTTTTCTTTTTTAGCACTCCGTTTCAGCCTTACAAAAGGGCTCCGAAACCCGACCAGAAAACTATTAACATTTACCTAACAAACCGACGAAGGAAACAACCAGCTATGAGTGAACCGAGACCACATGAACAGGCATGGGCAGAATGCCTTAAAGTGATCAAGGACAATGTGACACCCCAGAGTTTCAAAACCTGGTTCGAGCCGATCCGACCCGTTCGCCTCGAATCAAAGGTCTTGACCATTCAGGTGCCCAGTCAATTCTTCTTTGAATGGCTGGAAGAACATTATGTGGGATTGCTGCAGAAGACATTGAAAAAAGTGATTGGCCCGACCGCCAAGCTCGAATACAATGTGGTAGTAGAAAACAGCAACCAAGGGAATACGCCTTACACCGTAAACCAACCTTCCGGCAATTCCAGCCGCCAGGTGCCCAATGAAATGGGCATGCCCATCCAATTGGGTGCTTCCATCAAGAATCCGTTCATCATTCCCGGTCTGAAGAAGATGAATGTGGATTCGCAACTGAATCCGAAATACACCTTCGACAATTTCGTGGAAGGAGAATGCAATAAACTGGCCCGCAGCGCCGGTGTCGCCGTGGCGCAAAAGCCGGGGGGGACCGCCTTCAATCCGCTGATGATTTTCAGTCCCTGCGGACTCGGTAAAACCCACCTTGCACACGCCATCGGCAACATGATCAAGCAGATCCACCGATCCAAGGTGGTGCTGTATGTGAGTGCCGAGAAATTCATCAACCAGTATATCGACTCTGCCAAGAACCACAACAGCAGCGACTTTGTGAACTTCTACCAGTATGTGGATGTGCTGATCATCGACGATGTGCAGTTCTTTGCCAAGAAGGAAAGAACACAGGACATCTTCTTCCAGATCTTCAACCACCTGCACCAGAGCGGCAAGCAAATCGTTCTTACTTGCGACCGTCCGCCGAAAGACCTGAAGGATGTGGACGAACGCCTGCTTTCCCGTTTCAAATGGGGGCTCAGTTGCGATCTTTCCACCCCCGATTTCGAAACACGCCTCGCCATCCTCGAAAACAAGATGTATCAGGATGGTATCACCATCGACCGTGAAGTAGTGGAATACCTGGCGCATAACATCGACTCCAATATCCGCGAACTCGAAGGTGCCTTGATTTCCGTCCTGGCCCAGGCGTCGCTCACGCGTAAGCAGATAGACCTCCCGCTGGCCAAGCAGATGATGAAGAACTTCGTCAAGAGCGCCAGCCGCGAGATTTCCATCGACTATATCCAGAAACTCGTTTGCGATTTCTACGGCATACCGGTGGATGCGGTGAAATCAAAAACCCGCAAGCGCGAAATCGTTCAGGCCCGTCAGATCGCCATGTACTTCTCGAAAGACCTTACCAAGGCTTCGCTGAAGAATATCGGCATGCATTTCGGCGGCCGCGATCACAGCACCGTGATCCATGCCTGCCAAACGGTGAACGACCTGATGGATACGGACAAGAAGTTCCGTCAGGATGTCGACGAAATCGAGAAGCGCATCAAGATCAATACGGTCTGAACGGCCACGGGGATATCTTTGAACCGTGTTCACCCGCCTCACGCCTGAAGGTTTTGACGATTATGCCCTGATCGACAGCGGCGGCTACGAAAAGCTGGAGCGCTTCGGGAAGTATGTGTTGCGTCGCCCGGAACCGCAGGCCGTTTGGTCTAAGTCGTTGTCAGACCAGGAATGGAAACGGCTGGCCCACGCCACTTTCTTTCGTAAAAAAGGACAACAGCCCGACGGCGATGCCGGAAACTGGGAACTGAAGCCCGGCATGCCGGATCGCTGGAATATCCATTACAGCAAAGGCGGACTCAAACTGCAGTTCCGTTTAGGGCTCACTGCCTTCAAACATGTCGGTATCTTTCCGGAACAAGCCGTGAACTGGGATTACCTCTACCAAAGGCTTCAGGCTGTGGAAGGGGAAAGCCCGCGGGTATTGAACCTCTTCGCCTACACCGGAGGTGCATCCATTGCAGCGCGTGCCGCAGGTGCCGATGTCACACATGTAGATTCGGTGAAGCAGGTGATTACCTGGTCGCGCGAAAACATGGAACTGAGCGGACTCGACAATATCCGCTGGGTGGTCGAAGATGCCTTTCGTTTTGTGGAACGCGAACTCAAGCGCGGCAAGAGTTACCACGCCATCTTGCTCGATCCGCCGGCTTACGGCCGCGGTCCGGACGGTGAAAAATGGGAATTGGAAAAGCAGATCGATGCCCTCCTCGGCATGTGCAGCCGCATCCTGTTGCCGGAGCAATCCACCCTGCTGCTTAACCTCTATTCCATGGGGTTTTCGCCTATGATCAGCGAAACCCTGGTTAGCACCCATTTCAGCAAGGGCGAAACGCTTTCGGGAGAACTTTTTCTCCGCGACGAAGCCGGAAAAAACCTTCCCCTTGGCACATTTTTAAGACTTGAACGTTAACAGCCTGTATATATGATTGAAAACCGCAGCGACCGCCCACTCATTCTCGTTTCGAACGACGATGGCATCACCGCCCCCGGCATCCGCAACCTGGTGGAAGAGATGCAGCAAATCGGCGACGTGCTCGTTGTAGCGCCCGACAAGCCGCAAAGTGCCATGGGGCATGCCATCACCATCAACCAGCCGCTGCGCCTCACAAAGGTGGAGCAGTTTCCCGGTGTGGAATCGTACCAATGCACGGGCACACCGGTGGATTGTGTGAAACTCGCTATCGATAAGCTGCTGCCGCGCAAGCCTGATCTCATGGTTTCAGGTATCAACCACGGCGCAAACTCCTCCATCAACGTCATTTACAGCGGCACGATGAGTGCTGCTGTCGAAGCCGCCATCGACGGCATGCCGGCCATCGGATTCTCGCTTTGCGATTTCAGCTGGGATGCGAATTTTGCACCTGCCCGGCCATTTATCCGCAAGATCGCCCTCGAACTGCTCCGCAACGGTCTGCCCTATGGCACCTTGCTCAATGTGAATATTCCCGTTCCGGCTGATGGCGAAATCAAAGGCGTGCGCATTTGCCGCCAGGCCATCGCCAAGTGGAAGGAAGATTTTGACGAGCGCCAGGATCCCTTCAACCGCAAATACTATTGGATGACGGGCAAGTTTATCAATATGGACAAAGGCGAAGACACCGACGAATGGGCACTGGCACATGGTTATGTCAGCGTTGTACCCACCCAGTTCGACCTTACCGATCACACCCGCATCAGCGCCCTTAATACCTGGGATATCCATGACACCCCAACACCGTAAAGACCTCTTCCTCGGCATCGTAGGCGGCATTTCGCTGCCCTTCGTCATTGCCCTCATCATCTTCAAGGCCAGCCGTCCGGAACTCACGGTCGACGATTTCTTTACGCTCCTCGGCGACAGCGATGTGATGAGTCCGTTTATCCGCATGGCGTTGATCGGCAACGGCATCCTGTTCTGGCTGTTTCTTCGCCGGAACCGCGAAATGGTATGCCGGGGCATTTTGCTCAGTACGCTGGTGTACGGCATTTACGTGATTTACATGACCTTCGTCTGAGCCATGCGCATCTATGTGGTAGCCGGTGAAGCCTCGGGCGATTTGCAGGCCGCTGCTGTGATGCAAGCGCTGAAAGAACAGCATCCCGCCGTTGCGTTTCGTTTCTGGGGTGGCGACCGCATGGCTGCCGTTGCCGGAACGCAGCCCGTGGTGCACAACCGGGAAAGGGCCTTCATGGGCTTATGGGAGGTGCTGAAGAATCTCGGACGCATCCGGCGCTATCTGAAACAATGCAAGGAAGATATCCTGGCCTGGAAACCGGATGTGCTGTTGCTGGTAGATTATCCCGGATTCAACCTGCGGATGGCAGCAGTGGGGAAGAAGGCGGGTATACGCACCATCTATTTCATTGCACCCAAGGCCTGGGCCTGGAAAAAGCAGCGTGCGGCACAACTGGCAGCGCAAACCGATCTGGTGTTGTCCATTCTGCCTTTTGAAGCGGATTTTTTCCGACCCTGGGGCGTCAATCTCAAATACATCGGCAATCCGCTGCTCGATGCAGTGCGCGGTTTTCAGCCGGATCCGGGGTTTCGTGCGGTGCACGGACTGGAATCTGATTTCATTGCCCTCTTGCCCGGTAGCCGGGAACAGGAGATTGTCCGCATTTTGCCCGGCATGTTGGCCACGGCTGCGCGCTTTCCGGGCATCCCTGCGGCGGTGGCCTGTGCGCCCGATTTCCCTCCGGAATGGTATACCGAGCGCTTCGGCAGTCCGGAGAATATAGTTTTTGTACCTGCCGCTTCCTATGAATTGCTGGCTACCGCCCGTGTTGCACTCGTTGCCAGCGGCACAGCGACGCTCGAAGCTGCGCTCTTTCATTGTCCGCAGGTGGTGTGTTATGCCACCAGTAAGCTCACCTATTACGCAGCGCGGGCCGTTCTGAAGATCCGGTTTATCAGCCTGGTGAACCTCATCATGGACCGTTTGGTGGTGCCTGAACAGATACAGGACGCCATGCATCCCGACCGGCTTGAACCCTTGCTGCGCGGGCTATGGGAAGGTGCGGAACGCGAGCGTATGCTGGCTGCTTACCGCGAACTCGATACATGCATGGGCGAACCCGGTGCCGCCAGACGTGCCGCGATGGAAATAATTCGGAGTCTGAGGGCTTGACAGAAGACATTCAAGGTCGTACATTTGCAGTCCTTTTAGGAAAAGCCCTCCGGGGAAAATCCGAAAAACGGGGGATTAGCTCAGCTGGCTAGAGCGCTTGCATGGCATGCAAGAGGTCATCGGTTCGACTCCGTTATCCTCCACTTCAAGTAAGCAAAGGGCTTCAGTTATATCTGGAGCCCTTTTTGTTTGCCATCCTATCCATTTTTCTCCATGCACTGTCCCTCAAATTAGGAGCTTGGAGTTTCAATTTGTCGCGTTGTGTAGGTGGTGATTCAGTGTCACCTTTTGGTCGGTCTATCCTGAATATGCATCAGGACTGGGTATTCTGTTTTTTTGGCACTGTCTGGGTTATAGAGTGTTTAAACTTATTCAATAGGTATAATTAATAATTGGTGCAGCTTGCTTCGCTTTTATATTTGATTCACCATGAAACGCTACCTCTCACTTATACCCTTGTTATTGCTGCTGGCAAGCCCGCTTCAGGGTCAGGCCCCGCAAGGAATAAACTACCAGGCCGCTTTGCGCAACGGATCCGGGCAAGCATTGTCCAATACGGCCGTAACCATGCGCCTTGGCATTTACTCCGGTGCCGGAGCTACCGTGAAAGTGTACGAGGAAACCCACGCGCTGACGAGCAACAGCACCGGCGTGGTGAACTGTGTGATCGGCAAAGGTTCTGTTACTTCAGGCAGTTTTTCGGCCATCAATTGGGGAAGTGACCAGTTTAGCCTGAAGGCGGAAGTCAATACAGGCGGAGGGTTTCTCGATTTGGGAACTCAGCAGCTCATCAGCGTACCTTATTCCCTTTACAGCAACCAGTCAGGAGGCCTCAGTGGAAATTTGCCTCCTTCTCAGATCAGTGCAGGCGGAGCAGCTGCAGACCAGGTGCTCAGCTGGAACGGTAGTAACTGGGTGCCTAAAAACGCTTCAGTGGGGACGATTACCGGAATCACGCCCGGCACGGGTTTAACAGGAGGCGGAACCACCGGCACACTCACCCTGAGCGCCCGGAATACCGACCCACTGTGGAATGCGAACCAGTTGCAGGGTACCCCCATACAAAATTCCGTTCCGTCGACCGGCTCTATCCTGCGCTTCAGCGGAACACAATGGGGTCCTTCCAGCGAAACGGTAACCGCAGCCGGTACCGGCCTGAATATAAATTCAGGGGTCATTAACTCCGTATGGACACAAAACGGAAATCATATATACAACAACAACAACGGGCGGGTGGGCATAGGCACCAGCAGCCCGCAAAGCCCGCTGCATATTTCAGGCTCTGCAGTTACGTTGGTGCATCAGTACCAGGGCCTAGGCTGGGATGCTTTTTATTACAAGGGTAATGCGCTTGGATATCTTGGCGTTTTTAACGACACCAATGATCTTGACTTCGGTATCACAGGCACAGCAAGAAATCTCAATTTAGTAACCGGCTCATCAGCCACTCCGAGGCTCACCATCACCGGAACCGGCAGGTTGGGCGCAGGTATTACTAACCCCAATTTTAAATTACATCTGCATGAACCCTCCACCATCGGCTCCCCGGTGTTACAGTTCAGCAACCAAACTTCGGGAAATTCGCTGGTTGATGGTTTCGTCATTGGATTCAATACCAGTTCTGCCGAAGCGTTGATCTGGAATTTCGAGAACCAGAACCTGTTGTTTGGGACCAATGGTGCAGAACGCATGCGGATCAGCAACGCCGGATTTGTGGGCATCGGTAATACCGCGCCTGCCTTCCTGCTGGACATTGGAGGACCTTCACGCACCTCAAGGTCGCTGAATGTCGTTACCGGCAACCCTTCCAATGTAGATGGCGCAGGTAGATTTTCCAATGCCACCGGGGTAGTTGCCAGCATTGCCACGGCCAATAACGGTGTTTATGCCAGCACAGCGTCATCCACAAATTCCACGGGAGCGGCCATTTACGGCGATAATGGCGGTAGTAACTCCTTTGGCTTCGCTGGCTTTTTCAATGGCAGGAGCAGCGTAGTCGGCAACATGAATGTATCGGGGTCCTTAAGCAAAGCAAGCGGTACCTTTATGATTGATCATCCGTTGGATCCGGAGAACAAATACCTGTATCACTCCTTTGTGGAGTCGCCCGATATGATGAATATTTACAACGGCATGGCCATTGCCGACGAGCAGGGTGAGGCCGTGGTGGTAATGCCCGACTGGTTCGAAGCACTGAATATGGAATTCCGCTACCAGCTGACCTGTGTTGGTGGCTACGCTCCTGTATATGTTGCCGAGAAGATCAAAGGCAACCGATTCAAGATAGCCGGGGCCACCAAAGGACTTGAAATATCGTGGCAGGTTACCGGCATCAGGCATGATGCCTATGCAGAAAAGAACCGCATACAGGTTGAAGTGGAGAAGAGCGAAACCGAAAAGGGCACTTACCTGCACCCGGAGGTTTTTGGAAAATCTGCTGACAAAGGGGTCTACTACAAGATGCTACAACAACATGTGGTACCGAAAACTGCGGGTCCGGCAACAGAGGAAATACGCGCAGCCCAGCAAATTCCGGGTACTACTGTTTACAAAGTTGACAGACCATAAATAGTCCGGCCTGAGGAAGGGTTGGAGGAATACATGATTCAGCCCTTCCGGGTTGCAGCGTCCGGGTTTCTTTTTTGTTTCCGCTTCGTTGCAGGATTGAGCAACGGCAACAGGTTGCGCGTGTCAGCCTTTTAACGGGCTTTGTACCTGTCTGGATTCAAAACCCCTGCACCCCGTTCACGGTGGTGTATTTCAACACATTCTTCTTCTCGGGGTAAATGCGGCTGAAGGC
>Ga0209985_10005168_pt1 | contig 10257 bp, 8 predicted proteins | sample NOAtaG_FD_187305 | JGI IMG/M metagenome (GOLD analysis project Ga0209985, IMG submission 187305) | Freshwater lake microbial communities from Lake Erie, under a cyanobacterial bloom - NOAA_Erie_Diel6S_1000h metaG (SPAdes) (version 2) | ecosystem: Environmental > Aquatic > Freshwater > Lake ... | reverse complement strand
TGGAGTTCGGCATGATCAACGGCCGGCATGCCGGCCGCCCGTATCGCTACGCCTACTCGACCCTTCCAGAACCGGGCTGGTTCCTGTTCAACGGCTTCGTCAAGTCCGACCTTGAGACCGGCGCCACAACGGAATACCGGCTGCCCCCCGGGGTCTTCGCGAGCGAGGCGCCCTTCGCCCCACGGCGCAACGCCACCCGGGAGGACGATGGATACCTGGTGAGCTTCCTGATCGACGAGAACCGTCAGGCGTCTGAATGCATCCTGCTCGACGCCCGGCGCATCGAGGACGGCCCGGTGTGCCGGATCGCCCTGCCGCACAAGATCTCGAGCGGGACCCACGCCGTCTGGGCGGGGCCGGAGATGATCCCGGGCTTCAGCTCCCGCGCTTCGGCGGCATGGGAATGAAGCCGGACGTCCGTGCCACATACGCCTCGTAGTCGGGCCGCTTGCGGCGCATTGAGCCCTCGGTGGTGGGAACGCCGCTGACCCTGGTGAGGAGGAAGGTCAGCAGGATGGGCCCGACGATCGTCAGGGCGCCCGGCAGGCCGGTCTCGGCGGCGACCAGGTAGATGCCCCACCAGGCGCAGGCGTCGCCGAAGTAGTTGGGGTGGCGGGTATAGCGCCACAGACCCGTATCCAGCACCTTGCCGGCCTTCGTGGGGTCGGCCTTGAAGCGCTCCAGCTGAGCGTCGCCGATCGTTTCGAAGACAATGCCGAAGATCGCTACGGCGACGCCGGCCCAGGCCAGGGGCCCGAGGGCGGCGGAGGGGGCCAGCTGTCCCACCTGTACCGGAAGGCAGACGATGAACTGCAGGAGGGCCTGCAAGGAGAAGACGTAGATCAGGCTCGCCTTGGCGAAGCTCCATCCCTTCGTCTCCTTGGCGTCCGCCATCATCCGGGAATAGCGGCGATCCGGGCCCTCCCGCCGCCAGCGACGGATCAGGTGGTAGCCCAGCCGCAGGCCCCAGGCCGCGCCCAGCAGGGTCAGGGCGAGGGCGTGCGGCCCGCGTTCGGACTGGATGAAGGTCAGGACAGCGATGAGCGCCATGCCTGCGCCCCACCAGCTGTCGATGAAGCTGGGGTCCTGCTTGGCGACGGCGTAGCGCCAGAGTCCCAGGAAGACGGCGGCCGAGATCGCCGCGTTCACCGCCAGAACCGTTGCAATGTCCATCTTCATCTCCGAGCGCCCGTCGCCAGCGCGCAGAAGACGGGCCGTTGGGGCGTCTGTCAATGCACAGCCTCGCCGCAGTCCCCCTCCGGCCCGGGGCTTGCGCCCCGGTCCACCTCCCCCTCAAGAGGTGGAGGAATTACAAGCACTTAATTGCTCCCCTACGGGGGAGCTCCCCGCGCAGCGGGGTGAGGGGGCTTGCGGAGGGGCGGCTGTATCCTTGCATTCCCCAGCGGTGCGCGAGGGGCTGGGAGGGCGCGGAGGAGCATGCTACCGCGCCGAGACGCCGACGTCGGGAGAGATGAGCCATGTCCGGGAACCTCTATAGCCTTCTCGCCAGGGGATTTTCTGCGGACCCCACCCGCCACGCCTTCCGTCCGCCAGGATCGTCGGCGGTGTCCTATGGCGAGCTTGAGATCCTTACGGCCCGGGCGGCGGCGGGCCTCAGGGCGCGGGGCGTCGCCCCCGGCGATCGCGTGGCCCTGCAGGTGGAGAAGTCGGTCGAGGCCGTGGTGATCTACCTGGCCGCCCTGAAGGTCGGTGCGGTCTTCCTGCCCCTCAACGCCGCCTACACCGAGGGCGAGGTGGACTACTTCCTGAGGGACGCCGAGCCGGCCCTCTTCCTGCGCGACGCCCAGGCCTTCCTGTCGGGCGCCGCGGATCTTGCGCCTGAGCTGCAGGTCGAGCCCCGCGCGGCGGACGACCTGGCCGCCATCATCTACACCAGCGGAACCACGGGCCGGTCCAAGGGCGCCATGCTCACCCACGGCGCCCTGGCGGCCAACGCCCTGGCCCTGCACGAGGCCTGGGGCTTCTCGCCGGACGACGTCCTGCTGCACGCCCTGCCCATCTTCCACGTCCATGGCCTGTTCGTGGCCCTGCACTGCGCCTTCCTCTCCGGCTGTCCCATGGTCTGGCTGAACCGCTTCGACGAGGCCGCGGTGCTGGAAGGTCTTGCAGACGCGACGGTGATGATGGGGGTGCCCACCTTCTACACGCGCCTGCTCGCTCATCCGGGACTGACCCGCGAGGCCACGGCGCACATGCGGCTGTTCATCAGCGGCTCGGCGCCCCTGCTGGAGAGCGCCTTCGAGGCCTTCCAGGCCCGCACCGGCCACAGGATCCTGGAACGCTACGGCATGAGCGAAGCGGTGATCATCACCACCAATCCGCTGGATGGAGAGCGCAAGCCCGGCTCCGTCGGCTTCCCCCTGCCGGGGGTCGACCTGCGGATCGGCGGCGGGGAGGAGACCGGAGTCATCGAGATCCGCGGCCCCAGCGTCTTTTCCGGATACTGGCGCATGCCGGAGAAGACCGCCGAGGAGTTCACGGCCGACGGCTACTTCATCACCGGCGATGTGGGCCGGCTGGACCCCGACGGGCGGCTCTGGATCTCCGGGCGGGCCAAGGACCTCATCATCTCGGGCGGGTACAACGTCTATCCCAAGGAGGTGGAGCTTCTTCTCGATGAACAGACCGGCGTCCGCGAGAGCGCCGTGGTCGGGGTCCCGCACCCCGACTTCGGGGAGGGCGTTGTGGCGGTGGTCGAGGGGCAGGGGGACGAGTCGGCCCTGATCGCCGCCCTGCGCAGCCGCCTCGCCGGGTACAAGACGCCCAAGCGCGTGGTCTTCGTGGACGCTCTGCCCAGGAACGCCATGGGAAAGATCCAGAAGGCGCTGCTGAGACAGACCTACGCCGATCTCTTCAGATGATCACAAGCCGGTGAGGTCGGATTGACCTGTCCCGGCGACTGTGGACTTATTGGTTAAGGAAAGTTCACCTTTGCGGGGGCAGGCGAATGGGTGCGGATTTTCTGGTCCTGATCATCCAGGTGATCGGCGGGATCGTCGGGGGCTGCATGGCTTCCCAGCTGTTCCGGGCCTCTGACACCGGCCCCTTCGTCACGGCCATTCTGGGCGCCCTGGGCGGGGTCAGTGGCGCAGGCTTCGTGGCCGCCGCCTCGCCGGGCCTCGCCATCCTGCCCGGCCTTTCCGGCCCCCTCTTCGCCGCCATGCTGGCCGGGGGCCTGTCCGCAGGGCTCGGCGGCCTAGCCTTCAACGCCCTGCGCCGACGCGCCTGATCTCCGGTCTCAGCCGTTCCCGTAGCTCACCGCCATGCCGGCGCGGACGTCCTGCTGCACGCCGTACTGCGGGAAGGGATAGCGGAACCCGTTCCGCGCCAGGGCCTTCATGCCGGCCAGGGCCTTGAAGAGATGGTCAGGCGGGGTCGCCATCAGCATTTCGTCATCGAGGACCCCCCCGTAGCGACGCTCGGCGAAGCACGGGATGGACAGGCTCGGCGTCCGCGTCGTCAGGGCCCGGCCCCAGGAGTCGGCGCAGGCGGACTCTCCCACCACGCCCCAGTCGAAGCGCTTGTAGCCTGACCACTGAAGGCCGTTGATGAAGTACATCATGGCCCCGGGTGTGGCGTAGAAAAGAGCGATGTCGGGTTCGCCGAGTCTGCCGCTGGCCAATGGCGAGACCGCCAGGGCCTCGAACTGACCGTCCGGGACGCAGTGCATGGCCGCCTGGTGCGCCGCCGCGCCGGCCTCGTCCTCGAACCAGACCCCCTTCATATGCCGGCCTGAACGCCAGTCGTCGGTCTTGGCGCCGCCCAGGCCCACCACGGCGCGGCACTGTGCGCCCACCAGGTCCTCGGCGGTGACGCCCACCGTCCAGCCCAGGCGCGAGGCCTGGCCCACCACCTGGTCCAGGGTGTGGACGGCGCTGGGCCGGCGGATCCGGGGGATGGCCTCCATGTCCTCCCTTCGCTCGAACATCTTCATGGCGAAGGGAATGGAGCGCAGGCGCAGGGTCTGCTCGAGCTCCGCCGACAGGGCGGCCCAGTCCGTGGCCTCGGCGGTGGGCGTGGTGGTGTCGGTCATGGCGGGGCCTCCTCCCAGAAGTCTTCCCCCATCCTTCACCGCCCGGGGCGTGGAGGGAAGGGGGTCCGGGTTTATCCCGGGATTGCCGCCGGACGGGCGCGCCGCGTACCCTCATCGTGCACGAGGGGTCGGGGGGCTCGCCGTCCGACCCGGGAGTCCAGGCATGAAGCTGCACGCCGTCCTCGCCGCCCTCGCCTTGGCGTCAGGGCTGACGGCCGCCGCCGCCGCGGCGCCGCCCCCCGACCTCGCCCTCTCCGCCGCCGACCGCGCCGCCCTTTCTGCAGCCTTCGAGCGGGCAGGGCGGACCCCGCCTGGGCCCGAGGCCAGTGACGCGCAGGTCTGGGAGGCGACCGAGCGCCTGGCGCAGGCCGAGCTTGGGCTTCGCCTGCGGCCCGCCGACCTCGATCCACTCTGGGCCCAGGCGCCCGCGGCCCGGTCCCCGCAGCGCGAGATGGCCAGCGCCTATGCCTCGGGGGGGCTGGCGGCCTGGGCGGCCAACCTGTCCCCGGAGGCTGAGGTCTATGCGGCCCTGGCCCGGGCGCGGCTCCGCTATGCCGCGATCGTCGACAGCGGCGGATGGCCGGATCTGCCTTCGGACCTGCGGCTTCGCCTGGGGCGCGCCGGCCCGGGCGTCCTGGCCCTGCGCCAGCGGCTGGCGGCGGAGGACGCCGTGCCGCCCGGGCCCGACCAACCGGAGGTCTTCGATCGGCCCCTGAAGCAGTCTCTGGTCGCCTGGCAGGCGCGGAACGGGCTGGAGGCCGACGGGGTGCTCGGGCCCGCGACCCTGGCGCGTCTCAATGTCCCCGCCGCGACCCGGCTCGCCCAGGTGGAGGCCAACCTGGAGCGCTGGCGCTGGCTGCCCCGGACCCTACCGGCGGACCGGCTGGAGATCGACACGGGCGGCGCCGAGGGCGCCCTCTACCGGGAGGGTCGCCGCGTGCGCACCTTCCGGGTGATTGTCGGGGCGGTGCGCGATCCCACACCGCTCTTCCTGTCCGAGATCAACGGCGTGGTCCTGAATCCGCCCTGGAATGTGCCCGACCGCATCGCCCGGGAGGAGATCCTGCCCAAGGCGGCCCTGGACCCCGGCTATCTTGAGCGGAACGGCTTTGTTCAGCTCGATGGCCGCCTGCAGCAGGCGCCGGGCCCCCGAAGCGCCCTTGGCCTGGTCAAGTTCGACCTGGTCAGCCCCTTCGGCGTCTTCCTGCACGACACCCCGGGCCGGGAGGCCTTCCGGCTTCGGGAGCGCCACCTCAGCCATGGCTGCATGAGGGTGGAGCAGCCCCTGGTGCTGGCCGACCTCCTCCTGGCTCCCCAGGGCCGGGGCGGGAGCCGGCTGGCGGCGGACCTCGCTGCGGGCCGCACCCAGCGCATCGCCCTGAGCCGCCCCCTCGCCCTGGTGGTGGTCCACTGGACCGTCCGCGTCGCCCCGGACGGCCAGGTGGGTTTCCTCGACGACGTCTACGGCTGGGACGCCCGACTGGCCCTGGCCCTGTCAGGAATGTGATCCGCTTCGCACTTGCCAGGCGCAGGCGGGGCGGGCAGACAGGCGCCGGGGCGCAGAGGAGACCTGTCCATGATCGGACGCCGCCGCCTGCTGGCCGGAGCCCTGGGGCTCGCCACACCCTCCCTCATCGCCGGGGGCGCCTCGGCCGCCGCACCCCGTCGGCTCTCCTTGCTGAACCTGCACACCGGAGAAAAGCTGGCCGCCACCTATTTCGAGGCCGGACGCTACCTCCCGGATGCTCTGGCGGCCATCGACCGGGTCCTTCGGGACCACAGGACCGGCGCCGTTCATCCCATGTCACCTGACCTGCTCGACCTGGTCGCCACCCTTTCGGACCGGCTGGCGGGGGCCGGGACCGTGCAGGTCATTTCCGGCTATCGCTCTCCGGGGTCCAACGCCGCCCTGCACGCCCGCTCGTCGGGCGTCGCGACGCGCAGCCTTCATATGCTGGGCATGGCCATGGATATCCGCGTCCCCGGGGTCGAGCTGGGGCGGGTGCGCCAGGCCGCCATGTCCCTGGGCCGCGGCGGCGTCGGCTACTATCCGCAGTCCGACTTTGTGCATGTGGATATCGGCCGCGTCCGACAGTGGTAGGTCACCCCGGCCTCAGGCGCGCCGCCAGCGCCAGCCCTTCGCTTAGCGATCCCCGGGATATCGCGGCGGCGGACCTATTCCTGGCCAGCGACGACGGCCGGTTCGTCAACTGCCACGACCTCGTCGTTGACGCCGGCATGACCTTCGGCGGGCGGCCCGATTACGCCCCGGGGGTCTGACGGCCCCGCGGCGACGGAATGGCGCGGGACCGGCGTTGATGTTCAGCGGGCTGAAGCCGCCCCTGAGGAGATTCACCATGAAAGTTGCTCTGTTCACCGCCTGCATCCTGGGTTTGTCGCCAGCGCTACCGGCCCTAGCCCAGCAACCCGAAGGGGACGCCGCCGTGCAAACGTCGCGGTTGCAGGCGATCGACTCGGACAAGGATGGAACCCTCTCGAAGTCCGAGTGGACGGCGGCGGGACGCCCCGAGCGGGCGTTCGCCGCGTTCGATGCGGACCGCGATGGCAAGCTCACCCCGGCGGAGATCCGCAACGGGCGGGAAAAGTCTCAGCAGCGTCGTGGGCGAACCCCGTAGAGGTCGCACCACGCCAACGGGTCACTGGTGGAGTCTACGACAGGAACGGACGCCTCCCTATGTCCGAGGCGAAAGAGAACGTCTTGCGAACATAGAACAAACCGGGTACCTCTGCGTTCCTCGGCGATGGCGCCGATGGGCGGCCCCGGGCCGCGGAATCATGGGATAAGGACCCCGGATCATGACCAATCAGGCGGCGTTGAGGCTCGTGGTGAAAGAAGACGGTGAGAAGCAGCGGGCCCTCGAGGCGGCGCTGACCCAGATTGACCGGGCCTTCGGCAAGGGCGCCGTGATGAAGCTCGGGGACAAGGCGGCCATGGAGGTCGAGGCGGTGTCCACGGGCTCCCTCGGCCTGGACATCGCCCTCGGCATCGGCGGCCTGCCCAAGGGGCGGATCATCGAGATTTATGGCCCGGAAAGTTCCGGCAAGACCACCCTGGCCCTGCATGTGGTGGCCGAGGTCCAGAAGGCCGGTGGCGCCGCCGCCTTCGTGGACGCCGAGCACGCCCTGGACCCGGCCTATGCGCGCAAGCTGGGGGTCAACCTGGATGAACTCCTCGTCGCCCAGCCCGACACCGGCGAGCAGGCCCTGGAGATCACCGACACCCTGGTGCGCTCCAACGCCATCGACGTGATCGTGATCGACTCGGTGGCGGCCCTGACGCCCCGGGCCGAGATCGAGGGCGAGATGGGCGATTCCCTGCCCGGCCTCCAGGCCCGCCTGATGAGCCAGGCCCTGCGCAAGCTCACGGCCTCGGTCTCCAAGGCCAAGACCATGATCATCTTCATCAACCAGATCCGGATGAAGATCGGCGTCATGTACGGCTCGCCCGAAACGACCACCGGCGGCAACGCCCTGAAGTTCTACGCCTCCGTCCGCCTCGACATCCGCCGCACCGGCTCGGTGAAGGCCCGGGACGAGATCGTCGGCAACAATGTCCGCGTGAAGGTGGTCAAGAACAAGGTGGCCCCGCCTTTCCGCGAGGTCGAGTTCGACATCATGTACGGCGAGGGCATCTCCAAGCTGGGCGAGATCATCGACCTGGGCGTCAAGGCCGGGGTCATCGAGAAGTCCGGCTCCTGGTTCTCCTGGAACAGCCAGCGTATCGGTCAGGGTCGCGACAATGTGCGCGAATTCCTGCGCGCCAACCCCGACATCGCCGCCCAGATCGAAGCCCAGGTGCGCGGCGCTCGGGAGGTCATCGAGGAAGAACTCCTGGTCGGCCCCACCGCCGAAGACGACGCCGAGTAATCCCCATCCGAGAGCGGGGCCCTGGCCTGAGGGCAGGGGTTCCCGCGCCGGCGGGGAGGGGGAGAGCGGCCTTGTGCTTGGCGTGGCCGTTCAACTCCCGTAAACCCTCTGGCTTCTGCGGTGCAGCAAGGCCCCGGCCCGCCGGGCCCTGCGCATCGTCCCGCCAGTCCAGAAGCCGCGCCATGCCCAGTCTGAACGACATCCGCTCGACCTTCCTGAGCTACTTCCAGGCGAACGATCACCTGGTCATCCCCTCGGCGCCCCTGGTGCCTCAGAACGACCCGACCCTCCTGTTCGTCAACGCCGGCATGGTACCCTTCAAGAACTACTTCACGGGCGCCGAGACCCCGCCGACCCTGCGCGCCGCCTCCTCCCAGAAGTCGGTGCGCGCCGGCGGCAAGCACAACGACCTGGACAATGTCGGCTACACGGCCCGCCACCACACCTTCTTCGAGATGCTGGGGAACTTCTCCTTCGGCGACTATTTCAAGGCAGGCGCCATCGAGCTGGCCTGGGGCCTTCTGACCCGCAACTTCGGCATTCCCGCCGAGAAGCTGTGCGTCACGGTCTACCATACCGATGACGAGGCCGCCGACCTGTGGAAGCGGATCGCCGGCCTGCCCGATCACAAGATCATCCGCATCGCCACCAGCGATAACTTCTGGTCGATGGGCGACACCGGACCGTGTGGTCCGTGCTCCGAGATCTTCTACGACCATGGCGACCACATCCCCGGTGGTCCGCCCGGCAGTCCCGATGAGGACGGGGACCGGTTCGTGGAGATCTGGAACCTGGTCTTCATGCAGTTCGAGCAGTTCGCGGACGGAACCCGCAAGCCCCTGCCCAAGCCGCAGATCGACACCGGCATGGGATTGGAGCGCATCACCGCCGTGCTGCAGGGCGTGCACGACAACTACGACACCGACCTCTTCCGCACCCTGATCTCGGCCTCTCAGGGCTTCGTGGGCGCCGGGGGCGAGCCGGCCTCCCACCGGGTGATCGCCGACCACCTGCGCTCGTCCAGCTTCCTGATCGCCGACGGCGTCTCGCCTTCCAACGAGGGCCGGGGCTATGTCCTGCGCCGGATCATGCGCCGGGCCATGCGGCACGCCCACCTGCTGGGCGCCCAGGAGCCTCTGATGCACCGGCTGGCGCCGACCCTCATCTCCGAGATGGGCGAGGCCTACCCCGAGCTGCGGCGCGCCCAGCCCATGATCGTGGAGACTCTGCGCCAGGAGGAGGAGCGCTTCCGGCGCACCCTCGGGCGCGGCATGGCCCTTCTGGAGGAGGCGACCGCCGGCCTGGGCGAGGGCGACCGCCTCCCGGGCGAGGTGGCCTTCCGCCTCTATGACACCTACGGTTTTCCCCTCGACCTGACCCAGGACGCCCTGCGCGCCCGGGGCGTGGCGGTGGACCTCGACGGCTTCCAGGACGCCATGCGCCGCCAGCGCGAAATGGCCCGCGAGGCCTGGACGGGGTCCGGCCAGGCGGCGGCGGCGGCGGAATGGTTCGCGATCCGCGAGCGGCTCGGGGCCACCGAGTTCCTCGGCTACGACCGGACCGAGGCCGACGGCGAGCTGGTCAGCCTCGTCCGGAGCGGTGACGAAACCCCGTCCGCCAAGGCCGGCGAGACCGCCTTCGCGGTCTTCGACTGTACGCCCTTCTACGCCGAGAGCGGCGGTCAGGCCGGGGATGTCGGCGTGGCGACCTGGTCCGGCGGACAGGGACGCGTGCTCGACACCCAGAAGCAGGCGGGCGATCTTTTTGTGCATGAAATCGAGATCCTGGAGGGTGAACTTCAGGTGGGCTGCCGGGTTCGACTGGCCGTCGACGCGGACCTGCGCCGCACCACCCGGGCCAATCACTCGGCAGCGCACCTCTTGCATTCGGCCCTGCGCCGGGTCCTCGGCCCGCACGTGGCCCAGAAGGGCCAGATGGTGGACGGCGAGCGGGTCCGCTTCGACTTCAGCCACGGCGGGCCGGTGACCCTGGCCGAGATCGAGGCCATCGAGGCCGAGGTGAACGCCGTGATCCGCCAGAACCAGTCGGCCCGGACCGAGGAGATGGCGCCCGACGAAGCCATCGCCGCCGGCGCCGTCGCCCTGTTCGGAGAGAAGTACGGGGAGTCCGTCCGGGTCCTCACCTTGGGCGAGGCCCTGGAGGGCGAGGGCGCCTACTCCGTGGAGCTTTGCGGCGGCACCCACGTGGACCGGACGGGGGACATCGCCCTGTTCAAGATCGTCTCCGAGGGCGGCGTCGCCGCCGGCGTGCGCCGGATCGAGGGGCTGACCGGAGAGGCGGCGCGCCGCTGGCTG
>Ga0209985_10005166_pt1 | contig 10259 bp, 6 predicted proteins | sample NOAtaG_FD_187305 | JGI IMG/M metagenome (GOLD analysis project Ga0209985, IMG submission 187305) | Freshwater lake microbial communities from Lake Erie, under a cyanobacterial bloom - NOAA_Erie_Diel6S_1000h metaG (SPAdes) (version 2) | ecosystem: Environmental > Aquatic > Freshwater > Lake ... | reverse complement strand
ACGGGATCCGCAGCGCCTACCTGCTCTACATCGGTGCCGGTGCCGTCGCCGCCGGCGGGCTGGTGAGCCTGCTGCGTTCCGTGCCCACGCTCTGGCGGACGCTGCGGGCGGGCCTTGCCGACCTCGTCGGGGTCCGTGAAGGAGGCGGGGTGCCCTCGGAGGACCGGCGCGATCGCGACCTGTCGCCTCGCTGGGTGGCAGGCGGGGTGTTTGTGCTGATGGCGGCGATCACCTTGGCCCCGGCCCTCCGGATGAACCTCCTGGGGGCGGCGCTCATCCTCGTGCTGGGCTTCCTGTTCGTGACCGTGTCCTCACGCCTGACCGGCGAGGTGGGCTCCAGTTCGAATCCGATCTCGGGCATGACCATCGCCACGCTGCTGCTCACCTGCCTGACCTTCGTGGCCGTCGGGTGGACGGGACCGGCCCACTACGTGACGGCGCTGTCCGTGGGCGGCATCGTGTGCATCGCCTGCTCCAATGGCGGCACCACCTCGCAGGACCTGAAGACCGGTTTCCTGATCGGCGGCACGCCGCGGTACCAGCAGTTGGCCATCCTGATCGGGGCCTTCGCTTCGGCGCTGGTCATGGGCTGGGTGCTTTTGGCCATGAACGATGCGGGCACCGTGCATGTGCGCGCCTCGGACGTCGCCCCCGGCCTGGTGGCCCCGGCCCAGGCGCTGGCCGACGCGCCGCGGGCGCGCCTGGTGGGCCCGATGGCCGATGTGGATGCCGGCGAGTACCGCGTGTGGCACCAGACCGACCCCAACGGCCTGGCCCGGAAGTGGCTGGTGGACGATGCCGGCAAGGCTGTCTGGCTGGTGGACCCGGCGATCACCGGCACCGAGGCGAAGCTGCCCAGCGGCGCGACGGTCACCAAGTACGACGCGCCGAAGACCGTGCTCGTCAGCTACATCATCAAGGGCGTGCTCGACCGCAAGCTCCCGTGGGACCTCGTGCTCATCGGCGTGATGATCGCCCTGGTGCTCGAGCTCAGCGGCATCCCGTCGCTGGCTTTCGCCGTCGGCGTCTACCTGCCGATCTCGACGTCGCTGGGCATCTTCGTCGGCGGGTGCGTGCGCTGGTGGGTTGATCGGGCCACCCAGGCCCGGGGTCGCGCCGAGGGCCTGAGCCCGGCCGAGATCGCCGCCGAGAGCGACCGGTCGCCGGGCGTGTTGATGGCCAGCGGGTACATCGCCGGCGGCAGCATCGCCGGGATCGGGGTGGCCATCAGCCAGGGGGTGTTGACCCGCTTCAACGAGGCCGTCGAGACCTGGATGACCGCCCACAACCCCTTCTTCGACGGAGCGCTGTCCGACGCGCTGTCGTTGCTGCCCTTCGCGGCCCTGGTGGTGCTGCTGGCCCTGGCCGCCAAGTCGGCCGAGGCCCCAAAGGCCTCGCGTTGACCCGGCAAACGGGTCCGACGGCGGTGCGTCGGGCGGTCGCTCACCAGCCGTACTCGATCGAGCGGCGCTGCCAGAGGAACTCGAACATGTTCCCCTCGTGGGGCTGGTCCCACGAGATCTTCATGGTCGAGACGGGGCCGATGTTCAGGCGGTCGATCTCGGAGAAGGCCTCGACCTCCCGGATGAAGGCGGGGTCCTTGGTGATCACCGAGCAGGCCAGCGTGTAGCCGATGCGGTGCAGCACCTCCGACTGCGGGCACTGGACCACGCTGGCGTAGGGGCAGAGGAACTCGCGGTTGGCCAGCGGGTGGTCGAAGGAGTCGCACCGCACGATGGTCGGCCGCATGAAGGTGCCCGCGTCGCTCGACACCTTGCGGGGACCGCCTCGGTAGCGGGCCGTGACGTCCTCCGCGCCCGGGGTCTTGAGGCCGTCCTCGATCTGGCCCTCGATGAAGTCGGCCATCTTGGGGTTGGCGAAGCCGGAGAGCCGGGCCTCGGGATCGTCCGAGGCCGTCGGCGCGATGGGCCCGAGCTTCTTGGCCAGGGCGTCGGCGATCTCCTCCGCGTACTTCGGCACCACGACCGCGCTGGCGTTGATGCAGGAGCGTCCGCCGTTGTCGGAGATGCTCGCGGCGATCACGTCGATGAACTCGGGCCAGCGCTCGATCTGGTCCTCGCCGAGGATGAACTTGCTCCAGCCGGGGCCGTGGATCTGGATCGCCGGGTTGTTGGCGTACTGCTGGGTGGTGCTCTTGTCGCCGAAGATCAGCGCCCGTCCGCAGAGGTTCAGGATGGCGCCGGCGCCCTCGTGGTCGGTGGGGTAGAACCCGAAGGCCTCGGCGGGCACCCCGGCCGCGATGAAGGCCTGGATCAACCGGTACGGGGTCCACGGCTCCTCCTTGCCGGGCTTGATGACCACCGGGGTCTTCAGCGAGATGGACGGGATCCACAGCGAGTTCACCGCCGGGGAGTTGCTGGGCATCACCAGGCCGAGGGCGTGGGCCGTCGGGAAGAACGCCAACTGCGTGCCGAACTGCTCGCCGCGCCCCTTGTCGAGGATGCTCAGGTCGAGCCCGCGCGACAGGCCGTTGAGCACCTCGGGCATGTGGGTCAGCGCGTAGTGGATCTTGGCCATGTTGCGCCGGACCATCACGTGGGGCAGGCCGCTGGTGCTGCTCAGGGTCTGCACGTACTCGTCGGCGCTCTGCGTGTGGCCGCGGTCGCCCAGCGGCAGGGTTCCCCGCAGGAACAGCTCGCCGGCCTTCGCGCTGAGGTCCATCAGCTCGGCCACGCTGAACCGGTTCAGGGCGGCCCGCGCGGGCCCGAGCTTGGCAAGGTCGCGCTTCACGATGCCGGCGTTGACCGACGAGACGACCGCCCGCACCTCGCCGGTGCGGAAGTCCTTCACCTCGGACTGTTCCAGGGAGGCGTAGCTGCGGCCGAGGCGGAGGACGGGGAGATGCGGGATGGTGCTCATGGTCGTGTTCGACATCGCAAACTGGTACGTCTGCGTACCATTGGCAAACGCGGGTTTCAAGGAGGACGGCCCGGGAGGGGCCAAACGTGGCGGGGCCTCAGCGGCCCGGTCGGCCCGGCGATGCCGTGTCGGCGGGGGGGGACGCGGGCGGGGTTCCCTGGGCCTTCTGCGGCCGGCCCATGCCCAGGGGCTCGGCCACGGTGGCGGCCCGGTAGTCGGCCTGGGCCCGGAAGCAGTCGGCATCGATGTCCACGGCGCTGACCTGCGCGTCGAAGGCGGCCTGCTCTCGCAACTGCAGGGCCAGCAGGTCGGTCGCCCCGCGCGCGAAGCGCTCGGTCTCGGCCTCCTGCAGCTCGACCGCGAGCCGCACGTTCAGGCGGGCCTGGAGGGTCTGCTCGTGGGCGGCACTCCAGGCGGAGAACGAGTCGCGCACCTCGGCCTGGATGCGGTCGCGGGCGAACTGCTGCTCGCGGGCGTTCTGCTCGAGCTGCGCCTCGACCTCGGCCACGCGTCCCTTGGCCTCGCGCCGCTGCAGCGGCACCCGCAGCTCCACGCCAACCTGCACCTCCGTCTCGGTCTGGTCCTTGTAGCGCCGGTCGCCGTAGTCGCGGCTGGCCGTGACGCCGGCATCGAGGTTGGGGAGCAGCTGGTTCTTCGCGAGGCGGCGGTCCACCTCGAGACGATCCTGGGTAAGGCCCAGGCGCCGGACCTCGGGCCGGACGGTCAGCGCCCGCACGATGTCCTGCTGCAGGAGGCTGGCCTCGGGCCCCTCCGGCATCGGCAGGGCCGGGGGCAGGCGGTCGCGTCCGGCCACCACCGGGTTCTCCTGGCCATCGCGCAGGAACAGCGACAGGGCCAGCCCGGCGGCCTCGAAGCGCCGTCGAGCCTGCACCACGGCCAACTCGCGCGAAACGATCAGGCGCTGGTTGTCGGTGAGCACGATCTTCGGGATCAGGCCCGAGTCGGCCTGGGTCCGGAGGGCGGCCATGCGCTCGCGGGCGATGCGCAGGAGCGCCTCGGACAGCCGAAGTCGCTCCCCGGCCGCCAGCCAGCCGTAGTAGCCGGCGGTCGCGGTCCGGATGAAATCAATCTGCTGGCGGTGGATGATCGGGTCGGCCAGGTCCTTCTCGATCCGGGCCCGGAGGAGGGCGGCCCTTCGGCGGTCGATGGACCCGTCGCGCAACAGCGGCAGGCGGAACCCGATCCTGGGCTCTCCGGAGCCTTGGGTCCGGCTCTTCTCGTAATCGGGCAGGAGTCCGCCGGTGGCGACGCGGTACCCGCCGAAGAGGGTGCTTCCCCAGAGGCCCGTGAACTGCTCGACACCCGTGTCCACCGTGGTGCTGCGGTAGTAGCCGCTGGGGGTGTCGAAAAGGCGCGAGAAGAACTGGAGGTCGAAGGTTCCCTGCGCGCTCTGCAGCCGGCCGGCCGCGACGTCGCGCTCGATGAGCGCCGCCAGCATCGGTGGGTATTGACCCCTTACCGAGTCGAGCACCTCGTGGATGGTCAGGGCGTTGGTGGCGATCGATCGGGAGGGCGGCGGCACACCCGGGGCACGCGCCGGCGCCGGCGCCGCGGCTTGCGGAGCGGGTTCGGCGGCGAGGCAGCTCCCGGTGACCAGTGTCCCGACGACACCGAGGACCACTCCTGCGATGGACGTGATGCCCGGGAGAACGAGGCTTCTTCGGTTCCCACCCCGCGAAACGCCGGATCGGCCCAAACCGGTCCGGTGCGAACCGGATGGATCGGGGTGCGGGTCGTGGTCCATGCCCTCGGCCGTGGTCGGGGAAACGTTCACGCGGTGGAATCTACTTCTTGGGCTCGAGGAGTTCCTCGGAGAGCACCGGCGGGAAGCCGTTGAGCTGGCGCCAGACCTCATACCAGAGGGGCACCCGCTGCAGCAGCACCCAGCCGTTGGCCCGGACCCCCTGGCGCAGCCACCGGTTGTCGGGCCAGGGCACCGGGCGTTTCTGGCCGTCCTTGCCCTCGACGAGATCGGGCTTCTCGGCCACCAGGATGCGGAACTTGCCCTTGCCGTTGTCCGTCGGGTCCACCAGCACCACCTCGCCGCCGAAGGTGCCGCGGGCGAGGCTCGGCCAGCCGATGAGTTGCAGCGCGGGCCAGCCCTCGAACTGCAGCCGCACCGGGCTGCCCTCGCGCAGCACCTCGCCTCCGGGACCGGTCTGGCGGGCCAGCACCAGCGGCATGTCCAATCCCTGCAACCAGACCTCGACCATGGGGCGGTCGGTCCGTGCGATGATGGTGCACAGGGGCGACCCCGCGCGGAGGAACGTGCCCTCCGTCGCCTGGAGCCGGAAGACGATGCCGTCGCGCGGCGCGGTGACCTTCTGCATGCGCGTCTGGTTGATCTGGATCTCCAGTCCGGTGAGGGCCTGTTCTGCCGAGGCGAGTTCGGCCCGGGCCGAGTCGCGCTGGGCGGTGATGCCCTGGATCGATCCGCGCAGGTCCACCGGTGTGCGCTCGAGTTCCGCCTGGGCGCGCACGAGCTCGGCCTCGGTCCGGTCGCGCTCGAGGGTGGCCAGTTCGAAGTCCCGCCGCGACACCAGGCCGCGCGGGTCTTCGTGGAGCGCCTTCACGCGGTCGAACTGAAGCCGGGCCGTGTCGGCCGCGTATCGGGCCGCGGACAACCGGGTCTTGGCCGCCTCGATGGCCAACGGCAGAGCCCGCTCCTGCTCCCCGATCTGCAGCCCGAGCGATTCGACCCGGGTGCGGGCGGCGTCCCGTCGGGCCTGAGCGGCGTCCCGTTGCTGCAGGAGGTTGGAGAGCAGGTTCGGGTCGTTGTCGACGATCTCGAAGAGCGCCTCGCCCTCCTTGACCTCCTGCCCCTCGACGACGAAGGCCCGTTGCACCTTGCCCGGCAGCGGGGATTCCACCGTGAGGCTGCGCTCCAGCGGATTGAAGGCGATCACCCGGCCGGAGCCGCTGACGAACTGGCGCCAGGGCAGCACCACGAGCCCGATCACCGCCGCGATGCAGAGGCATGCGCTGATCCGGGTCAGCTGGTGCAGCCGTCCCGGGGCGTGGGTCATCCCGAGTGACGTGAACCCGCTGAGGCGGTCGAGCAGGGGCATCGCGGAGTCCACGGGGGACTCCGGGGCATCGGGTCGGTCCGGGGACGGGGCGCTGTTCATGGGGTCGACGGGGAGACTGGGGTGTGTCCGGGGCGGCTCAGGTGGCAGTCTCCGAGGTGGAGCACTTGATCGCACCGCTGGATGAGGTCGGGATCCCGGGTGACCAGCACCAGGGTGCGCGGCTCCCGGTCGTCGAAGAGGGCGGCCTCGAGCCGCTCCAGGGTCCCGGTCTCGAGCCCATCGAGGGCCTCGTCGACCAGCAGGAGCCTGGGTTTGCGGATGATCGCCCGGGCGAGGATCAGGCGGCTTCGCTGGGATCCCGAGAGCGGGTGTCCGCCGGGGCTCAGCTGCGTTTCGAGGCCCTCCGGGAGTTGCTGGATCGCGCCGAGCAGCCCCACGCCCTCGAGGGCGCGGTTCACCGACTCGATGTCGAGGTCGGGCCGTCCGAGACGGACGTTGTCCAGGATGCTACCCTCGACGATCTCCTGGCCCCGGACCAGGAACACCTGCCGCCGGAGTTCTCCCAACTGCCAGAGCCTCAGGTCTGTGCCATTGAGCAGCACCCGCCCCGAGGTCGCTTCCCGAAGCCCCGCCATCAGGTCCAGCAGCGCGCTGCCCCCGAGCCCCCCGGGGCTGACGATGCCCACCCGCGTTCCTGGTCTGATTTCCAGGCTCAGGGCGTCCAGGAGGTGCTGACCGTTGGCGTGGGTGTAACCCAGATCCTGCAGTTGGACGCTCAGGCCCTTGTCCGGGGCGCTTGGCCGTTCTCCGTGGGATCGCTCCACCGGCAGGTCGACCAGGTAGCCGAGCTTGTTGACCGCCGCCATGGCGTCATACCAGCTCTCGAGGTGCTTCCCGAGCTTCGAGATCGCCGCGACGATGGCCGCGACGATGAGTTCGCTGGCGACGAGTTGTCCGAGGGTCAACTCGGCCCGGAGCACCAGCCACCCGCCGATGGACAGCAGGGCGGCACTGGCCACCGCCTGGAGGGCCAGCAGGGAGGCGATCTGCCCCATCAGGACCCGGAAATGCGCCTTGCGTGCCTGGAGGTACTTCTGGGCCAACCGGTCCGCGGTCGAGCAGGCGATCTCGGCCGCACCGCTCGACCGGAACAGGACCGGGAACATCGCGATCTGCTCCAGCCAACCCACCACCGAATGCTTGGCGTACGATTCCTCGATGCTGGTCCGTACGGCCCGCTTGGCCGGCAGGAAGACCACGAGCACCAGCAGCACCAGCAGGATCAGGGCGAACAGCAGGAGCAGGGGATGGTAGAACCCGAGCACCACCAGCCCGATCAGCGTGCTGAAGATCACGTTGATGCCGTCCAGCAACAGGCCCGAGGAGCTCTTCTGGATGGTGACCACGTCGAAGAAGCGGTTCACCAGTTCGGGACCCTGGTGCGCCTCGAGCACCTCCAACGGCACGCGGGGCAGGCGGTAGGCCACGTCGGCGGTGAGACGGACGAAGAGGCGTCGCTGGATGATTTCCATCGCGTAGTCCTGGGCCGCGCGCAGAACCCCCAGCATGGCCAGCAGGAACAGGAGGAACACCGCCAGGACGATCAGCGCCTGGACATAGACCGGTTGTTCGCCTCCGAAGGCGAAGTTGTTGACCACCGCGTCCACGGTGAGCGGGGTCGCCAGGTAGAGCACCCCGGTGATCACCGACAGGACCAGGATGACCCGGATTTCCCGGATCTCGGGGCGGAGCAGGGCGACGAATCGCTGGAAAGGGGTCGGATCGCCCGCCGGAGGGCGCGGATGGCCGTTTCCGCCTGGTGAGGCCGAGGACGCGTGGGAACCCATGTTTCGGAGGTCTCAGAGATAACCCACCGCGCGGATAAATCAAATCGCCCCGGCCTCGATGGGGGTCCACTCGCCCGCCGCCAGACTTCCGAGCTCCAGTTTGCCGAAGCGGCTGCGGTGGAGCGATACCACCCGGAATCCCCGACAGGCGAACATCCGGCGCACCTGGTGGAACCGGCCTTCAACCAGTTCCAGGGAGGCCGTGCGGTCCCCTGTGAGGGTCAGGGTGGCTGGCAGGCAGGGTTCCGGGTCGTCGGGCAGGCGCAGCGTTCCTGAGGCGAACAGCGGCACCAGGTCCGGGTCGAGGTCCCGGTCAACGGTCGCCTCATAGCGTTTGACCACCTTGTGCCGGGGCGAGGTCCACCGTTGCACCAGCGGCCCTTGGTCGGTGACCAGCAGCAGGCCGGTCGTGTCCTTGTCGAGGCGCCCGACGCTGGTCACAGGCGGGTTGCGCCGGAGCCAGCGTTCCGGCAAGAGCGAGTAGATGTTCGGGCCCTCCCGCCCGTCGTGGGAGCACACCAGGCCAGCCGGTTTGTGGAGCATCACCAGGACGCCCTCGGGATGGTCGACCGGCTCGCCGTCGATCCGGAGGTCCGAAATGGCCACCTTCTCGGAGGGGTCGCCGGCGATGAGGTCACCGATGCGCACGCGCCCGGCTTTCAGCCATCCCCGCGACTCGCCCCGGCTGCAGTAGCCATGGCGGGAGAGGATCTGGTCGATGCGGTGACGCGTCATCGGACACGATGGTATCCGATGGCGGTCGTGGCGACGATTCCCATGTGGCCGGCCGGCCGCTTCCCGGGTCATCCGGCCCAGCGGCTCAGGACGAAGTTTCGCACCAGGTGAAGGTGCAATCCGGCCATCACCGCCAGGCCACACCACCGGAGGATTCGCTGTCCGCGGGTTTGCGGCGGGGCCGACCAGGCCAGGAACACCGGGAAGGCCATGCCCGCGAAGCGGAGGTACGAGGTGAACGATCCGCTCATGGCCGGCAGGATTCCGAGCACATACACCCAGGGCAGGAGATCGCGGTGCCTGCGCCACAGGACCGGCAGGGAGTAGGCCACGGCGAGGAAGCACAGGCGGTCGAGCGCGGAGTCGGCGAATTCGTGGAAGTACCTCGGGCTCAGGTACTCCATCACGAACTTGGGAACGTTGATGAGGTTCAGCAGGGAATGGCGTCCCCAGTGCTTCTGCGCCTCGAAGCCCTCGAAGGGGTTGCCGGTCCAGAGGGTCATCAGGCCGAGGTAGAGGCCCCAGCCCAGGACGGGCATCGCCAACAGACCCAGCCACCGTGCCCCGGAACGCGTCGCGTCGGCCTCGACCTGCAAGGCACCCCGCCCAAGTCGGGGAATCGATGACACAAAGGCATTCCAGCGCTGGGCAATCGAGGGGTGTCGCAGCAACCAGAAGGCGATCGGGATCACCGCGAAGGCGCCCACGGCCCGGCTCAGGGGCAGCAGCACGGCCCCGAAGGCCGCGAGACCCCAGCGGCGTTCCTCGAGCCCGCTCCAAAGGCACATCAGCAGCACCAGGAAGGCGCTTTCGCTGTAGCTGAACTGCAGGAACAGATTGCCCGGGAACAGCGCCATCAGGCCCACCGTCCAGAGGGCACGCGACGGGTCGAAGCGTCGCGACACGGTCCGGTACACCATGGCCAAGCCGAGGGCGGACAGCAGGTTGGACAGCACCAGGCCGCCCCAGACCGGTGGGGCCCCCAGGGCGATGACCCCGCGCCAGAGCAGCGGCCAGAGCGGGTAGAAGGCGCAGGATCGAACCCCGTCGGCGTAGCCCTGGGTCGCCAGAAGCAGGTAGTGCGCCGCATCCCACGTCGCGAAATGGCTTTCGAACACCGGTTGCCCGTCGATGGGCCAGCGGGTCTCGAACAGCGGCAGCTCCTCGGGGTGGTTCCACAGCCTCAGGCAAAGGAAAACCAGCCCGAGGTAGGCCACTTTGGCCACGAGGATCCACAGCGCCACCTGCGTCCAGCGGGGGAATGGGGGCTTGGAGGGCGTCATGGCCTGGCGGAGTGGTCGCCCACCGGGGTGGCGGCGCTCCGCACCCGATCAGGCGCCCACCCCCAGAGGCGACTCCAGCCGAAATTCCATCCGCTCACCAGCACGATGGCCGCCAGATTGGCCAGTTCGGCATGGATGCCTGCCCAGCGATGCAGGAGGCCCAGCAGCAGGGTGGCCAGCACGATGCCCGACAGGCAGATGACATGGAACCGGAAGAGCCGACGGGGCCAGGGAGCGTCGGTGCCCGGCCGGCGATGCCCGAAGGTCCAGCGGTCATTCCAGATGAAGTTGTTGAGCAGCGCCGTCTCGGCGGCCAAGAGCTTGGAGACCTCCAGCGGCCAACCGGCCCGCGTGTGCAGCAGGTGAAACAGGGCCATGTCCACCAGGAGCCCGCTGCCGCCGACGGCGCAGAAGAGCAGGTAGCGCTTCCACAGGGCGGCGACATCGTCCGGTCGGGTGTCGGG
>Ga0209985_10005162_pt1 | contig 10262 bp, 8 predicted proteins | sample NOAtaG_FD_187305 | JGI IMG/M metagenome (GOLD analysis project Ga0209985, IMG submission 187305) | Freshwater lake microbial communities from Lake Erie, under a cyanobacterial bloom - NOAA_Erie_Diel6S_1000h metaG (SPAdes) (version 2) | ecosystem: Environmental > Aquatic > Freshwater > Lake ... | reverse complement strand
TCCAGGAGGAGTTAGAGATCGATTCCGCACTCGTGATGGATCCGACCCGTCCCTTCCTTCACCTCTTCGCCCGAAATCCCAGATTGAAGGTCCGATATCTCACTGATCTCGGTAGCAGTGACGCTACGACGGTTCGGATCTCGATCTCCCTCTTCGCCTCAAGCGAAGAAGAGGCGCTTACCGAGATGGCTCATGCTCGCGAGTTCATGATGGGGAAGTAGTCCGCGCTGCCGGCATCCAAAGACAGCCGCATTCAGGATGGTTCTGCCATCTGATGGTGCGAAGGAGACCATCACCCTCTTCGTTGCGAGTGGGGCTCTGATCGAGCAAGAGAGTTTGGTGCGCTCCAAGGAGTGGATGCGCGGCCTTGCCCTCATCGTCTGCATCGAGCCAGCGGAGAGCGAAGTGAGCGGCGAGGGATGCGATGAGATGAGATGCGATCTTCGGTGGATCAATGGTGGGATGTAGGAGTTGAAGTTGGCGTGATTGCTCCCGCCAGAAGTCGTTCTCCATCTGGTTGAGTTCATAGCAACGTAAGCAGGGTGTCCTGCCGGGGATCACGAGCGGGCCGATTCTCAACTCACCTTGTAGATAGCCCGGGACTAGAAGAAATGTCTTGTCTTCAGAGAGCCACCTTTGATGGTGATCTGGTCGTGGGAATCCAACCGAGATGATCAGATCGACTGAAGAACCATCGAAGTCATCCGTCAGCACCGAGCGCGACTCTTCTAGCGGCAATATGGCGCTTCGGTGTGCGAGCTCGGCGAGCTTCTCCACCTTGCTCGCACCGATATCTGCGCCATCGAAGATCGAGATGCCTAGATCTCGATCAGTGATCTTCTCATCACTTTGGAATCGAGCTCGTGTCGCTGAGTCCGGTGTGAAGAACCTGATGCGAGTCAGTCCTGCGCCGAAGAGAAGCGAGGCGAGAGTCGTCGCTATCGGCGAGATGGAGGTCGCTTGGTCGGCGACGATGATGATCGATTGCTCACTTCGTTTGAGAAAGGAGGTCCCGCGAGGAAGATGTGCCCGTTCGATCTCACGACGAGTGAGTTCACCGCTCACATCTCGTCTTCCAAGGGTGTTCTTCCTCTGTTGAGTCGTTGCCGAGTCGTACTTCTTCGTTATCCGCTCGGAGTGGAAGTGGATCAAGCCCTCACCCTCTAAGTAGAGGAGCAGGCGTGAGAACTCTGAGATCGGAAGCTCAAGCGATGAGCTCAACTCACCGATGGAGCGAGAACCGTCGAGAGCGCGAAGCGCAGTGAAGAGAGATGAGCGAAGCGCGGGGGCGTCGAGGGAGAAGAATCGGAGATGGCGAGTGACCTCAACCCCTCGTGCGCTGCCACCGACCCAGATCCGCTCGCCTGGTCGCTCCTCACCGATCGTGATGACTTCCACGCCGATGGCAGTGGCGGGGAATGAGGTCGCGTTGGCCGCATTCGGCTCGATCCGTGTGGAACGGAGCGGGGAGGGTGGAAGGACTTTGCGAGAGTGGTGCGGACCCATAGCGCGGGATTCTGGTCTGGCATCGATCTTCGCCGCTGACCCGAGATCACCTTCTGTGGATAGCGCGGCTTCCAGTTGGGTAAAGCAAAAGAGCCGCCCCGCCAAGCGGGACGGCTCTTTTCTAAAGCGTTAGTCGGTGGGCTTATGCCTTGCCGAGAATGCGGTTGACCTTGGTGCCACATGTGGGGCAGATGCCCTGTGCCATGCGACGACCAGAGTCAGAGACTTTCACAGTTCCTTCGAACTGACGCTTCTCTTTGCACTTCACGCAGTAAGCCTCACCCTTGTAGGTCTCAGCCATAGTTATTTCCTCCTATCGTCGCCAGTCGGCGAATGCCCTCACCATACCCCCGCATGCGCGCTTACTCGGGGATTTCACGCGTGAGATAGGCGAGAGATGGGACCTTCTGCCCCAAATGTCCGATTTAGCAGCCTCGCTCGCCCGCTTCATACCCTTCGAGGAAGGCCTCCGCCCGGAGCGAGTCTGGAAAGCGTGAGAGAAGCGTGTGGAAGTCATCACCGTGGCCGGGGATCTCAAGGTGGATCAGTTCGTGGAAGAGGACATAGTCGATCACGTAATCAGGCGAACTTTGGAGCCGTTCTGAGATGCGGATCGTCCGATCGACCGTGGTGCAAGAACCCCAGCGCTCGCTCATAGGTCGCCATGTGATCGATGCCGGTCGAAGGTTGAGTTCAGGTAAGTGGGCGCGAAGAAGGATTCGAGCCCGCTCCTCCAACTCCGCCTCACTCTTTCGGCTTCGCTCCTCACCGGCAATCACTCGTGCGACCATCTCAGGGATCAAGGCGCTGATCTCAGCACGCGTGGTGCGGAAGGGGACGCTGATGACGATCTCTCCGCTCTGGCGATAGGCGGCGATGTGGCGCTTACGGCGTTTGCTCTTGACGATGCGAACGGGTGGATCCTGCGGAAGGTCGAGGCGAAGGGTCTCGCCTCGGGACTGACGGTGCGGACCCCGCTCGGAATGGTGAGACTGGGCGGTGGAGTCGGATCTGGTTCGTGAATGGGTTCTCGTCGTTGGCATGGCCAGGAGAGTAGGGTCGAAGAGTTCACCCTGAAGGAAGTTCTCCACTTCTCGCGCACTCTCTCCCATCATCCACACCTCCGTCGAACTTCCTTCTCACCTTTGGTCACTGCAACTTCTCGATCCGCCTCATCACTTCAAGAGTGAGATCCAATTCGCGCTGATGAGAATTATCGACCTATGAAAAGTCTGAACCTTGGGTTGAGTTGTTTCATAAGGGCCGGGCGTGTCGGATCCGGAAGAACCAAAGGTCACACCGCCTGCGAGCTGTTCGGATTCCGTCAACCATTCCTCGAAGCGGCCACGAGGAGCAGTTGGCTAATTGCTATTTCTCAGGAAGTGTTTTACTTTCCGCCTACGAAGTCCCCGGATAACGGTTCACTCTCTGCAAGGGGAAGGCAGATAGAGAACATGCGCCCGGGGACTTCGCTTTTTATCTGGGGTCCAATCGAAGACGGGATCTCAGCCTTCAAGTCCGGAGAGATCATCCGGTGCACGCCGAGTCCTCAGGAAGCTCTCTGGGTCTGAAACTTCTTCGACCGTAGGGAGTGCAAAAGGGTCCTCCCAGAGCCGGTCGCGCTCTTCGAGTGAGAGTGAAGTAGTCACCTCTCGCCAGAAGTTCGAACACTCTCGAATCGTGCGTGGTGAGACTTCGAGACCGATCAACGATGCGAAGAGTTCTTGCGTGGGTGATTGAGTCGCACGGCGACGTCGTTGCGTCTCTTGAAGTCGGGATAGCGATGGGAGTCTCTCGCCAGCAGCGTCGACGACGATGAGATCGATCCATCCTTCGATCAGTGCGAGGATCAACTCCAATTGCGCGAGTGCGATCCGCTGTGCCTCACTCTCCTCTGGCGTGAAAATCCCTTCTGCGATCGCATTTTGCATCGAAGCAGGATCGCTAGGGTCGATCGCTCCGCGCGAGAGCGCATCCTCTGCCTGACGTTGCATCGATTCGACATCGATGTTGATTCCCTTGCCATATCTGCTGACGAGAGCCTGAAGATGCTCGCGTAACCAGGGCGTCGCCGTGAAGAGTCGCGCGGCCGCCGCCTCACGAAGGGCTAGGAAGATCTCTACTTCACGTTCGTCGATGCCGAGCCCCTCGCCCCAGGCGCGAACGTTCTCGGGGATCAAGAAGGTGGCGGTATTGGCCGATAGTGGGATGGCTGCATCGTGTGCGCTCGTCACCGTGGTTGCGAACTTGCCGATCGAGCGACCGAGTTGAGTTCGAATCATCGTTCCCATGAAGCCTGCCATCAACTGCGAGATGTTGATCGGCGCTGCGACGGGTTGGTTCTCACTCGCGGAAGAGATCATCCGTTGCATCGCTTCTGCGATCCCTTCGACCAGCGGTGTAGTGAACGACTGCCATCCGTCGATGGAGTAGTTGATCCAATCGCTCCTCGAAGCTGCCAACGATTCATCCTCGGTGATGTTCGACTTCGGGAGTGCGGTGACGCTATCGATCCAGAGGTCGGCGAGTTGGAGCGCACCCTTCATCGCATCGTTATCGAGATGTCCGACCGGAAGTTCTCCACTTGCTGCAAGAGTCCGCTTGGAGATATCTCGGATGACATTGAGTGGGAGATTGAAAGGTGTCGCGGAACCATCTGGGCTCTGGCTGTTCTTGATCATGCCTTGTGCCATGGCGGTCAGCGCATTGAGCTGATCTTTGACGTGATCGGGAAGTTCAGGGGTGGGAAGTCCCATGGCTCTCATCTGTTCGAAGATCTGATTGATGTCGAAGTCGGCGGGGCTAGGTGGGTTATCGCCGCCATCCTTCTTCTCTTTCTCGGAATCATCCTCGGAGTCATACGGGCCGAAACCGAAGCCATTAGCCATCGAAACGCCTCCTTGGGACCTTGGGATCAGCCTGCACCCTAGATGCCTCAACCCATGAGAAGTGGTGAGTATTCCGTGATCATCACATTCTCAGACTGTGACCTCCGCAGCGGGATCCCTGAAGCTCATGGAGGGCCTCAATCCCATAGCCTTGCCGCATGTTCGCATCCGCACACGCGCTCTTGATGCCTCAGCTCATCTTTCATGCGACGAGACCGTCGGCAGCGGAAGAGGCAGCCCCACTCTCCGCTTTGGTTTGGTGGTTGATCCCTCTCTTCGCATTCATCGGTGCGATCGGTTATGTCATCTGGGTCTCGAAGTTCCAGACCAAGTACGAGAACGAGACCAATCGCTCTGTCGGCAGGTTCCAGAAGTTCCAACAGAGTCTTGAGAAGGATCGAAGTTTCTCTTCCACTTCGGAGAAGATTCACCCCGGCGATGATTCACACCGTGGGAAGATGACAGACTCAGAGAATATTCATCGCTGAGATAGATGGATCGTGATCCCCTTCACCACTGCGCCGTACGGCTATGAGATGAGAGCGATTCGTTCTCCTAGATCTCGGATTGCCGGCACCTTCCTCGTACTCGTATTGATAGCGGCGCTCGTCCTTCCGCTTCCATATGTGATCTTCAGACCAGGAACGCCTGACAATGTCCTTGGCAAGATGATCTCGGTGCCATCGACTTTCGCATCAGATGATCTGGCGCAACGTGACAAGGATGGTCGTCTCTACTTGACCACGGTCTACGTCACGACTCCACGGACCAAGGTCCTTGGAGCAGAGATCCTCTACGCATGGATTCGTGGTGATCAGAGCGTCTACCCACGGAGTGCGATCTATCCCGATGGATCGAATCCGAAGAAGATCAAGAGCCAAGAGAAGTTGGAGATGGCGACCTCGCAAGAGTCTGCGATCTATAACGCTCTTACTTTCCTGGGATATGAACTCGAGACGAAGGCGCGCGTCGTCGAGATCCTCGAGCAGTCGGATGCTGCCGACAAACTCAAGATCGGTGACGTGATCCTACGAGTCGACGGAAAGAGCGTCGCATCCGCTGCGGAGATCGTCGAGCTCGTTCGTGCGAAGTCCCCAGGGGATCGGATCTCCATGGAGGTGGAGCGCGAGGGTGCGATCCTCACCTTCCCGAAGATCAAATTGATCGCCAATGACCAAGGGAGCGCGATCGGCATCTTCTTGACCGTGGACTTCGATTCACCGATCGATATCGAGATCGATATCAAGAACACTGGTGGTCCCTCCGCCGGGATGATCTTCACCCTTGGCATCATCGAGAAGATGACGGGCGAGGACTTGATCCGTGGCAGACGCATCGCAGGTACCGGAACCATCGACATCCAGGGTCGGATCGGTGCGATCGGTGGGATCGAGAGCAAGTTGATAGGCGCGCGACGAAGTGGTGCGACGATCTTCTTGGCACCTGTCGATAATTGTGATGACATCTCTCACGTACCTGACGGCCTGCAGGTGATTCCGGTCGCAACCCTGAAAGAAGCGGTGGAAGTCCTTCGCGATAGCGACCCATCGAAGCGACCGAGCTGCCAAACCCTGCGGTAGCGGGCTCGGGATGTTTGGGTAAGTTACGCCCATGACTTTCGGCGACTTCTCCAATAGCGGTTTCAACAATCCATTCCGAGGAGCCGGACGCGCAGGTGGCGGGAGGCGAAGGCCAGGTCCGCTCGCGATCACCTTCATCGTCTTCGCAGTCCTCGCTACCGTGCTTGTCTCGTTGAGTGGCTTCTACACCGATTACCTCTGGTTCAAGTCAGTGGAATACACCACGGTTTGGTCGACGGTCCTGCTAACAAAGACGGCGCTCTTCATCCTCTTCGGACTCCTCACCGCGCTGATCCTCACCGTCAATGTCGTGATTGCGTATCGCAAGCGTCCGATCTATGTCCCACTCTCGGTCGAAGCCGACAACCTCGAGCGTTATCGCACCCAGATCGAGCCGATCAAGAAGTTGATCACACTCGGCATCTTCGTCGTCTTCTTCTACTTCGCAGGCTCCTCAGCGACAAATCTCTGGTCGGATTGGCTCCTCTTCCGTAATGGTGAGGAGTTCGGCACAACCGATCCGCAGTTCAACCTCGACATCGGCTTCTTCATCTTCAAGTTGCCGTTCTATCAGGCGTTGATCGGATGGGCGATCTCCACGATGGTCTTGACCCTGATTGCCACTGCGATCGTTCACTATCTCTACGGCGGAATTCGGCCACAGGTGAAAGAGGATCGGACTACGGTTTCCGCACGAGTCCAACTCTCCGTCCTCCTAGGGATCTTCGTCCTTCTCAAGGCGGTCGCATACTGGTTCGATCGCTACGCACTCGCGCTCAAAGAGAGCCGTTTGATCACAGGTCTTACCTTCACTGATGTCAACGCAGTCCTGCCGGCAAAGGCGATCCTCTCCGGTGTGGCCGTGATCTGCGCCCTGCTCTTCTTCGCAAACATCTTCCGCCGCTCCTGGGTCTTGCCGGCGGCTGGTACTGCGCTCCTTCTCATCTCCTCACTCTTGATCTCCGGCATCTATCCCGCCTTGATCCAGCAATTCCAGGTGCGTCCATCGGAGTCGTCGAAGGAAGCGCCTTACATCGAACGTAACCTCCAGGCGACGAGGGCTGCGTATGGTTTGGAGGGGATCGAGTTCAAGGATTACAACGCGACGATCCAGACTTCTGCTGGTCAGCTCTCCGATGATGCATCGACGATCAACAACATCCGGTTGATGGATCCAAACGTCCTCTCTGCGACCTTCAGGCAGTTGCAGCAGATCAAGCCTTACTACACCTTCCCTTCCTCACTCGATATCGATCGCTACACAATCGATGGCGTTCAACGTGATGCTGTCGTTGCGGTGCGTGAACTCAACATCCTCGGTAACCCACAGCGAAACTGGATCAACGACCATCTCGTCTACACCCATGGTTTCGGATTCGTCGCAGCCTATGGAAACTCACGCGACCCAGATGGCAAGCCGAACTTCATCCTCGGTGACATCCCACCGACTAAGGGGCTCGGTGAATTCCAGCCACGCATCTATTTCGGTGAGAACGTCCCGGCCTATTCGATCGTGGGTAGCACCAGTACCGAACCGATCGAATTCGACTATCCAGATGACAACTCTCCGAATGGACAGGCGAACTACACCTACACCGGTAAAGGTGGTGTCCCCGTCGGATCGATCTTCAGCCGTCTTCTATTTGCGATCAACTACCAAGAGCAGCGCATCCTGCTCTCCAATTTGATCCGCCCTGATTCGAAGATCCTCTATAACCGCAGCCCACGCGAACGCGTCGAGAAGGTCGCGCCATGGCTCACTCTCGATGGCGATCCATATCCAGCGGTGATCGACGGCAAGGTGGTCTGGCTCCTCGATGGCTATACGACGAGCGCTGGTTACCCTTATTCACGTCGAAGCACTCTCGCAACCGCTGCGACAGAGGACTTCACGCAGACCTCACTCTTTGCAACGAGTGCAAGCCGCACGGTCAATTACATCCGTAACTCAGTGAAGGCGACGGTTGATGCCTACGATGGCACTGTCACGCTCTACGCATGGGATGAGAAGGACCCGGTCTTGAAGGCCTGGGGCAAGGCATTCGATGGCACCGTCAAACCACGGAGTGCGATGAACGATGCGCTGATCAGTCATGTCCGTTATCCCGAGGATATGTTCCGCGTGCAGCGCGAGATCTTGACCGAGTATCACGTCAAGAGCGCCAACGCCTTCTACAGCGGTCAGGACTTCTGGCGTATCCCTCGTGATCCTTCGACGCTCGGCGCAAATGCCGGTTCGCAGCCGCCGTACTACTACACGCTGCAATTGCCAGGGGAGAAGAAGCCAAGCTTCTCGATCTCCACACCATTTGTCCCTCGTGGTGGTCGTGAGAACCTCTCCGCATTCGCGGTAGTCAATTCCGATCCAGGTCCGGATTATGGAAAGTGGACGGTGCTTGTTCTACCTCGATCGACGAACCTCGCAGGTCCGGCGCAGGTCGCATCGAACTTCGAGGCGAAACCTGAGGTCGCAACCGAGCTCTCGCTATTGCGACAAGGTGGCGCAAATGTCGTCCTTGGAAATCTCTTGACACTTCCGGTCGGCGGTGGACTTCTCTATGTCCAGCCGGTCTATGTCCAAGCGACTGCGAACACTGCTGCCTATCCATTGCTCCAGAAGGTCTTGGTCTCCTTCGGTGACCAGATCGGATTCGCCGACACTGTGAAGGGTGCGCTTGATCAGGTCTTCGGTGGCGATAGTGGTCAATCGCTGGGAACAGGAGTCGAATCACAAGGTGGTACTGGTGGTTCGACCGGAACTGAGTCCGGCACGACAAACGCTTCGCTACAAGCAGCGCTTCGAAGTGCACAACAAGCACTGCGCGATGCTGATGCCGCTCTCAAAGCGGGAGATTTCACAGCTTATGGGCGTGCACAAGAGCGACTGAAGTCAGCGATCGAAGCAGCGATTTCGGCACAGAACCGATAACCGCTACTATCGCGCCTTACCGACGCGGGGTGGAGCAGCTCGGTAGCTCGCTGGGCTCATAACCCAGAGGTCGTAGGTTCAAATCCTGCCCCCGCTACCAAGATTTCTGACGCCTACTTGAGGGCATTGCGAAGTCGCAATGAATTGAGCACAACAAAGAGACTTGAGAGCGCCATCGCACCACCTGCGATCATCGGATTGAGAAGTCCGAGCGCTGCAACTGGTATGCCAATGGTGTTGTAGAGGAAGGCCCAGAGGAGGTTCCCACGAATCGTGGAGAGCGTCTTTCGTGAGAGCTTGAGTGAGTCGATGACTCCGCGAAGCTCAGGACGCATCACAGTGATATCTGCCGAAGCGATTGCAGTGTCAGTTCCGGTCCCCATCGCCATGGAGAGGTCCGCTTGTGCGAGTGCGGCAGCGTCGTTGACGCCATCACCGATCATTAAGACTTTCTTGCCTGCTGCTTGAAGTTCACGGGTCTTTGCGATCTTCGCATCAGGTGTGGCCTCAGCCATGCGGTGATCTGCAGGGATACCGATCTCTTGACCGATCTCGTTGACGGCAGCGCTGCCATCACCAGAGATCAACCAGCTCTCTATGCCACCTTTGGTCAGTTCTGCGATGACAGTGGAGGCATCGCTTCGAAGTGTGTCACCGACTTCAAAGGCTGCGATCGCCTCACCGTCGACTGCAAGGAGTGAAACGGAGTTGCCGTGTGACTGTGCTGCCAGAACAGCGTCTTTGATCACTTGAGGGAGTGAGAATGTGGCGCGAGTGATGGCGCTGGGAGATCCAAGGATGACCGGAAGATCTCTGCCTTCGACCGTAGTCCGCGCTGCGATCCCTGAGCCAGGTGTCTCGCTGATGTCTTTGAGCGTGAGAGATACCAGTGAGCTGCTGGAACTCGCTCTACTCATGGCCTTGAGCGAGTGGCGTGCGATGGCGCGTGAGACCGGGTGGTTGCTCTCTCGGCTCAGTGAGTGCGCGATCGAATAGGAGATTTCGCTGGCAAGGCGTGATGCTGGGTTGAATGTCACTGCCTGTACTTGCATCTTGCCGGTGGTGAGCGTTCCGGTCTTATCGAAGATGACGGTATCGATCTTCGATGCGATCTCGATCGATCTCACCTTCCGCAAGACGATCCCGGAACGTGCACCCTCTCCGGAAGCGACGAGGAGTGCGACTGGGGTCGCAAGTCCGAGCGCGCATGGGCATGCGATGACAAGGAGAGAGACTGCGGCAGTGACTGCATCTTGCAAGGTGCCGAGACCGAATCCATACCAAGTGAAGAAGGTCGCTATCGCAGCAGCGACGACGATGGGGACGAAGACCGCACTGATGCGATCAACGAGACGTTGT
>Ga0209985_10005160_pt1 | contig 10264 bp, 8 predicted proteins | sample NOAtaG_FD_187305 | JGI IMG/M metagenome (GOLD analysis project Ga0209985, IMG submission 187305) | Freshwater lake microbial communities from Lake Erie, under a cyanobacterial bloom - NOAA_Erie_Diel6S_1000h metaG (SPAdes) (version 2) | ecosystem: Environmental > Aquatic > Freshwater > Lake ... | reverse complement strand
CGGGCCGCGAGCTCGCGGGCGTGCACTACGCCATGGAGTTCCTGCCGCAGCAGAACAAGAAGAACGCCGGCGACGAGGTGCCGGGACAGATCCTCGCCGCGGGCAAGGACGTGATCGTGATCGGCGGTGGCGACACCGGCAGCGACTGCACCGGCACGAGCAACCGCCACGGCTGCAAGAGCCTGACGCAGTTCGAGCTCCTGCCGCAGCCGCCGGACCTGGGCAAGTATCCGCGGCGGCACGAGCGGCCGGCGCACACTCCCTGGCCGGCATGGCCCGTGATGATGCGGACGAGCTCGTCGCACGAAGAGGGCTGCCGGCGGGAGTTCGGCATCCTCACCAAGGAGTTTCTCGGCGACGCCGAGGGCAGGCTCCGGGCGGTCAAGACCGTGCGCATCGAGTGGTACACCGACGCCGCCTCGGGCCAGCAGAAGTTCCGCGAGCTCGCGGGCACGGAGCAGGAGTGGCCGTGCCAGCTCGCCCTCCTCGCCATGGGATTCGTGGGGCCGGAAAAGCAGGGTCCGATCGCCGACCTCGGCCTGGAGCTCGATCCACGCGGCAACGTCAAGGCGGGCGCGGATTACATGACGAGCCAGGCGGGCGTGTTCGCCGCGGGCGACATGCGCCGCGGTCAGTCGCTCGTGGTGTGGGCGATCCACGAAGGGCGGGAGTGCGCCCGGTCGGTCGATCTGTGGCTGATGGGGCAGACGAACCTGCCGAGTGTCGCAGCGGGCGAGTTCGCCGTGCATGCATCGTGAATGCCCGGGCGGCGGCGGTCTCTGCCTTCTGTAGCGGCGGTCTCTGACTTCTGTAGCGGCGGTCTCTGACTTCTGTAGCGGCGGTCTCTGACCGTCGACGGAAGGGGGCACGACCGGTTCAAACCCACGTCGCATGGCACCTGGGAAGGCATGCCACCCGGAGTCCCCCGGCTTCCGCCGGAGGCTTTTTGTGGGCGGCCCAAGAAGCCCCGGGTGGAAACCCGGGGACTCCGGTTTTGAAAACCACCCCACCGTCCATGCCGGATGACGGCACGCGAGTTTCCAGTGGAGTGCCGCGGATTCCCTCGGCGAACGCGGCGGGCTTCCCGGCAACCGGTCACGACGGTCGGAGACCGCCGCTACAGTGGGGTCACGACGGTCGGAGACCGCCGCTACGGGGCCGAACGGATCTCCACCGTGAACGAGCCCGTGGTGTCGGTGCGATCGCCGGGCGGCTGATTGACCTGCAGATAGAGCGGGCCGGAGGCGGCTGCCGTGATGTCCACCGCGGAGCCCGCGCCGAGGATGACGAAGCCCGGGGGCTTGCCCTGCGGCTCCTCCCACTGGGCCGCGAGCAGCCGGCCGACGGGGCGACCCCGGTACCAGCGCAGCGTGATCCCGTCGGCCTCGCTCTCGATCGGCGTCATGGTCTTCGTGGTCGGATCGCGAACCTCACCGAGACGCACGCGGCCCTGGGCGGTGACGCGGCAGCGGCCACCCCGCTCGAGCGTCAGACCCGTGTTCTGCCAGCCGCGGCCGGCGTCCACGGTCAGGCGGGTCGGCGCGACGAGCGGCCGTCCCGGTGACCAGTCGACTTCCATCCGGGCGACGTCGTATCCGTAGTCGACATCGGCGACGAAGGCGTCGTATTCACGGGCGGCGCGGTCCATGTCCCAGCCGGGCAGCGCGGCGAGCCGGGCGTTGAAGTCGGCGTCGAGCGGCCCGCGTTCGGCGGCGGTGAACGGGCGGGCGAATGCCGGGTGCTGGGAGAAGAGGACGACGGCCGCCCAACTCGACGCGTAGGCGGCGATCGCGTGGTGATTGCCCGGCGGGGCCGCGAGCACTGCGGCGAGGCGGGGCGGCGTGCCGGCGGCCCGGCTCTTGCGCAGTTCCTCGATGCGGCCGAGTTGCTCCACGTCTCCGGCCCGGGCCGGGAGCGGCGCATGGAAGAACCGCTCGACGCCGGCCGCATCGCGTTCCAGTCGGTGCGTGGCGAGGAACTCGGCGATGCCCTCGGTGTACCACTCCGGCGTGTTCAGCCCGCGGATCGTCAGCGTGAAGGCGTGGGCGCCCTCGTGGAGGAGGAGATGCCGCCGATAATCGGGGTTCGACTGGTCGACGAGCCAAAAGCGGTTGCGGTCGCAGAACCCGTGGGCGAAGTGGGGAATCGTCGGGGGAAGCAGGCCGGCCGTGCGGAACCGGTCGCGATCGACGACCAGGCAGCCGAACGCCCGCCAGTCACGGACGGTGGCCGGGTTGATCCCGTAATGCCCGCACCAGCAGACGAAGGCCTCGTCGAAAATCCGGGGCAGGTCATCGACGCCGTCGCCCGCTCGCACGGGACGATCGGTCGCGAGCACGAGATGGTCGCTCTCCAGGAGCCGTAGCCCCGCGCGGCGGGCCGTCGCCGCCAGCGGCGCGACAGCCAAGCCCTCGTCGGCTTCCACCCCGGGCCCGATGGCCAATGCGGCCGTCAGGCAAACCGCCAGGATCGGCGTCTGGGAAGGTCGCATGTTCGTCATTCTTCCCAGTTCACCCAGGCGGCACGTTTCCGGCAAGGCATGCCGGGCCGGGGCTCCTGACTCCATCGGCTGCGGGCGGGATTCCGATGGCAGGAACGGTCGGCGGAATGCTACAAGCCGGCGAGGCCGGAGGGCGGACGACGTGCGGCATCGTGGCCGACAATTCGCGATCGTGATGGCAGCCTGCACGGCATGCCTGCCCATGGCCCGCGGCCAGACGGCGGCCACTGCCGACGCGGCCAAGGTCAGCGCCTGGTCAACCGGCGGAGGCTCGGCCACCGCGAAGCCTACCGACCCCGATGGCAAGCCGGCCGCCGCGGCGGCACCGTCCGCCGTCGCCTATTGGCAGGCCCCTCCCCTCCCGGCCGCAGTGATCCAGGGAGGCACGATCCCTCCCGGCTGGCAGCCGCAGGCGATTCCCTATCAGGGCATCGGGCCGGATGGCCGGGTGATCACGCAGTACTTCGCGCCGACATACACGTTCACCTACCAGGTCGGGCCGCCCGTGCTGGCCGTGCCGCAGGCACCGGCGGTGAACCGTCGTCAGGCGCCGGTGTATCGCAGCCCGCAGCTCTATGGTGCGGCTCCGGCTCCCTATGCTCCGGGCTGGAACTACCAGGCTCCTGCCGTTCCGCCCGTGACGGCGCAGGCTCCGCCGGCGACGGTGGCCCGCTACGCTCCCGCTCCTGCCCCGCCGCCTCCACCGCCCGCCGCGCCGCCGATGGGTTGGATGCCATCGACCGCGCCGCCTGTCGCCGGCTGGGCCGCCGCCGCCGTGCCCGCCGCCGGGGTCGCTGCGGCCGCGGCCGCGCCGCCTCCTGTCGCGGCGATCGCGCCGGCGGATGCCGCACCCGCCATGCAGCCCGTCGCCGCGCCGCCTCCCACGGTCGCCGTGCCCCGCTCACGGCTGTGGCGTGTCGTGGGTGTGCAGGACGGCGACACGGTCACCTGCCTCGACGACCTCAACCAGCAGCGGAAGATCGGTCTCGCCGACATTGACGCGCCGGAGATCAGCCAGGATTACGGCAAGACGGCCCGCGAAGCGCTCGCCGGGATGGTGTTTGGGCGCACGGTCGAGGTGGTCGATGGTGGTCCCGCCGCCACGGGAGCGCCGACGGCCCGACTCTCCGTCGATGGCATCGATGTCAGCCGACAGATGGTCGCCACCGGCAACGCCTGGCAAGACCCGGCGTCGCAGGAACGCTCGCTCGGCACAGACCAGTCGCAGGCCAAGGCGGCCAAGCTCGGCCTGTGGGCCGATGCCGCCCCGACGCCGCCGTGGCAGTATCGGAGCCAGGGGCAGCCGTGAAAACACCGAGCGTCGGGCGTGTTTACGGCAAAAGAAGCAAAGCGGGCGAAGGGACTCGAACCCTCGACATCCAGCTTGGGAAGCTAGCGCTCTACCAACTGAGCTACGCCCGCGGAACCTCCGCAGTCTAGCACACCGGCCCGCCCTTCAAGCGGCGGGCCCGCCCGCTTCCGCGTAGAATCGGCGGGCATCGCGCCGCGGGCCGCGGCCACACCATGGTGACCGGCCGGGCGGTGCCGGTTTCGCGGGCTTCGGAGGAGCGATCACCACCATGCCACAGCCGCAGTCCCCGTCGGCCCCCCGGCCACACGGGTTTTTTTCGTCGCAGGTCCGCATGCTGCTCGGCACGCTCGCCATCGCCTTAGTGCTTGGCGGCGCGGCTTTGCCCTGGCTGCTCTCCAGCCCGGCGCGGATTTCGCGGCTCATCGCCGGCGTGGTTCCCGAGCTGCAGGGGGACGTGCGGATCAGCGCGGTCCGTCTGGGCTGGACGGGGCCGCTCGTGCTCGAGAACCTCGCGGTCGTGCCGCGTGCGGGAGGGAAGCCGCCGATCCGGATTCGGAAGATCGAGGTGAGCCACGGTCTGGTGCAGATCCTGCTCTCGGTGGGTGACGTCGGCCGGGTGCGCATCGAAGGTCTGGAGGCGGACGTCGTCTACGATGCGAATCGGAAGTCGAACTTCGAGGGCTTGTTCGTGCCGGCCCCGGCCAATGCCACCGGTTCCACCGCGCCGCGGCCGCGGCGCAGCCCGGTGCGGCTGCGGCTCGAAGTGGCCGACGCCATCGTGCGCATCGACGGCCCCTGGACTCAGGAGCCGTGGGTCAGCGACCCGATCAACGTTCGGGCGGCGCTCGTGCCGGCCGCGGACGGCGGGTGGAGCGAGTGGGTGATCGAGCCAGTGCAGCTGCTCGCGGACGCGCGCATGGAGCCGGGCGTCGCCCAGGGCGTGCTGGCCTACATCGCTCCGGTACTCGCCGACGCCACGCGGACGAGCGGCCGCTTCTCGCTGCGGCTCGACGGCGCCCGGCTACCCGTCGGTCGGCCGGCGGGCGGCACCATCGCAGGCGTGCTGGCGATGCACGAGGTGGTGCTCGGCCCGGGGCCGCTCGTGACCCGGCTCATCGAATCGCTGCCCGTGCGCCTGCCGCCGCCGCCGGCGATCCGGATCGCCGACGAATCGCACGTTGCCTTTCGGGTGGCGGATGGCCGCGTGTGGCATGAGGGGCTCGAGTTCGGCGTGCCGCTGGCGAAGCCCGGCCAGCGTCTCGACGTCCATTCCAGCGGCTCGGTGGGCATTGAAGACAAGTCGCTCGACGTGAAACTGTCCCTGCCGATACCGGCCGACCTCCCCCAGGATCGGCCGATCCTCGCGGCCCTCGCCGGCAAACGCGTGTCGGTCGGGATCGGGGGTGTGCTTGGCCAGCCGCAGGTGAACTTCGATGGCTCGATCAAGGCCACGGCCGGCGATGTCGTCGCCGATCTGCTGGATCGGATACGCAACGGCGCCCCGCCGACCCAGGCTCCGCCGCCCGCGGGTGCGAACGGCAGTCCGCCGCCCGCGCCCGGGTGGAAGGCCGACGAGCCAACGCCGGGTGTGCAGGCCTCCGGCACCGCAGCCGGTGGTCCCACGGCCGAGGCGATCGTCGATCTCGTCGGCGGGGTGCTCGACGAGGTCGCGAAGCGCAGAGCCGAACGTCGGGCAGCGGAGGCGGCCAACCCGGAGCAGGTGCCCTCCCGCCGCGGCCGCCTCCTGCGGCGGCTCGTTCCGCCAGAGGCGCCGCCCGCGCCCCCGGCATCGGGGCCATGAAAAAAGCCGGGCCTCCCCGAAAGGAAGGCCCGGCCGTGTTTCAGTCGGTCACCCGGCTCGCAGCGTCGCTGCAAGTCGAGCAGCATTCCGACATCAGGTCTTCGCCGGAGCGGCGGGAGCAGCCGGGGCGGCGGGAGCAGCCGGAGCAGCCGGAGCAGCCGGAGCGGCGGGAGCAGCCTCGGTCGGCACGCCCTCGGAGATCACGCCCGCACCACCGCAGGCACCGCCGACGCAGCCACCCTCGACGGCAGCCTCGCCGCAGCCCGAGCAGCCGCCTTCGACGACAGCGGCCTCACCGCACGAGCCGCAATCGGCGGCAGCAGCCTCACCGCACGAGCCGCAGTCAGCCGCAGCAGCGGCCTCGGCACCGTGGCACTTCCGGGCCTTGTGACGGGCCAGCAGGCCACCGTGGCACTTCTTGGCATGATGACGGGCGAGCAGGCCACCGTGGCACCGACGGCCGCCGTGGCAGCCGTGGCCGGCCACCGCGCCCGAGTCACCGCCGACGAGGGCGATGGCGACGAGCGCGAAAAACATCGCAACTGCAAAACCGAGGAACCGCTTCATCACAGACCTCCACTTGGGGAAACTGAACGCGTCGTGCGTCCTTCGAAGCCGTCACGAATTCAAACCCGATCCGGGACGGCCACCGGACCGCAGCAAGCCTTGTTGTTCGGAACTGCCGGAGTTCGCCCCCGGGCGTCCGCGCCTCGAGAAAACGGAGCGACCTTCAGGGGAAGATGCGCCGTCTGGAGAAGCTTTGCTGCCCGAGAAAACTCGGGAGTTAGGCTAGCAGCCACCCCATCGGTGTCAAGAAGATGGGGGCTTTGGGCTGAGAATAGCGATTTTGGGGCCTGTGAGGCCTGTAGGTTTGTTTTGCTACTGGACTTTCGCGGGCGATGCGCCGCGTGCCGTGCGTGCGGCTGCGTCTTTTTCCGCCTGCTGGGACCGCTTTTTGATTTCCTGGGCCACCATCTCCTGCTTGGCCAGCATGTCCTCCGGGTCTTCGAAGTTCAGCAGCAGCGGCGCCATGTCCTCGAACACCCGCATCGCCATGCCGACGACCCGCCAGCCCTCCGGATCGAGCCGCACGACCCAGACCACGTTTTCCGTGGTCTTAAAGCCGTCGCCATCCACGTCGGTCCAGGTCGTGCCGACATGCACGAGATCCTCCGCCTCGCCGACGACTTCCGCGTCGCGGACGGAATAGGTGGCCGTGTCCGCCACCGGCGGGGCCACGGAAATCCCCAGTTCCTCGGTCTTGAGGCGGGCCAGCTTCGTCAGAAGGCCACGGGCGGCGGCGTCGTCGCCACGCTTGATCGCCTCCAGGAAAGTCACGACGGTGGCCTTGGCGGGCTCGGCCTTGGCCGTCGGGCCGGTGGCACCGGAGCATCCCGGCTGGAGCAGCAGCGCCGTGACGCCGAGCCCCGCGAGGAGGCTGGCGGCCCACAGGGATGATGCGGCGACCGATGGAAAGCGGGGGTTTCGACTGTTCGCGGCCATGACGAAGGAGCTCCTGAACGAGGGCGCGGACGGCCACTGGAGCGGCTCGACCGGGGCGGGAAGGTGACGGTCGTCGATGTGCCGGTCAAGAGGAGTCTGTCCGGCGATTTCGGGTAGGCTGACGGGATGATCTCCCAGTCACGCTCACTCCGCTCCATCCCGCCCGTCGGTCGGTCGCTGGCGGTTGCGATCCTGGCCCTGATGGCCGCATCCGCGTCGGGCCAGTCAGCCCGGCCGAAGCCCGTGCGGCGGTCGGCACCCCCGCCGGCCTGGGATGCAGCGGCGGTCTCCGGCACGTTTCTTGAAGACGCCTTCACCGTCCTCCAGGGCGAACGGCCCGACTTCAAAACCATGTCCCGCGGTTCTGGCGGGCCGGCCTCGGTGGGGCCGGCGGAGGCTGGGACCGCCGCGGGGGGATCAGGCGTGAAGTGGTCGGCGGTGGTTTCGGAAGAGACGCTCACCGACGAGATCAAGGACATGAAAGCGGTAGTCGCCGCCGCGGTCACCCGCCCCACCGACTTCAAGGGAGGTGGCTACGACAAGGCCCGCGAGGCTTTCAGTTCGGTGGCGTTGGCCTTCGGCGTGATCGCCGCTTATGAAGTGGATATCCGCTGGAAGAAGGACGCCGCCACGGCCCGTGACCTTTTCGCCCGCGCGGGATTCAACTGCAAGACCGGCACCGACCAGTCGTTCGCCGAATCGAAGGCCCGGCTGGCGGACCTCGAAGCGATGCTCGACGGCGGGGCGCCGCAGGGCAAGCCGGACCGCGACGAGGATTTCCAGTGGAGCCAGGTGGCGGCCCGCCCGGCGCTGATGGCGCGATTGGAATCGGCCGACGAGGCGCTGGCCGCGGCAGTGGCCAGCAAGAGCGACTTCGACAGGAAGCTCGATCGCGTCGTCCACGAGGCGGAGATGGTGGCCGCGATCGGCGAGGCGATCCAACACAAGAACTTCGAGTTTCACGACGACGACACCTATCGTGGCTACGCGGCCGCGATGCGCGACGCCGGCCACGCCGCCCGCGATGCCGGCCGCAAGAAGGATTACGACGCTGCCCGCACAGCCGTCGGCGCGCTGAAGAAGTCTTGCGATGCCTGCCACGGTGACTACCGCGGCTGACGACGGTCAGAGACCGCCGCTCCAAGGCTGACGACGGTCAGAGACCGCCGCTACAAAGGAGACGACGGTCAGAGACCGCCGCTACAAAGGGACGACGGTCAGAGACCGCCGCTACAAGGGGGACGACGGTCAGAGACCGCCGCTCCAGCTCCAGGAGACGAGGTCAGCCGCCGCTCCCGGGCGCCAGGCCGCGGAGCGGCTGCAGGGGAATCAGTTCGGCCAGGCCGGCCTCCGCCATCTCCTTACCGGTCACGTAGCGGTGCGTGGCGATCCATCGCTCGATGAGTTCGGCGGAACGGCCGAAGAGCTGCGTCAGCAGCACGTCCATGTCGCGCTCGAGGTCGGCGAAGTGCCGCGACCACTCGGCCGCCTCCTTGATGCCGATGTGCTCCTCGCTCTGCCACTTCATCGGGTGGAAGAGGAACACGCTGTATGGGGTGACCAGCCGGCGCCGGCAGGCCGCGAACGGCCACAGGGCGGCCGACGAGCACTCGCCCGTGACGATGGCGGTGGCCCGCACGTCGCGAATCCGCAGCAAGGACACCAGCGACATCGCGCAGTAGGGGCTGCCGCCGGGCGAGTCGAAGTAGATCGTGCACTCGCCGCCGGGAGCGACACCGAGCAGCCGATCGGTGAGGTCGCTCTCGCTCTCCGTGAGGTCGCCCACCAGCGCGATCTCCAGCGGCCCGCGGTCCTCCTCCTGGCCCTCCTGCTCCGGATCCGGGCGTGCGTCGCGTCGTGCCATGGCCAGCCTGCTCCCGAAGGTCCTCGCGGGCGGGGCGTTTCCCGCCGGTCCCTCGCCGAGACTACGGCCCATGGGGCCGTTCCACAAGGTTCGGCCGGCCCCTTGCGGAGCGATGGCTGTCGGCGGGATGATCGAGCGCCGGTGGGAGCCGGCCACCGTCGCGTCGCCCCCGGGGCTGCAGTCATGGGCATCGTCTCGTTTTGTCCCCAGGGCCACCGCATCAAGGTCAAGGACAGCCTGGCGGGAAAGAAGGGTGTGTGCCCCACCTGTGGTGCCCGGTTTCGGATTCCGCTGGCCTCCGTCGAGCCCCCGGCGGCTGGTGGCGGCGCGACGCCGCTGCCCGAGGCAAAGGTCGTGTCGCTCGATGCCACGATCGCCGCGCGGCTGCCGCGGGTGCTGCTGCTCAACCGCGAGCCGGAGCCGGCGCGGCCCGAGGCGATCGGGTCCGTGAACGACGTGCGGCGCGAACCCGGGGAGGAAGAGGTCGAACTCGTCGTCGAGGAGGTGCGCCGCCATCCCCTGATCGCCGAGCGGCCCGACCTGGCGTGGTGTCTCGCGGTGCCGGGGGGGACGGCCTCGGAGCCGATGTCGGCCGACGCCATGCAGGCGTGGCTCGATTCCGGGCAGGCGACCGGGAACGAGCTGGTCTGGCGGGCGGACTGGTCCGACTGGCGGCCGGTCGCCGGCGTGTTTCCCGAGTGCCTGCGGCGGTGAACGGGCTGGTTTTCCGCCGTTCCTCCCCGCGCCTGGTCGCTGTGCTACAGTCTCGTCTGATCACCGCCCTTCATTCCCGAGGAGTTCGCGCCATGATCGTGCCCCGCCCGTATCTGTTCGTCGCCCGCTCGCTGCCGTGCTTCATGTTCATGGCTGTCGTGGCCGTGGGCCTGACACCCCTGCACACGTCGGCCCAGGCTCCTGCGACCGAGGCCGGGCCGGAGACCCGCGTGTTCACGATCGCCGACGGCGGTTTCTCGCTGCAGGCGCCGGCTGGGTGGCAACGGGTGCAGCCGAAGTCCGGGATCGTCGAGACGGAGTTCGCGATCCCGTCGGAGGGCGCCGCCGCGGACGGCACTCCCGCCCAGCCGGGCCGCATGACCGTGATGGGGGCCGGCGGCACCGTGCAGGCCAACATTGACCGCTGGTACGGCCAGTTCGCACAGCCCGATGGCAGCGAGACCAAGACCAAGGCCACGACCAAGAAGCTCGATCTGGCCGGCTGCAAGGTGACGCTCGTGGACATCCCGGGCACCTACAAAGACTCGCCCGGCGGCCCCTTCGCCGGCG
>Ga0209985_10005156_pt1 | contig 10272 bp, 9 predicted proteins | sample NOAtaG_FD_187305 | JGI IMG/M metagenome (GOLD analysis project Ga0209985, IMG submission 187305) | Freshwater lake microbial communities from Lake Erie, under a cyanobacterial bloom - NOAA_Erie_Diel6S_1000h metaG (SPAdes) (version 2) | ecosystem: Environmental > Aquatic > Freshwater > Lake ... | reverse complement strand
AAGAGCTTGTTGGTGGTGACGAACGCGATCTCCAGCCCGGAACATAGGGCGGACACGGCGATGGACACCAGGATCAGGAAAAGGTCTGCGGGAGTAAGGGACACGACGGGACTCAGTGTGAGCGGGTAGGCGAAGATAGGATCGGCCCTCTCAGCGACCCTTCTGGCGGTCCTCCATGGCCTCCAGTTTGGCACGGGTGAACCGCCTGAACCAGAACATGGCCAGTGCCACGGCCGGGAAGATGAGCCACTGGCGACCCTCTGCGAAGCCCTCGGTGGCTATGACCCAGATGGCTGCGACGGCAGTGCCAATGGCCACGGCCAGCCAAAAATGCTCCATGAACTTACCGAGCTTGCGCATCGCGGGCCAAGGTATCATCCGCCGGCAAATAAAGGATGCCGGTGATGTTGCGGATGGTGTATCGGCTGAAGTCCTCGGTGGCGTCCAACCCATTGCCGTGGATGATGTCCTCGCCCCTACGGATCCGAACGGGCTTGTCGGTGCGCACGCGCGCGCTGTCCTGGTCCCACGTGATCTGCTCGGTCTCCAGCCGCTCGCCCTTGTCGTTCACGAAGACCACGTTCTCGTAGGCCTCCATGCGTTTCTGACCGGGAAGGATCAGGCCACGTCGGGCGGTGAGCGTGCTACCCGGCCTGCCTTCGGCATCAAAGAACACCACCTCCAGGCCCTCGGAGATCTCGGTGCGCTTCGGCTCGTTGATCCACTCGGCGATACGGCCGGCACGCAACCGGTTGCGCACGCGGCCTGAATCGGTGTAGAGATACTCGGCCTGACTGGTCACGCGGTCCGGCGAGTCGGCTTCCAGTTCAATGGCGGCCACCTTGTCCAGGTCGTTGCTGCACGAAACGAACATTCCCGCCACCAGGACGGGAATGCCGATGAGGATCGCTCGATGAGCGTGGACCATGCTGCTTATTTGCGCGTGCGGACCGTGGTGCTCTCGTTCAGGCCACCGCAGGCCACTTGGTAGGACTTGCCATCGGTGAGCTGATGGAAAAAGGCCTCGTTCTGCGTGGGGAAACGTGCGGCGGCGGAAGCCATGCGGTCCCCGGCCTTGTCGGCCACGCTGGGATCCAGGCTCTTGGCGCGCTGGTAATAGTCGTAGGCCAGCCAGTAGGCGCCCCACTTTTCGGGTTCCTCGCAACCACCGGCCTGGGCGGCCACGGCGTTACCGATCAGGATCAGGGCCTCACCGTTCTTGGGCTCGAGCTGGAGGATCTGGTTGGCATAGCTGCGCGCCTGCGAGTGGTTCCCGCTGGCGCTGGCCACCTGGCCGGCCTTCAGCAGATACTTCACTTTATCGCTACATCCACTGCACAGGTCAACGGCCTCCTTCATGTACTTGAGCGCACCCGACATGTCGTTCTGTTTGGCCAGATACATGCCCAGGCTGTATGCGCTTTCACTGGTGGGACTGGCGCGGTGCACGTCCTCGGCCAGTGTACGGTACACCTTTTCTTCCGTGCAGTCCTTGCCGTTCAGCACCTTCAACAGGCGCACTTTCATATCCATGTCGTCGGGCTTGGCCTGGATCAGGTCACCCACGATACGGCCAATGTCACCACACTCCGCCACCTTGAAGAAAAGACCATTCACCTGGTCGCGGGCCTTGGTGAAGTACTCCTTATCAGATTCCTTCAGCCCTTCCTTGGCCAGGTTGGCCTCGATGTGGCCCATGATGGTCACGTAATCCGCGAGCATTTGGTCCTTGGTGGCAACACCTTTGTTGTACAGGCAGTTCAACGCCTGGTAGTACCCGCTCAGCGTACCGGCCTCGCTCTTCACGCCGCCCAGGTCAACGCTCTGCTTCAACACATCGAAGGCTTCCTGGCACTTGTCGGGGCTGTAGATCAGCATATCCACCCCTTTGCGGCCCAGCACGAAGGCCTGTTCGCCGAAATGGGTGATGCGCAGGTCGTAAACGAGATAGAGCGAATCGATCAGCCGGGCCTTCCGGGCGGCATCCTTCTCCTTACTGATGAACTCGGCCATGAGCTTCACCCCGTTCTGGTATACACCCTTACTGGAGGTGGGGCAAACGCGGACCACCTCCTTCCACGGGTTGTAGGCATCGGTGTAGGCGCCCTGTTTCATGAACTCCTGGTACATGGACAGGTTCTGTACGCAAGTGACGCTATCCTCCTTGGTAGCGCCGTACTTGCTCTGTGCCTGCGCGGCACCGATGGCCAGTGCGGCCACTGTGATCGTGAGGGTGTGCTTCAGGGTTTTCATTCGATCCGTCGTTTCTTGAACCATTGCTCTCTGAGGTCCGGCGTAATGCTGATGCCGATGAACACTGCGGCGAAGCGTTCGCGCACATTGCCGTTGGTGCCTGTACCCCGTTCGCCAAGTTCCGTGCCGAAGTTGATCCGGGAACGCGTGGTGTTCATCATGACCGGCAGTGAAAAGCCAAAGGACATGCCGAACTCGCTGAGCGGCGCACCGGCCACCACGAGGTAATCATCCGTGTAACGCACCCCGGCGCGGTAAATAATGCGTTCGCCGAACGAACCATTGCCATCGCCGGCCGGCCGGAAGGAGAAACCCAAGGCCGTGGTGCTGCTGGTGCGCAACGTGGAGCGCTGGTCGTAGCCCTCCACGTTCACACGCAGCTCGGACCAATCGCGCACACGGTACTCAGCGGTCATGGTCCAGCTTGAATTGAACACTGTGAGACCAACACCCGCTTGTAATGGAAGGTGTACCTCGCCCACGGAACCGGCAACAAGGAAAGCCGTATCCACCGTGGCCTCGGCACCAGCGTTGGTGTAAACGAAATTGGTGGCCGTGAGGTCGTAGTTGGCCCTGAGGTTGGTGGGCAGGTCGGCCGTGAACCCGAACCGGAAGCGCCATGCTTCAGCCTCCGCCTTTGGCATACGGACAACCTTGCGCTTGCCGGGGTCCTTCCCTTGGTCCAGCCATTCCTGTTCCTTGCGCTCATCGACCGCGGTCAAGTGCTTCCGACGGGCATCGCGCCGCTGTTGCATGCGCAACTTCCCCAGCAGGTCGCCAGTCCATTGAAGTCCTACACCGACCATGGGGTCGTACACATTGAGTTCGGAGACGACGTTGGTGTTGTAATATCCAAGGCCTACAGGATAGTATGCCTTTCGACCTTCCTCGATGGTACCGAACAGGTAGTTGAAATTAGCGCCCAAGCTCACCTTGGTGCCTTTTCCAAGGGTATCGTTGCTCTGCCAGAGCGTACGGCCAAGACCAATGAACCCTCGATTGAGCCCTCCGTTGCCGCTGTATTCGTAGGTCACAGCACCTTCGGGGACCTGCCCTTGGTCCGTTATGCGGTAACCCACATCGCTCACCGGCGTAATACCCAATGCCATGCCCCAACGCCCCCTGGCGAACGGTATGCCCAAGGCCAGCCCGAGCAGGTCCATCCGATTGCCCTTGGCCGTACGGTCATCGCTGTCGAAACGCAGGAACCGGATGGCCACTGCGGTCTGCAGATCGGTCAGGGCCAGGGCCGGGTACGACGCCGGGTTGGCTATGTTCAGGGCGAAAGGGTCTGAAAGCGCCACACCGGTGCCCCCCATCATGGCCTGCTCCACCTGGGGCGAATTGATCAGGGTGCCGAACCCATAGGCCGAATAGGGCGTCCCGCTTCCCTGCTGCCCCTGGGCCTGAAGCCGTTGCGGACCCATGGCCCACACGAGACAGAGCGCACTAAGCGTTCTGATGAAGAAGTATGGCGTGAAGGCCTTCAAGGGTCAGAAAAGGGTGGGCAAAGATGCCACTTTTCAGGGCGCGGGCGAACCGCAGGCCATCGCCACCCGTGAGCACAACGGCGATGCCGGGATAATGGTGTTCAAGGCGATCGATAAATCCCTCCAACTCGTGCACGATACCATGGTGCACCCCGGAAGCAAGGGATGTTGTCGTGTCAGTGCCCATGAGGGCCGCATCGGCTGGCGGCTCGACCAACGGCAACCGGGCGCTATAGGCGTTCATGGCACGGGAACGCATGGCCATGCCCGGCGAGATCGCTCCACCGCAGTAGGTACCATCAGAGGTGACAAGGTCGTAGGTGATGCAGGTCCCCAGATCAATGGCCAGGACCGGGCGCCCGGGGAACATGGCCATGGCACCAACGGCATTGGCCAACCGGTCCACGCCCAGCGTAAGTGGTGTGGCGTAAGCACTGCGAACCGGGGCTTTTGAGCTTCCCGTGATCAAAAAGGTGGTAGCCAGGGACCGCAGGTGTTCTTCCCACGACGGATCGGGAGCCGCTACCGAACCCAGCGCGATCCGATCGGGACGATCACCAGCAAGGAATCCTTCCAGGGCTGGACCATGGCCGGACACCATGGCTCCCGTTCGCCGCAGACGATGTCCGCGAAAAAGGGCCGCTTTGGTGCGGGTGTTCCCCACATCGAGCACAAGATCCAATGGGAGGGAGTGCGTGTTCAATGGACTTGTCTATATTTGCCGCCCTGTCCGCCGGAAGGCCAGCACCTGGGTGGACAAAGTTCGGTGCCTTAGCTCAGCTGGTAGAGCAACGGATTGAAAATCCGTGTGTCCCCAGTTCGATCCTGGGAGGCACCACGAACGAAAAGCCCTCCATTGCGGAGGGCTTTTTCATTTCAAGGTGTCGCTCAACCACTGCCTGAGCTCGGCGAGGTATTGCTGCTTCACCGGCTCGCGCAACTTCTTATTGGTCACAGTAAAATAGCTGTGCCGCTCCAAGAAACGCACCTGAAGCTGATTCCACTCGAGCTCCGTGGAAAGCACCCCGAAAGTGCGCATCTCCGAGAAGAGCGAATCGCCAATGCGCCTGAAATCCGCCCTGCCGAGGTAGTCCAGGTCGGCATCGCACAGTATTCGGGAGAGCTTGTTCCGCGGAGACTGAGGGATGCGCGTGGCCATGATCATGTCGCAAACACGCTGCACCTGAGCGGATGAGTAGCCGAACCTTGGCAAATGCTCCTGGACCAGGACACAGCCGTGCTGTTCGTGGTCCATACCATGCACAATGAAACCACAATCATGGTACAGGGCCGCGGTCTTTAGCAAGGTGAGGTCCTCCTCGTCGACCACCCCTTCCTTCTCCGCGATATCGATCGCACTTGCATACACATCCAAGGTGTGCTCCAGACAATGGTACGTGCGTTCCTTGGGAAGCTCGTTCCTCAGCCGTTCAAGGATATAGGACTTAGCGCCTAGGGGGTCCATGGTCACCGCAGCGGTACAAGATAAGGGATCGGGGATACGGCCTGCATCAACGGCTACCTTTGGGGCATGCGCCAGCGCTCCCATCGTCGCACGTTGGTCCTGTTCGGCACTCTTGCTGCCTACATCGTACTTCAGTTCGTTTGGTGGGCCGTGCTATTACTGCGCAAGGACCGGGAGGTGGTGGACCTCACCCTTCAGTTGCAGGCGTTGGACATCGTGCCCATCGCTCCGCTTGATGCGGAGCGGCGCTTGCGCATGGTGGTGGGCGAAGGAAGCGTGCTGTTGCTTCTGCTCCTGGTCGTCCTGTTGCTCACCTTCCGGGCCATCCGCCGCGACCTGGCGCTGGCACGCACCCAGCAGAACTTCCTGCTCGCGGTAACGCATGAACTGCGCAGCCCGATCGCGGCCATCAAACTGCAACTTCAAACGCTGGCCCGCGAAGGTCTCACCGTGGAACAACGGGAGCAACTGCGCAGCCATGCCCTGGAAGAATCGGACCGGCTGGCACACCTGACCGAAAAAGTGCTTCTCGCCACCCGGGCCGAGGAGGGCGCCTTGGAACTGCACCCGGTGGAAGCCGATGTGATGGAGCTAGTGCGGGAGGCGGTCGATCGCGCGCGGCAGCAAATGGCCAGGGACCATGTGCTGACGATCGCCGGGCCGGACCGGTTCATGGTGCGCACCGACCAGCAGGCCCTGCGCAGCATTGTCGACAACCTCCTGGAGAACGCGGCCAAATATGCACCACCAGGCACCCGCATCGATGTCGCGGTAGTGACGGGGCCTGAGGGATGGCGATTGACCGTGAGCGACGAAGGGCCCGGCATTGCCGCTGAGGACCAACAGCGCATCTTCGAGAAGTTCCATCGCGGAGGGAACGAAGAGACGCGCAGGGCCAAGGGTACCGGGCTGGGATTGTATATCGTGCAGCGCCTTTCGGGTCAGATGGGAGGTGTCGTTTCCGTCCGGTCACGCTCCCCCCACGGGTCTATCTTTACGGCCTCCTTTCCAACACGCTGATGGCTCCGCACAAAGTGGTCCTGATCATCATGGATGGCTGGGGCATTGGTGCCGGTGACCACACCGATGCCATCGCCAAGGCCGACACACCGTTCATCAAGCACCTGCTGGCCACCGCCCCGCATGCAACCCTTCTTACGGACGGAGAGCATGTAGGTCTTCCGCCGGGCCAGATGGGGAACAGCGAAGTGGGCCACTTGAACATCGGCGCAGGTCGCGTTGTGTACCAGGACCTCGTGCGCATCGATCGGGCCATGACCGATGGAAGCCTTGAGCAGGACCCCACGTTGTGCGCCGCCTTCGATGCCGCCTTGGAGCCCGGTCGTCGCTTGCACCTGATGGGCCTCCTGTCCGATGGTGGAGTGCATGCCATGCGCACCCATGCCGAAGCGCTGTGCCGAATGGCCGTTCGACACGGCGTCCAACAGGTCTTTGTTCATGCGTTCACGGATGGCCGGGATGCGGACCCACGGAGCGGCAAAGGCTACATGCAGCGCTTCCTTGACAGCATGACGGGACTGCCCGTAAAGGTGGCCAGCGTAGTGGGGCGCTACTACGCCATGGACCGGGACAAACGATGGGAACGCATCGCCAAGGCCTACGAACTGCTGGTGCATGGAAAGGGCACGCCGATCCAGGCCCCCCTGGAAGCCTTCGATCGCAGCTATGCCCTGGACCGTACCGACGAGTTCATCGAACCGTTCGTGGTGACCGGTCCCGATGGCGCACCGGCCGCGACCATCCGGCCCGATGATGTGGTGATCTGCTTCAACTTCCGCACCGACCGTTGCCGCGAGATCACACAAGCGCTCACCCAGCAGCCGTTCCCCGAACAGGGCATGCAGCCCCTGCCTTTGCACTATGTCACCATGACCGAGTACGACCCCACGTACACCGGGGTAAAGGTGCTCTTCCGCAAGGACGACCTGCCCATGACCTTGGGCGAAGTGGTCTCAAAGGCGGGTAAGCAACAGATCCGCATTGCCGAAACGGAGAAATACCCGCACGTCACCTTCTTCTTCAGCGGGGGGCGCGAACGTCCGTTCGAAGGGGAATCGCGCATCATGCTCCCTTCACCCAAGGTGGCGACATACGACCTGCAGCCGGAAATGAGCGCACAAGGCATTACCGATGCCATCTGCGCCGAGCTACGGAAAGGCGAGGTGGACTTCGTGGCGCTCAATTTCGCCAACCCTGACATGGTGGGCCATACCGGTGTGTTCGATGCCATTGTGAAGGCCGTGGAGACCACCGACCAGTGCACGCGGCAGGTGGTCGAGACCGGCCGCGCGAACGGCTATTCATTCGTCATCATCGCCGATCATGGCAATGCGGACAAGGCCTTGAACCCGGACGGCACACCCAACACGGCGCATAGTACCAACCCGGTACCTGTGATCGTGCTCGATGCCCGTACTTGGCGGATGCGCGATGGCATCCTGGCCGATGTGGCACCCACCATCCTGCACTTGATGGACATGGAAAAGCCCGTCGAAATGACGGGCTCTTCCCTGCTTTCGTAGGCGCTCAGCGCAGGGCCTTACCAGCCGTTGCGCAGAATGGTCACGTGCCCGGTGTAGGGCTTGCTCTTACGCTCCACGATCAGCTCGTAGTAGTACGTGCCATCCGGAGAATCGCCGCCGTTCCAGTTGTTCCGGTAGTTCTTGGTCTCATACACCAACTGACCCCACCGATTGAACACACGAAGCGTGTTATTGGCATAAGCAATGCCATCGATGAACCAGATGTCGTTGTGCCCATCGCCGTTCGGTGTGAACACGTTGGGAATAATGACCTCGCAATCGACGATCACGTTCACCGTGGCCGTGGCTTCGCGACCACAATCATCCGTGGCGGTCACAGTGTAGGTGCCACTGGCCAGGATGGGCACATAGGTCACTGCCCCTTCATCGCCGGTGCTCCACAGGAGGTCCAGCGAACCTACACCGCCCGAGGCCTGCACCGCGAGCGGAATGGTGTCATTGCTGCATTCGGTGAGCACATCCGTGGTAATGAGCGTGATGGCGGGTGCATCGTTGATGGTGATGGTCACCGAGGCGCTCACTGACCGTCCGCAGGGATCGGTGTATGTACCCGTAACGGTGACCGCCTCACTGCCTTCGGCCTGGTTGTCCTCCAAAGGCTGGAAGGGTACCTGGATGTTCAGCACATCATCGGGAATGGTGACCGTGGTCGGCAGCGAGAAGTCCGCTCCATTATTGCCACCAGCGAAGGTCAACACCACATCCACCGCGCCCAGTGAACCTTGTGGGCGAATGATGTTGATATTGGTCTCGTCGCAACCTTCCACCAACGTGTTCGGACCCAACAGGTTCATGTTCAACGGGGGAAGCGGGCTCAATTCGATGAAGAATTGTGCCACCGATGTGGTCCCGCAATCATCGGTGACGGTGGCGGTGTACACGGTGTTCGCCAGCGGGGAGACCGTGATCGCGGGGCCTACCTCACCCGTGGACCAGCTGATCGCGTATGGCGGGTAACCTCCCAATACAACAGGTGTCAGGATACTGCTTCCCAGACAGGGGATAACATCACTACCACCTGTGATCACCAAAGCGGGAGCACTGATGATGAAGAAGGTGAACTCGTTGGTGATGGTCTGACCTGCGCAAGGCGATTCGGAGGTAAGCGTTAGGATGATGGTCTCTTCCCCGTCACTATCAATGGGACAGTTGAACGTGAAGGACAGTGATGTCACACCCGGCAGGAATACCAAGGAATCAGGGAACGTGGGGGTGTAATCCACACCCGGAGTGGCCGTTCCACCCACCTCAATGTACACCACACTGGTGTCCGTACCCGTACCAGTGCCCGTCCGCTCGAAATCGATGGTCACGGGGTAGCAGCTCTCTTGAATGGTGTTGTTGCCAATAATGCCAGGACCAGGGGTAAGCGAAGGAATGAAGGGCGTGCTGGTGAAGCTACCAGCCTCCAGGAACACCCCGGAATCATAGGCCTGGTCCAAGGCATCGCCAATGGCCAGTTTGATGTGGTAGGTCTGGCCACATTCCACCTGGCGTTTCGCTTCCAACACCACTGTGAATCCATCGTAGACCACTGTGGTGCCGGTGCCATTGTCCACGTAGTACTGTGGGTTCACGGCAGGGCAGAACGGGTCGTTGGGGTTATTGTTATCCCCGTTGTTCACGTTGTCGATCGTCACCGGGGTCACACCATCAGGGAGCAGTGCGATGTTGATGGCGCTGTTCGTGTAGGGGCCTGTGATGCCGGGACCACTGAGGAAGAATCCGAAGGCATCGTTGAAGGAACAAACGAATTCGGGATACTCCTCGGAGCCGAACACATAGCGGAACTTGATCGAGTCGCCGGTGGTCACGAAGTCGAACTCAAGAACTGCAGCATTATTGATGGTGCCGCCCGAAATGGCCACCAGATCAGGGTCGCTGATGTTCGGTACGAGTTGGTCGGTTTGAAAACCGGTGGCACCCTGTCCCACGTTCTGGGCGAAGCCGGAGCTCAGGATCACACCAGCGGACAGACCGAGGTTGGAGTTGGTGGTGGTGAAGGCTCCAGTGCCGGCCTGTGGCGTGGCCGGGTCCACCACACCGTTGTAGGTCACGTTGGTGACCGTAACGCCGGATCCGAGCAGCACGTCCTGCACCAACTGGAGCGGGGTCTGGTTCACCGTCACGTTCAATTGGGCCTGCGCGCCCATTACAGCCACGGCCGCCAAGGCCGCTCCGATCGCTCTGTACTTGCTCACGTTATCCACTTGTTGGTTCAATCCTGGGTTCCCTTGATCAACGTCACATGGCCTATGCCTTCCTGGGGCGGAAAGTAATGACCCTCTGCGCGATACTTGTACACATACACGCCGGTCATGGCCACATCCGACCCGTTCACCTTGCCATCCCAGCGCATCGCAGGGTTGTTGGTCGTAAAGATGAGCTCGCCCCAGCGGTTGAAGACATTCATCTCGAACACGCTGATGTCGTGGCCCACGGGTCCGAAATCATCATTCACACCATCGCCATCGGGCGTGAAGGCATTCGGGAAGTAGAT
>Ga0209985_10005155_pt1 | contig 10272 bp, 7 predicted proteins | sample NOAtaG_FD_187305 | JGI IMG/M metagenome (GOLD analysis project Ga0209985, IMG submission 187305) | Freshwater lake microbial communities from Lake Erie, under a cyanobacterial bloom - NOAA_Erie_Diel6S_1000h metaG (SPAdes) (version 2) | ecosystem: Environmental > Aquatic > Freshwater > Lake ... | reverse complement strand
TGTTGATCGCGCTGAGCGGCCGCGACTACACGGCGCGCGAGTTCGAGGAACTGCTCGCCCGGCACCCCGCGGCGCGGCAGGGCCTGGACAGCGCAGGTGCCGGTTGGCGCCGCTACCCATCGGCGGACCACACCTTTTCGGACAGGGCCGAGTCAGAAGCCCTCGTTGCCGACTGCCGGCTGTGGCTGGCAGGACTGGCGGGGCCGTCCCTTCCAGCTGCGGCAGCCAGCCCAAGTGCACGGATCAGCATTTCGCCGACCTCCGACGCGCCAGCCGCGAGGCCCCAGCCTGCCCCTTCGAGTTCATGAACGCAACGCAACGGTGATGCCCATGCCATCTTCGACCGCCACCGCCAATGCCACCCAGCCGTCGACGCACGTGCGGTCCATGACCGCGCTGCGGATCGCACTGGCGCTGCTGGCCTCCGGCGCACTGTCGCCTGCCGTCGCACAGACCGGCGCCGCCGCCTGCGGCGACCCGTTCCGCAACCACTTCGGGCCCTTCGACTACCGCACCGCGCCAGCCGAGACGCGCAAGCTGGTGGAGGACTACCACTTCACGCCAGGTATCGAGTCGATGACGCGGCCGAAGAACACGATGTTCCAGGACATGGCCCAGGACGTCTCGTACACGCTGGGCGTGTTCCCGAATCATCCTCGCGCCCTGCTGGTGATGACACGCCTGGCCGAACGTTGGAAGAGCGATCCGCCCCCGGGCGCCAAGATCACCGTCGAGTGCTGGTTCGATCGTGCCGTGCGCTTCCGCCCGGACGACACCGTGGTGCGCAGCCTGTACGCCCAATACCTGGGCAAACGCAAGCGTACCCAGGACGCGACGCGGCAACTGGAGCTGGCCGCCGAAGCTGCCAAGGACAACCCGCTTTCGCACCACAACATCGGGCTCGTGTACCTCGAGCTTGGCCAGCAAGACGCGGCTCGGCAGCAGGCCCTGCGGGCCCGGTCGCTTGGCTTCACCGGCACCCAGCTGACCGATCAGCTGCGTCGTGCCGGGAAGTGGTCGGACACCGACGACACGCCCGCGCGCCAGTAGCTCCGACTCTTCCGCGCCACTTGGGCTGTGCCCAGCCGGCGCTTCCGCGCTGACGCCGCGCAGCGACAGCTCCGTCTCCGACGTGCCGGCCGGCATCTGCCTGGCGGGGCGAGTTGCGGCGTGGTGCCGCTTTGGACGCGCTCGTCGGAGCCCTGCTCACATTTGGTAGTGCTTGCGCCAGCGCGAGCACTTCGGTTCGACGGCGCCGCGCCGATAAGCGGAAGGTGCCGGTGCCTCGGTCCGTCCGGACCTGGGCCCTGACTTCGCGGCAAGCCAGCGACCCAGGGATCCGATGAAACGACGCCAGCTCCTGTTCTTTGCCGTGGGCACCGCATCGCTCAGCGCATGCGGTGGTGCCGGTGGCGACACACCGGGCAGCGGCAGCCCCTCTGAGCCGCCTGCGGCCGTGCCTCCGCCGCCCCCGTCGCCGCCACCACCAGGCCCGCCGCCGCCTTCGCCGACCCCATCCCCACCTCCTCCCCCGCCGCCGCCGCCCCCCCCGGCTGGCGACGCACCACCGCTGTCGGGCAACGACGTGGTCTGGATCGCGCTCAGCCATGTCGGCGGAGACCAGCCCTTCACGGTGGGCCAGCCGTTCCGCAAGGGCGAGATAGCCAGTGGCCAGGCCATCACGGCGAACGTGGCCCGCTTCCAGGCCGACGTGCGGAACTACTGGGACGATGGAAGCGTGCGCTTCGCGGTGTTGAGCGGCGTGGCGCCCGCGGGCTACGTCGTGGTGCGCAAGGGCGGCACGCCCGCAGCAGGCACGGCCGTGCCCGAACCCGCCATCGAGGCGAGCGTGCGGTTTTCCTCGGTGGTGGATGCCTCCGGCGCCGCGGTGGCAGGCGGCAGCCTGGTCGCGGAACTGTCCAGCGCCCGCGCCGCCGGCTCAGGGCCGTGGTCGCGCACCTCGCCGCGGCGCGTGCGCCAGGTGAGCGGGCCCGAGATGTCGGAGTTCCACTACTTCGTACCCACAGCCGACCCCCACACGCACGTCTGGTTCTACGTGCGCGCCTACGCCACCGGGCAGGTGGAGGTGGAGACGGTGGTGGAGAACGGCTGGCTGCGCGTGGCCGCGCCCGGACGACGCGACTACGACGTGCAGGTCAGCGTGGGCGGCACCGTCCGGTACCAGGGCACGGCCATCCGGCAGCACCACCACACGCGCTGGAGCCGTGTCGACTGGATCGGCACCGATCCGCAACTCGTGCCCCGCCACGACGTCACCTACTTCCAGGCCACCGGCCTGGTGCCGCGGCTTGCGGTCACGTCGATGAACGCGTCCTCGTACGCCTCGACGCCGGATGCGGGCACCAAGTACAGCGCCTGGACGCTGGCTGCCGCCAACCAGCCCGCGCCGTTTGCCCGCGCCAACATAGACCCCGCCCTCGGCAGCGGTGGCCACAGCGACAACGTGGGGCTGCTGCCGGCCTGGGACATGACCTACCTGGTCGAAGGCAACGCCGGCGCCTACCTCGCGATCCAGGGCAACTGCCGTGCGGGCGGACGCTTCTCGGTGCACTACCGGGACGAGGCCAGCGGACGGCCGGCGCGCGGCTCGCAGTACCTCACGCTGTGCCTGAACGACACCAACGTGGGCATCTCCGACAACGCCGGCAACGGCGTCCAGCTGACCCCGGCACCGACCGGCGGCACTAACAGCCCGGACTGGTACTTCTCGCACGGCCCTTCGCTCGGCTACATGGCCTACCTGACCAGCGGCCGCTGGAGCGCATGGGAGGAACTGCAGCACTTCAGCACCGCCGCCGACTTCTTCCAAAGCGGCAACGTCTATGGCGGATACCGCATCGGACCTTGGTACACCCAGCTGCGCGTGCATGCATGGATCTACCGCATCCGCACGCAGGCTGCGATCGTGGCGCCGCAGGCTCTGGCCGGCGTCAGCATCGCCGAGCCGCTGGACATCGGCCAGCGCACCGAGGCGCTCGGCCGGCTCGACGCCGACATCGACTACTACCACGGCGTCTATGTGTCGGGCGCAGTGACGGCCACCCCGTCCGCCGCGCGGGACAACGTCTTTGGCCTGTTCTACATGAACCAGGACTACGACGAGGCCAACGACGGCCAGCACACCTACGGCGGGATGATGGAGGGCTACAACGCCCTTGCAGTGATGTGGTCGTGCCTGACCGAGGCCACCTCCAACCCGCGGTTGCGCGACCTCGCGGCGTTCGTGGCCCGCTTCCCGGTCGGCATGCTGGGTGCGGCACCGGGTTCCACTCTTTGGGACTGGCGCGTGTTCTCGTTCTACCAGCTGTCCTTCGGCACCGGGGGCTGGAACGGCACGAGCCTGGTGCCAACGACCTTCCGCCCCAGCTGGGACGCGCAGTGGACCTGGATGACGACGCAACTGCCCTGGGCATCGGGCAGCCCTGCCTCGATCACGCCCGACAGCCGGCTGCGCTCGATCGCTCCGGACACAGTACCCGGCCGCTACGTGCTCAGCGGACCGATCGCCAGCATCACGACCAGTTCGCACGTCGTGGCGATGCTGGCCTGCGTGGCCTTCGCCCACGAACTCGCAGCCCGTCTGAACATTCCAGGCGCCGACACGATGGCCGCCCGCTTCTACGGCTCGGACACGTGGCGCGACAGCGTCGACACCTCGTTCAAGAACTACGCCGGCTGGGCCATCCGCTCTCGGCGTCTCTGAACCCGAACCGCTGATCACCATGTTGCAACGTCGTCACCTGCTTCTCTCCAGTCTGTTCGCGACGTACTCGCTCTCCGGCTGCGGTGGCTCCGCGGACGCCGCGTCTGCCGTGGCAGGCTCGGAAGGTCCGCTCGGCGCGGCTCCACCCAACCCGGCGCCGACCCCCCGCCCTCCTGCACCCACACCGCCCACTCCGACTCCTCCTGTCCCGAGTCCTGCTCCAAGCCCGACGCCCAGCCCGCCGTCGCCCGCCCCGGCGCCGCCAAGCCCACCGCCCACAGCGCCGCCGCCGCCACCCGCGGTCTACGACCGCGGCAACCTGCCGGCCTGGGTGCCGCTGACGCAGGGCGAGGCTGCCCTGGTGCCGATGCAAAACCGATTGCAGGACGTGGCGTTCCTGGACGAGCCGCGACTCGGCAACAACAGCACCTTCGTCTTCGCCGCCTACTCGGGAGGCGCCTACAACCCCTATTACGGAGCCTGGGGCGCACACGTCATTCACGGCGGCGGGCACGCCGCCACGCAGGACAACTCGGTGTTCATCGCCGACTTCAACACGCTGCGATTCGAGCGCATCGGCGGCCCGACGATGCTTTCCAGCTTCCAGGCCTACGAAGACGCGATCCGGTCGGGAGGCTTCCCGGACGACGAGTCCAATCCGCGCGAGGTGGCACCGAGCGTGCCCGGCTCGGCGCACACCTACGATTGCCTGCTGATTCTTCCGCCCGAGGTCGCCGGCGACCCGTACGGCGCGCTGATCCGCCCCGTTGCCGGCGCCATCGGGGTGGGTGTCTCGCGCAGCACCGGGTGGAGCCATGCGTTCACGTTCGGCGACCGCCGCTGGCAGCGCTTTTCCACCAACCACGCCCGCAGCTGGCCCCCGGGAGGGAGCTGCGCATACGACACCCAGCGACAGCGGATTTGGCCGATTGCCGCGGACAACGTGCCGTGGCTGATGTCGCTGGACGTTCGCAGCAGGGCCTGGACCAACTCAGGGGGCGGGCCGCAGTCCATCGCCGCATATCCGGACATGGTGTACTCGGCCTACTGCGCACACCGCGACGTGATCGCCATAGCGGCCCACCGGGAGTCTGCAACCGAGGCCAACTTCTACTGGTTCTCTGCAGCGGGCAGCGGGTCCGAACGCACCCGCGTGCGCTTCACCAACGGCCCGTTGCCGCCCGCCAACTGGGGCCGCGGAAGCCTGGTTTACGTGCCGGACATCGCCCGCCTGATCTGGTTCACGCTCCAGGGGGGTGACTACTATTACGAGATCGACGTGCCCGCGAACCCGGCCAACGACTGGACGTGGGTCGCACGGCCCATCACAGGCGCCGCGCGTCCTTCCATCCTGACTCCAAAGCCCTACAGTTCGGTGTACAAGCGGTTGGACTACGCGCCACAGCTCAAGTCGCTAGTTTGGGTGACGGCGCAGGACACTTCGGCCAGCTACTCCTTCGGCGGCCGCGTCGTCGCCATCCGCGTCGCGCCGTGAGCGCCACGCCGTAGCTCGGGGCGTGAGCGCCACGCCGTAGCTCGGGGCGTGGGCGCGGCGTACCGGCCGTCACACCACGATGCCACCATGAGTTCCGCGCCGGTTTCGATCGTCCTGGCCACCTACAACCGGGCGCGCTACCTCCGGGAGTGCCTGGACAGCCTGCTGGCCCAGACGGCGCCAGCCAGCGAGATCGTGCTGGTGGACGACGGCTCGGAAGACGACACGCCGGCCGTGGTGGCGAGCTACGGCCACAGGATCCGCTACCTGCGACAGCCCAATGCGGGCAAGGCCGCGGCGATCAACCGCGCGCTCACACATGTCAGCGGCGACTGGGTCTGGCTGTTCGACGACGACGACGTCGCGGTTCCTGACGCGATCGAACGCCGACTCGCCGTTGCCTCCGAACACCCCAACGCGCAGTGGATCTACGCGTCTCACCATCTCGGCAGCGACGGACGCGACGGACGAATCGTGCAAGGCCGGCTGTACGAGCCGCCGCAGCCACAGCCCGAGGAGTTCTTCTTCGAGACAATGGCGGGCTGCTTCTTCCACCTGAACTCGGCACTTGTGCGTCGTCACTGCTATCGGCACATCGGCGGCTTCGACCCGTCAATGCTGCGCGGGCAAGACTACGACGTCCAGATCCGGCTCGCACGGCACTTCAGTCCTGTGTACTGCGCGTCACCAGCATTCGTCTTCCGGCAGCATGCTGGCACCAGAGGCCCAAAGGCACTGCACCGCGACAGCGCCTCGCGGTCTGACGTGTTCAGGCGCTACAGCGTCGCTCTGGGCCGCAAGATCCGCGCTGACGTCCTCCTCGCAGAGTTCTGCAGTCCAACCAGCAGTGTGCTTGGCGAGCGGCAAGCACTGCTGAACCGGCTGCACGTGATGGCCAACCATGGCTGTGTCCCGGAGATGTTCGAGGACTTGGCGGCCTTGGCTGCCCTGGCGGCGCGAGATGGCGGCTTTGAGGTCAGGGAGCTAGACAGCATAGTGCGGGCCGCGTGCCGCGGCTGGGCAGCCCAGGCCATGGCGGAACAGCAGGGTGAGGTGCTGGAGCTGTCGCGAAGACTGGCACGTCAAGGCTGTGGCGCGGCTGCCGTTGCAAGTGTGGCGCGTGCGCTGTTCCGGGTGGCTCGAGGCTATGGCGGCGACGTACGCGAGAGGTGGCGTTGCCTCGTTCTAGGCATGCGACTGGCGCGGGTATCGAAGGCTCGGTGAGCCTTCGATACGCAGCAACGTCGGCCGGCGAGTTGAACGGAAAGCGGCGCGATCGCTTACAGAGTACCGATGAGCTTGGCAAGCCCCTTTTCGGCCTGCAGTCGCTCGAGGCGCAAGCCGGGGTGCTCCTTCAGCCATTGCTCGACTACCGCTTGTTCGCCCGGACGGTCGGCATCGTCCAAAAATACGGTCACCTCCCCGGGCATTCGCGATGCCAGCTGGCCCAGCGCGGGATATCGGGCGGTGGACGCACCCCCTGCCGGCGGGCCATCTACCACGAGTACATCGATCGGGGGCATCTCCTGCGGTAACGCATCGCGCGCGTACCAGCCAGGCCCGCCAGCCACCGGTTCGAGCGGCGCAATCACCACGCTCGCCCAGTCGGTCAGGTCGTAGCGGGCCAGCAACTCGCGCGTCTTGGCAGCGTATGTCTCGTCGTGTTCGAGGCTGTACACGTGACCTTGGCCATTGAGCTGCATGCAGCGCGCCGCCACCACCGTGGAGACCCCTGAGCTGCACTCCGCCACGCACCGTGGACGGCTCTTCAGAAGAAGCTGAGCGAGGTGCAGGAGCATGTCGGGCGAGCCCGCCCAGTTGCGCATGGGCGGTAGGCACTGCGGCATCGCCAGAAGCTTCTCAAGCGAGGCGAGCGCGTGCAACTGGTCGAACAGCGCGGCCGCTTCGCGTCGCGCAGCAATGGCCTCCTCAAGCGCATGGTACGTCGCCATGTGAATTCGCCGCACCTTGTGCGCCACATACCCCAACAGGCCGAGCATCACGACGGCGGCCAGAAGGATGAGATAAGCCATTTCTGCCCAAGTAGTCTGCCGCCCGCAGGCGTGGCCAGGCCAGAAGGACCCGGAGGAGCGGTCCGGATTCTTGCATCAGCCTACGGACTGATTGGCTGAGAACGTGCAGGCACAGCACGCGACACCCGGACAATTGCCGCGCTTTCTGTGGTGTCTGCGCGCCGGGCTCGAGCGGCGTTCGCGTGGCCCTGCCAAGGAGCGTGCCACGCCGCCAAGACCTCAGCAATCGGCCAACGCCCGCGCGGCTGCAGCCGGTAGCGTGGGCTCGGCGGCACCGCGGGTTCACGCCGCCAGGGGTCGGACGGCGAACCTGCCGGATGCAGTCAGCGCCGCCCGGCGAACCGCCCAGCGATGGTACGCAGCTCGTTCAGGTACTCGCGGGACAGCAGGTGAAGGACAACGAAGTAGCAGAGCGCGGCCGCCAACGCGTGCGCGAGCAACTGCAGGCCCGGGTGAACCGTGACATCCTGGACCACTGGCCGCAACGAATGGACTGCTGCGGCCATGCCCACGCAACCCAACGCAGGCGGTCCCAGTATCGACCAGGCGGCTCTCCAGCCCAGCCCAGTGAGCCTGAGCGCGTAGCCGAATGGCACCAGCGCGTACAGCCCGACGACCGCCTGCGCCCCCGCAACGGCCTCGAGTCCGTGGCGAACAGTCCCTGCGATCGCAACCGCCATCAACAACGTCCCGACGACCTGGAGCTGCAAGCCGCGCGCCACGCGGTCGTGCGCGTTGATGACCACGCTTGCCATGCTGCAGCTTGCGCGTACCGCCGCGCTGATGCCCAGCATCGCCACGACCGGGATCATCGGCAGCCATGACGAGCCATACAGCACCGGAACAAGTTCGGGGGCCATCGCAGCAATGCCTATGCCGATCGGCATCACCACTGCCGCCAGCATGCGGCCACTGCGCACCAGCATGTGTTGCATCCGGTCGCGCTCGCGCAGCACGGAGGAGAACGCCGGAAACAGAACGTGCTGCAGCGGGATGGCGATCCTGGCTCGCACCTCGTCGGTGAGCGAGCGCGCGTTCTGGTAGTACCCCAGCGACTGGGCGCCGAGGCTGCGGCCGATCAATATCAGGTCGAGGTTCATGTTGGCGTAGTAGAGAAGCCCGCCGCCGAAGTAGCTGCCTCCCGTGCGCCAAGTGGCCGCCAGGAAGGGGAGATGAAATCGCCGTCTGGGCCAGTAGCCTACGGCGGCGAGGCCAAGAACCAGATTCACCAGCAGGCCGGCCAGTCCGCCGATCACCAGGCTCCACAGGCCCAGGCCCGCCCACGCGCAGACGATGGCAGTGGCGGCGCGGACCAGCATCGTCGCCAGCTGCAGCCAGAACTCGGTCCGGAACCGCATCAACCGCACGAGCACGACCCACGGAATGACGTTGAGCCCGCCCAGCACGAACGACCAGCAGAGCACCCTCAGCACTTCGCCGACGACGGCATCGCGGAACCACATCGACGCGAAGAGCGAGGCCCCGACCGTGACCAGGGCGAGGAGTACGCCCAGCGCAGCCGAGGCCCAGAACACCGTGTCCAGCTGAAGCCGCGTGATCCGTCTCCGCTGGATCAGGATGTTGGACAGCCCGAAGTTGGCGAAGAGCGCCGCCAGCTCGGTGACCACCGCAGCCATGGCGACGTAGCCGAAAGCGGAGGGGGCCAGCAGTCGCGCCAGAACGGCGGTCGATCCAATGGTGATGACCGTCTTCAGAACGACGCCGAGCAGCTGGAACCCGGCGCCGGAGACGACCCGCCCGCCCAGGTTCTCGGACCGCAGGACCATCGCGTCCTGCACCATGGAGCGGCGGCCGCGTACTCCCGCTGCCATGGGTCAACGTCGCGCCAAGCCGGGCGGCCGGACCAGCGTCTTGCCCAGCATTTTCCACGCCCCGAGCAGCGACGGGTCCGACTGCAGCGCCGTCAGGGCCGCGCCGCGAGCGCGCGCCGGATCTCCGGCATGCAGCAGAGCTGCGGCAAAGTCGATCCAACTGCGCGCCACCTGTCGGCTCACTGAAGATCTGTCGGCCTGGCGACCGTCGGGCCCCCCGTAGCCCCAGCGCGCGATGGCGCGCGCAACGACCTCGGCCTTGTGGTTGCGCTCCGGTGCCCGGCGGGTGGTGTTGCTACCGTGGATCCGATAGAGGGCCAGCGGCGCGCACACCCGCAGGATCGGTGTGACGCGCGATGCGCGCAGCCACAGGTCGTAGTCCTCGCCGATCCGCAGCCCGGGGTCGAACCCGCCCAGTTCCTCTAGCAGCGCCCGCTCGGCCAGCACCGTGGAGGTCCAGACGACGCAGTCGAGCAGCAATTCCGGATAGATCCAGCCCGAGGCCCCTGCCCAGCGCCCGGCATCGGCGGCGGACTCCTGGAGGCGTTCGAGCAACCCCGCCGCAGGCTCGACGTCCTCGCTCGGCCAGACCTCCCAGGCCGTGTAGGCCAGGCGGACCTGCGGATGGGCAGCCAGCAGGTCAAGCTGCGCCGACAGCTTGCCCGGCAGCCACAGGTCGTCGGCATCGAGAAAGGCGACCCACCGCCCCTGCGCACGCGCGGCACCCGCGTTGCGGGCGGCAGCAACGCCGGCGTTGGCCTGGCGCACCAGAGTGACCGGAATCCCGCACCCGAGCACAGCATCGACCGAGCCGTCGCGCGAGCCGTCGTCCACCACGATCACCTCGACTGCGGGGCCCTGACTCCAGGCCGATCGGATGGCGGCTGCAACGTACCTCTCGGCGTTGTAGCAGGGGATGACGACCGAGACTCCAGGAGCGCTCATGGGCAGCCCGTCATTCTGACACCCCACCCCCCAGCCACACGAGAGCGCGACCGGCGTGCATGACATTGCTCACGGGGGGTGCATACGCGCACCTGAGCACGCATCGGCGTTGCGAAGCCGAGGGCAATAATGGGCGCTATGCGCGTTGGGTGTTGATGTAGCTCACTCGGTGAGCCACCCGCCTGGGAGACTGGCGTGACGGCGATGTGCCGTTGCTTCCGAGTCGAGGGCTGTGATGCGGCG
>Ga0209985_10005152_pt1 | contig 10277 bp, 9 predicted proteins | sample NOAtaG_FD_187305 | JGI IMG/M metagenome (GOLD analysis project Ga0209985, IMG submission 187305) | Freshwater lake microbial communities from Lake Erie, under a cyanobacterial bloom - NOAA_Erie_Diel6S_1000h metaG (SPAdes) (version 2) | ecosystem: Environmental > Aquatic > Freshwater > Lake ... | reverse complement strand
GGCATCCAGCTCTCCGACCGCTTCTTCAAGATCGTGAGCTGGTACGACAACGAGTTCGGCTACGCGACGCGCTGCGTCGACATGCTGGGCCTGATGGCGAAGAAGGACGGCAAGGCCTAAGCGCCCGAACGCAGGCGATTTCGATTGCGGTCGCACGATCGCGCGGTAGCATGGCGGCATGCTGCCCTCGTCGATCGCGTTGCTCGTGCTGTCCCTTGGTTCTGCAGCGGATCTCGAGCAGGGCTACACGCTCCGCGTCTACGACATCGGCCGTCCGCTCGACCGCATCGCGCGCGTGGCCGAGGACGCCACCCCGAACATCGACCGGCTCGAGGACCGCATCGACTTCAGCGACGAGTCGTCGCTTGTCGGCGCGGGCGGCCCGACCGACTTCTTCGCGGTCGAGGCGCTGGGCTTCCTCGAGATCGCCGAGGCGGGCGAGTATGTGTTCGAGCTCCGCTCCGACGACGGCGGGCGCCTCGAGATCGACGGCAAGCCCGTGATCGTGCACGACGGCGTCCATCCGCCGCACCCGAAGGAGGGAGCGGTCACGCTCGCCGCGGGGCTGCACGCGTTCCGCGTCGACATGTTCGAGAACCAGGGCGGCTGCGCGCTCATCCTCAACTGGAAGAAGCCGGGCAGCGGACGCTTCACCGTGGTACCGCCGGAGGCCTTCCGCACCGAGAAGGGCGTCACGCGCGTCGTCTCCGCGGGCACCAAGGTCTACAAGGACGGCCGCGAGAACGCGCGGCCCGGCGACGGACTTCCCATCGAGACCGCGCACCCGATGTTTGCGGTCGAGCCGCTGCGGCCTGCGGGCTTCGAGCCGCGGATCGGCGGCATGGCGTTCCTCCCCGACGGGCGCCTCGTCGTCAGCGACTTCGAGCCGATGAACAACGGCGAACTGCGCGAGAAGCCCAACGGCACGGTGTTCATCCTCTCGAATGTGGTCGGAGGGACACCCGAGACGGTGAAGTTCGAACAGCTGCCGGGCGAGTACCACGATCCGTGCGGCATCGTGGCGGTGGATGGCGACATCTACATCTCGCATCGCCCCGGCATCGACCGTCTCCGCGACCTCGACAAGGACGGTGCGTTCGAGACGCACGAGGAGTGGGCGCGTCCGTGGGTCGGCGACAACTACCACCACTTCTCCTTCGGCCTGAAGGAGAAGGACGGCTGGATCTACGGCACGCTGTCGACCTCGATCTACTTCGGGAACACCATCGAGCGGGAGGGCGTGATCGGCGGCACGCCCGGGCTCAACGGTCCGAACCCGCCGCACCGTGGAACGCTCTACCGGATCAACATCAAGACGAAGGAAGTCGAGTGGATCTCCGGCGGGTTCCGCACGCCGAACGGCGTCGAGGTGACGCCGTCGGGCGATGTCTTCGTGAGCGACAACCAAGGCGCATGGCTGCCCGCGAGCAAGCTGGTGCACGCGAACCAGGGGCGCTTCTACGGCCACTACAACGGCCGCCAGAAGTCGCGCGTGTATCCGGAGGGCGGCCACGCGAGCCTCTACAGCGAGAACCCGCCGTCGCCACCCGCGGTGTGGCTGCCGCAGAACGAGATCGCGAACTCGCCGACCACGCCGCTCGTGATCCGCGATGGCCGCTACAAGGGCGACCTGTGGCTGTCCGAGATCACGCTCGGCGGCATCAACCGCGTGTCGCTCGAGGTCGTCGCGGGTGAACTGCAGGGCTGCGCGTACCGCGTCGGCAACGGCCTCGAGGGCGGCGCGCAGCGCATCGTGTACGGACCCGACGGCGCGCTCTACGCGGGCTCGATCGGCTCGGGCGGCAACTGGAATTGGCGCGACAAGCGCTTCGGCCTCGAGCGCCTGCGTTTCACGGGGACCGAGGCGTTCGAGATCGCGCGCGTGAGCGCGGAACCGGACGGGCTGACGGTCTCGTTCACGAAGCCGGTCGATCCGTCGTGGCTGCGCGATGCGGGCAACTTCCGCCTGCGCCAGTGGCGCTACGAGCCGACCGAGCAGTACGGCGGTCCGAAGATCGACGACGAGGCGGTCGAGGTCGCGGAGGCGGTTCCGTCGGCCGCGGGCGACACGGTGTACCTGCGCGTGCCCGGCATCAAGGCGGGGCGCGTCGTGCATCTCCACGCGAGCCCAGTGTCGAGCGACGGCGAGAAGATCTGGTCGGCCGAAGCGTGGTACACCATGAACGCGAAGCCGACCGCCGAGTCGCCCGCCGTACGCGCCGACCTGCTGACGCCGAAGCCGAGGCCCTGAGAGATCGAAGGACACGAGCGATGGACACGCTGATCTTCCTCCTGATCGTGCTCACCTTCGTGGCCATGTGGCGCGGCAAGCACCGCGCCGCGGGGGTGCTGTTCGTGCTTGCGCTCATCGCGATGCTCTTCCTCTTCCGCCACCACGCGACGGACACGCTTCCGATCTCGCTCTGAGCGCCGCATGACCGCCTTCCGCGCCATCCTCGCCATGTTCTGCATCCTCGCCGTGTGCGGCGTGCTGCTCGGCGCGTTCGGCGCGCAGCTGAAGGGCGACATGCCGTGCCCGCTCTGCATCCTGCAGCGGATGGCGATGCTCCTCTGCGTGGCGGGCCCGGCGTGGCTCCTCGCGCGGTCGTGGAAGCGCGAGGTCGATGCGATCGACTACGCGCAGTGCTACGGCGCAAGCATCATCGCCGCGCTCGCGGGCGCCACGATGTCGGGCCGCCAGGTGCTCATCCACATCGCGCCGGGCGACCCCGGCTACGGCGAGCCGATGCTCGGCATGCATCTCTACTCGTGGGCGTTCGTGGTGTTCGCGACGGTGATCCTCGTGAGCGGTCTACACATGCTCGCGCTGCCGCGGCGCACCGAGCGCCTGCCGTTTGCGGGCGCGTCGCGCGTGGTCGTCGGCCTCGCGGTCGCGATCGCGGCGCTCAACATGGTCGCCGTGTTCTTCGAGGAAGGCTTCCACGCGGTGCTGCCTGACAACCCGACCGAGTATCGTCTGCTTGACGACCTCGGGATCCACCGCGAGGCTGCGCCTCCGGCCGAAAGCGAGACTCCGACGCCATGAACGCGACAGCGACATCGATCGATACCCGCAAGGCCCAGCGACGCGAACTCGCCTTTCATTGCACCGGCTGCCTGAAGAGCGACCTCGCGCAGATCGAGGCCGCCGACCGCGCCGGCACGCTGCGCGTCACCGGAAACTGGACGGCGGGTGAGATCCTCGACCATGTCGCGAAGACGATCGAGTTCTCGATCGACGGGTTTCCGCCGGAGATCCGGGTCGCGTGGCCCGTGCGCATCGTCGCGCGGCTGATGAAGGGGCGCATGACGAGCGGCAAGACGCTACCCGCCGGCTTCAAGCTGCCGAGGGAGTCGGCTGCGTTCCTTCCGAAGTCGGGCACATCGACCGCCGATGGACTCGCGCGCCTGCGCCGGGTCGTTGAGCGACTCGACGCAGGCGCGCGGTGTGTCCATCCGAGTCCTGCATTCGGTGCGATGTCGCACGACGAATGGATGCGCCTCCATCTCGCGCACGCGCAGCTTCACTTCGGCTTCATGCAGCTGTGAATCAGCCGCGACGCCGCGAGCGCGCGAGTCCGGCCAGCCCGAGCAGCGCGATCGCGCCCGGCGTCGGCACGACGAACGAAGAGCCCGCCTGGATCCAGAAGCGCGGGCGCTCGTCGTTGCCGCCCCCCGCGGTGAACATGAGGCTTCCGGTCGCGAGGATGTCCGAGCTGCCGCCGGTGTAGGCGAAGAGCTGCGTCGTCGCGGTGCCGTTCGCACTGGAGAAGGAGCCGAAGTTGGTTCCGTTGAGCGTGAAGTCGATGACCGAGACGCCCGCAAGCGGCGAGTCGTTGCCCTGCAGGAACAGGCTGACCTCGTTGAAGCCTCGGTTCGCGAGGGTTGGCGACAGGGAAGTCACGCTCTCCTGGGAATCGAGGAAGTCGCCGTCGCGGTTGAAGTCGATCGACCAGCTCGCAGTGCCCGTCGCCGCGTCGTACGCGAAGGCGAAGCCCGCGTACTCGCCGTAGGACCAAGCCGGAGTGCCGACGGGGTTGAGCTGCAGTCCGGTTGGCGCCGGATTCCCCGGAGTGAACAGCACGCCCTCGAACCCGGTCTGTCCGTTGCGGGCGCGGGCGGAGATGTCGGTCGGCGTGGTCGCCGAGCCCGCCACCGCGACATACGAGCCATGCGCGAACGCCGGGGCGATCGAGAGGGTTGCGAGGACCGAGAGAAGCGCGCGTCCGTTCAGCTGGTTCATGGATCACATCTCCGAGGAGGTTCGATGACTGGGCAAGACCGTGGCACCCAAGGGGCTACCGCCCTGATTGGCGAAAAAAGAGACCCAGGTGTGTCATCTTTGGGCTCAAAGGCGGGCGAGCCGAACCGAGTGAAGTGACTTTCTTGCAGCGCTCCCTCCCAGTCGGGGGGGCAGGCGGGCGGTCGCGCGGACTTCAGCGCGGCATACGCCAGCGGACGACGAGCGACGCGGGCACCGGCGGATACGCCATCGCCACGCGGATGAGACGGTAGTCGCACGGATCCTGGCCGAGCGCTGCGAATGCGCGCTCGATCATGGGCACATAGTTGGGAACCGTCGCGACCTCGAGGATCTTGGTCCTCTCGTCGGCGGCGAGGTCGTCGGAGATCGTCGGCGTGCAGTCGATCGGAATCCGTGTCGGTTCGCGCGTGGCCGCATCGTGCGGCACGGGGCCGCCGAGCGTTCCGAAGATGGCGGCGTCGAGGGAATCGGTGCAGTCGATCGACCGGTGGACGAAGAGGTCGGAGACAAAGTGTTCCGCCGGGATCGTGATCGCAGTGATGAACTGCGAGAATCCGTCGTCGCGTCCATCGCTCCTGCGCGCGTACAAGCGCTCGAGCACGCTTGCGAAGAAGAGGTCCGCCTCGCCGATGCGGCCGATCGGGCCGTTGTCGAGGGAGATCGTGAGCTTGCCGTCGGCTTCCGCGCGCGTCACGCTTGCCTCGGGGAACGAGGAGAACTCGCGAAGCAGGAAGTCGGGTGGGCCATCGAGGGGGCCGGAAAGCAGCGGGCGCGCCGGCGCCGGTGCGTCGGCGGTCGAGATCAGCGAGCGAAACACCGGGAGTTTCGCGATCGGCCGCAGACGCCGCAGGCCCACGAGTCCGACGAGCATCGTCAGGTCTGCGTTCTCCGCGCCGTTGCCGCTCGGCGAGATGATCTGCGCCGTGACGCGTGCGGCCGCCTGCACGCCGAATACGCCCGCGGCGCCTCGGAAGGCAAGCCGGCGCGACTGCTCGAGGTTGGCGCCCGACCGCAGCCCGTCGAGGACGAGCTCGAAGTCGGCGCGTCCACCGAAGTGGCGGTTCACCAACTGATCGAAGTCCGCAAGCGCGTCGCGCAGCCGCTGGACCAGCGCGATCGGGACGCCCGCCGCCTCGAAGGCGCGGAGATAGATCACGACGCCTTCAGGGCCTGGAAGCATCGGCGCTGCATCGAGCGCGTCCTGCTCGATCAGGATGCGGGCGAACTTCCAGGTGAGGTTCTTGTTGAGCTTGAGACGCCGCGAGACTTCCTGCGGCTTGAGCGGATCGACCCCGATGGCTTTGCAAAGCGACCGCACCGCGTCGCGAACGGCTGTGATCGCCGCATCGCAGTCGTCGCGGAATGCGCCGAGCAACTCGACGCGCCGGGTCGGCGCGGGCCTCGCAACCGCGACCTCGCGCGCATCGCTGCCCAGCGATCGCTTGGAGAGTCGGGCTCCACGAGTTGGTTTGCGGCGGGGGGATTCCATCCGAGGTGCATCCTGAGGACAAGCGTGTCTGCGGGGCGAACTTTACAGGACTTGGGCGGCGCGGCGTGCCCGAGCGGGGTCCCTAGAGGCGCCAAACTTTCCCTGAGGATATCACGCGATATTCCCTAGGGAAGTTTGCAGAGGTGAATTCTGCACATAGATTTGTCGCGACCGCTTGGCGATGCCGCGGCCGTATCACCGTGCTCGGTGGGCGGCCGTTGCGTCGGACCAAGCCGAGTTCGAGTCGCCTTCAAGCCTTTTCGGTTCCCACAAGAGCCTTTCCCGTCCCCATCAGAGGAGTCCCATGAACACGAAGTCCAAGCTGTGCGTCGGCCTGTTCCTTTCGGCATCCATCACCGCGTCGGTGCTCGCCGACGGCACATGGGAAGTCGTCGTGCCCGCCGACGGCATCTCGCCGGCCAACATCAACGGTATCGCCGGAGCGGTCTGGGTCCCGAACTCGCTGAACAACCCCGTCATCGATCAGAACGGCAAGATCACCTTCCGCGCTCAGATCGCCGGCCCCAACATCACCAACTTGGGTGGGACGGCGAATCACATCGTGATCGTCTCGGGCTTCGCAAACAACTGGTCGGTCATCGCGCGCAACGGCTCGGGTGTTCCGGGCAACACGCCGGCCGGCGCGATCATCTCGCGCCCCGCCAGCGCGAACAACTCGATCGTCTCGGCGAACAACATCTCCGAGGACGGCGGCATCCTTGTCTCGGGCTTCATGACCGGCCCGACCATCGTCAACTCGGGCACCACCACGCAGAACGACACGGCGATGTGGTTCGTGCCGGCCTCGGGCACGCCGGTCCTCATGGCGCAACGCCTCGACGCGTGCCCCGGCACGGCCGGCGCGTACTACTCGACGACGATGACCGCCGGCTCGGGCCAGCGCACGAACGGACTCGGACAGTCGCTCTTCTATGTGAGCCTTGCGGGCGGCGACACGGTCACCGCGAACAACGCGGCGATCGTGCTCCTCACGGACGGTCCTGACCAGCTCGTCATGCGCAAGGGCGACGCGGCGCCGGGCCTCGCCGGCTTCACGATCAACCCTGACTCGTTCGGCCAGTTCCTCAACGGCAGCAAGGTGCTCTTCTCGGGCAAGCTCGTCGGCGGCGGCATCACCACCGCGAACGACAGCGTCTACCTCACGAACATCGGCGTCGCCGGTGGCGGCAACCGCATCTTCGCCCGCGAAGGCGACGCGATCCCCGGCACGAAGGGCCTCACCATCGCCAACACCTCGTCGCTCTCCTTCGGCCAGCGTCCGATGGCCAACGACGGCACCATCACCTTCGTCGCCACGCTCGGCGGCAGCGCGACCACGCTGAACAACACCGCGATCATGACGGAGAACGCCGGCACCTTCTCGATCCTGCTCCGCAAGGGCGCGTCGATCCCCGGCATCACCGACTCGAGCAACCCGAGCTTCGCGGGCAAGGTGCTCTCGACGCCGAACAGCACCGGCTTCGTGCGCAACCGCAACGGCATGCTCGCGTTCGAGGGCATCCTCATGAACGCGGACGGCTCGTCGATCTCCTCGCCGAATCCCGCGACCTTCTTCGGCGTCCGCAAGCCCGACGGCACGCTCATCACGGTCTGCAAGGAGACCGACCCCGTCCCCGGCCTCAGCGGCTGGGTGATGAACAGCCTGAGCGGCAGCACCAGCCTGTGCGTCGCCGACAGCGGCACGGTGGTCTTCTCGGCGAACATGTTCAATGCCACGCTCAACGAGACGGGCAACGCGATCCTCGCGTGGGATGAGGCTGGCGGCCTGCGCCTCCTCGCGAAGGCGTCCACGATGGGCGTCGCGCCGTTCAGCCCGACCGGTGACACGACCTTCACCGGCACGCCGTGCAACCAGCTCACGCTGATCGGCTCGACCGGCAACAACGGCGATGGCGGCCACACGGGCCTGAGCTCGAACGGCTGGCTCACGCTCCGCGCGGCCGACACCGCCAACGGCCTCTACGCGGTCGCGCGCATCCGCGTCGGCGTGACCTCGAACCCGTGCCCGGCCGATGTGAACGGCAGCGGGGCGGTCGATGCGAGCGACCTCGCGGCGGTGCTCGCGGGATGGGGCGGCGCAAGCCCCGACCTCAACGGCGACGGCATCGTGAACGCATCGGACCTCGCGACGATCCTCGCCGCGTGGGGCCCGTGCAACTGAACGCCTGACCAACGCTCTTCAGCCTGCGCGCGGGGAAACTCGCGCGCAGGCATTCTCCTCTCTCTCACCTCCGCCTCTCTCCGGTACAACCCACATGAACCGAACGCTCTCCGCGTCCGTGCTGCTCGCAGCGTCCGTCGCCACCGCCATCGTTCCAGCTGCCAACGCAGGCGAGCTCTTCCTGCTCGGCCTGGTGTCGTTCTCCTATGCGACCGATGCGAGCGACGACGGCCGCGTGGTCGTCGGCTACGACCCGCAGTCGTACTGGTACTGGACGCGCGAGACCGGCGTGGTCCAGCTGATCGGCTCGACGGTTCCGCCCGGCAACAGCGTCGGTGGAAGCGCGAACATCAGCGCTGATGGCCGTTTCATGAGCGTAAGCACGCTGCAGGGCAAGCCGCTCAAGGCCGAGGGAACGATCTACGACATCCAGTTGTCGGAGTTCGCGCCGATCGGCAACGACGGCTTCCACTGCGACGGCGAGCGCAACAGCATCTGGGGCATGTCGAACGACAAGCGCTACAGCTGCGGGCTCATGGAGCAGGCGCAGTGCAATGCGATCGCGTATGTCCGCGACGAGACGACCGGCGTGCGCACGAACCTCGGCACGCTCTACTTCTACAAGCCCTCGCGCGCGAACGCCGTGAGCGACAACGGCGGCACCGTGTGCGGCTGGAACGACGACTACTCGGGCTGGCGCCAGGGCGCCGTCTGGGTGCGCAACGCGCAGGGCACCTATGTGCAGACGAACCTCGCTTCCGGCGGCTTCAAGATGAACGAGGCCGGCGTGGTGAGCGGCAATGGCCAGTGGGTGTACGGCATCGGACGCTCCGGCTTCAACAGCGCCAATGTCTACCGATGGAGCCAGGCCACGGGCTTGCAGCAGCTCGGTAGCAGCCCCGTCCCGGGCGCCACGGGCTATCCGGTCGCCGCGAACTTCGACGGCACGAAGGTGCTGTGCTTCTTCGGTGTGCAGGGAAGTTCGGGAAGCTATCTCTGGACGCAGGAGAACGGCTATGTCTCCGTCGCGGCGCTCGCCGCGCAGGCAGGCGTGACGATCCCGGACGGATGGCAGCTCAGCCTCGTGCTCGGCATGTCCGAAGACGCGCAGACCATCGTCGGCACGGCGTTCGGACCGAACGGCACCTCGCCGTTCGTGCTCGACCTTCGCCCGACGGCGCAGCCGTGCCCTGCGGATCTCAACGGCGACGATACGGTCGGTGCGCAGGACCTCGCGGTGCTTCTCGGCTCATGGGACAGCTTCGGCGGCCCCGCCGATCTCAACGGTGACGGAGCCATCGGTGCACAGGACCTCGCGATCCTGCTCGGCGCGTGGGGCGCGTGCCCGTAAGCAACCTTGGCCTCAACGGCATGAAGCGCCGCTCGATCGCGGCATCGCTCGCCACGGCAACCCTTCTCGCTGCGGCGACGAGCGCGCGGGCGGGTGGGCTGTTCCTGCTCGGGCTCGTGCCGTACTCGTATGCGAAGCAGCCAAGCGCCGACGGCCGCGTGGTGGCTGGATACGACGGCCAGGGCGCGTGGTACTGGACGCGCGAGACATGGGTCGTGCGGCTCGACCAGTCGCTGTCGCCCGGAAACGGCGTCGTCGGCCTCGTCTGGGAGAGCGGCTGCAACGCCTACGGATTCGCGTGGGACTCCGCGACTGGGCGGCCGAGCACGGGTTCGCGCTCACGACCGACTGGAACTTCCAGCCGTTCGGGATGACCGACGACGCGCTCACGATCACTGGATACGCGATCCGCACCAGCGACCTCGCGTGGTCGCCATTCGTGCTCGATTTGCGCCCGACGCCACAGCCTTGCCCCGCCGGTCTCGGCGGCGATGGTGCGGTCGGTGCGCAGGACCTCGCGGTGCTGCTCAGCGCGTGGGGCGCGTGCCCTTGAACCCGCCGCTTCGGTGAGCGTTGGGACGCTTTCCGCCGGCGGGCTTCATCCCCGACGGCTTCGAGCCATTCGGCTTGAAGCCGTGTGGACTCTGCGCAGCGCGCTGAGTTGAGTCGCGGCTCGCATCACGGCTCGCGTCCCGCGGAGCGTGGTTCACGCCTCGGGCTTCGCCCGGATGCGAGCGCTCGGAAGGTTGCGGGCGACGCGCGTTTGGTCCCGCGAAGTGACGCGGGCCATCGGGGCGCGGCTCGGCGCGCGGCTCGGCGCGCGGCTCATGTCGTGGCTCAGGGCGCGCTTCACGACGCGGTTCACGGCGCGCTTCACGACGCGGCTCGCGCTGCGTCTCCTGACGCGGCGCAGCGACCGGCTGTGCGTACGAACCCGACTTGACGGCGGCCTCGTCCGACTTCGGAACCTCGTTCGGAACGCGCTCGCGCG
>Ga0209985_10005148_pt1 | contig 10290 bp, 9 predicted proteins | sample NOAtaG_FD_187305 | JGI IMG/M metagenome (GOLD analysis project Ga0209985, IMG submission 187305) | Freshwater lake microbial communities from Lake Erie, under a cyanobacterial bloom - NOAA_Erie_Diel6S_1000h metaG (SPAdes) (version 2) | ecosystem: Environmental > Aquatic > Freshwater > Lake ... | reverse complement strand
CATCCGACATCGTATCGGTCGGTCTCCGGGGGCGGATTGTACGAAAGTGCAAGCCTGGCCGGGCCGAGGTTGCGACGGAAATCGTGGTCGGCAGGTAAAATGACGACGCCCGCAGGTCGCGCCACGCACTGCGGATCCACGACTCTCATCCTTATCGGGGTATCGCCATGAACAAGTTCACCGTCATCGCCTCGGCTGCGGCTCTCGCGCTCGCCGCCATGCTGCCGTCCGTCACCGCCGCCCAGTCGCCTCGCGCGGCGCTCGAAGAAGGGATGAGCCACGACGGCCTCGAGAAGATCAAGGTCAAGGGCATCGACCTTGCGTACTCGCGGCCGGGCGCCACGCTCGCCGGCTACAACAAGCTCATCATCGACCCGGTCGAGGTGGCGTTCCGCAAGGACTGGGACCCGAACCGCACCGGCAGCCGCATGAAGGTCGACGCCAAGGACCGCGAGAACATCCGCAGCGGCGTCGCGATGGTCGTGCAGGAAGAGTTCGCCAAGGAGATCGGCAAGGGTGGCACCTACCAGATCGTCACCGAGGCGGGCCCTGATGTGCTGCGTCTGCGCGCGAGCATCGCGGATCTGTACGTGAACGCGCCCGACACGATGTCGCCCGGCCGCACGCGTACCTATACGGTGTCGGCGGGCGAGATGACCCTCGTGGGCGAGCTGGTCGACTCCGAGAGCGGCCAGGTGATCGCGCGCGTCGTCGATCGGCGTGAGGCTCAGGGCACCGGCATGATGACCCTCACGAACAGCGTGGTGAACCGCCAGGAAGCGGGCATCATCGCCTCCTCGTGGGCGCGCATCCTGCGCAAGCAGCTCGACGCCGCGCACGGCATCGGCCGCAAGTAAGGTCCGTGGCCGGGGGCGGCGCTCAGAACTTGAAGCTGACGCCGATCCCCGGGCCGCTCGTGACCATGTCGTACTTGAAGACGTCGGTGCCGCTGCCGTCTTCGTAGTCGGCGTCGAGGTAGCGGTAACCGGCGACGACCTCAAGGTCGTCCCGGACCTTCCAATTCACGGTCGCCATCATCTGCCAGGTGAGGTCCGAACCGACGCCGAAGCCGCCGACATCGCCGCGTACGCCCAAGGACCAGGTCTCGTTGATCGGGTAACGCGCCGTGACACCGATCACGGGGTCGATCCAGGAGTCGCCCTTGCTCGCGGCGCGGTTCGCGCCGGCGCCGGGGCCCGTGCGGACCACGTCGAGGTCGGCGTCCACGTCGTTGTACCGCAGCCCGCCGAACACCGTGACCTGATCGTTCACCCGGTAGCCGAGGTCGAGTTCGAGCGCGGTCTGCTTGACCCCGACGGTGGTGTCGACCAGCACCGGACCCACGTTCGACCGCTTGTCCGCCTCGAGGCTCATATAGATGGCATCCGCCATCACCACCCAGCCGTCCGAGCGGTCACCGCGGTAGGAGGCCATGGCGCCGAACTTGAGGTTGCTGAGGATGTCGTCGAAGCCGACATCGACGTCCGCCTCGAGCGGACCCGCAGCCGTGCCGACCGTGGTCTTGCCGGACATCCCGGAACCCCACAGGTACGGGGTCACGGTGTGCGACCAGTCTGCGGCTTGGCCCGGTGCAGCCACCGTGGACGCAGCGAGGGCGGCGATGACGACCGGAAGTGTGTGGGCAAACGGGGTGCGCATGGCGGACTCTCCTTGGGAAAACGACGGGCGGCACTCTAGCGCGCCCCCCGCCCGGGCAAGGTTGAACGAAAGGCCAATGGGCGGCGCAGCCCAAACGGCGAGGATGGCGCGATGAACACCCGGCCGATGCGCGCTGGACGGTGGGCGGCTGCGCTCGCGTCGCTTGTGGTGCCGCTACCTGTCTGGGCGGCGAAGTCCGATGTGGTGGTCCTGGTCAATGGCGATCGGATCACCGGTGAGGTCAAGGAACTCGCCTACGGGCAGCTCAAGTTCGCGACCGACGGCATGGGGACCTTGTACATAGAGTGGGCCAAGATCGCCTCGCTCACGACCACGCGGACGCTGCAGGTCGAGATGCTGGATGGCCGGCGGTTGCTCGGCAACGGCGCTGCGCGGGGCGAGACGCCCGCCACGCTGCGCCTCTCGGGCGCCGCACCCCAAGATTTGCCGCTCGGCGAGGTCGCGCGCATCACCGCGCTCGATACCGGATCCGGGCTGGAGCGCCTCTACGGCAGCCTCAGCGTCGGCTACAGCTTCACGCAGGCGAGCGACGTGCAGGTCTTCAATCTCGGGACCTCGGTCGGCTCGCGTGGCCAGAGCGTGCACTGGCGTGTCTCGCTCGATGCGCAGTTGACCAGCCAGCAAGAGGCGCCCTCGAGCCAGCGCGCCACGCTTGCCGGCAGCCGTGAGCGGTTCATGGCCGACGGCTGGTACCGCGAGGCGACGATGTCCTTCACGCGCAACCAGGAGCTCGGGCTCGACCTGCGCAGCCTGATCGGCGGGGGCGTCGGCCGGTACATCGTGCGCCATGCCGATACCGAATGGCGCGCGGGGGTCGGCCTTGCCGCCTCGGCGGAAGCGCTCACCGACGGCTCGCGCCGCGAGAGCGTCGAACTGCAGCTCGGCACCACTTTCAACATCTTCCGCTTCGACGCACCCCGGATGGACCTCGCGGCGAGCCTCATGCTGCTGCCGAGCCTCAGCGAGTCCGGCCGCGTGCGCGGCGAAGCGGCGCTGCGGCTGCGCCGCGAGATGGTCGAGGACCTGTTCCTCGAGGTGAGTCTCTACGACAGCTACGACAACCGCACCGTCGCGGGGACCCGGTCGAACGACTGGGGTCTCGCGACGTCGCTCGGCTATTCATTCTGATCTTTGACGTGGAGCCGTGGACATGCGGATCTCCGGAGGCATCGAACCCATGAAGACGAACCACCCTGATCTCCGGACCCGCGCCGGGCGCCTGCTCGCGGCGCTCGTCGCGGTATCGCTCGCGCCGATCGTGGCCGCGCAGTCGGTCGAATCCGACCTGCCGCCGGAAGCGGAGGCCGCGGCGCAGGCCTTGGAGGCCGATGCCTACGTGTTGCCGGATTTCGCCGACAAGACGCTGGCCGCCGCCAAGGTCGTCGACGAGAAGGACCGATTCTCGGTGAAGTTCGGCTTCGCCTTCCTGCCCGCCGACTACACCGTCTTCGACCAGGACGCGGACAGCATCACGCAGGTGGGCGAGCAGGAGGACCAGTACGAGGTCCGTTCGCTGCGCTTCATGGCCCGCGGCCACTTCGAGTTCATGCGCAAGTGGAACTACATGGTGAGCTACGAGTACAAGGGCTTCGACAAGACCTCCGATGCCAAGTGGACCACCACCGATGTGATGGTCTCCACCGAGATCGACGGCGTGGGCAAGCTCAGCCTCGGCAAGATCAAGGAATTCCACGCCTACGAGATGGTCGGCGATGCCGCCAACCTGCCGCACAGCGAGCGTCTCTTGAGCCCGTTCTTCATCTCGCGCAACAACGGCATCTCGCTGTCGAACACGATGCTCGACCAGCGCGCGACTTGGACGGTGGGCGGCTACTGGGGCACGGGCACGGACGCGACCGCACGCGTCACGGCGCTGCCGATGATCTCGGAGTCGGGGAACGAGTACCTGCACGTGGGCGCGAGCGTCCGTTACTACTCCGGTGACGACAACAAGCTGCGCTTCAAGGGCAAGCCCGCGTCGAACGTCGCCTCCAACTATGTCGACACCGGCACGCTCGCCGCCGACCACGCCTGGAACACCGGCCTCGAGGTGCTGTGGGCCAAGGGCGGCTACTCGCTGCTCGGTGAGTACATCACCTCCTCGGTGCGCAGCGAGTCGCTCGGCACGCCGCGCTTCGATGGTTGGTACCTCACCGCGGGTTGGGTGCTGTCGGGCGAGCACCGTCCCTATGACCGCAAGGCCGGTTATGCGCGCCGCGTGCAGCCGAAGGGCCCTTGGGGCGCGATCGAGGCCGTCGCGCGCGTCGGCCGCGTCGACCTCGCCGATGGCCGCGTCGACGGCGGCGAGATGGACGGTTATTGGCTCGGCTTGAACTGGTGGGCGACGCGCCGTTGGAAGGCGAGCGTCGGCTACGGGAACATCGATCTCGACAAGGGCGGCCTCACCGGCAACACCGACACCTGGCTCGGCCGCATCCAGTGGATCTATTGAAGCAGTGAACCTATCCAAGCGCTCTGCACGCACGGGGACAACGACCATGAAGCACGACCATCTTCTTCCGATCCGCCGCTTCGGCGGCCCCGGCATCGCCGGTCTCGCTTGCGCAGCGCTGCTGGCTGCCTGCAGCAAGTCGCCGCCACCGGCGGAGACCGCTGCGGCGGCGCCCGCGCCGGTGGCCCAGGACGCCGCCGCAGCGCCGGCGGTCGATGCGGCGCCCCCGGCGGCTGCCGTCGAGACCGCGGCCACGCCTCCTGACGCGAACGCCCTTGCGCCACCCGCGCCGCCCGAGGCCATGACACCGGCCGCGCTCGAGGAACTGCTCGCGCCGATCGCCTTGTATCCGGATTCCTTGCTCGGCGTGCTGCTGACCTCCGCGACGCATCCGCAAGAGGTGATGGACGGCGGCAATTGGCTGCTGCAGCAGAAAGCGACCGGCGAGGCGCTCGACGCCGAGGCCGAGAAGGCCGGCTTCGGCCCCAGCATGCGTGCATTGCTGCAGTTCCCGACGGTCGTCGACATGATGTGCCAGAACTTCGACTGGACGCAGCAGCTCGGTTCGGCGATGAACACCGACCAGGCCGCGGTGCTCGCGGCGGTGCAGCGTCTGCGCGGCCAGGCGGTGGACTCGGGCAACCTGAAGTCCTCGCCGCAGATGAAGGTCTCGACGAAGACGGTCGAGACGCAGAAGGTCGAGACGCAGAAGGTCGAGACGCAGAAGGTCGAGACGCAGAAGGTCGTGGTGGTCGAGTCCCCCGAGCCCAAGGTGGTGTACGTCCCGCAGTACGACCCGCAGGCGGTGTACCAGCCGGCCGTCGCGACGACGGTCGCGCCGGCCACCGCGGTCGCGGCCACTCCGACCACGACGACCGCGAAGAGCGGGCCGTCCACCGGCGATGTGGTCGCGGCCGGCATCTTCGGTTTTGCCGCCGGCGCGATCGTCGCCAACATCTTCGATGACGATGACGACCGCTATCCCTATCCGTACCCGAATTGGGGCTACGGCGGCATGTACTACGGCGGCTCCGGCTGGTACGGCGGCGGCTATGTCTATCGGCCGAATTACGGCTATGGTGGCTATGGCGGCTATCGTCCGGGTTACGGCTACCGTCCGCCGGTGAACTACCCCAACGCCTGGAACCGTCCCGGCAGCTGGTCGCGGCCGCCGATCTACACCCGCCCCGGGATCAACAACAACAACGTCTTCATCAACGTCAACAACCAGAACAACTACTACAACCGTTTCGACGACAAGAAGAACCTGCGCGTCGCCGATACGCAGCGTCCGCAACTCGTGTCGCCGAAGGTGCGCAAGCAAGTGGACACGAGCTACCGTCCGCCGTCACGGCCGATGCCCGCAGGCGCCGTCAATTCGCAGGGTCGTCCGGGCGGCATGCAGCCCGGCGAGCGTCGTGATGACCGCGGCGAATGGAAGGGACAGAGCGGGTACCAAGGCGCGCGCCCTGGCGTCGCCGGTGCAGGTGCCGCTGCGGCGGGCAGCAAGGTGCCGCAGAACGTGCCGAAGATCAGCGACCGTGACGTGCGCGAGAAGTTGCCGGCAGGCAACCAGCGTCCTGCGCCGCAGCAGCGCCCGGCGGCCGCGCAGCAGCAGCGCCCGGCGGCCGCGCAGCAGCGCCCGGCCGTGCAGCAGCAGCGTCCGGCGGCAGCGCAGCAGCGCCCGGCCGTGCAGCAGCGGCCGGCGGTGGAGCGTCCCGCTGCGCGTCCGGAGCAGCGTCCGATGCCGCAGCAGCGCCCGGCCGTGCAGCAGCGGCCGGCGGTGGAGCGTCCCGCTGCGCGTCCGGAGCAGCGTCCGATGCCGCAGCAGCGCCCGGCAGCGGAGCGCGCGCCGCGGAACACGGAGCAGCCGCGTCGTGACGGTGCCCGGGAGCGCGAGGCTCGGTAGCATCTGGTCCGCGACATACGACGCCGGCGCGGCGTAACATCCCCACCGATGGATCATCATCGGTGGTCGAAGGCGGGCGCCGCGCCCGCCCTCGGGCGCCGCGTCTTGCGATTTGCAGCGCTGACGTGGCTGCTTGCGGCGCTCGCAGGCTGCGCCGCGCTGCCGTCGCTGGAGGATCGCCCCATGTCGACGCCGATCGCTGCGCCTGCCTCGTCTGCCCTGGTGGCGGCCGCAGGCAAGCTGCGCGCCGGCCGGCCCTCGACGCTCAACGGCGTCCACACCCTCGGCGATGGCACCGACGCCTTCGCCGCGCGCATCGCGCTCATCGATGCCGCGACCAGCAGCCTCGACCTGCAGTACTACATCTGGCACGACGACCTCACCGGCGGCTTGCTGCTCGATGCGCTGCGCCGCGCCGCGGATCGCGGCGTGCGGGTGCGGTTGCTGCTCGACGACAACAACACCTCGGGGATGGACGGTCTGCTCGCGGCGCTCGATGAACACCCGAAGGTGGAGCTGCGCCTCTTCAACCCGTTCATGCAGCGCAAGCTGCGCGTCGCCGGTTATCTGTCGGATTTCTCGCGGCTCAACCGCCGTATGCACAACAAGGCGCTGATCGCCGATGGCGTCGTCTGCGTCGTGGGCGGCCGCAACATCGGCGACGAGTACTTCGATGCCGGAGCCGCCACCGGGTTCATCGACCTCGACGTGGTGGTCATCGGGCCGGTGGTGGACGAGGTGATCGCCTCGTTCCAGTCGTTCTGGGACAGCGGATCGAGCCATGCGGCCGGTGGCATCCTGAAAGCATCCACCGATGCGGATCGCGCCCGTCTGGTCGGGCTCGGCGAGACACTGCAGGCCCAGCCTGCGGCCGTACGCTACATCGCCGCAGTCCGGGAGTCACGGCTGTTGTCGGACTATGCAGCGGATCGCCTGGTGCTCGATTGGGCCGAAGCGCGCTTGGTCGCCGACGAACCGGTCAAGGGCTTGGGGAACGTCTCGTCATCCGATCTGCTGGTCGGGCGGATGTCACGCACCTTCGACGGCGAGATATCCAAAGAACTGTTGCTGGTGTCGCCGTACTTTGTGCCGGGCAAGGCCGGCCTCGAGGCCTTGCTGAAGATCGCCGCCCGGGGCGTGCGCGTGCGCGTGCTGACCAACGCCCTGGAAGCGACCGATGTCGGCGCGGTCCATGCGGGGTATGCACGCTACCGCAACAAGCTGCTGGCGGGCGGCGTGCAGATCTACGAGCTGCGACGGCAGAGCGCGGCAGGCGCATCCATGACGCGGATGCTGCGCGGTATCTCGGGCGCCAGCCTGCACGCCAAGACCTTCGCGGCGGACCGCGAGCGCATCTTCGTCGGCTCGTTCAACTTCGATCCGCGTTCCGCGATCTACAACACCGAGCTCGGTCTCGTGATCCGATCGCCGCGCATGGCGTCGGAGCTGTCGGACCTGTTCGATACCCAGATCCCGGCGCTCGCCTATGAAGTGCGGTTGGGTGCGGGCGGCGACCTCGAATGGGTCGAGCGCGAGGGCGAGGTGACGCGCGTGCTGCAGCGCGAGCCCGGACGCACCGCGTTCAAGTCGCTGGGTCTTGGCGTGCTCTCGATCCTGCCGATCGAGAAGCTGCTGTAGGCGTCGCTCAGGGCGCCGGCGGCCGCGGCTCGAAGCGGATGTCCATCGGCGTGTATCGGCCGTTGTCGCGCACCCGCAGGCGCACGATGCCGCGCAGCGCAGGGTCGGCAAGCTGCTCTTCGAGGCCGCGCGCCTTGTCCTGCGGGATGTAGAGCTTGCCGGCCGCCAACGTGTCGCCGAACGCCGCGCGCACCGGGCGCGGACAGCGTGTCCCCTCGGGGACGACCTCCACGGAATCGATGCGCGGCGCCTCGCCTTCGATACAGAGCATGGTGCCCGGTCCGGGGACATCGTCATCGTCGAGACCCGGCCATTCGTACTGGAACACGATGTAGTGCCCGCGCAGCAGGTCACGCGGGTCGTAGCCTTGGACGGGCACTTCCCAGTCCGTGCCTTGCTGGCCGCGGTGGTGCGAGACCGCCCAAGCGGCGGCGAGCCCGATGAGGGGCAGCGCGAGCGCGACGGCGCGCAGGGTGTCGCGCAGCGTGGACCCCGAGCCGCTCATGGGCGCGCCTCCGGCGCATAGCGCTTGGAGACCTTCAAGGCGAGCCAGGCGACGCCGAGGATCAAGAGGCCGCTGGCGATGAGTCCGGCACCGCTCGTGAGCAGGTCACCGCCGAGCTCGAAACTGAGCAGCACGAGCCGCAGCGCGACGATCCCGACGGCGGCCTGGAACGCGCCGCGCCAACCGGCGCGCAGCGCGGCGAACGCGATGCCCGCCCACAGCGCCATGAAGAGGAGCGCCGCGACGACCTTGTTGCCGGACAGCGCGTAGGCCAGCAGCGGCATCGCGGCGAGGCCGAGCCAGAGGATCGCCACGATGCGGCCCTCGGCATCGCGACGGAAGGTCCGCACCAGTAGGGCCGTGACGAGCGTGACGCTTGCCGTCACGATGACCGACCACAAGAGACGCGTCGATTCCTCGTCGCTGCGCCACGGGCCGTCCGCACTCGCGATCGCGAAGAGGCTGGCGCCACCGGCGGCGTAGACGAGTGCCAGTTCGCCGAGACGACGCCAGAAAACCTCGCGCGCGCTGCGCGTGTGCGCCCAGGCCGCGAGGCCGGCGAGCAGCACCGGTGAGGCGAGGGCGAGCACGATGCGCACGGTCTCGTCGATGCGGTCGAGCCGTGGCTGAAGGCCGACCGTCCAAGCCATGAAACCCCACGCGGCGGTGACCATCACGACCATCAGCAGCAGCGCGTTGAGCCAGCCCGTACCGCGCAGCAGGATCGCCGGCGCGAACAACACGAGCCAGAGGGCGAGCGGTTGCCAGAGCGGCGAGTCGGTCTGGTAGACCTGGCCGATGTGCCCGAAGAACGTGAGCCCGAGCATGCCGAACACGAAGAGGCCGCCCTCGGCGGCCATGCCGCCGACACCAGACTTGCGCCACAGCCAGACCGCGAGGCCGACCATCAACGCGAAATGGACGCCGAGACGCGCGACACCTGCCACGGCATCCCAGTTGGCTGCGACCACGGAGATGAGTCCGAGGCCGATCGCGAGCACCGCGATGCCGATGACCGCGCGCATCGCGACCGGGCTCGCATGCGTCGACTCCCAGTCGCGGATGCGGGCGGCGGTCGCGGCATCGACCAGGCCTGCGGCTTCCCAGACTTTCAGTTTGCGCAGTGACATGCCCCCCCCTGCGCAGATGGTAGGACAGGGCGCCCTGTACTGCAGCCCCCGAACAACGGCTCCCGAGCAAAAGCCCCCGACTCGCAGCCTTCCCTTCATCCGCCGTTCTGCTAGCGTGGGCCCCCATGGGACATCACCACGCAATCTGGGCCGCCGCCGTGCTCGGACTTTCCGCCTGCAGCGGCACGCCGGCACCGACGACCGTGGCGCCTGCGCCGCCCGGCATCGAGAAGACGCTGTTCGTCGCGCCCGATCGCAAGCCCTGCTCGGGGGTCGCACCGATGGAGTGCCTGCAGGTACGCACGGCGTCCGAACTGCCGTGGCAGTACTTCTACAGCGAGATCGAGGGTTTCACCCATGAACCCGGGTACGCCTACGAACTGCGTGTGCTGGAGCAGACGGTCCCGAACCCGCCCGCCGATGGATCGTCCTTGCGATGGCGGCTCCTGAAGGTCGTTTCGAGGACCCCGGTCGGTCAGCCATAGCGCTGTATTGCACTTATTCGGTGCGGTTATAGCGGAATAGCACTAATTTAGTGCGTATCGGGGAGGGTTACGCGCCGCACATAGCGCTCAACCTCCTGATTCGTCTGTTTTTCGGTGCATCGGCACGTCCATTGCATCATACTGGCACCGTTTTCCACCCGGCAGATGAATGGAGCCAACATGAGCACCGCCAACGACGTCATCAAGATGATCAACGACCGCGAAGTGAAGTGGGCCGACCTGCGCTTCACCGACACGCGCGGCAAGGAACAGCACGTCACCATCCCCGCCAAGACCGTGGATGAGGGGCTGTTCCGCGACGGCAAGATGTTCGACGGCTCCTCGATCGCCGGTTGGAAGGGCATCAACGAGTCGGACATGATCCTCATGCTCGACCCCAGCACCGCGATCCTCGATCCTTTCTTTGAGGAGTCGACGGTCAACATCCGCTGCGACATCATCGAGCCCGCCACCATGCAGGGCTACGAGCG
>Ga0209985_10005136_pt1 | contig 10309 bp, 7 predicted proteins | sample NOAtaG_FD_187305 | JGI IMG/M metagenome (GOLD analysis project Ga0209985, IMG submission 187305) | Freshwater lake microbial communities from Lake Erie, under a cyanobacterial bloom - NOAA_Erie_Diel6S_1000h metaG (SPAdes) (version 2) | ecosystem: Environmental > Aquatic > Freshwater > Lake ... | reverse complement strand
GCCATGGCGAGGAGGGCCACGGCGAAGTCGGCCACGGCGAGGAGGGCCACGGCGAAACGCACGGCGTCGAGCTGGACTTCGCCCGGCTCACCGGCCAGCTCATCAACTTCGCCCTCTGGGCCGGCATCCTCTGGTACCTCATGAAGGACCGCCTGCCGGCATTCCTCTCCTCGCGCCGCGCCGGGATCGTCACCGAGCTCGACGAGGCCAAGCGGTTGAAGGACGAGGCGGAGCGGAAGTTCGCCGAATACGAGGCGCGCATCTCCAACCTCGACGCCGAGCTCGCGCAGATGCGGAGCGAGATGCAGCGGGGCGGCATCGCCGAGCGCGACAAGATGGTCGCCGATGCGTCCGCCCGCAGCGAGAAGCTCCGCGCCGAGGCACGCTTCCTCGTCGAGCAGCAGATGAAGCAGCTTCGCGACGACCTCACCCGCGAGGCGATCGAGGCGGCCATCGGCGCCGCCACGAAGATCCTCGTCGAGCGCACGCAGCCTGCCGATCAGGAGCGCCTCGCGAACGAGTACCTCGAGCGCATCGCGACCCAGATGAAGTCCACCCAGCAGAAGGACGGGCCCTCGGCCTGACACGACGATGATCGCCTCCAGCGTCGCCAAGCGGTACGCCCGCGCCCTCTTCTCGCTCGCCCAGGACGCCAAGCAGGTCGACGCGACCGGCCGCGCCCTCAGCGCCTTCGCCGACGCGTGGAAGAGCAGCGCCGAGCTCCGCACGGTCTACGAGAATCCCGCCCACGGCCTCGAGGTCCGGAAGAAGGTCGTCGTCGCGCTCGCCCAGCGCGTCGGCGCCTCGCCGATGCTGGCGAACACGCTGCAGCTCCTGACCGAGCGCAACCGCCTCGGCTTCGTCGCCGAGATCGCCGACGCCTTTCGGGCGCTCGCCGAGAGCGGCAGCGGCATCGTGCGCGCCGAGATCATCACCGCCACGGACCTGCCCGAGGCGTACTTCGCCCGCCTCGAGAAGACCCTCGCCACCGCCACCGGCAAGAAGGTCGTCCTCGTCCGCAAGAAGGATCCCGCGCTGCTCGGCGGCGTGGTCACCAAGATCGGCGACCGCGTCTACGACGGCTCGCTGCGCGCCCGCCTCTTCGATCTGCGCTCGCAGATGCTCACGAACGCCACCCACTCCGGAACGCGCTGAGCGTTCCACTGCAACCCGGCTCCGCCCCAGGCCCCCTCGAGGACACGCACATGCAGCTTCGCGCCGAAGAGATCTCCGAGATCATCAAGAAGCAGATCCAGAGCTACGACAAGTCGGTCGACGTGCTCGAGACCGGGACGGTCTTGGCGGTCGGCGACGGCATCGCCCGCATCTACGGCCTCGAGAGCGCGATGGCCGGCGAGCTCGTCGAGTTCGCGGGCGGCCTCACGGGCATGGTGCTCAATCTCGAAGAGGACAACGTCGGCGTCGCCATCCTCGGCCAGGACACGAAGGTCCGCGAGGGCGACACCGTCCGCCGTACCGGCCGCATCTTCGACGTCCCCGTCGGCACCGCGCTGCTCGGCCGCGTGGTGAACGCGCTCGGCGAGCCCATCGACGGCAAGGGCCCGATCGAGACGACGGAGCGCCGCCGCGTCGAGCTGAAGGCGCCCGGCATCGTGCAGCGCCAGCCGGTCAAGGAGCCGCTCCAGACCGGCATCAAGGCCATCGACGGCATGATCCCGATCGGCCGCGGCCAGCGCGAGCTGATCATCGGCGACCGCCAGACCGGCAAGACCGCCGTCGCGATCGACACGATCATCAACCAGAAGGGCCTCGGCGTGTACTGCTTCTACGTGGCCATCGGCCAGAAGCAGTCGACCGTGGCGAACGTCGTCACGAAGCTCACCGAGCACGGCGCGATGGAGTACACGACGGTCGTCGTCGCCGGCGCCTCCGAGTCCGCGCCGCTCCAGTACATCGCGCCCTACTCCGGCGTCACGATGGGCGAGTTCTTCCGCGACAGCGGCCGCCACGCCCTGGTCATCTACGACGACCTCTCCAAGCAGGCCGTCGCGTACCGCCAGCTCTCGCTCCTCCTTCGCCGCCCGCCGGGCCGCGAGGCGTACCCGGGCGACGTCTTCTACGTCCACAGCCGCCTCCTCGAGCGCGCGGCGAAGATGGCCGAGGAGTGGGTGGCGGTGAAGGCCGACCAGGAGCCCAAGCGGGACCTGCCCGGCGTGCACGTGCACCGCGGCGAAGAGGCCAAGAAGGAGGCCGAGGCCGAGGCGAAGGAGAAGGGCCTCGTCGCCAAGAAGCTCCCCGACTCGGGCGGCTCGCTCACCGCGCTGCCGATCATCGAGACCCAGGCCGGCGACGTCTCGGCGTACATCCCGACGAACGTCATCTCGATCACCGACGGTCAGATCTTCCTCGAGACCGACCTCTTCTACTCGGGCGTGCGTCCCGCCATCAACGTCGGCATCTCGGTCTCGCGCGTCGGCGGCAGCGCCCAGACGAAGGCGATGCGCGGCGTCGCCGGCAAGCTCCGCCTCGAGCTCGCGCAGTACCGCGCCATGGCGGCGTTCGCGCAGTTCGCCTCGGACCTCGACAAGGCCAGCCAGCGCCAGCTCGCGCGCGGCGCGCGCCTCGTCGAGATCATGAAGCAGGACCAGTACGTGCCGATGCCGGTCGAGAAGCAGGTCCTCGCGATCTTCGCCGGCACGAACGGCTACGTCGACGAGGTCCCGACGAGCGAAGTCCGCCGCTACGAGCGCGAGATGCTCGCCTACCTCGAGGGCAGCTACCCCAAGATCCTCGAGGGCCTCAAGGCCAAGCCGGAGCTCACCAAGGAGCTCACCGAGGAGGTCCACACGGCCCTCAAGGCCTTCGCCGAGGTCTTCGTCGCGGATCCGAAGAAGGCGGCCGAGGCGTCGGGCACGAAGGACGAGGGCGCGAAGAAGAAGAAGAAGAAGGCCGCGGAGTGACGCGCCGCGAAGGCCCGTGACGGGTCTTCGCCCCTCCCTGCCCAGACAGCCCCTGCCCCAGAGAGCGAACGGGTCCCCATGCCGAGCTTGAAATCGATCCGCAAGCGGATCGTCAGCGTCAAGAACACGCAGAAGATCACGCGGGCCATGAAGATGGTGGCCGCGGCCCGCCTGCGGCGCGCGCAGCAGAACATCACCGAGCTGCGCCCGTACGCGCAGAAGACCCTCGAGGTGCTCTCTTCGGTCGCGATGCGCGCCGGCGACGAGGAGGTCCACCCCCTCCTCGCGCGTCGCCCGGCGAAGAAGGTCCTCCTCGTTGCGCTGACCAGCGACCGCGGCCTCGCGGGCGCCTTCAACGCGAACCTCAACAAGACCGCCCTCCGCCGCTGGAAGGAGCTCGAGGGTGAGGGGCACGAGGTGCACTTCGCCGTCGTGGGCCGCAAGGGCCGCGACTTCCTCCGCCGCCGCGGTGCGCGGATCGAGTTCGAGTTCGCCGGGGTCTTCGAGAACCTCACCGTGGCGAAGGCGGGCGAAATTGGCCGCGCCATCGTCGCCGAGTACAAGACCGATGGCTACGACGCCGTCTACCTCATCTACAACGAGTTCAAGAGCGCGATCTCGCAGAAGGTCGTGGTCGAGCCGCTCGTGCCCATCACCCCGATGAACCCGCCGGAGCAGCTCTCGGCGGTCGACTTCATCTACGAGCCGACGAAGGACGCGCTTCTCGATCGCCTCCTTCCCATGTACGTGGAGATCGAGGTCTTCCGTGCGCTCTTGGAGTCGGTCGCGTCCGAGCACGGCGCGCGCATGACGGCGATGGACAACGCGACGAAGAACGCCTCGGAGATGATCGGTAAGCTGACGCTGACCTACAACCGGGCACGTCAGGCCGCGATCACCAAGGAGCTGATGGAGATCATCGGCGGCGCCGAAGCCCTCAAGGGCTGAGCCTGCGGGACGGCCCCGCGACCCGGAGGCCGCGCAGCGATGAACATGGGGGCTGGTCTCTCGGCCCAGTTGGGGCATGGTGGTCGCATGACGCGTGCGCATGGGTCCTGTTCCGAGCCTGCTCCGACGGACCTCCCTGTGCGTGTCGCGGAGTCCTGCGGGCGCGAGGCTCGATGACCGGCTGGAGGAGCGCGCCGATCCCCGGCGACGAGCCGGCGCGGCTCGGGCGGCTCGCCCGCCTGACGCTCCGCGAAGGCGAGCGGCATGATGCGCTCGACCACGTGACGGCCCTGGCGGCCGAGCTCGCGCAGGTGCCCATCGCGCTGGTCAGCATCGTCACCGCGGACCGGCAGGTCTTCCCCTCGCGCTTCGGACTGGATGCAGAGAGCACGGGGCGAGACGTGAGCTTCTGCGGCCACGCGCTGCACACGCCCCGCCCGTTCCGGGTCGAGGACGCGTTCGTCGACCCCCGCTTCGCGGCCAATCCTCTCGTCGTCGGTCCTCCGCACGTACGCTCCTACCTCGGCGTGCCGCTCGGGGCCGAGGCCGGCCAGAGCGGTCTCGGGACCCTCTGCGTGATCGACCGCGCACCGCGGATCTGGACCGCACGTGACGAGGAGCGGCTCGTGCACCTCGCCGCCTTCGTGGAGCACTATCTCGAGGGCCTCGGCCACCGGCGCGCATGGGAGGACTCGCCGCTCTCGCTCGTCATCCTCGACCGGCAGGGACGCTGCGAGCAGGTCAACCCGGCGCTCTCCGGGCTCACCGGACGGCCCGCCGCGCTCCTGCAGGGCATGCCTCTGGCGGCGACCCTGCTACCTGCCGACCGCTCGGTGCTGACGGCCATGATCGCCCACACCTTCGAGCATCGGACGAGCCCGACGAGGCGCGAGTTGCGCTTCGTCCGCCTCTCGGGCGAGCTCGTCAGCGGCGGGGTGAGCATGTCGCCGATGCGGGACCACGAGGACTACCTCATCTGCGTCATCCGCGACATCTCGCTCGAGCGCAGCGCGAGCGCACGCACCGGCGTGATCGCGGAGGTGCGGGCCGAGCTCGAGCAGCCGCTCGACGACGCGCGCGCGCTGCTCGCGCGTCTGCGCTCCGGTCCTCGTACGGACGTCGCCCAGACGGTGGACGATCTCGGACGGCGCCTCGACGCGCTCGATGGACTCATCGACGCACGCATGGGGGACATCGGCGGCCGGATGCAGATCGAGAACGCGCTCCGCGCGAGCGAGGCGCGCCTGCGGGCGCTCGTCGAGCGAGCCCTCGATCTGCTTGTCGTGATCGACGACCGCGGACGCATCGTCGATGCCAACGCCGTCGCGCTCGACGCCCTCGGCTGGACCTACGACGCGCTCGTGGGTTCGTCCCTGCGGGTCGTGCTGCCCGCCTTCTCGGACTCGATGGCCAAGGCGTGGTTCGAGGCCACCGGGCCGAGCGTGCCCACCGCCGGGCTCGATCCATCGCTCCCTGCGACGCGGGCCACCTTTCTCACCCGACAGGGCACCGAGCTCCGGGCGGAGCTGCGGTGGCTGGCGATGGACTGGAATGGACCGGGCCGCCTCGTGGTGCTCGCGCACGACGTGACCGCCACCGCCCGCCGACAGGATCGACTCGAGCAGGAGCGGGACGCGCTCGAGGCCCGCGAGCAAGTCCGCGCCGAGGCGCTGCGCGCGCTCGAGGCCGCCGAGTCCGCGCTCCAGCGTTCGCTCGCGGAGAAAGAGACCCTGCTCAAGGAGATTCACCATCGGGTGAAGAACAACCTGCAGATCGTCGCGAGCCTGCTCGTGCTGCAGATCGACCGACTGAGCTCCGCGGAGGCCCGCGTGCTCCTCACCGACAGCGTTCAGCGCGTGCAGTCGATGGCGCTCATCCACCAGTTGCTCTACGGCTCGACGTCGCTCGAGCACGTCGATGTGTCGGCCTACGCGCGGACCCTGGCCGAGTCGCTCAAGAACGTGCTCTCGCCGACCACGCGGGTCCGCTTCGAGACCGAGCCGGTCGAGGTGAGCGTGGAGCGCGCCGCGCCGATCGGCCTGCTGCTCAACGAGCTGTTGACCAACGCGTTCAAGTACGGCGACCCGAGCACGCCCGGGGCGCGGGCCGAGGTGCTCGTGCAGGTCCGGGCGGTGGGGGCGGACCTGTCCCTCGTCGTCCACGACTCGGGCCCGGGACTGCCGCCCGCATTCCGCATCGAGCGCGGCACGAGCCTCGGCCTGCAGCTGGTGCGCTCGCTGACCCGGCAGCTGCGCGGGACGATCGAGGCGAGGTCGGAGGGCGGCGCGCGCTTCGAGCTGCGCTGCCGCGTCTGACGGCTCAGCGATCGAGCAGGGCCCAGCTCCCCCGGGCTTCGGGGAAGCTCGCGGCGAAGCGGCCGAAGCCCTCGACCTCGACGAAGACGCTGCCTTCGAGCGACCACGGGATCTCGAAGTGCGGCTGCCGGCCCGCGGTCGCGGCGTCGATGGCCGAGCGAGAGGTGCGCTCGAGGAGGCGGGTCATGGGCCCGACGCCGATGGCGAGGGAGGCGACGAAGCGCACGCGATCGCGCGCGGGGATCGTACGGACGCGGAGGTCGGTGATCGCGCGCTCGCCGGTGGCGAGGCCCACGAGGAAGCCGACGCTCGCGCGCGCGAAGTCGTCGACGTCCCGGATCTCGGGCTCGCTGCTGCGGCAGGGGGCGTCGCCGCGCGTGGGGCAGTCGTCCCCGTCGCAAAGCGAGACACACAGCGAGCCGAGGTTCTCGGCGTCGGTCGCCTCGGGGAACGCCGTGAACGCGAGCAGCGCCGAGATCATGGGCAGCGGCACCGAGCCCGGGTTCTCGACCTCGAGCTCGGCGTCGAACGTGAACTGCAGGTCCGCCTCGGAGGGCCTCGGGCCAAAGGCGCGGCAGACGAGCGCACCCGCGGGGCCGAGAGGCGAGCGGGCCATCTCCTCGAGGCAGAAGTGGGCCGCGAGCTGCCGATCGGTGGGCCGGTGGGTGGAGCGGACCTCGATGAGCCGCACGACCGGGGGCATCGGGCGGACGCCTGCCGTGGGGGTACGGCCGCCGCGGAGCAACGTGTCCCGGAGGGTGGCGCACGACGGGACCAGGGCGAGGACGAGCAGCAGAGCGAGGAGCGCGCGCATGGACGGCGGACGGATGATACCCGGCCTCGATTCGCACGCGGCAAGCAGAAGGCGGGCGAGGAGGTCTTGCCCAGAGCCCGCGTCCGTTGCAGCGTCCGGGCCGCGCATGTCCCGCTGGTTGGGTCTCGGTCTCGCCGTGCTCCTGCTCCTCCTCGCCGGCCTCGGCCGCGCGCAGGGGCGAGGCTCGGGCGCCGGCTACGCGGTGAGCGTCGGCGAGGCGTGGCGATTCACGATGCCCGAGCGGCGGGTGAAGGTCGTGCTGCTGGCCGGCTCGATCGGCGCGTGGCGGGATCGTCCCTATGCGCGCGTGCTGCAGGAGGCCTGCAGCCAGGTCGAGATCCGCAACCTCTCGGCGGTCGGGCTCGGCGCACCCCAGCTCTACGACCGCTTCCGCGCGGAGGTGCTCGATGGGGGGACGTTTCCCTGGGGCGTCGACGGGCTCGAGCTCTGGCTGATGTGGAACGGCGGCCTCAACAGCGCGGGCAGCGCGCCGCGCACGAACCGGGCGATCCGTCGGGCGTTCGTCGCCGCGCACCGCCGAGGCATGCAGGTCGTCGGGCTCACGTTGAGCCCATGGGGCAGCCTGGGCGATCGGCGCTTCCGCGACGCGGGCGCACTCGACACGCTGCGGAACACCCGGGCCATCGTCGACTACGTGATGGGCCGCCTGACGCCCGCCGAGGCGCTCGGCTCCTACGTCTCGGACCGCGATGTCCCGGATGGGCCGTGGGAGCCGCGTGAGCTCGCCGACGTGCGGGTCGATCTCTACAATTCGCGGCTTCGCGCGCTCGACGCCCCGCTCCGGGATGCGGCGGCGATGGAGGGGATGCTCGGCCGGGATCGCCGGTGGCGGACCGCGATCGACGCACTCCCCGAGCCCGATCGTGCGACCCGCCGGGCCGCCGACGTGGGGCTCCTCGCGGAGCTGCCGCGATGGTTCCTGCGCGACGAGTACACCGGCTTCGACGCCATCCACCCGAACCGCGAAGGCCATCAGGTCATCGCCGAGACGATCTGCCCGAGCCTACCGGCGAGCTGGGGCTGCAGCTGCCCGCCCCGCGCAGCCGACTGAACGCGACGCTCAGCCCTCGATGACGACGCGGCGCTCGGTCCACCCGACGCGCGGGCTGCCGAGACGGAGCGTCACGCTCCCACGGCCGCGGAGTGTCCAGCGCAGCGTGCGCTGTGCGTCGTTGCCCGGCGTGCTCGCGTAGAAGATCGCCTGGCCCCACGCCCCGTGGCCGCGGCCCCAGCCGCCGAGGTGGCCGACCGCGAGGTGCGCGCGCCCCGGCTCGTCGAGGGTCACTCCGTCGAGGCTCAGCTGCGCGTGCAGCGGCTCGTTCCAGGGCATGTTCTTGGCCTTGTCGAGGCCGTGCGTCGGCAGGTAGCCGCGGTTGTGCACCTCGACGGTGAGCTGCGTGCCGCCGCCAGCCCCCGTCCCGAGCGGCTGCGTCTCGACCCGCGCGAGCACGACCTCGGGCAGGAGCGATGCTGCGCGGAAGAAGAACGCGCTCATCTTCTCGCAGACTTCGGGGAGGACCTCGAGGCTCGGGTTGTAGAGGCCGACGCGTCGGTCGAGCCCGCCGACCTCGACGTGGCCGAGCTGCGGATGATCGAAGGGCTCCCAGGGCCGGAAGATGCGGCCCCGGTTCTGCTCGGCGTCCCACCGGTGCAGCGCGACGAGGTGCGTGCGCTCGAGCGAGGTGTAGACGTCGACGAACTTCTTCGGGCGCGGCACGCCGAGCCGGGCGAAGAGGTCCCAGAGCTCGGTCACCCATGCGAGCGCGCCGCGGTGCTCGTACGCCCACTCCGAGAGCGAGCCGTAGAGCGGCTTGTCGGGCTCGTAGAGGAACTCCTCGAAGCCGCTCACCATCGGGTAGCCGGTGAGCTCGTCGGCCCAGCGGCCGAGCTGCCGGTAGATGGCGAGATCGAGCGGCGGCATCTTCGCGTCCGGGACGTCGCCCGGCGGGCGGATGTGGCAGCCGCCGAAGGTATGCAGGTTCAGCCAGACGAAGAGGTTGGGCATCCCCAGCGCGCGCTCGATCACCGCGCGGGTCTCCGGCTCGCTGCCGGGAAAGTTTCCCGCGCCTGCTTGCTGCGGCTCGGGGCGCCAGTGGAAAGGGAAGTTGCGGTTCAGATCGACGTCGCTGTCGGAGAGGAAGCCGGGCGCAGGGATCCGGTCGCCATCGAAGTGCTCGATGTGCCCCTCGGGATAGAGCTCGTAGAAGGGCCCGACGTCGTCGACCGTGCGGGGCACGAGCAGCCCCGGCGCCTCGGGGTGCGCGCTGAAGTCTCCGAGCGGCGACTCACGGCGCATCCACAGCGCCTGCCCGTCGCCGTTCACGTCGCCGCCGATCCAGCGGGTCTTCTGCTGCTCGGTGCGCCGGTCCCGGGGCACCGAACGCACGTAGCGTCCGGTCTTGAGCACCGCCTCGGCGCCGTCGGGCGACATGCGCGGCAGTACGTGCACGAGGCTGTTCTGCACGATGCGCGCGAGGTGCGGAGGCAGCACGCTGGCCTCGCCTGCGTCGCGCAGGTGCAGCCGGATCGCGTCCTCGGCGATGGCGAGCGCGACCGAGCTGCCGGCGAGTTCTCCCGCGTGCATGTTCCCATCGACCCAGACCGCGGGCCTGACGCGCTCGGGCTCGGCGCCGATGGTCAGCATCCACAGTTCTCGTCCCTCCGGGCTCGTGCCGATCGACTCGAGGCGCACGAACGTCGGGAACGCGCTCGCCCAGGCCCGTAGCTGCGCGGTGAGCGCGGCGTGGTCGAGGAAGCGACCGCGGAAGCCCGAGGACAGCGCAGCCAGCGGAGAACGCGAGGAGAACGGCATCGCACGGACTATACCCGCGCGCCCCGCGACAGGGGCCGACGGGCGGAACAGAGCAGCGTGCGGTACGGTTCGAGTGCCCGTGGGCCGAGCCGAGCGCGTGACCGAGAGCCGACATCCGACCTTCACGCGCGAGGAGGTCGAAGAGATCCTCCGGCGGGCGACCGAGCACGCGAAGGCCGCGAGCGGCGATGGGATCCGGCAGGAGGAGCTGCTCGAGGCGGCCCGCGAGGCGGGCATCGACACCGACTCGGTGCAGGCAGCGGCAGCCGAGATCGCCGCGCAGCGCGAAGACCGCCGCGAGCGGGAGCAGGCCACGGCCGAGCTCGCCGAGGAACGCCGACGCGGCTGGCGCCAGAGCCTCACCCACTTCCTCATCGCGGGGGCGTTCCTCACGGCCCTGAACCTCGTCGCGGTCGGCGGAGCGTGGCTCTTCTACGTCCTCGCGAGCTGGGGCTTCTTCGTCGCGCTGCGCGGCGTG
>Ga0209985_10005135_pt1 | contig 10313 bp, 11 predicted proteins | sample NOAtaG_FD_187305 | JGI IMG/M metagenome (GOLD analysis project Ga0209985, IMG submission 187305) | Freshwater lake microbial communities from Lake Erie, under a cyanobacterial bloom - NOAA_Erie_Diel6S_1000h metaG (SPAdes) (version 2) | ecosystem: Environmental > Aquatic > Freshwater > Lake ... | reverse complement strand
GATCGCCCGCCGCGGCGACCTGCGCTGCATGGGCCAGGAGCTGCCAGCTGCGCGCGAATACGGCCGCGCGATCGTGCGCATGCTCGGCGGGATCGACATAGCAGTGCGCCGGCAGCGCGTGCGCGGTAGCCAGCGGCTGCGGCGCGCGCCAGTCGTGCACGTCGGTCGGGGTTAGAGCCATCGCGCCTCCGGGGTTCGGGTCCCGCGATGATCGCAGAGCCTCGCTATCCTCGCCGCATGGACACCCCCTTCACCGACGCGCGTGCGACCTGGGATGCACGCTTCGATCGCGACGACTACATCTTCGGAACCGCGCCCAATGGGTTTCTCGCATCGCAGGCGCATCGGCTGCAGCCGGGCCACCGGGCGTTGTCGGTGGCCGACGGCGAAGGCCGCAACAGCGTCTGGCTGGCACGCCGGGGGCTGATCGTTTCGGCGTTCGACATCAGTCCGGTTGGCATGCGCAAAGCGCAGGCACTCGCCGCGCGCGCCGGCGTGACGGTCGACTTCGCAGTGGCCGGCGTCGACGACTATGCGTGGCCGTGCGCGACGTGCGACGCGGTGGCGGCGATCTTCATCCAGTTCGCCACGCCGGTCGAGCGGACGCGGCTGTTTGCGCGAATGCTCGATGCGCTCGTGCCGGGCGGCCTGCTGCTGCTGCAGGGCTTTACGCCGCGGCAGAGTCTGTATCGCACTGGCGGCCCCGGCCGCGACGACCATCGGTACACGCCGGAGCTCCTGCGCGCAGCCTTTGCCGGACATGAGATCGTCGAGCTGCGCGAGCATGACGACGTGCTGGCCGAGGGCATCCAGCACGCCGGCATGAGCGCGCTGATCGACTGCGTGGTGCGCAAGCGCTGAGCGTGCGCGGCGCGCGGCGCTATCCTTGCCGGCTTCACTTCGCTCTCGCAGCGCCCGCGCGCTGGCTGCCATGCCGATGAACTACCGCCGCCTCGGCCGCTCCGGCCTCAAGGTCTCCGAACTGTCGTTCGGCTCCTGGGTCACCTACGGCAACCAGGTCGACCGGCGCGCAGCGCGCGAGCTGATGGCCGCGGCCTTCGACGCCGGCGTCAACTTCTTCGACAACGCCGAGATCTACGCCAGGGGCGAGAGCGAGACCATCATGGGCGCGGTGCTCAAGGACCTCGCCTGGCCGCGCATCGACTACGTGGTCTCCACCAAGTTCTACTGGGGCATGCGCACCGGCCCCAACAACAGCAATACGCTGAACCGCAAGTACCTGCTGGATGCCATCGACGGCTCGCTGCGGCGGCTGCAACTGGACTACGTGGACCTGGTGTTCTGCCACCGCCCCGATCCGCACACGCCGCTGGAGGAGACGGTGTGGGCGATGAGCGACCTCATCGACCGCGGCAAGGCGCTGTACTGGGGCACCAGCGAGTGGAGCGCCGACGAGATCCGCGCCGCCTGGCTGATTGCCGACAAGCGCAACCTGCGCCCGCCGGTGATGGAGCAGCCGCAGTACAACCTGTTTCATCGCAAGCGGGTGGAGCAGGAGTACGCGCGGCTGTACGAGGACCTCGGGCTGGGGCTGACCACCTGGAGCCCGCTCGCCTCGGGCCTGCTCACGGGCAAGTACCGCAACGGCATTCCGGCCGACTCGCGCGGCGCGGTGGACAGCTACGCCTTCCTGCGCGAGCTGCTGACCGACCCGGGCAAGAACGGCCTGGTCGGCCAACTGGAGGGCGTGGCGCAGGACCTCGGCTGCACGCTGGCCCAGCTGGCGCTGGCCTGGTGCCTGAAGAACCCCCACGTGAGCACCGTCATCACCGGCGCCAGCCGCGTGGCGCAAGTGACCGAGAACATGCAGGCGGCCGAGGTCGCCAAGCGGCTCGACGCCGCGGCGCTGGCGCGCATCGACGCGATCATCGGCAGCAACCACGCGTGAAGCTGCAGCCGGCGGCGGCACCGCCCGGCGCCTGCGCGCGCTGCGGCGCGCCGTTTACCTGCGGGCGCGACGATCCCGCCGGCTGCTGGTGCGCCGCGCTGCCGCACCTGCCCCCACGCGCGCTGGATGCCGCGCAGGGCTGCCTGTGCCCGGCCTGCCTGCAGCAGGCCCTGGCGCGTGAATTGCCGCCGGCGCCGGCCTGACCGGGCGCGCCCGACCGGAGCGGCCCGGTGCGCCCGCGCGGTGGGCGCGGTCTTCAGCGCCTCGGCAACACCACCAGCGCAATGCCGCCGAGCACCAGCGCCGCACACAGCACCAGCCGCAGGTGCAGCGGCTCGGCCAGCAGCAGCACGCCGCCGAGCGCGGTGATCACCGGCACCGCCAGTTGCACGGTGGCCGCGTGGGTGGCGCGCAGCGCCGGCAGGGCGGCGTACCAGATCGCGTAACCCACCCCCGAGGTCAGTGCGCCGGAGGCAACGGCAAGCGCCACGCCGGGTGCGTCCAGGTGGGCCCAGGGCAGTGCCGCGAGCGCGAGCGCCAGTGCCATCGGCACGGCCCGCGCGAAGTTACCGGCGGTCACCGCGGTGGCGTTGCCCGAGCGCGCATCGGCGCTGCGGCCGCGCAGCGAGTACGCACCCCAGGCCGCACCGGCGGCCAGCATCAGCGCCGCGCCGCCGGCGGGTGGTGCGGTCAGCCCCGGCAGCAGCAGCGCCACCAGCCCGCCGAAGGCGAGCAGCGCGCCGGCGGCCTGCACCGGGCGCAGCCGCTCGCCGCGCGCCAGCGCCACGCCGATCATCGTCGCCTGCACCGCGCCGAACAGCAGCAGCGCGCCGGTGGCCGCGCCGAGGCTCAGGTAGGCAAAGGAAAAGGCAGCGGCGTAGATGAACAGCGCGGCCGCCGAGCCCCAGCTACCGGGCAGCGGCGCGGCAGATTGGGGCGTGGCCGCGCGCCAGCGCAGCAGCAGCCACAGCGCGGCCGCGCCGCTGGCGATGCGGATTGCCGTGAAGCTGGCGGCATCGATGGCGGCACCGCCGGCGTCGTCGCGCAAGGCCGCGCGGCACAGCAGCGAGTTGCCGGCAAAGGCCAGCAGCGCGAGCGCCGTCAGCGTGGCGGTGCGCGCAGCGCCGGCCATGGAAAGCGGCGCCACGCGGCGCGCGCGGCGCTCAGCGCCCGAACGGCCGCACGCCGATGAGCGCGCCGTGCAGCCAGAAGGCAAACGCCGCCCAGGCCACCAGCCCGATCGCCACGGCGAGCAGGTCGCGGCTGACCGGACCGGTGACGTAGACCGTGCCGGCCAGCCGGTCGCGCTTGCGGCTGGCGATGTACAGCAGCACCGACCAGGCCAGGAACCCGCCGAACAGCAGCACATCGTGCAGGGTTCCGTTGGAAATCAGATGCGCGACGGCCCAGGTCTTGACGCCGAGCACCATCGGGTGGCCGACACGCGCCTTGATGCGCGTGCCGGGCACGTAGACGGCGGCCAGCAGGATGAACGCCGGAATGGTCAGCAGCGCGGCCAGGTGGCGGGTCCACACGGGCGGCGCATACAGCGCCAGCGGCGCGCTGCGCGCCTCGGCATAGCCGTAGACGATCAGCACCAGGCCGGCCAGCGACAGCAGCGAGTACAGGCCCTTGTAGCCGTTGGGCGAGAGCGTGCCGATCAGCGAGGTGCGCAGCGGGTCGGCCAGCAGGCGTGCGGAGTGCACGCCGAGGAACAGCACGAGTCCGAGCAGGAGCAGGGTCATGGGGCGGCACTCCAGGGGAAGGGGACTGGGCCGCAGTGTAGTGAGCGGACCGGCCGCCGTGCGGGCGCTTTGCGCTGGGGCACAGCGAACGGCGGGATCTGGCGCATGCTGGCACCGAGACATTGCGGGAGAGACCCGATGCGAGTTCCCATCGTGCTGATCGCCGCCGCCCTGGCGGCGGCCGCCCCCGTCGCGCGGGGCCAGGCGGTGCCCTACGAGGTGGTCAAGGACGGTATTCCCAGTCCGCTCACGGCCACCACGCCCGGCGCGGCCGCCCGCGGCAAGCTGCTGCTGCAGCAGCGCCAGCAGGCCAACTGCCTGCAGTGCCACGCCATCAAGGGGCTGAACGGCGGCAGCAGCGCGCCGCCGCTCGACGGCATCGGCGCCAGCCTCACGGTGCCGCAACTGCGCCTGTCGGTGGTCGACTTTTCGCAGGTTGCCGCCGGCCGGGCCATGCCCAGCTTCCACAAGGCGCGCGGCGACGCGGCGCCGCGCCTGAGCGCGCAGGAAGTCGAGGACGTGGTCGCCTACCTGGCCACGCTGCGCCTGTAGCGGGCGGCCGGCGGCCCGCAGTCAGCGCGCCAGCCGCGTGCCGGCGGCTGCCGCTGCCGTCGCCGTCGTCGCCGCGGTGGCCGGCGCGGCCAGGCCGTGCAGCAGCACCGCGGTCAGGTCGTGCATGCCGCCCAGCTCGGGCCCGCGCGGCGTCAGTCCCGGCGTGAAGCCGAGCGCCACAAAACGCTCGAGCAGCGCGGGGTCACGCGTGACCAGGTGTACCGGCACGGTCCAGGACGCGCCGGCGCCGCTGACGCTGGCCGCCGGCTGGTGGTCGCCGACCCACAGCATCACCGACTCGCGCGGCTCGCCGCGCGCCAGCCAGCCGCCCAGCCACTGGTAGGTCCACTCGAACATCGCCACGTAGTTGGGCAGCATGTCGATCCAGTCGACGAAGCTCGCCAGCAGCCGCTGCGACTCCTCCTGGCCGTACGGATCGGCGCCGAGCAGCCGCGCCCAGTCGGGCTGGTACGGCGGCACCGGGCCAAAGGGCAGGTGCGTGGTGATGGTCGGAAAGAACAGGAAGCGCGGCGGCGCGTCGCCGGCGCGCGGGTGCAGCGCCTCGAACTTGGCGAGCGCGTACTGGTCCGGGATCTTCCAGTAGCCCAGCGGCGGGCCGCGCCAGTCGAGGTCGCGGCCGTCAAGAAAGCGGTCGAAACCGTAGACGCGCCGCTCCGGCCAGTCCCAGCTCAGGGCCGGATACAGGCCGAAGCTCTCGTAGCCTTCGCGGCGGAACAGCGCGGTCAGCGTGGCGCGCTCGGTGGTCAGCAGCAGGTCGTGGCGCAGCGGGTCCGACAGGTCCATGCCCGACAGCATCGACAGGTGCGACAGCTCCGAGGCGCCGGCGAAGGTGGCCGCCTTCACGTAGGCCGAGGCGACAAGGTGCCCGCTGGCCTGCAGCTGGCGAGCCAGCGCGGCCCGCGCCGCGTCCAGGCGCGGTGCGACGCGCGGATGCTCGAAGGCCATCGCGCCGTAGGACTCGAGGAAGATCAGCTTGAAGTCGCGTCCGCGCAGGCCCGCCAGCGCCTGCCCGGGCGGCTGCTGCAGGGCCTGGTCGACGACCGTGGCCGCCGGCAGCACGCGCTCCACCCGGCCGGGCAGGAAGGCGTTGGCCAGCAGCACCGACTGGCGCGCGTAGGTGGGCGTGATCGGGTCGGCGACCCAGTGCCAGGTCAAATGCGGCACCGCCTTGAACAGATGCGCGCACACCGCCAGCACCGCCAGCGCGGTGAGCGCCAGGGCCCAGCGCCGCTGCGGTACCGCGGGTGCGGCCTCGCGCGCCGCCACGCCCACGGCCCAGCGCGCGGCGCCCACCAGCAGCGCCAGCACGGCGGCCAGCGCGCCGGCCAAAGCCACGCTCACCCACCACGGGTACTCGCGCGCCGACACCCACAGGAAGGTCGGGATCTGCTGGCCGTCCCAATACAGGTTGACCGGGCGGCCGAACAGCGCCGGCACGGTGACATCGAAGTAGCGGCCGAGCGCCAGCAGCACCACCGCGCCGCTGATCAGCCACAGGCCGCGCCGGCCCGGCACGCCACGCCAGGCAACCCAGGCGGCCAGCAGGGCAAAGCCCAGCACCGCCTCCGGTGCCAGCCGCGCATCGGGCAGCACGCCGGGCGTGGGCCACCAGTTGCGCAAGGACAGCAGGGTGTTGATCAGGGCGAGCGCGGCAAAAACGCGTAGCGCGCTGAGCAGGCGCGGGTTCATGAGAGCCGACCTTTGCGCGGGGTGCTCGGGATTTCGCCCTTGGGGCGGCCCGGCGGGAACATGGGGCTACCCTCGCGCGGCGCGCTCGGGATTTCGCCCTTGGGGCGGCCCGGCGGGAACATGGGGCTGCCCTCGCGCGGCGCGCTCGGGACTTCGCCCTTGGGGCGGCCCGGCGGGCTCAACGCACCGCCTCCGCAGGTACACCCGCCTCGGCGCGCAGCAGGCCGCAGGCCAGGTAGCCCATGCCCCACTGGGTCGGCTCGAAGTGCCAGTCGTGCAGCCGCGGCGCCAGGCGGTCCCAGGGCGAGCGCAGCTCGCCCGGTGCGCCGTTGTAGCCGAGGTTCTTCAGGTACACCCAGAAATTCAGCGGCGCGAGCCAGCCGCTGAAGTACTTGATGCCAGCCACCGCCACCCGCGCGCCGGGGCGTGCGCAGGCCAGCACGGCAGCCAGCGCGCGAGGCGAGCGCAGGATGTCGTGCGTGTAGTGAAACAGCAGCGCGTCGACGCGTGCCGCCAGCGCGGGCTGCGCGGCCAGTTCCTGGGCGGCGCAGCCCACCAGCGTCACCTCGCGCCAGCCGGCCTGCGCCACCCGGGCACGCGCCTGCGCCAGCATGGCCTCGCTGTGGTCGAAGCCGATCACCGCGCCGGTGGCGCCCACCGCGGCGCGCAGCAGCGGCAGCGACAGCCCGGTGCCGCAGCCCACGTCGAGCACGCGCTCGCCGGGCGCCAGCCGCAGCAGCGCCACGGCGCGTGCGCGGATCGGCATCGTCGGGCCGCAGCTCGCGTCGTAGGCGGCGGCACGGCGCGCGTACTTGGCCACCGAGCGCTGGCGCACGAGCGCGTCACGGTCTGGCGGCCGGGGGGCGTCGTGGTGCGCAGCGTTGGCGGGCGGGAGGCTCATCAGGCAACCTTCGCGCGGCGCGCTCAGGAATTCGCTCTTGGGGGGCCCGGCGGGAACATCGGGTGCCCCTCACGCTGCGCGCTCAGGAATTCGCCCTTGGGGCGGCCCGGCGGGAGAATCGGACGACCCTCGCGCTGCGCGCTCAGGAATTCGCCCTTGGGGCGGCCCGGCGGGCTCATGTCGTCGCGGCCACTGCGGCCGGCCAGCCGCACGGCGCGGTCGCGGGGGCGGCGTCGGCGTAGGGTGCGGGCCAGCCGAGCAGGGCGCTGGCGCGCTCGGCGCGCTGGCGCAGCTCGCCCCAGTCGCGCGCGCCCAGGTGCAGCACGCCGTAGCGGTGGCTGCCGGTCCAGCGCAAGTCGCGCGCCAGCGCGCGACCCTGCCGCGTGAAGCAGTGCAATTCGGCGTCGGCAAACGCCGCATGCAGGGCGGCGCGGCGGCGCCGGTCGGGGGCGCGCGGTACCGCGGCGGGTGTGAACGCGCGGTACACCAGGCTGGCAGCCACCTGCGCCGTCGGCTCGGCCGGCGGCAGTTGCAGCGGGTCCTCGCCCAGGGCCAGCGCCAGCGCGATCGCATGCGGGTCGACGCCGCGCACGCGCCGGTACAGGTCGCCGAACTGCGAGGCGAGCCGCGGATTCAGCTCGATCGCCGTCAGCCGGTCGGCCGCGGCGTCGTAGAAGAACTCGAGGTTGAAGAAGCCGTGGCGGTAGCCGAGTGCCGCGAGCAGCCGCTGCGCCAGTGCCAGCGCCCGCGCCTGCACCGCCGGCGGCAGCCGGCTCGGCACCTCCCAGCGCAGGAAGGCCTGCGTGCCGGGCACCGTGACCGCATCGACCACCCCGAGCGCGTGCACGCGGCCATCCTGCACCCAGCCGTCGAGGTTGAACTGCGGCACGGCAAGCGGCACCGGTTGCTCGAGCAGCATCCGGTGCGTGCTGCCGGCCGCGGGCAGCCGGGCGCGCCGCACCCGCTCGAAGGGCTCCAGCAGCCGGTTCGCCAGCCAGCGTTCGGCACGCGACAGCGCCAGGTGCCGCTGCAGCTCGGCTGCGTTGTCCACGCGCCGCGCCAGCACGGAGAAGACGCCCTTGACCGGCTTGGCAAAGGCCGGGAAGCGCAGGTCCGGTGGCAGCGCCTCGGTCGGGCTCATCGCCACGTCCTGAAACGGCAGGCTGGCCGCCGGCGCGATCTGCTGCAGCACGCGCCGCGTGTGCAGCTTGTGCTGCGCGGCCACGATGCTCTCCGGGCTGGCCCCCGGCAGGCCGAGCCGCTCGGCCACCATGGCCGCCGCGAGCGCGCCGAAGTGCTCGTGGTGCGACAGCACCGCGCGCCAGCCGGCGCGCCGGCCGCGGGCGGCCAGCCGGTCGGCAAAGGCCTCCAGGTCGAAGCGCGCCAGCGCCAGATTGCCGGGGAAGGAGAACAGGTCGAAGCCGGCACGCACGAAGCGCACGGGACGGGCGGCACCCAGGCGTGTGAGCGCGCGCAGGTCCCAGTCGTGGGCAAACAGCCAGGCGGCGGTGGGAACGGTGGAGTGCAAGGCAACTGGCGCGGCGGATGACGACGACGGCGCAGCGGCCGTGCAGTCCGTGCGTGAGCGTAGCCGAGCGCCGCGGGCGCGCAAAACCGGCGGGCGCCTCTTGCCGGCCCCCCGGGCCGGCCCGGCATCGGTCTGGCCCGCCGGGGCGGCCGGTGCAGCTACGCTATCGGTCCTTTGTGCCCGCTGCCGGTGGCTGCCATGTCGGATCGCCTCGCTGCCTTTTTCTGCCGGCCGACCGTGCGCCGCGTGCTGGCCGTTGCCGCGCTGGCCGGCGGCGGTCTGCTGCCCGGCCCCGCGCCGGCCGCCGACATGCCCCCGGGCATCCCGTGGGTCGACGTCAAGGCCGGCGGCAGCGTCGATGCGGCGTTTGCCCGGGCCAGGCAGGAGAACCGGCCGCTGTTCCTCTACTGGGGCGCGGTGTGGTGCCCGCCGTGCAACCAGGTCAAGGCCACGGTCTTCAGCCGCCAGGACTTCATCGAGCGGGCGCGCAGCTTCATCCCCGTGTACATCGACGGCGACGCGCCGGCGGCGCAGCAGCTGGGCGCGCGCTTCAAGGTGAGCGGCTACCCGACGACCATCCTGTTCCGGCCCGACGGCACCGAGGTGATGCGCCTGCCGGCCGAGGTGGACGGCGAGCGCTACATGCAGGCGCTGGCGCAGGGCATGAGCGGCAGGCCGGTCCGGGCGCTGCTGGCGCAGGCACGCGCGCCGGGCGGCAAGCCGCTGACGCAAGACGAGTGGCGCCAGCTCGCTTTCCATGCGTGGTCGGTGGACGAGGACGCGGTGCTGCCGCGCGCCGAGCGCGCCGGCACGCTGTGGGCGCTGGCGCAGCAGTCCAACGCCGCCGCACCGGAGGCCTCGGCCCGGCTGGCGCTGCAGGCGATCCGCATGGCCAGCGGCGACCGCAATGCCGGGCCGACGATCGACCGGGCCGCGGCGCTGCAGCGGGTGCGGGCGGTGCTCGCCTCGCCGCCGATTGCCCGCGCCAACCTCACCGAGCTGGCCTACGGCGCCCAGCGCGTGCCGGGCTTCGTCACCGAGGCCGGCACGCCGCAGCGCGCGCAGCTCCTGCGCGAGTGGGACCGCGCGCTGGTGCGCACGATCGGCGACGGCCAGTTGTCGCGGCTGGACCGCGTGATGGCGGTCAATGCGCGCATCGATCTGGCCAAGGTCGACGCGCCCGGGGAGCCGCTGCCGGTGGCGCTGCAGACCGAAATCCGCGGCACCGTGCTCAGCACGCTGCGCGAGGTGCACGATCCGTTCGAGCGCGAGGCGCTGTCGGTGGCCGCCGCCAGCGCGCTGGGCGACGCCGGCCTGTGGAGCGAGGCCGAGAACGTCGCCAAGACCCAGATGGAGCGCTCGTCCACGCCCTATTACCACATGCGGGTGCTGGCGGCGCTGGCGCGCGAGCGCGGCGACTTTGCGGCGGCGATCGGCTGGTCGGAGAAGGCCTACGCCAGCGCCAAGGGACCGGCCACGCGGCTGGAGTGGGGCGCGGGCCTGCTGCGCAACCTCATCAACCATGCGCCGGCCGAAGCCGGGCGCATCGAGCGCACCGCCGCCAGTGTCATCGGCGAGCTGGAGCCCAGGCCCGAGACCTTCCACGGCCGCAACCGCGGCATCCTCGAGCGCATGGGCCGGCAGCTCAACGAGTGGAACAAGGACGGCCGGCACGACGCGCTGCTGGCGCGGCTGCGCGCCCAGCTCAACGGCCTGTGCACGCAGTTGCCGGCGCAGGCGCCCGAGCGCGCGACCTGCGGCGCGCTGCTGGCGGCGCGGGCGGCCTGAGAGGGTGTAAACGAATTCAACAACCCGTGCGTTACGTCTTGATCGAGGCAAGACTGCACGTAGCCGAGCAGCGCATCGTTCAGTTGCAGGGTGCGGCGCGACATGCTCAGCCCCAGCGCTGGCGCGCGATGGCCGCCCCCTGTGCCAGCGCCTCCAGCTTGCGGCGCGCGACCTCGCGGT
>Ga0209985_10005133_pt1 | contig 10313 bp, 7 predicted proteins | sample NOAtaG_FD_187305 | JGI IMG/M metagenome (GOLD analysis project Ga0209985, IMG submission 187305) | Freshwater lake microbial communities from Lake Erie, under a cyanobacterial bloom - NOAA_Erie_Diel6S_1000h metaG (SPAdes) (version 2) | ecosystem: Environmental > Aquatic > Freshwater > Lake ... | reverse complement strand
CTAATTTCAGATTACGACGGGCATAATTATGAATATCACTAATTGTCCAACCCTGGGGCAGAAAACTTACCCCCCGGCGCAGATCCTCGCCATGGTTGCGGGCAATATTAACCGCTTGTAAACCCCGACCAAAACCGATGGCATAACTGCGATTAGTTTGAGTGCCGTCGTACCAATTCCAGAGGTCAGACAGCAATAAACCCACGGCACCGGCCACACTAAAGGTATATTGATCTAATTCTATTTCTGTGCGAATATCCCAGTTATTCCCAGCCCAGTAGGCCATGCGATCGGCCATGGCCGCCGTGGCATCCCAGACCCGGGGGGCGATCGAATCCGGTGCTAACAGGGCCCATTCTCCAATTCTCAGGGTTACTTCTGGCAAAATCTCCCGATGGACTAAGCCAAAAGCAAAGTCCTCTTTGGTGGAATTTTCAGTACCTGCTTGTAAATTCAGGCTAATTTGTCTTAATATCTGCGATTTACTGAAGTTATCTAGGTCGGGATGGTCTTCTACTTCATCGATCGCCCTCATACAGAGATAAGCTGAGGCTACCGCCTCGAGCAGACGATCCGGTAAACGACTTATGGGAATATAAAAAGTTCGACTCGTTTCTTGCAGAATCGTTAAAGCATTATCGCGCAAATTCATTCAGTCCACTCCTCACGCCAACTTAGGTAACTACGAGTTAAACCAATCAGACAGATCGGTTTAGGTATTCCGATGTTCCTAAGACAAAGTTGCTGTCTATTGTAGTATGATTATTCAAAATTTCGAGATTATTCTCGAAAAAATCAACCTTTAGGGTCTTCTTGACAATTTTTCTTTCTGGGATATGTGAGGGATAATTACGGCAATTTTTCGAGATTACAAGCTTAAAAAGTAGTTTTTGCCCGTTTTTAAGCAGTATTTTGCGGCTTCATGGCAGGGATTGAAAGGAGGTCACTTGTAAAACTGGACCGATCATGGCCAGAGTCATCAGATCTGAACGAATTTCACCCATAACTGTCACTTTTGCCTTTTTTTGGGTTAATTCGGCGGGAGGGTTCATTAATTCGTAGGTTTGACCGTTATCAGCAATTAATGCCCAAGTTCCTGTGCCTATTTCGATTCTTTTTACCTGACCGGTTACACTAATACTCATGCTTTAATTTCCTTCATCGAGGCGATCGCAATTGGCACCACTGTTACAAGCATTCTATCGATATCTTTCCTAGTCATTGATTGCCAATTTTGCCAGACTTTAACCCCATAAATCAGTTTTTTTTATCTAAAAAGCGATCGCTACTTCCGCCACCACTGCCAAGAGGGATGCCACAGCCGCTAAAATTATTATTTCTCGATCGGATTGTCTCATAACTATCTGAGTATAAATTACTAATCCTAGTCTATACCACATCTAACCTATAGCGTTTTTCAGTCTGCTGAGGTACAAAAGTTATGGGTTTTAGGCAAAAGGCAAGAGGCAAAAGTCAAAAGGGAAGAAAAATATGTGTACCTCACTAGCTTATAGCGGTGTGCAGTCGTATTAGGTACAGTGTCACAAGCTATAAACCATGCTAGGCAAAGCTTGGTCTGTATCTCACTCAAGCGCTTACCGCTATAGAGTTAAATTGCTATAAATTATTTTATTCATAGATAAAAAGCTATAAAAGTCATCGGCAAAAACAGCGACATCTTTGTCTGGATTGCCCTGTATTATCTGTTCAAGAAGCCCCAATTAAGCCTAACTGTTAATAGGGTGAATTAGATTCCATAGGTGTCAACCACTGGGAGATAGTTTCTAGTTTTTGACGGATTTGATCGAGATGATCCTGCACGGGTTGCAGGAAAGTTTCGTACTGTTGTACCTGAGTTTTTAAGCGCAATAATGCCAGATTAGCATCGTGCCATTGTCGCTCCTGTTCCTCAAATTCACGAGTTTTTTGCTCTAAATCCGACCATTGACCGTCAATACTATCTCTGGTTTTTTGTAAATCCTCTTGTAGTCGCTTGATTTCTGCTGCTAAGCGTTGACTTTCTTCGAGATTATTTTGATAATCATCAGCCAACAGAATTAACACTGGTTCAAAACTACATTTTTGGGCATCTTCTGGGGATAAAATTCCCTGTCTCCGTTGCATAATTTTCAGGTGTTGAGAGCGAATAGCTTGCCTTTCCCGAAGATTACGTCTTTGTCCAACTAAAGTTTCCGTCAGCATTCCTTTTCTTTCCTGTTCCTCGGCTAATTCTTCCGCGAAATTGGCTCGCTCAGATTCATCTATTCTGGCCATTCTTGCTTCTAATTCTTCCACGGTTTGGGATTGGAGAGTTAATTCTTCCTCTTGGTCGTTGACAAAAATTTCCAAGCGATCGAGGTCTGTTTGTAAATTGTTAACTAAGCTCTCCAATTCTTCTAAAGGCATTTTTTCAAGAGCTTCTAGATCGATTTTACCATCAAAATCTAGGTCTTGCCCTTGGGCGAGACGAAGAAGCATTTGTCGGTTAGAATCAGTGGTTTGTAGGGTGAGGTTAAGGTGTTCGAATAATTCCTGTTTTTGACTCAGAATAGTTTCTTGTATTTGCAATTGTACTTTAGCTGTTTCCAAAGCACTGCGACTCATCTGTAATTCCCTAGAGCTTTGTTCGAGATGATTGAGCATTTGTTCGTTGGCGACCTGACGATCTTCTATCGCTTTTTTCTGCTCCTCTAAACTCTGCCAACAACTATTTAAAATTGTCTGTTGTCCCTGCACGGATTCAAGAGTGGAATGGAGAATTGGTGAGGGAGAATTGCCCTGGTCGTGATTATTAGCTAAACGTTCCGCTAGGGAGCGAATAAATTGTTCTTGTTCTGGGGAAAGATTGGGGGAGGAGTTGAAATTTATTTGTCCTTCTTCCAGGTTTCGCTGTTGCTCCTTTAATTGTTGTTTTAGCGTTTCCAGTTCTTGTCTTTGGTGATCTAAATACTGGAATTCTGCCTCTATTTGCTCAATTTGCTCAATTCTTGCCTCCATTTCCATTTTCTGGCGGTTGAGAATCTCGCTTTGATAGGTGAGGGATTGTTTCCACTGCTCGATTTTCTCTTGATCTTCCTTGCTGCGCTCCATCAAACGGGAAATCTTTTGCAGTTGCCGCACCATCTCCGCTCCCGCTAATTCTGGGTTTCCTTGCAGTTGACGATTATTGCTCAAATTCACCAAGAGAAGCGCGCCTTCACCCCTGGAGTTAGTTTCATCGTAGGTTAGGGTATCGTTCCCCGGTATGGCACTCCACGTCTGATCGTTATGCTGACAAGCCAATAGTTTCAATTCGATTTTGTAACCGCCGATAAAACCTTTAGTCTGTTTTTTTACTTCTGCAAGGTATAGCACGAGTAGTAGTCCTCTATCATAAAAGTTTTTGTAATTGGTTTTAGAGAGACTTGGCGCTCAAGACTAGGAGCAGCCCCTCCATGGTTTTAGTCTACCCATCTGATCCCTAAAAATTTTTAGTTTCTGTCATTTGAGATAGTTTCTCTTTTTGATACATACATTTGTTCTCAATTTTCCCTTTTACCCAGAAGAAATTTTTTGAAGATTTTTCAGGGCAAACTTACTGTCCTAGTCTCAAAAAAATCGCCAGTCAAGCTCATCAATCGGCTCGTGTTTTCTGCCTCTTTTCTCCTCTGGCTGAAGTTTGAATCAGCTGACCACCCATCTAAATGATCGGTTAAGACACCATGAAAGCCAGAAGCAAGGCGAAGAAGCTAGGAATTTTGTCCTGAAAATTGCCCAGTACAGTTTGAATGCAGTCAAGCTTACTGAAAAATATGTTATGGCGCTTTTCACGTTACTGAGGTATCGACAAGTTTTGCTAACAAAGGGTTTAAGCCCCTTGCCTATGCCTCATTCTGATGAAAACTGCTATAGTGCTTTTCACGTTACTGAGGTATCGACAAGTTTTGCTAACAAAGGGTTTAAGCCCCTTGCCCATGCCTCATTCTGATGAAAACTGCTATACAATTAGCTTATCATATCCATTGTTAGTGACAAGAGGAGGGAATAAGTTCTCCTGGACTAAAAGAAATAGCGTCTGGTGGGGGAGATTCCGAGAAATTATGCAAGGAAGCTTAAATGAGATTGACACTCGCAGTATCTTACCATTGATTGAATTAGGACAAAGAACAGGAGAACTATTAATTGAAGCCTCCGCCCTTGCCTGTGCAGGGAGAGGATGGTTCTTGTTTTTTGTCAACGGTCAAATTGCCAACGGGAGCGAGTCCGGCACTCTTCCCCTCACCCGTTGGCAAGATTATTTATATCCCGACAGAATCAAAGTTAGAGAAGAACTAGGGGACGATAACCGGAGAGAAATCATCAATATCCCTGAATACGCCTATCTATGGCAATTAATAGCCAAGAATAGCTTAACTCCCCAGCGAGGTCGAGAAATTTTGACGGCGATGATTCTGGAAACCCTTTTCGATTTGTTTAGTTTACCAAAAGGTGACTTTAGCTTTAGTTGGGGGACGGCGATCGCTCTTCCTCTCCTAACCCGAGAAATCAGCCCCTTAATTCCCCAAATTGCCAGACAAAGGCAACAGTGGCCACAATTTTATCCCCAGAGCCAACACCTCAACCAGTTGATCACTCTCAGCCAGCCGGAAGAATTAGAATTGGTTTTGCCGGGCCGAAAGTAATCTCAGTCAATGGGCTAAACGCCGCCTCACCCTAGGGCAACTATCGCGCTATTTAAAGCGAGAACCGATAACAATTGCCCGCAATCTTTATCCCTACGCCCAAAGGGGCTGGTTGCGTCTGGTGGATAACCTGAGAACTTCTGGGGGAGATAGCCAGGGAAAACTAATCCCCTCACCTCGGATTCTGTTCATCGATGACGATCCCAGCATTCGTGAAAAAGTCGGGATTATTTGCGAAAATTATAACTATTCCTGTAGTATTTTGGGTGATAACCTAGAATATCTCGGTCAAGCTGTAGCGCTCAAACCCGCTCTCATTCTCTGCGCTATCGCCCTGCCCAAACTAGACGGTTATCAACTCTGTCATCTCTGGCGACAAACCAAAACTTTGCGGCATACCCCGATCATTATGTTAACCAGTCAAGAGGGTCTGCTGGCAAGGGTAAAAGCCAAAATGGTCGGGGCAACCGATTATTTAAGCAAACCTTTCAGCGAAAATGAATTATTACTGCTGCTGGAAAAATACGTTCAGGGGGATAGGGGGGTGGGGAGTGGGGAGACGGGAGAAAAAGCTGACGGAGTAGCGGCTGACGGCTTCAAGATAACTGATAGCTGAAAAAAATTCCTTTGGCTAGTCGTTTTTGACAGTGGAATTGGGAAATATAATATAGAGATGAAGCCCGAAAGGGTCAATCAAGTCCTTGTTTAGAGGGAAAGCCCGTCATAAATTTCAGATTGTTTTGGAGGCAAAAATGGGAGCAATTTCGGAGCATCCGGTCAACGGGAACTATTATCGGGCATATTTAACGCGATGTGCCACTAAAAACGACAGAATCAGGGTTCCAGAGGATACTTTATCTCTGCTAATTTCTGAAAGCCTTGTAAATCAAGACTAAAAATATAGTTGCACATCGCGTTATTTATCTATTGTTGTCCTTGCGATCCTAGCTAGGTAGGGAGTTATGAGTGAAATATTGCTGGTAGAAGACAGCCAAACGCAACGGGAATGGATCTGTGATCTACTCCGCAAGAGCGGCATTAAGGTCACGAGCGCCAAAGATGGGGTAGAAGCACTCGAACATATTCAGAGGGTTAATCCCGATTTAGTCGTCCTCGATATCGTCATGCCCCAGATGAATGGTTATGAGGTGTGTCGTCGTCTCAAGTCGGATCCAAAAACCCAAAATGTCCCGGTGGTCATCTGTTCCTCGAAAGGAGAAGTTTTTGATCGCTATTGGGGCATGAAAATCGGAGCCGATGCCTACATTGTCAAGCCCTTTGAGCCAATTGAGTTCATTGGTACTATTAAACAACTGCTGCGCCGATAAAATTGCCTTCGCCGCGGACAGTCTAGCTATGGTATAGGTCAAGACAGCTAAAAACGCCGCCCGAACCATATAGTTGCAAGAGAACAAAAGCAATGCTTAACAACGCTGATTTTTTTGCCGGTAACGCTCCTCCTCCCGTCGGTGAACTGCACTTGCGATTCTATCTACCCTCTCAGGACGAGTTTGCCCTTAGTGCCGTGGGCATTCGCGAGGTGATGCAGCAACCAATTGATCGCATTACCACCATGCCCAATGCTTCACCCTTGCTCCTCGGCGTGATCAATCTCCGGGGTCAAGTGATCTGGGTGGCGGATCTAGGACAATTTTTGGGGGATAACAAGCGCTTAAACACCGAACGAGCCGAAATTACCGTAATTGCGATCGAAGAACAGGAAACGATACTCGGTTTAGCGGTGGAACGTTTGGGAGATATGGAATGGCTTGACCTAAATAAACTAGGTAGTGCCGCCAGCATTCCCGATCAGATCGCTCCATACGTGCGGGGAGAGTGGATTCTGGGCGAAGAATCCCCAAAAACCTTAAGACTACTCGATCATCTGGCCCTACTCCGTTCTGCCCGTTGGGCGGCTTAAAATCTCAAAAAAGTAGCAGCAGATGATGATGATGATTTATAGCCATTCTTTCGGGAAATTACTAACTACTTCACCACTTTAACTTTACTAGGGGAGAGGCAAATGCCGTCAGGGACAGAATACGCAAAACTCTATGGACAGGCTAACAGCGCCTATTGCCAGGGCAACCTTGAGGATGCCGCCGTGATTATCAAAGACATGATCGCCAAGTATCCCGAGGATGCTAATGTCATCCTTTTACAGGGTCACATTCATCTAGGACTACAACAATACAGCTTGGCCAGGGAACGTTACGAAAAGGTGCTGCAATTGGCTAAAAATTTCCCCACTCGCTCCGATCTGGTGGATTATGCTCGACGGGGTCTTGATCGGATTCGGCAATTGCCTTTTGAAGACGAGGATGAAGATTTTATGATCGCTGCTACGGAAGCCATTGCCTACAGCGAGGCCGACTTCGATCCGGGTCAAGGTTTGAGCAATTCTCGGTCTGGGGAGTCGCAAGCGGCTGACCCCGATTGGCAAAATGAAGGCATGGATGGGGATAGTGATCTTTTCAATGAGGGGGATATCGGCGGGCCGACGGTGGCAGAGTTATCCTCTACCGACACTATAGGGGAAAGCACCTTTGTCATTGACCCGGAACCGACCCACCGACAAGCGGCAAAAACTGGCCGTAATCAGCGCAGAGTCACTCAAAAAAAATACGAGGAGGAGGACACCAGAGATTTTAGGGAACCAAAACGCAATGATGAGGATTTAGACGGTTTTTCCCGAATGGGTGCGACGGGTATGACCCACGGTCTAGGAGATTCAGACCTATTTACCCGTTCGGGAGAGGAAGCTTTAAGTGGTGGTTTGGCCACCGAACCCAGTGAACCCCTTAATGCCAGTTCTGGTGTGGGAGAGCCTAGTTTTAATCCTTCCCGTCCAAACATACCCGACGATAAGAGAGATGGTCATCTCCCCGCCGCTTCCGAGCGCTTGCTCAAGCCAGTGGTGGAAGTCAATCCGGGCAAATTAGCCTTTTTCGTCAATGCTTCTTTAGGCAAAAAGCAACTAATTTTAGCGGCTTTAGCGGGCATTACCCCGGTGGTGTTAATTTTTGCTGTTAGTATCACCTCTTGGCTATCTTCTCTATTTGCTGCCAAACCGGCCCCAAATCGTCAGGAAAAAACCGAAAAAGTTGCCCCGAAACCAGCCCCAGCCAGCCTTTCCCCCTTTAGTCAACTTATCCTTACCAAGATGTTAGTAACGGGTGTGGGAACCTTTGCCGTGACTTGGCTAGGCCTACAGTTGCTAATTAGTCAGATTAAGCGCAGTCTCAACGATCTGCAAAGCCAATTCGATCATCTCTCGGAAGGTAATTTTAACAGTAAAGCGACGATCTACTCGGAAGATGAATTCGGTCAACTGGCCAATCGTTTTAATCAGGTAGCCCGGGTAGTGGTTACTACCACCAGGGCAGCCCAACGCCGCGCCGCCGAAACGGAACGGGAACGGGAAGACCTACAACGGCAAGTGATTCGACTTCTCGATGATGTGGAAGGAGCCGCTAGGGGGGATCTGACAGTGGAAGCCGAGGTAAGCGCCGATGTTTTAGGTGCGGTGGCTGATGCTTTTAATTCGACTATCCAAAACTTGCGCGAAATTGTCCGACAGGTGAAAAAAGCGGCCAAACAGGTGAATCAGGGTACAACCGATAGTGAATCTTTCGCCCGCAAGCAGTCCAGCGAAGCCCTGCGGATGGCGGAGGAATTGGCCGCAACCCTTGATTTGGTACAGATGATGACCGACTCAATTCAAAGGGTGGCAGAAAACGCCAGAGAAGCCGAAGAAATCGCCCGCACTTCCTCGATTGCTGCCCTGGAGGGGGATGATTGCGTGGAAAGAACCGGGGCGGGAATTAGGCAAATCCGCGAGACAGTATTGGAAACGGAGCGAAAAGTGAAGCGTTTGGCGGTAGCGGCGCAGGAAATATCGAAAATTGTGGCGGTAATCTCTCAGATTGCCTCGCGGACTAATGTATTGGCTGTTAATGCCTCGATTCAAGAGACGCGAGCAGGAGAGACGGGCCGGGGTTTTGCGATTGTGGCCGATGAGGTGCGTCAGTTAGCCGATAGATCCGCTAAATCTCTTAAGGAAATTGAACAGATAGTTTTGCAAATTCAAGAGGAAACGGCAAAGGTAGTGGAGGCGATGGCGGAGGGGATTCTACAGGTTAAAGATGTCACCGAGCGCTCGGAACAGGCGAAGAAGTCCCTAAAAGATATTATCCAAGTTTCTAACCGTATTGATATGCTGGTGCGCTCAATTACCGCCGATACGGTCAAACAACGGGATAATTCCCTCCATGTCGCCCAAGTTATGCAGTCGGTGGAGTTAACCGCTCAGGAAACTTCCCAAGAATCCCAACGGGTGGCGGGTTCTCTGCAAAAATTGGTTAGTATCTCGCAAGAGCTGCTTTCTTCGGTAGAACGGTTTAAGGTAGACTCGGAGGATAATAAATAATCGGTGAGCGGTAATCAGTGGGTTATTGATTAGCTGCTATCCCTTAGAGTGAGTAAAGTTATGCCTAAACTTAGTCTCTGCATGATTGTCAAAAATGAAGCCGAAAATCTCCGGCGCTGTTTGGATAGCGTGAAAGAGGTGGTGGCTGAGATGATCGTTATGGATACAGGTTCGACCGATGATACGATCGCTATTGCTAAAAGTTACGGTGCCATAGTTCCTAGCTACGATTGGCAGGGTAATTTTTCCGATGCCAGAAATGAGGCTTTAAAATATGTTACTGGCGATTGGATTTTAGTCCTTGATGCTGATGAGGAATTAAATCCGGCTATCGTACCGAAAATGCGTCGAGCAATCGAAAAAGAGGAAAATTTAGTCATTAATTTAATCCGCCATGAAATCGGAGCCGTACAATCACCTTATTCTCTAATTTCCAGGCTATTTCGCCGACATCCTCAAGTCACTTTTACCCGTCCCTATCACTCAATTATTGATGATAATGTGGCCATCTTATTAAAAAAAGAGCCTAATTGGAAAATAGTTGAACTGCCAGAAATTGCTATCTTTCACTACGGTTACACCGTCGATAAAATAGCCAGCTTAGATAAGTTTGCACGGGCAAGAAAAGCGATGGAGGGCTTTTATAAACAACATCCCCACGATCCCTATGTGTGTAGTAAATTGGGAGGGTTATATCTGAAGATTGGCAGGGATAAAGAGGGTTTTAAGCTGCTTAAACATGGTTTAAAATGCCATGGCTCTAATCCGCATATTTTATACGAGTTATATTATCATCTCGCTAATTATTATTATTCAGTGGATGAATTTAAGAAATCAGCCGATCATTTTATCAAAGCAATCGAGCAGCCAATTTTAGATCAATTAAAACTGGGTGCTTATAATAATTTCGGTGGGCTATTATACGAAGCAGAAAACTACGAAACTGCCTTATCTATCTTTGAGAAAACCGTAGAAATTGATCCTAGGTATGCCGATGGTTACTATAATTTAGGACTGGTTCTCAAGCAACTGCACCGGCTACCAGAATCGATTAAAGCTTATAAAAAAGCTCTCAAGTTAAACCCCGATAATCCCGCTATTTACCAAAATCTAGGGGTTGCTTATATAGTTTTCGGTAGTTATAATGAGGCGATCGAGATTTGGCAAAAAGGCCTACAATTATTGAAAGATCAGGGTAATGTCTCTCGCGCTGAAATGCTGCA
>Ga0209985_10005131_pt1 | contig 10315 bp, 7 predicted proteins | sample NOAtaG_FD_187305 | JGI IMG/M metagenome (GOLD analysis project Ga0209985, IMG submission 187305) | Freshwater lake microbial communities from Lake Erie, under a cyanobacterial bloom - NOAA_Erie_Diel6S_1000h metaG (SPAdes) (version 2) | ecosystem: Environmental > Aquatic > Freshwater > Lake ... | reverse complement strand
CCAATGAGCGTTACTTAATATTGCAAACGCACATCCAAGAACACCAAGCGCGGTTAAGCGATGAAGACCAGGGGGTGTTTGTGGAGTTGCTGGAAAAGGCTTACGCGGATCTGTTATCCCCAAGGGAGGCAACGCAGGTGCAGGCAAAAAAGGAGATTGGCTACATCATAGACGAGATTAAGTTTCGCCATAAAGAACTGCCTATACATACGCGCGTGCTATGCGACATTGGCGCGGTGTGCCTAATTAGGGATGATGAAGACCCTGCAAAATTCGACAAGCAAATCCATGAGGAGAAGGTGGCGGTGTTACGCGGCCACATCACAGACCATGGTTTTTTTTTGAAGATTGGCTTGGCAGCGTATATTCCCAACTTCGAGCAGTTAGCATCGCATTGGCAAGCATTGGCGGCGGTGGCGGAGCGGATGTTGCAGGAGAGCGACGCAAGGCTAAGCGACTTCAAGATGTTGAAATCAGGGGGCGGATTTTTCGCCAAGAACAATCGTACAAAGAGTTCCTCTTAATACTGGCTGGCGGGGATTTAAGTGCGTACCGCTTATTGCTTGACGGAACTATTGATGACGTGCTGGTGGCGTACAAGCGCAAGGCCAAGGAAAACGAAAAAGCAGAGGCTGAATTAGCGCAGGCGAAGGCTCGGAGTAAACGGCGATAATGGCCGTCTGCCGTTTTGCAGGTAGTGCTTTTCCAAAGTGAACAGCAACTCATTAGCTGTACAAATGTCCGACAATAGATGCGGCTTTTCGGCCAGCGTCTTTCGGAATTTCGCAAGGGTTTTTTTGCATTGGACAATGGTGGTGTATGTTTGCGGCATAACCAATGCGCTGTTTTTGCAGCCAAGGTATCGGTTCATGAGGTGCATGGAAGCCCCTCTAATGTTGTATTGCCTAACGTCCCCACCAAGGGTTCCTGCGGCATCGCACACGGCGTAGTAAATGCGGGTTTTTAAGTCCATGAGAACTTGGTGTATAGTATTGTTTCGTTTATATTGGGTTTGTATGAAAGCCTAAAGAAGCGCACCGCTTTTAATTTTCTCTTTTAAAACTTCTGAATAATCACGTCTTAACATTTCAATGCTTTTGAGCAATGAATTAGCAAACATTTCTAAATCATTCAAATCAGCACAAAACATTAAAGTTTTTTGTTTGTCTTTTCCGTATTCAATCCACAACGAAAATGCGTGAGACTCTTCATCAATTTCCCAGCTTTGTTCATCTTTATAGATATAAATTTGACATCCCTTGTCAAAATCTTCTTGTACTTTTTTTGATAGCCTATTATCATCAAACGATGGGCTAATTAATGGCAATATGATTTTCATGGTTTTCGTTTCTAGTTTAAGCAAAGGTATATGGCAGTGGCTTGCTGTGCAATAGCCCGCGCCCCGTAATGTGTTAAAAATCGTTAAATTTGCTTTATGGCCGTAGATACTATAATAGCGAAGTTTGAACTGCAAACTGCACAAGCCCAAGCCGCATTAGCGGAAATGAACAAGCGGCTGGACGCCACGGAATCCGAGTTGAAGCAGGTTGCAAGCCAAAGTACCAAGACTGGTCAGGCAATCCAAAAGAGCGCACAAGGTGCAGGCGGCGGCTTGTTAGGCCGCCTGTTGGGCTTTTTGGTTTATAGATAGTAATTTTGGGATATTAGTATACTGTTTTTGCGTTTGCAGGTACTTGAATAAAAAATTTTACATCTTCGTTATTCATCATACAACCACTATTTTTATTATGCTTAATAAAGCAAGTGTGATTATCAAGGTTAATCCACTCTACATAATATCTACCTGACTTAGTAAGTGTTTTTATTTTTCTGTTGCCTTTTTGTAAGACATTAAAAGCCGTTTGCGCTGTTGTTTCTATTAACTCCATGTGTAGTTGTTTTTAAGTATGAAGCAAAGGTATGCCGCCGTCCTATTCCGTGCAATACCCCGACCCGTGTATTATCTTAAAAAGTGTTAAATTTGCTTTATGGCCATAGATAATATAATAGCGCGGTTTGAGCTGCAAACCGGACAGGCGCAAACGGAAATACGTGAATTGACCGCGCGGTTAGACGCGATGGACAAGGAGTTGAAGACCACCGCCAAGGATGGTAAAAAAGCCTTTTCCGAAATTCAGCAGGGTGCAAAGCAAACGGGCGGCGCGTTTGGTAGCATGAAGGCGCAGCTGACATCATTTGCAGCAACAATGGGTATAGCGTTTGGGGCGCAGGAAATCATACAATTTACAAAGGCCAGCATTGACGCGGCGGCGGATTTGGGGGAAACGCTTAGTAAGGTTGGGGTTATTTTCGGAAGCAGCGCGGATGAATTGGAGGCATGGGCAGACACGGCAGCGGAAAGGCTTGGACAAAGTAAACAACAGGCTTTAGATGCGGCTTCCACGTTTGCGGTTTTCGGAAAGAGCGCGGGGCTAAGTGGGGATGACTTGTCAGGCTTTAGCATTGGGCTTACTGAATTGGCCGCCGACCTTTCATCGTTTAACAACACTTCGCCGGAGGAGGCGATTAACGCGATAGGTGCAGCCCTACGCGGCGAAACCGAGCCTATACGCGCCTATGGTGTCATGTTGGATGATGCATCATTGAGGCAGGAGGCGTTTAAAATGGGTATTATATCCAGCACCAAAGAAGCCCTTACCCCGCAGAACAAAGTGTTGGCGGCGCAGGCTTTGATTTACAAGCAAACGGGTATTCAACAGGGTGATATGGGTAGAACCATTGACAGCTTGTCAAATAAGCAAAAGGTTTTAAGCGCGCAGTTTGCCAACTTCCAAACCCTGTTAGGCCAAAAACTTGCACCTACCTACGAGAAACTTGTGGATGCGGGTGGTCAGCTTTTAAAAGCGTTTGATTGGGGGGCAATCTTTGAACAGGTAATGCAGATTGCCCGTGATAACTTCAAGCCTTTGATGGACATAGGCGCGGCATTAGGCGATTTATTCAACGCATTTGGAAAATCCGAAGAGGGTGGGCGTAAAATGACTGGGATGTTCACCGTTTTGCGGGCAGTTGGAAACACCTTATTGATACCATTAAAACTCATCGCATGGTGGGTGCGTTTTGTCGTCGACAAGACCTTTATTCCAATGATTCAAACAGGCCAGCGCGTTATAGCGTGGTTTAATGAAATGCGAGAGGGCGGCGGTTTTGTTGCAAAAGTGTTTAACGTCATTGCGGATGCGGCTGGCTGGTTGGGTGAAAAACTCGCATACGTCTTAGACACTATGGGAATTATCGGGAACGATTCCAACGTGGTAGACATTGTCGGCAACCTACGGGAACAGCTTTCCAAGTTGGGCGATGAAGACCAAATCAAACAGCTTGAAGAATGGAAAAAGCAGTTTGCCGGAAATATGCAAATGGTGCAGGTGTTTGAGAATGAGATTAAGGCGGTGCGCGCGCGTATGGCTAAGGCGGCGGCGCAGGCTGCCAAAGAGGAAGGCGCGGCGGTGAGTGCGGAAGCTAAAAAAGCCCACGACGAAAGATTAAAAATGCTTGACGATGTAGAGGCGGCAGTAAGGCAGGCCAACATGGATTTATTGGAGGCGTCATTAGGTGAAATGGAGCGCGAATTATTGGCGGTTCAAGAAAAATACAGGAAGGATATTGAACTTGCGCAGCAGCACGCAAACGATATGACCGAGGAGGGTAGGCGTTTTGCGGCGGCACGGCGTGCGCTAATGGAAGCCGAAGGCATGGAGGAGCAGGCCATACGCGACAAGTACGCGGAATTGGCACGGATTAAGCAAGAAGAAGATAACCGAAAGGCGGCTGAAGAAGCCGAAGCGTTTAGAAAGTCGGAGTTTGAAAAAGAACTTGCAGCGATTGAGGCGGCAGACCAAGCGCAAAAAGCATTAGATGAGTCAAGAGAAAGGCAAATACAGGAACGCCAACAACTCATTATCCAAAGCACGCAACTATTCGGCGAAACCCTAACAAACATCATGTCCATAACAGGGCGTAATAGTTCGGCGTTTGTAGAGTTTCAAAAGTTTGTTGGGCTTGCAGAAATTGCCATATCAAAAGGCGTGGCAATTGCAAACGCTATTAAGGCAATAAGCAGCGGGCCTGCGCTATCACCTATCGCTTTGATTGCTCAAATTGCAACTATAACCGCTTCTATAACGTCAATCTTTGCAGGGTTGGCTCAAACCATATCGCAGGCACAAGCTCCCGAAGTTCCAGAAATGGAAAGCTATAACAAAGGTACGCCATATTTGGAACGTGGCGGTAACCCGCGCGGCATAGACACCATACCGATTATGGCAAATGAAGGGGAGGCAATTATACCAACAGACAAGAACGCCAAGTACCCCGGCATGGCGCGCGCATGGATCAACGGAAATTTAGACGACTATATTTTCCGGAACTACGTTATCCCACAGCTGGAGGAACAAGCAGCGAGCGCAGCAGCAGCACGCATGGAAGCCTTTGGTATCACGGGGCAAAGTGTGGCTGGCTTCGATGACTTTAGGTTGTACTCCCAAGCCCGCAGGCAGACGGGCGCGTTGGAGGCAATTGTGGAAAACACCAACCCCAAGCGGCAAAGCAGGAAGCGTTATTATTCGTAACTTAGCGGCTATGAACGTCCGCATAATAATCGACAATCAAGAGTTTACCAATGAAGCGCAGGGGCTTCCAGAATTAGAGGAAAGGATATTCCGAAGTGATGAACTAAAGGGCTTCCTTACCGAAATAACGGGAAGCATAACTCTAATTGGAGATGCACATGATTATGTTAGGCGGTCATATAGAAGCGCACTTTATGTAAGGCTTCCTGTTCAAATTAGCACACAAGACCCCACAACAGGTGTTTGGACGCGGATATTTTCGGGCGAGATAAAAACTGAAAACATCCAGTTTGACATGATTAAGCGCGAGGCTGTATGCGAACTTACGGACCTTGGTTTTTTTGGGTTAATCGAAGCTAACAGAAAGGTGGAAACCCAACTTGGAGTGCAAACCTCTATCAATGGATTTGTGATTCCCGCACTACCTGTAAATAACTTTTCATTTTTTGAAGTAACAAATTACCTTAACACGAATAATAGCTACACTGGCGGACCACTTGGAACGATAACAATACCACCCGCGCAGGGATATTATACCTATGACGTATTAAAGTTTTTAATTGACTTTATGACGGATGGAAGGGTTGGCTTTCGTTCGGATTTTTTCGACTATACGAACCCTGCTAACTTCTTTGCGTTTACTGGTATTTTCTCTGGACACCAAATAAGGCTGCCGGGCGTTGGGCAAAGTCCAAGAATATCTTGGGATGACTTGTTTTCTGACCTCCACAAAATATTTAACATTTGGTTTTCCGTAGAAGATGACGGGGCTAACCCCATTATTAGGATTGAGCCTTATGACTTCTTTGTCCGCCAAGGTCAAAACCCTATTATTGAGGCAGAGGAATTAGTAGAGGGGCTGGACAAATCTATACTTTACAACAAGATTGACGTAGGTTGTAGTAGACAGGACAGGGGATTTATTCCGCAGCAGGGTGCTATATACCACCTTAGGGAAAGTTACACAACCGGAAGCGATGCGAAAGAGGATGTAACATTAGACCTAAGAATGAACACCCTAATAATATCCTCCAACAGTATTAAAAGGGTGCTGCCTATTCAATTAAGAGGCGGGCATGAGTTAAATCCTTTTGCATTAATGCGCGGTAGGCGAACTGGTTTGGCTACGCCTTTTGTTATCGAAGATGATGCAAACAGGGGATTTCCTTCACAGAATGTTGGGCCTAATATGCTGGCTGTAAATTATACTACCGGATTGGCGTGTGCAACAGGTCCGGTGGCTATCCCAGATGACATTATAAACGTAGAGCAAAACATATTCTTTGGTGGTGATAACTACACTATTTTTGAGAATGACGATGAACTTGACCAAGAAGTGTTTTTCGTTTGTTTTGACACGCTAAACGAAGCGAGATACTTTTTAACTGACGCGCCAAACCCAGCAGCAGGATTTCCAAATATTGCGGCATATAATACCGATATTTCAAACATGAAGGTGGTGCAAAGCCACATCATGAGAATACCAAACACGGTGCTAACAATAGGTGCTGCAACGGCGGTGGATTTCAATGTAGGGCTAACTTGGGCAGGAGGCGTAAACAATTACTTAACACCCGACCTGACAGGCGGAGGCCAGCCAGCAGTTAATCCTTTTAATTCTTCGCAGGGTTATTGGCACAACGAAATCATAAAGTTTCCAGAAGACGCACAAACGCCAGCAAGCAACTCGGGGGATTATAACCCAGTCAATGGAAGGTTTACTGTTCCGCCTGCCTCGGGTGGGCTTTATGGATTTAGAGCCGTGCTAAACGTGTATAATCAGGGTCAATTTTCACAAGTAAACCCCGGTTTATTTGGCATAGCAATGCAACAATATGACAGCTCAAATGTTTTCATTAATCAGGTTTCATTAGGGCTTTTTCAAATCCCACCCGGTGCGTTTGTAAGTTTTCCCATTGTCTTAGATGCCACCTTTAATTTGGCCTCTGGGGATTATGTGCAGGTGGTGTTGTGTTCTTATGCGTTTAGCCCAATAACCTATCCCGCTTCGCCACTTACACCTCAAATGAGGTGGAGGCTTTATGATACGCCATACCAACAAGGTCCATATATTTTTAATGATGCTGGGCGTGCTGCAAGTAGAACATTCTTTAGGGTGATGTCTACGCCGGAAAATAATAAGGTTATTGCTACATCAGACCCCAACAATGTTGAAGCTGTTTTAGACGATTTCACCGGACATATTGAGCAAGACCAATGGGATTTAATTAAGTCCAATCCTTATGTTGGTGTGCGCATATCCTTTGGCCCTAACAAGTACATAACCGCGAGGGCAAAGGACATAACGCGGAATATAAGCAGCGGGGATTCATCTGGGGTATTTCAGAGAAATTACAATCAAAGTAACAACTTACTAAACGAATAAGATGCCACGTAGGGACATAAGATTATTGGATTACCAGCCTGTTGTTTTTCGGTTGGTAGAGCCTAACCGCGAAAGCATAGCGGATAATTTCACGGATGAGGAAGTAACGCTATACGATAAGATATTAGGTAAGTGCCGCGTGTTTGGGGCGAACTGGTGTCAGGTGGCTGAGTTAAACGATTCCGTCAACGTGCAATGGAAAGCGAGTGAGGTGGGATTAAATAGGTATTTGCTACAAGCATACAGAGGGGCGGCGGTTACGGGTGTAGCAGCGAATAAACTTATTGATAGCGGGGCGGCTTTCCCAGCGGGTGTTGGGGCTGTACCACAACAGGCATTAGTTTTCAATAGCGACACGGGGCAAAGCGCATGGATTACGGCGCGGGATAGTGCAACACAGCTAAGTTTAAACGCGGACATATTCACGGGCATAGGCCAAAACTATGTAATTACTTATGTGTTTGCCACCACGGCAGGTTGGTCAATCTTTTTGCAAAACTCACCACTAATTAATACCGCTACTTACGCTGGTGGCGGCCCTACCACAATAACCTTTAGGAACGCTACCCAACCAATGTTGGCGAGCGGAAAATGGAACAGGGTTACCTTGAGGGTAAGCCAGTATAACTATGGTAGTTTTGACATTGTAGTACCTGGTCCGAGTGGCCCATTAGCAACCTATACCATCGCCAGCGCAGGGGATTTTGAGTTTTACGTTTGGGGTGAGCCAACTGCACCGCTTAATATTTTTCAGATTGACGTGTCCGTGGACTTTTCGGGCACAATAGATTTTTCGGCTTTGGAAATCTACGAAGTAAACGATTCCTATTCTTTGTTGGCCCTTGACCTTTCGGGCAACGTGTTAGGCGGCCAAACGATAACTTATGGCGATTCGGCCAATGACACCGCTATGTTTACGGGGAACGTGGTTTATCAAGGGACATGGGCGGATTTCACCGAGGAATGTGGATGCGTACGTTTGGCTTTAATTGACGAAGGCAACCCACCCGAATGTGAGGGGGAGTTGATATTTGACCCTAATTTTGAGAACCCAGAAGTAAATTGGAGTGGCAGCGATGGGCTTTTTGACCCGTGCGAGGGTGAGTGTTGTGGGGCTTGTTATACCGAGGCGGTAGGGCCGTTTGCAGGAATGTTTACGCTTTTGGCTTGTCCATTGGAAGTTGGCCGTGAATATTGCGTAAGCATTGATGTTTGCGGAGTTACAACGGGTATTGGAAATTTTGCCGAAATTGGGGTGGGTTTATTTGAGGTATCATACACCCCCATTGGCAACATTCCCGCCAGCAGCAGCAGCGGAACGTACACCTTTACCTTTGTGGCAGACCAAGCGTATGATACGTTTTCGGTTTCATTCAACGATCTTAACTTATACGGCTGCATCACTTCGGTGTCCTTGTCGGTTTGCGAGGTGTCTACGCCTTACTACGCCCTTAGCGAGTGTTTCAAGTTATGCCCACAAGGATGTACTACGGAGATTTCCTACCGGAACGATTCCAACGCCTACGGATTAAACTATGAGTTTGACCCGCTATACCGAAACTTCACGCGGAACACGGCGCGGATAATTAACCAAACGCTACGCGACAACAGCTTGTCCGTGTTCAAATCAGGTCGCGGTATCGGAAACAACCCATACCATGACGGCTTAAGAGTGGCGGACTTCAACCAAGGGCCAGCCCCAGCTTACTACCACATGGTGTTAAGCACAGCCTTAGCCCACAGCGACTGCCGAGTTGATGGTGTACGCGTGATGCGGATATCCGAGTATCAACCGGATTGGTCGGACAGCTACGAATTAGCGCGCGCAACAACCGAGGTGCAATTCCGCAATCAAGATAACCTACGTAACACGCGATGACGCGGGAGCAAAACCAAATAATTAAGGACTTGCAGGAAGGTATTGACAACTTTCCTGCTGCCTTGTCCAAGGGCACTATGCGCGTGCAGCGTGAAGCGTTCGACCGCATTATTGGCAGCCTGTCAAGCCTTGCGCTAAACCCAGACGGAAGCGTAATAACCAGCACGGCAAACTTTGGGCAGATTGAAACTATTATCAACGACCTACGCGCGGCCTACCTATCCCCAAAATACCGCGAATTTTTGCGGGAGTACCTTGGAGGATATGACCTCATGGCGGAAATGACCATACGGCTTTTTGACACCTACGGCATAACTCCAAACATTACAGACGCCGCCAACGCTATCTTAGCCAACGCAAAAACAAACGCAACAAGGCTACTTACCCAAGGCGCGGTAGACACAGCATTACCCAGCTTCCGCGAAATCCTAAACAATGCGGTGGCGCGTTCAGAAAAATTCACAGATGTGATCCGAAACGTACGGCAAAACATTGAAGGGAGCGAGGATTTTCAGGGCAGGATGGAGCGCTACGCCAAGCAAAACGCCAAGGACATTTTCGCGGTTGGCCATGCGCAGTACATGACTGCAGTAGGTGATGCAATGGGCTTTGAATTTTATGAGTATGCCGGCGTGAACACTTTGGATTCCCGCGAATTTTGTTTGCACCGCAAGGGGAAAGTTTACCACACCCAAGAAATTAGGCAATGGGCTACTTTGGATTGGGACGGCAAAAACAGAGCCACCACGGCGGACACTATATTTTCGCTGCGAGGTGGCTACAACTGCAACCACTTACTTGTTCCAATTGCTACGGCGTTAGTACCTGATGACGTAATCACCCGCGCGCGCAGGAAGGGATATATTACGGATGACGACCCCGCGCAATAATTGCAATTTGTATCTTAAAAAATGTTAAATTTGTCCTTAGTGTTTAACGTTAATCCTTAAAATCAAAAAAAATGTCTTATTGTCTTAATGCACTCCCAGCCTACAGCGAGAACCAATGTGGTGAATTGCGCGTACGCGGCATCGGTGATGTCTTTGTCTTAGCGCAAGGCGTAACCTTTATTGACCCCACCGACCCCGCAGAATGGGCGGCGAAGTTGGCGGCCAACGATGTTGTTATTATTAAAAACATCAAAGGTCAATATGCCAATCCCGAAGCCGAAAACGCGGCTAACCCACGCGAGCGCGGACCAGAGGAAATTCTTATGAAGCTAAACCACACTTTGGCGTTGACAGATGCCAACGTGAACGCGTCTAACGACAGCTTCTATGAAATCCTAAATACCCAAACCTTCGGCGGTATCGGTTGGCACAACCCTAACGAAAGCGAAATCCGTTTGGCTTACGCTGACGTGCGGGCAATGGCTATGCCAGCGTCTAACATTGACGCTGAGTTTCAGCTTTACAATGTGTCGTTTATGTGGGAGAGTAACCCCAACGATTTCCCCAC
>Ga0209985_10005130_pt1 | contig 10318 bp, 7 predicted proteins | sample NOAtaG_FD_187305 | JGI IMG/M metagenome (GOLD analysis project Ga0209985, IMG submission 187305) | Freshwater lake microbial communities from Lake Erie, under a cyanobacterial bloom - NOAA_Erie_Diel6S_1000h metaG (SPAdes) (version 2) | ecosystem: Environmental > Aquatic > Freshwater > Lake ... | reverse complement strand
GAAGGCCGCCGCTGCAGAGTGACGGCGAAGGTCGGCACGGAACACTCCGCGCCGCATGAATCCCGAAACGAAACCGCCCCGGTCGATTGGCCGGGGCGGTGTTCGTTTTGATTTCGCGTGGCTTGGACTTCGCGTGGCTTGGACTTCGCGTGGATCGCGCGGGCACGCGCGCCCGTCCGCAGTGCTACTTGTTCTCGCAGTATTGAGACTGGAGGTATCGCGCCACGTAGTCGAGGATGCTCGAGCACTCGGGGATGTCGGGGTTCGAAGTACCGCCCATCGGCTCGAAGCGCATGCCGCGGAAGCGCTCGCACGCCTCGCCGACCGACAGGCCGTGCTGGAGGCACAGGCTGAACGCGCGGCAAAAGCCTTGGATCAGGCCGGAGAGCGTCGAGCCCTCCTTCGACATCTTGATGAAGATCTCACCGGGACGCCCGTCCTCGAAGAGGCCGATCGTGAGGTATCCCTCATGACCGTTGATCGAGAACTTGTGCGTGCAAGAGCGCCGAGTCTGCGGCAGAACTTCGCGTCGCGTTGCGGTCATGGCGGGCATGGGGTCCATCCTTGGGTGTACTCGTTTCGATGAGTCCATGCGCCCTGTTCGGCGGGCGCGACCGCGGACGCTCCACGTCCGGGGCGCAGAATGTATCGGCTTCCCCCCGCGAGGTGTCGCAGCAATTTTCCCCGCCGCCGAAGCGCTCGCAGCAGGCGTCGACCGCGGGCGCAGATCCGGGCTTCGATCGCAGAGATCAGACCAGAAGACGCTTCCGCAGCACGGCCGCCAGCGACTTCGGTTCGAGGAAAGCCTTCGGCGGACGGAAGTAGACGTCGGTGACGCCCGACTCATCGGGGGACCCAACGACGCGCACGGCGCCCTGGACGCCCGCGAAGAGAGACTCGAGGTCGCGCGGCCGAGTGGTGCGGAAGATGACGTCCTGATCCTTGCGCACCAGCGCGCGCACGCCGAGCGTCGCGGCACGAAGCCGGATCTCGGCTGCCTCGAGAAGGTCCTTGGTGGCTGCGGGCGCCTCGCCGTAGGCACTCTCGAGATCGGCCGCCACCTTGGAAAGTGCGGCGAGCGTGTCGGCCTGCCCGATGCGGCGGTAGGCCTCCATGCGCCGCGCGTCGCTCGGAATCCACCCCTTCGGAACGCTGCCCGTCAGACCGATGTCGAGGATCGTGTCGAGCGGCGACACCTTGACCTCGTTGCGCAGCGCGCCAACGGCCTGCTCGAGCAGGTGGCAGTACATCTCGTATCCAACCGCGGCGATGTGGCCGCTCTGCTCCTCGCCCAGCAGGTTGCCGGCGCCGCGGAGCTCGAGGTCGCGCATGGCAATGCGAAAGCCAGCGCCGAGCATCGAGAACTCCTCGACCGCGTGCAGGCGCTTCAGCGCCTCGTCGCGCACGGGACGGTCCTTCGGCAGCACGAGGTAGCAGTACGCACGGTGCTTCCAGCGCCCCACCCGGCCGCGGAGCTGATGGAGCTCGGCGAGGCCGAACATGTGCGCGTTGTTGATGATCATGGTGTTCGCGGTCGGAATGTCGATGCCCGACTCGATGATCGTCGTCGAGACGAGGATGTCAGCGTCGCGGCGCATGAAGCGCAGCATGGCGTCCTCGAGCTCCCGCGGCGGCATCTGGCCGTGCCCGACCACGATTCGTGCGCCCGGCGCCAAGCGCTGGATGTCGTCGGCGACGCTGAAGAGGTCGCTGATGCGGTTGTGGACGAAGAAGACCTGCCCTTCGCGCGCGAGTTCGCGAAGGATCGCCTGCTGGACACGCCGCTCGTTGTAGGGGATCACCTCGGTCACGATCGCGCGGCGGTCGGCAGGCGCCGTCGTCAGCGAACTGATGTCGCGGAGCCCAAGCATCGCCATGTGCAGCGTGCGCGGAATGGGCGTCGCGGACAGCGTGAGCACGTCGGCGGTCACGCGGAACTCGAGGAGGCGCTGCTTGTGCTCGACGCCGAAACGCTGCTCCTCGTCGACGACGACCACTCCGAGATCGTGGAAAACGACGTCCTTCGAGAGCAGTCGGTGCGTGCCGATGATCACATCGACCTCGCCGCGCGCGAGCGCATCGAGCGTCGCCTTCTGCTCGGCGTCGCTCTTGAAGCGGCTCACGCTCTCGACCCGGAATGGATAGGCCCGGAATCGGTCGCGGAAACTGCGCTCATGCTGCTCGCAGAGGACGGTGGTCGGGACGAGCACCGCCACCTGCCGACCGGCGTCGACGGCCTTGAAGGCCGCGCGGATCGCAATCTCGGTCTTGCCGAAGCCGACGTCGCCGCAGACGAGGCGATCCATCGGCCGCGCGCGTTCCATGTCGCGCTTCGTGGCCGCGATCGCGGTCAACTGATCGTCCGTCTCCTCGTAGGGGAACTGCGCCTCGAACTCGCGCTGCCAGTCGGTATCCGCTGGATAGGCGATGCCCTTCGTCGCCGCGCGGGCGGCCTGAACCCGCAGCATTTCGCCGGCGAAATCACGCGCGCTCTCCTCGGCATCCTCCTTCGCCTTCTTCCAACGCCGGCCACCGAGCGTCGAGAGCTTCGGGCGCGCGGCCCCCGCTCCCACGTACCGCTGCACCAGCTCGATGCGAGTCGCCGGCACGTGGATCTTCGCGCCTTGGTCGAACTCGAGCGTGAGGAACTCCTGCATCGAGCCGCCACCGGCCGACCCCGCGCCGGGGCCGCCGCCCGCGCCGGGGCCGTCGGCGGCGAGCAGTTGCAGGCCAACGAACCGCGCGATGCCGTGGTCGCGGTGGACGACATAATCGCCCGGCTCGAAGGCGAGGAAGGCATCCTTCGCGCGCCCCCCCGCGAGCGAGCGGCCACGGCGTCGAACCGGCGTGCGATGCAGGATCTCGCTGGCGGGAGCGAGGACGAGCGTGCGGCTCTCCGCCTCGACGATGAAGCCACGCGAGATGTGCGCGATCGGGCGGAGAATCGCATCGGCCGGCATGCTGCGAGCGAGGAGTTCGGTGATCCGCGCGCGTTCGGCGTCGCTCTCGCAGAAGAGCGCGGCGTCGGTTCCGTCGGCGAGAGCCGCGAACTGCGCCACGGCCTTCGCAGCGTCCTCCTCGAAGACAGGGAGCGCGCGCGCGCCGAGCGACTTCGCGCCGGCGCCGGCCGAGCCGAAGGCGTGCAGTTCAAGGGTGGCGCGCGCGGCCTTCGCGAGCGCCGAGATGGTGGCGGGTGGACCGTAGACGCCGCGGCCGTCGCGCACGCGGTCCCAGTAGGCGCGCGCCTGCTCGACGATCTCCGACATCTCCGCGAGGACGACGACCGCGGACTTGGGCAGCAGTTCGGCGAGCGGCTGCACGCCCTTCCCGGTCTGCGCATCGCCGAGGGCCGTCTCGACCGCCGCCGCCACGAGCTCGACGGAATCGATGCGGCGGTCGGACGCCTGCGTCGCGAGATCGACCTCGAAGATGCGCTCGATCTCGTCGCCGAAGAAGTCAAGCCGTATCGCGGCGCCGCCGCCCGGCGGGCACACGTCGACGATGCCGCCCCGCACGGCGACCTCTCCTGGCGACTCGACCGCGTCGACGCGCGTGTAGCCGCCCTCGACGAGCCACGCGACGAGTTCGGTGGGCGAAGCGCGGGTGCCGGTCGCGAGTTGCCGCACCAGCCGTCCGAGCCGAGCCGGCTCGGGCACGGCCTGCATGAGCGCCGCGATCGGCGCGACGATGGCGGCCGGTGGCGCGTTGTCTGCAAGTCGCCGCACCACCGCGAGCCGCGCCACGGTCAGTTCCGCGCTCGGCCCCGTTTCGCCAGGCAGCACCTCGAGCGCCGGGAAGAGCATGGCGTCGACGCCGAGGCCGCGCAGTTCTTCGACGGCGTCGTCGGCCTCGTCGAGGTGTGCGACCACAAGCACCACTGGCGCCGCCAATCGCACCGCAGCGCAGGCGACGAACGTCGAGAGGCTGCCGGCCGATCCCTCGAAGGCGGTGTTTCCGCCACGCGCGACCGCGGCACCCACCGTCGGCCCGAGCACGTCGTCGACGAGACGCCCGACGACCGCGCATTGCTGCTTCGTCGCGGCGCTCATCGCGGCGCGGCTCCATGCGCAGGCATCCGCGAGCGGTCGGCAACGGCGAACCCACGGATTGCCTCGAGCTTCGCCGGGCCGAAACCATGCACGCGCGCGAGCTCGTCGATCGTCGCGAAGGGCCCGTGGAGCGCGCGATCGGCGACGATCCGCGCCGCCAGCTGCGGCCCGACCTCGGGGAGCAGCGCAAGTTCCGCGACCGGCGCGGACGAGAGATCGATGAGCCAGCGCTCGGGGGTCACGCGCAGCGCGTGGGGCAGGTCGGGCCCCGGCTGCTGCGCGATGCGCACGATGGCGACCGCCGCAATCGCCAGAACGAGCGACGCGACCACGGTCACCTCGACGACCCCGCGATGCGCGGGCGAAGCGGATGGACTCACGGCGCCGCTCCTGCGGGCCGCGAGAGTTGTTCGAGCGACTGACGGATCTCGAGAAGCCGCGCGAGCACCGGCTTGGGATTGCCGTCGGCGTCGAGCACGCCGTCAGACGGACCATTGCGCACATCCTGCAGCCGCGACCACCACACGCCCTCGACGAAGGCGCGTGCGAGCGCGATGGTGAGGAACGATCCGCCCCAACGCGCCTGCGACGACGGCGACCAATGCGCCACGTCGCCGGTAGAAGAGCCGCCGCGCCAGACACCGCGCGACTGCGCGAGCGCCGTGTCGCCGTCGCGGCTCGGCACGCCGAACCCGGTGACAAAGATGGGAAGATCGCGGCCGAGGAATCCATCGAGGAGCGCGGCTGTCGACATGAGGTCACGCACCGGATCTGCGTCGCCACCCTGCGTGAAGCGGATGCCCGCCGCGGCGAGGTTGAGATTTGCCGCCACAATTCCCTGCAGGAAGGACGTCGGCCACGCGGATCCGCGCGTCCCGTTCCAGTGCTCGGCGCCTGGCGATTGGATCTCGACGATGACGCGTGCGCTCTTCGCGACGTCGCGCACGGCGACCACCGCCGTCCGCGTGAGTTCGACCATCCGGTCGATGCCCTCGTCGTGCCAGCCGGCGCAGTTGGTTCCGCTCACCGCGACGAAGAGCGGCGTCGCGCCCGAGTAGCGCGCCACCACGGCACGCACCTGGTTCCAGAGCGCCTCGCGGAACCGCTGCGGATCACCGCGCAGCGCGAGCACATGCTGCGGCAGCGCGTGCGGCTCGCCGTCGGTCGTCCCGAAGTCGGCGAGCGGGCCGAGGACGAAGGCCTTCTTCTCCTTCATGCACCATTCGACCCAGCGGTCGACCGCGCTGAAGTCGCGCGTTCCCGGCTTCCGTTCAATCGACCGCCACGGCGTGCGTACGGCGACCATGTCGAATCGCCGTGCGGCGGCGATGCTCGCCGGTGTCGGCGGCGTCTCGGGGTCGATGCAGACGCCAAGCGTGGTCGCGCTCGGACGCTTCCGGCGGAATCGCCGCGAGACGAGATGCTCCGCGTGGCGCTGCGCCAACGCCTCGCCGGCGTCGAGCCCGAACGCGATGGCGCGCCGCGCAAGCCGCTCGCCTTCGAGCGGATCATCGCTGCGCAACGCCTCGCGGAACGCCTCGCGCGCGCGGTCCCACAGCTCGATCGATTCCTTGGCGATGGCCGGATTCCACATCTGCCAGGTCTCGGATTCCTCGATGAACTGCTTGATCGTCCACCGCGCGATCTCGAGGAAGAGTTCATACGGCCGCTCGCGCGCGGGCAGGAAGCAGGTCTGGAGGACGAGACGCCCGGCGCTTCCCGTGTCGACGAGAAGCGCGATCCCAAGCGGCGTGTCGTTCGCGGCGCGGCAGTAGATCGAGTCGCGCTCCTGCTTCCATGCGCCACGCGTCGGGCGTCCATCCGTTCCGATGAGGTAGCACGCCGAGATGCGCCACGCCGCGGCGCTCTCGCCGGCCGTCGGGCCGCCCGAGGCGGCTTCCACAGTGCTATCCACAGTGCTACCCACAGTGCTACCCACGAGCCCGTCAGGGCCCGTCGGATCATGCACTCGGAATCTGTACGTTTCGGATGGCACTGGAGAAGACAACGTCCTTGGACTTCTGAAACGAGGGCGGCGCCGTGGCGCTCGCACCCGCGCCGCGGGAAAAACGCCCCCGGCCGACCTCGTTCCAAGACCGGGTCGGCACGCACGCGGCGCTCAACGCCATCCGCGCGTCGGGAGTGTACCCTGCGCTCGGATGCACCCCGACAGTTCCGCATGTTCCGCAGCGACTTCCCCGTCCGCCGTCTTCGCGACGCGCCTCTCGCTCCCCGGCCGACGCCAAGGCAAGGTCCGCGACGTCTACAGGACCGCAGCCGACCCCGCAGCGCCGCTTCTCATCGTGGCGACCGACCGACTGAGCGCCTTCGACGTGGTGATGCCGACGCCGGTCCCCGGAAAGGGCCGCCTGCTGACCACGATGAGCCTCGGATGGTTCGGCTTCCTGCGAAGCCGCGGCATCGTGGCCGACCACGTGATCGACACCGATCTCTCCGCCATCCCCGGGCTGACGGACGCCGAGCGCGCCATGCTCGCGGGCCGCTCGATGCGCTGCAGGGCCGCGAAGGTGGTGCCCATCGAATGCGTGGCGCGCGGCTACCTCGCCGGCAGCGGCTGGAACGAGTACCGGGCAAACGGAACCGTCTGCGGCATTCCCCTGCCGCCCGGCCTCACGCAGTGCGCGCGCCTGCATGAGCCGATCTTCACGCCCGCCACCAAGGCCGAGGAAGGCCACGACGAGAATATCTCGTTCAGCCGGGCGTGCGACCTCGTGGGCATCGACCTGATGACGCGGCTGCGCGACCTCACCATCGCGATCTACATGGCCGCAGCCGACCACGCGCTCGAGCGCGGCGTGATCCTCGCCGACACCAAGTTCGAATTCGGCTTCGCGCTTGGGCCGGATGGCGCGCCGTCGGGCGAGCTGATCCTCGTCGACGAGGTCCTGACCCCCGATTCCTCGCGCTACTGGCCAGCGGAGGACTATGCGCCGGGGCGGGACCAGCAGAGTTACGACAAGCAGTTCGTGCGCAACCATCTCCTCGGTCTTGTCGCGCAGGGCAAGTGGAACAAGGAAGCCCCCGGGCCCGAGCTTCCGGCCGATGTGGTCGAGGCCACCGTGCAGCGCTACGAGGAGGCGCTTGCGAGACTGGCGCTTCCCGGGTGGAGCGATGCGCGCCAAGGAGGCGCACGATGAGCGCGAAGATCATCGATGGCAAGGCGCTGAGCAACGCGGTTCGCGACGACCTCGCGAGGCGCATCAAGGCCGCCGGACGGCCCGTGCGACTCGACGCGGTGCTTGTTGGCAGCGACCGGGCGGCCGCGATCTACGCGGAGAACCAGGCGAAGACCTGTGCGGCGGTCGGCATCGACTACCGGCTGCACCGCCTTCCCGACGGCGCGGTCTACGACGACATCGCGGGACGCATCCTGCTCCTCAACACCGAGGAGGACGTCCGCGCGATCATGCTGCACCTCCCGCTTCCTCCGGGCGTCGACGTCGAGCGCGTCCAGTCGCTCATCGCGCCCGAGAAGGACGTCGAGGGCGTCAATCCCGCGAATATCGGCAACGTGGTCTACGGGCGGCGCAGCCTCGTGCCTTGCACCGCGCTTGCGTCGGTCGAGATGATCGAGTCGACCGGAGTCGAACTGCGCGGCGCGCGCTGCGTGATCGTCGGAGCCTCGAACATCGTTGGGAAGCCGGTCGCGGTGCTCCTCATGCGCGCCGAGGCAACCGTCGTCTCGACGAACAAGTACACGCGCGGCATCGCCGACCTGACGCGCACCGCCGACGTGCTGGTGGCGGCGGCTGGCGTTCCCGGCCTGATCCGAGGCGACATGGTGAAGCCAGGCGCGGTCGTGATCGACGTCGGCATCAACCGCATCGCAGGCCCCGATGGCAAGGCAATGACGGTGGGCGACGTCGCCTTTGACGAAGTGCTTCCGATCGCTGGCTGGCTGTCGCCCGTTCCGGGAGGGGTCGGCCCCATGACCGTGGCCATGCTGCTCCGGAACACCGTCGACGCGGCGCTGCGCCTCTAGGCTCTGTCTGACGGAGCCTAGGCTCTGTCTGACAGACCCTAGCCCGACTTGGGCGGTTTCCCTGCGGTGGCCGCGTCTCTTGTCGGTATAGTTGCGCGCTCGCACCCACGGAAATCAAAGGTGGATCCATGTTGAACGCGTCACTCGCGCTGGCCGCATCGCTCGCGCTCGTCGTCCCGGCCCTCTCGCAGACCCAGACGGCGCCGACGGCCACCAAGCCCGCGCCTGCAGCACCGTCCGCGGCCTCCGCGCTCGGCATCGGCGACCCCGCGCCTCTCTTCAAGGTCGATTCCTGGGTCAAGGGCGAGCAGTTCGAGAGCCTCGAGAAGGGCAAGGTGCACGTGCTTGAGTTCTGGGCGACGTGGTGCGGCCCATGCATCGCGGCGATCCCGCACCTCACCGAGTTGCAGAAGAAGTACCCGGACGCCCGCTTCGTCGGCGTGGCCGCCAGCGAACGCGGCATGGAGAGCGGCGCCAAGCTCGAGAAGGTGCGCTCCTTCGTCTCCGAGAAGGGCGAGACCATGGGCTACCGGGTGGTCTTCGTGAACGACCGCGACAAGATGAGCGTGCCGTGGATGGAGGCTTCCGGCCAGTCGGGCATCCCCTGCACCTTCATCGTCGATCAGGCTGGCCGCGTGGCGTGGATCGGACACCCGCTCGAGATGGACGCCCCGCTCGACCAGATCGTCAAGGGCGAGTACGACATCGAGAAGGCCGCGAACGACTTCGCCGCCGCCCGTGCGGCGCGTGTGGCGCAGCGCGCCCTTGGCGTGGCCGTGCGGAAGGCGCGCGAGACCGGCGACTACGGACCGGTGGTCGACGCCGTGAAGGATGCGCTTGCGAAGAACCCGAGCGACGCGCTTCGCATGAGCGCCGTCCAGATCCTTGCCGGTCCGGCGAAGCGGCCCGCCGAGGCGTGGCCAATCGCAGAGGAATTGCTCATCTCGGTCAACGACAACGCAATGGCGCTCAACCAGCTTGCATGGATGCTCGTCGACCCGAAGGGTGCCGTCGCGGAGCCGAATCTCGACATCGCCATGCGCGCGGCGACGCGCGCCGCCCAAGTGACGAAGCGCGAGGATGGTTCGATCCTCGACACGCTCGCACGCGTCCACTTCCTCAAGGGCGACGCCGTCGAGGCGGCGCGCGTCCAGCGCGAGGCGATCGAGAAGACCGCCGACGGCCCGATGAAGGAAGAGATGAGGGCTGCGCTCGCGGAGTACGAGTCGACCCAGAAGAAGGGCTGACCTCGGTCCGCGACCGAGACACCCACACATGACGCGAGGCGGGCGCATTGGCGTCCGCCTCGCTATCTTTCTCGACCGTGACCTCGAACCTATCGTCCGCCGGCTCACTTCTTTCAGGCGCGCGTCGACACGTGGTCGTGATTGGCGCCGGGATCGTCGGCGCATCGACCGCGTGGCATCTCGCGCGCAGAGGCTTCGACGTCACCCTGCTTGACCGCGAGACGCCGAAGGCGATGTCCGACGGCGCAAGCGGCGGCAACGCGGGGCTCCTCTCGATCGGGCACTACCCGCTCACGCGGCCCGGCGTCTCGATGCGCGGGCTCAAGTGGATGTTCTCCCGGACGGCTCCGCTCTACATCAAGCCGAGGCTCGACCGCGAGCTTGTCTCGTGGCTCTGGAACTTCCACCTCCATTGCAACAAGCGGCACCTCGACCGCTGCATGGAGGTGCTCTGCGCGATGGGTTGGCAGACGCTCGAGGTGCTCGAGGGAATGCTCGCGGAGGAGTCGATCTCGTGCGACTACGCGCGCGACGGCTGGCTTGATGTGGTGATGAAGCCTGAGAACATGGCGCACGCAGAGGCGGAGGCCCGCAGTCTCGAGCGATTCGGCTACCGCTGGGAGCGGATCGAAGGCGACGAACTCAGGCGCCGTAACCCGTGCTTCAAAGCGGAAGTCGCCGGCGCGATCCACATGAAGGACAGCGCCCACTGCGCGCCGAACGACCTGATCGCGGGCCTGATTCGCGCGCTGCCGAAGCATGGCGTCACGCTGCGCTTCGACGCGGCCGTGAAGGCGTTCCGCCAGATGCCGTCGGGAAAGGTCACCGGGGTGCAGCTTGAGTCGGGCGAAGTGATCGCGGCCGACGCGGTCGTCCTCTCGGCCGGCGTCTGGAGCGATGCGCTTGGCCGTCTGGCCGGAGTGGCGATCCCGATGCAGGGGGCGCGCGGCTACCACATGCAGTACGACTACCCCGATGTCGACGCACCACCGAGTCCGTCGACCGGCATGGTGCTGCAC